>Ga0066903_100002080_pt1 | contig 15349 bp, 29 predicted proteins | sample PanSoiMetaGPlot1_FD_67491 | JGI IMG/M metagenome (GOLD analysis project Ga0066903, IMG submission 67491) | Tropical forest soil microbial communities from Panama analyzed to predict greenhouse gas emissions - Panama Soil - Plot 1 (version 2) | ecosystem: Environmental > Terrestrial > Soil >...
GAATTCATTGCGTTATTTTCGCCCTTGTGCCGTCCATGTGCCGCCCCTATATTTCCCGTGTTGCTACCTCTTACCAAAGGAAAGGGCTCTCCCATGTCCGTCCGTAAACGCTCCTGGACCTCCCCCTCCGGCGAAGCCAAGTCCGCTTGGCAGGCCGATTACACCGACCAGAATGGCGTCCGCCGCCGCGAGACCTTCACCACGAAAAAGGACGCCGACGCCTTCCTGTTGAAGGCCCGCGTCGAGATCAAGGACGGGGTCCACACCGCGGACCGTGCCTCGATCACCGTCGCCGACGCCGGAGCCCGTTGGCTCGCCCATTGCGAGACCCGCGGTCTGGAGCGCACGACCGTCGACGCCTACCGCGACCATGTCGCCCTCCATATCGCCCCCTACCTCGGCAACGTGAAGCTCTCCGCGCTCGCGATCCCGACCGTCACTCAACTCCAGGACCGCCTCCGCGCCGATGGGCGCTCGCCCGCCATGGTCCGCAAGGCCCGCATCGCTCTCGGCGCGATCCTGAAATTCTCGCAGAAGCGCGGCCTCGTCGCGCAAAACGTCGTCCGCGCTCTCGGTCGCGATGACGATCAACCGACGGAGCGCCACGACACGAGCGCGCACGTCGGCGTCGACATTCCGACCCGCGAGGAGATGCGCGCCGTCGTCGACTCCGTGACCGGACGCTATCGCGCGCTCCTCGTCACCGCGACATTCACCGGTCTCCGCGCGTCGGAGCTTCGCGGTCTGCGCTGGTCCGATCTCGACCTAAAGCGCGGCGAGCTTCATGTCCGTCAACGCGCGGATCGCTTCGGCAAGATGGGGCCGCCAAAGTCCAAGGCGGGGACGCGCACGATCCCGCTCATGCCGATGGTCGTGAACGTGCTGCGCGAGCATAAGCTCGCGTCCGCGGCGAATGACCTCGACCTCGTATTCCCGAATTCGAAGGGCAAGGTCGATCACTTGAACACTATCGCGGAGGGCTGGCAGGCGGCGCAGATCGCCGCGGGCGTGACGCGGGACGGCGCGGCCAAATATCCCGGCCTCCATTCGATCCGGCATTTCTTCGCCTCGTGGTGCATCAATCGCCGCGCCGACGGCGGGCTCGAATTAGACCCGAAGCGCGTCCAGGGATACATGGGTCACTCGACCATCGTCATGACCATGGACGTCTATGGTCACTTGTTCCCGCACAGCGACCACGCCGCCGAGATGGCGGACGCGCAAGCCCGCTGGCAGGCATAAGACCGGTGCGGAGGACCTAGGTCCGATTGACCTCTCCTCCGCTCCGTCCTACCCTTCCCGCCATGTTGACCGGCGTCGAAATCAATCTGATCGCGGAGGCGTTGCGGATGGCCGCGAGCCGCAACGTATCCATTGCGCGATCTAAGCCGCGCGCGGCGAAGCCATACGAGGACAAGGCCGCACGCATGCTCGCGCTCCGGGATCGCTTGCTGCAAATCAAGCGCGAACGGAATTTGACATGAGAACGCGCAAATCCCGTTGCTTGCATTGCGGGACCGTCCTCGACGCGGCGAGCGTCGTGCGCGAGGCCGGTCGCTGGCCGCACAATGACAAACCCCGTTTCGACATGAGCGACGACGTCGAGCCCCGTCCCGGCGATTTCACCGTCTGTATCAAGTGCGGCCATCTCTCGACCTTCGGCGAGGACTTGCGCTTGCGCGACCCGACCGACGAGGAGGCGATCAAGATCGCGGGCGATCCAGTCCTCCTCGCGATCCAATGGGCGCGCGGCGAGACCATGAAAAAGCAAGGCGGCAAATGCCGCCACGGACTCCCGCGCATGCTCTGCCGCGAATGCTCGACCGCGACCGCCGTCATCGCGCTCCCGGATAGATCGAAGGAGAGCCTCCGATGACCCGCTCATGCTCCGGTTGCGTCCTGTGTTGCAAGTTGCTCCCGATCCGCGATGGCGTCCGCATCAACGGGATCAATACTCCAAGTTTGCACAAGGCCGCGAACACGAATTGCCCGCATCAACGGACCGGGAAGGGATGCGCGGTCTATGACCGCCGCCCGTTCTCGTGCCGTGTCTGGAATTGTCGCTGGCTCGTCGGCGACGATACCGCCGAGCTCCGCCGACCGGATCGCTCGCACGTCGTCATCGATATCTCCCCGGACTTTGTCGTCGCCGTCGATAACGAAACCGGCCGTCGCATGGACGTCGAGGTCGTCCAGTATTGGGTCGATCCCGACTATCCCGACGCATGGAAGGACCCGACGATCATGGCGTATATCGAACGCCGGGGATCGGAGGGCAAAGCCGCATTGATCCGCTTCTCCGAGACCCGCGGGATAACCGTCATGCCGCCGACCATGTCGCCCGATGGCAAATGGAACGCATGGCCGGGGAAGGGATACGAGGGCGAGCATGGCGCGAAGGAACGTCACGAGGCCGTGAATGCGGCCCGGAAACAATGGGAGAGCGGCGTTAACCCTCTTGCCGATTGGGACCGCGGGTCCTATGTTGCCGCCGAGAGAGAAAGCCATGTCGAGACGAGCGAAGATCATGACGAAGGACAGACTCCGCAAGGCGCTTGACTTGCTGGACGTGAACCAAAGCCAGCTTGGCCGCGCCTTTTCCGTGCCGGATCGACAGGTCCGCCGCTGGATCGCTGGCGACCGCGACGTCCCGGACAATATCGCCGTCCATCTGGAGATCATGACCGGCGAGAAGACGCTCGACCAGTATTTCGCCGAGATCAAAGCTAGGCATAAGGCGCTGGTCGCCCGCCTGGACGCGGAGCGCGCCCCGGCCGCGGCATGAGCCGCGCGCTCAAATTCCGGGATGGCTTCGATTGGCGGCGCGTCGCCTGGAGCCGCCCGGATAGCCCGACCCCGTCGATCTGTTCCTATTGCTTCGGCCCGCTCCCGGACGTCCCCCTTATGCTGTTCCGGGAGGATAACTCCGCCCTCTCCCTGTGCGACGCTTGCGTCGAGGAATGGATCACAAGCGAGGTCGCTTGAAATGCCCGCCCCATCGATCCCGACGCCGGAGCCGCCGCCCGACTACCGCGCTCCGCGCCCGACCCTCGACCGCCTGGATAGGCTCCGCGCCATGACCGGCCGCATCGTCTGGATGATGGCGATTAACCTCGCGTTGACCGTGATCCTCCTCATTTTGATCCTCACGGTCCCGATCCCTAATTAACCTCTTGCGTGTAGGTCCGCTGGACCGTATATCTTGCGTCGGGCGTTTGGAGACGCCCGAAAGGATTCGGCCATGTCGACAGACCAAAACACCGCCCCGGAGCGATGGGGCGTCCTCGCGCGCCGCTCGTCGGGATCGCAATTCGGCGCGGCGACTGCATGGCTCAAAAGCAACGGCGCGATCCTCCTGTTCTCGACCTGGTCGGAGGCCATCGCGTGCGCCGCGGATTACAACGCGCGCTCCGTCTCCCCGAATGTCTCTTATGTGGCGGCGCGCTATGAATGACCTCCCGCAACGCTATCGCGACATGCTTGGCTTGACCGTCGTCGTCGCGCGCTTCCCGACGAAGGACGAGGCGCTCGATCTCGCCCACCTCCTGGGACATGCCAGCGTCTTCTATTCCGACGGGAGCGAGCGCCCGGAAGGTTGGGAGGTCTGGCAATGACCCTCTCGCGCTATCCGATCACGCCGTATCGCACCGGCCATCGCTTGCATGATCCGGACGGCCGGATTGTCTCGTTCCACAGGACGGTCTCCGGCGCGCTTCGCGCGCGCGCGCGCATGATCGCGGAGGAATACGAATGCGCCGCATGCGGCAATCGCGATTATGGCGGATGGAATTGCCTCCAATGCGGAGAGCCGCTGTGATCGACCCCGGAACCGACGTCCCCGTCATGATCCTGGTCGGGGTCCTATTCGTCCTCGCGTTCTTTGCCGCGATCTGGCCGATGGATCGATATTGATATGTGGTGGCAAGGCTGGACCACGCCGGAACAAGCCCGACGCCGTTGGAGCGGCGAGAAAGGAACGGACATGCGAAACGTCATCCCCTTCAAGAGGGTCGACAATGATCGACTCGAGTCGCTCGCGGAGCGCGTCGCCCGGATCGAGCTCGAAGCGCGCCTAGAGGGCGCGGAATTGGAGCGCGACTACATTCGCGACCGCCGCCGTGAGCTGCAACGCGAGATCGCTTGGCGCTCGATCCGCGGCATGCTGATCCTCGCCTTCCTTCTCTGGCTCGCGCACGCGCTCGCCGCGCCCGCGAAAGCGGAGGAGTCCCGCAATCGGTCTTTCTATGACGCGAGAGGATCATTCGTCGGATCGAGCGTGACGCATGGACGGACCGCCTCGTTCTATGACGGGCAAGGCCGGTTCTCCGGGAGCATGATCGACTACGGTCGGACCCGCTCGTTCTATGACGGGCGCGGACGCTTTACCGGATCGGAGATCAAGCGATGATGCGCTCGCGCAAAAAGGGACCGCAGTCCGTCGACCGCGAGGTCGGCGCGCGCATCCGCCAAGCTCGTCTCGTCAAGGGCTGGAGTCAGGGAAAGCTCGGCGAGGCCATCGGGATCACGTTCCAGCAAATCCAGAAATACGAGAAGGGCATGAACCGCGTCGGCGCGTCCCGCCTCCAGGAGATCGCCGATCACTTGGACACGACCACGACCGCGCTATTCGGCGGAGCCGGAGGCGACGAGCCGCCGCCCCTGATCGACACGCTTGCGCTCCGCAAGCTCGTCATGACCATCAAAGCGATGACGCCCCGCCAGCAACAGGCGCTCCAGAAGATCGCCGAGACGCTGGTCGCCGGAGGATCTGGCCGATGATCGACATGGACGGCAAGTTGCGCGCGCACGCGCGGCAATTCTGGAAATGGTGGGACCGCGTCCAGGAGGCCGGGAAGGCGTCACCCGCGGGACACGTCCTCTCGGGGATGGGCTTCACGATTGCCCATACCGGAGGCGGTTGCCTCGCCTGGGAGCGCACGGCGGGGACGAATTACGTCTGGATCACTCATGAGGCCGACACTCTCGGCGAGGACGTCGAGGACGTCGAGGCCGCGATATGGGACGTCGGAGTCTATTCCGCCGACGGCGACCGCTTCTCCATGGCACGGCCCGTCACCGGCCTCCGCGCCGCCATCGCGCTCGCCGAGAAGATGCTCCTCGATCCGGCTCCCTATTGGTACGAGGACCCCGCCGACGCCGCGCCGCCCGCCGCCTAGCCCGTCCCGCTGGCGGACCCTTCCCGACCTACCGGCCGCATCCAGCCACGCCGTCCTGGAGGCTCTAATGGCGAAAGTCTATAGCGGGAGCCGTCGGGGAGACGGCCAGACCGACGTCCGGGTCTCCGACGGGAACGTCTCCCGCCCGCTCCCCTGGAGGCTCGACCTCATGAACAAGTCCCCGACCGGACTGGAGTGGGGATATGGCGGATCGGGTCCCGGACAATTGGCGCTGGCGATCCTCGCCGACGCGACCGGCGACGACGACCTCGCGGTCCGCCTTCATCAATCGTTCAAGTGGGCATGGATCACGCCGCTCCCGCGGCGCGCGTCCTGGACGATCCCGGAGGAGAGCGTCCAGCAATTCGTCCGGACCATGACCGGGAAGGAACAATGAACCGCGCCGATCCCCTGATCCCGCTCCTCCTCCTCCTGGTCGCGATTCTGATCGCGCTCCTGATCCTCCCCGGTTGTCAGGTCCCGCTCCGATGACCCGCGACCAGAGCGACCAGACTTTCGGCTCCGCGCTCCTTTGCCCTTGGGCGCTCGTCCTCTACGGCAGCAATGCGCCCGTCGGCCGTCGGCCGGGGACGAGCATCGCCTATTTGACCGACGACGAGAGCGATCATTTTCTCGGCGGCGAGGTCTTCTATTCCAAGCGCGACCGCCGCTGGTTCTATCGCTACAAACACGCGAAGAAATTCGGCAAGGACAAGGTCCTCCATATTTTCCCGATCACGACGAAGAATGCACAGGGCGGACCGCCGTCCGCGATGATCGCACGCGCTAAATCGCAATTGCCGCGGAGAACGGAATGACGACGCTCCGCGAATTTGTCGAGGACATTGACCGCGGCGTCGTCGCGCCGATGTTCGCGCGTCGCGGCGCGTTCCCCGCGACCTGGTTCGTGATCGAGCGGAGCGGCGATCAAGCAATTGTCCCCGCGCCGAATACGGACAAGGATACCGCGTCGGCGATCATGCGCGCATTGCTGGAGATCGTCGGCGCGACCCGTTGCGTCTTCGTCGACGAGGCATGGACCGTCATCGCGAAGGACGAGGAGGCGAGCGCCGCAATCCGCGCCATAACCCGCGACGGGAGCCTGGAGAATTTCCCCGGGCGCGACGAGATCGTGATGTATTCCGCCGAAGACGCGCGCGAGGGCGGCATGACCGCGCGGCGCAAGATCATCCGCGAGCCCGGGAAAAAACCACGGCTCGGCCCGCTCGTCATCGATGACGGATGGACCAGGAGCGAGGGACGTTTCGTCGGCATGCTCCCGCGCCCGCCTGGAGCGAGATCGCAATGATCTCCGCCGCAGTCACGAGGCTCCCATGATCCCATTCGATGAAGCGCGCCGATGGCTAGTCGCGCTCCTCCAGGACGAGACCGACGACGAGCTCCCGAACGTCGAGCCCATCGATCCGCGGGAGCAACGTCGACTCCTCGTCGCGACCGCAGCTGCAATTATCGAGGCGTGTCTGATCGAGATCGCGGACAATCAAGCGGACGCGAAGGTCGGGCTCGACCGCCTAGTCGTCGACATGAAACGCAACATTGATAAACGCTATGCGACGGCAACGCGACGGCGCAATTGATCTCGGCCGCGCGCACGAGGAGGCAATCCTCGCCAAACTCCGGCGCTTGCTCCGCGAGCTTCGGCGCGCATATCCGACGCCGGAGGAGGAGATCGCGACCATCGAGGACCTGATCGTCCAGGTCAAAGCGCAATGGAGCGCACGCCCCAAGGGCGGGCGAGGAGGACGGAGGAGGCGCTCTGATTAACCTAGGTTAATCGGCGGGCCGGTTCCGGACGCCATGTCCTAGGTCCTTGACGCCTAGGACCGGTCGGGCTAGAAGCGGCCCCCATGCTCGAAAGGCCCCCGACCGTCCTCCGTCCGCGCCGCCCGAAGATCGGGCCGCGCATGATCGAGCAATTCGCGGACGGGCGCTGGCACGCTCCCCAGGAGATCGCGACGACCATCGGCGCGGATCTGGAGCATGTCCTGGAGACGCTCCGCGGCATCCGAAAAAATCAGACCTACCAATGCAAGGCGGAGGAGAAGCGCGTCGGCATCGGGACCGCATGGCGCATCTTCCCCATGGATAATCCAATCTCTCGCCGCGAGGCGATTGACGAGCTTCGTCCTCTAGTCGACGCGCTCAAAGTAGAAGGCAAGCGCAACATGGCGACCGCCTCCCCGGCAACCGTCGCCGTCCTCGCTGGCCGTCTCGACGCGCTCCTCACTAAGTGGACGACGCGGACCGCTCCGTTGCCCGGACCCCGGCGGCGCGGACGTATGCGTAAGGGTCCACGAGGAGGCTCTCTTGACAGTTCAAGAGGCTCTAGCGACCACCACGGCAACCCCGCCGTCGGTGCCAGTGACGCCGTCGTTCCAGCTTGTCCGGTCGACGACGCAACCCATGACGGAGGAGCTCGCCAAGCAATTCGCGACGATGACTCCGTCCCCGACGGAGCGCCCGCTCAACCCGTCACGGACCCGCTACCTCCGCGCCAAGATTGACGCGGGACTCGCGGTCTCGTTCCAGTGGGCATTCGCGAAGTATGTCGACCCTTCGGGCCGCCAGACCATCTACCGCATGAACGCGCAGCACTCCTCGACCGTGCTGTTCGCCATGGCGAACGAGGGATATTTCCCGGAGCAAGCTCTATGGGCGCACGTCGACGAATTCGAGGTCAATAGCCTCGAGGCGCTCGCGCTCCTGTTCCGCCAGTACGACGACCGCAAGAGCTCTCGCTCTCTCGGCGACGTCGCTGGCGCGTACCAGGGACTCTATCCGCAATTGAGCGACGTCCCGCGCAACATCGGCAAGATCGGAATCGATGCGGTGACGTGGTTCAATCGCCAGATCGAGGACATTATGGTTCCGACCGGAGACGACTCTTATTCGCGCTTCGCGGACCAGAGCTTGTGGCCGTATCTCCACTGGCTCGCGGAGGTCAATCCGACCGGTCTCCTCAAAAAGACGACGCTCGTCTCCGCCATGTTCGGCACCTACAACGCCGCGCAAACGGAGGCCGAAGCGTTCTGGGAGGCCGTCGCGACCGGCGGGGTCGACGGGGACACGACCGCTCCGGCGAGCGCGCTCTATAACTGGCTCGTCGCCGACGCGAATGGAGACCTCAACGCCCGGATCGAGCCCCGCGGATACTATCAGGCCGCGATCTGGTGCTGGAACGCATTCCGCGCGGGCCGCACCGTGACGAATGTCCGCTACGAGCAAACCCCGAAGGGGTTTCACAAGATCTCCGCCTAGCCGCCGCAGCTTGTAAAGCGTGCTAGAGGGAGGAGACCGCCGCGAGGCCCGACAACCCGCGGCGGGACTGGAGGAGGTCCGGGATCGATACCCCTTCCCGGGCCTCCTTTCTTTTGCCCTCGTTTGGGGGGTCGCCGTCTAAAAAATAGTCGTCGGCGGACCATCGGGCCTATGCGATGCTCCGCTCGTGGATGGTCCACAATCGAAAGGACGAGCAATGAAAAAATTATTCCTTGCCGCGAGCCTGTTAGGTGCGCTCGCAATTCCAGCACAGGCCGACACGTTCAACATTTCGGACTTCGCTGGCTCCGGTACGTTTGGCACGTTCACCGCGACCGCCAATGGCACGAGCGAGGACGTCGTCATCAACATGGACCCGAATGTTCTGATCCAGAACGGGAGCCATTTCGTTTTGACGCTCTCGCTTCTCGGCGCTGGCGTCATCGATGCGAGTAGCGTGCTATTCGGAGTGGCTCCCGATAGCTTCTCCGTTCTCGCGAAGGGTAGTTATGACAATGGCCCATTCAAGAATTTCACGGATGGGATCACGGCCGACGGTTGCGATCCGGCCATGAGCATCGGCTGTGGTCATACCTTGACCTTCTCGATCCTAAACTTTGCGGGGTTCGGCTTCGGACTCAATACGCTCGACCCAAGCACGCCGGTCTTGGCGGCGGTCGATGTGCTGTTGCTTGGCGGATGCTCCGGCAATTGCACTGGTCCGGTGGCGGTCTCCGTTCCGGGACCGATTGTCGGAGCCGGTCTCCCCGGTCTCTTGGGCGCGCTTGGCCTATGGGGTTTCAACTATCGACGGCGTAATCGCGCCGCCGCCTAGCCTCTCCTCCAGGGAGAAAAATACAGAGGCCCGACGCTTTGAACGTCGGGCCTTTTTTTTGTCGGGAGGATGGGATGGGTTTTCTCGCGCGCGCGCTCGACGCGCTGGACCGCTTCGTCACTTGGACCGCGCATAAATGCCTCCCGCCGCCGAGCTCCATCGGCGTCCGGATTCTGTCTTACGACGTCACTCGCCTCGATCTCGCGATCATCATCATCGCGGCAGGCATGGCCGCGATCCTCGTCGTCTGGACCGGCAATTGGCTCTGGATTCCCGCGGTCGCGATCTCGATGCTGTTCGCCTGGATGCTCGACCGCTGGTTTTTCTAATGCGCGATTGGCCTCGCTATGCCCGGGCGCTCGATCTGCGCCTCGCGGGCGCGACGTTCCAGGAGATCGGGATCGAGCTCGAGGTCTCGCGCGAGCGCGCGCGCCAGATCGTCAAGCTCGCGGCGGAGCAACTCGCCTATCGGGTTTTCCGTGGCGTCCGTCGTCCGCTCCCGATCCAGCCTTGGCTCGAAAAGGCGCGGCACGAGCTTGGCCCGCGCGATCCCCGCCGCGACTGGCTATTCATCGGGACGAAAAAATAAAACGACCCCCGGACCTTTGGAGAGGTCCGAGGGTCTCGTCATCCGGGCGAGCCCGCGGGGAAAGGATCGCGCAAACCCGCGAGGAGCTCGAGCCGCGGCGACTGTCCGGAGATTATCCGAATGCCGTCGGCGGCGGCAAGGCGACGATCCGCCAGTGTGGCACCGCTCCGAATAGGACCGCGATCACCATGATAAGGAACACGAGCGCGACGACCGCCAGATAGAGCCGTTGAATGTTCCAGGGGATCGGCCAGCCAAGCGCGCCGACGACCCATGCGATGATCGCGCCGATCAAAACCAGGATCACGCAAACCAGGACGGCGTTGAGAATTCCGAGAAGGATTCCGGACAGACTCATGGCGACCTCCCTTGGGGCGAGCATAGTTTGAGGGTCGTATCCAGCAAGGCATGCCATCGCTCGCCGTTTGTGTGCTGGATATAGACGACGACGCCCATAAACAGGACGTTGAAGATCACGAGCGACAAGATCCCGGGAGTTGATTTCAAGGCCGCGACGACCGTGCGCGCGGTCTCGCCCGCTTCTTCGGTGACGCCGGGATTCATGGCGCTCTCCCTATCCCGCGCACGGCGGAGGAGCCCAAATCTCGACGCCCCTGCGCGCCTGGAGATAGGCTTTCACGCCTTGCTGGACTCCGGTCCTGGCTCTCTCCGGTTGCGCGCGGCTGTCCCGGAGCCAGACCTCGAAAACATGCTCGATGTGATTTTTTAGACTGTTGTCGAGCGCCTCCATCATTACGCCTTTGAGCCGCTCGCGGGTTTCTTCGTCCATGCAAACCGGGAGATCGACCGGTTGCGACTCCGCGCTCGCCAATCGGAACACGTCGAGGAGATCCCCTTGCCGCGGCTCCTCGTCCCAGTAGCGATATCCGCAAAGCGCAAGCGCGCCCATGATCGCCAGCACGGCGACGAAGGAGATCGCTATCCGATTGCCGAGCGAGATCGTCATGGGATCGGAGTCGAGCCGCCGACCGGCGTGATCGTTCCGGCGACCGCCTCGCCCGCCACGACCTCGACGTCCATCGTCGTAAGGAGCTCGCGCGTGCCCTCGCCGAGATCGGCGTCCGCGCGCGCGGTGATCTGGACCTGGCCGATGGTGCCGCCGGTCGTAGCTGCAACGGTCGCGAGTTGACTGTCGCTTGGATCGACGGTGACGGTCGCGATGTTTGCATCCGACGAGGACCATGCGACGTCGCCGTCGACGCTCGCCGCGTTGCCGTCGGCGTCGACGTAGTCGATCCTCACTTGGACTTGATGACGATCCGGGAGCGTATAAGCCATGTCCTCACCCCATGCCGTGACTTTGAAGCCCGCGAATTTGAGCGTCACTCTCGCGCCCGCGCGGGTGTCGGGCTCGAGGATCTTGAGCGTGCCGCCGAGACGAAATTCGACGGTCCTGGACATTGCTAGGCGACCGGCGGCGCGACGTGCTGATCGACGTAGTCCTGGACCTTGCGGAACATATGCGCCGCGTCCTGGCGGACCTCCGCCTCGTGTCGGTTGATCGGCCCGTAATGATTGCACAGATTGCGGAGCGTGATCGCGGCAAATTCCGCCGCATAGGCGGGACGTTCCTTGCTCATCTTTTGATGGCGATAACCCGGACTGTCGGTCGGGCCGAAGCATTCCCAATTTGCATCCGAACAATCGACGCCGTCCTCGAATGTCGAGAGGAATCCTTGCGGATTGTCGGCGAGGGCTCCGGTCGAATACTCCTGGAATGTCTGGTCGAGCGTGTCGTCGCAAGTGTGCGCGTCATAGCTCGTCTGCCACGCGCCCGCCTCCGTCGTCGTGTCGGCGGGACCGTAGTATCCAGGAGGGACCGATTGATCGCGACCGCAGCAATGCTCCCCCGATGACTCTCGCATGCCGAGCCCCAGGAGGAGAGCCCAAAGCGCGACGAGGCTCTCGACGCCGCCGGTCGTGCTTAGTCCAGCGTTGGTGAATTCGGAATGGTACTCGTTAAAAACGTCCTTCTCGCTTCCGGTCCGCGCTTGCGCCATCTCCCGCGCCGGCGCGTGGTCGACGAGGAGTTTGCGATAGACGTTCGCGAACGCAAGCGCGACTCCGGCGGTGTAGCCCTCCGGCGCGCGTCCGCGATCCCGCCATGAGTACCCCGCAATCGCTGAGCTCAGAGCGATGGTCCTGATCGCCTCCTGGTCGCGTTGCGACAACGGATCGGGGAGACCCGCGGGAGGCTCCGGCGGAGGGAGCGGCTCCTTGTTCTCATAGAGCGCGGTCCATGTCTCCTGGCCGACGATTCCGTCGACCTCGAGCCCGCGCGTTGTCTGATATCGGAGGACGTTGTCCTCCGTGATCGGACCGAAATCGCCGTCGACCTCGCCCGTAAAATTCGGGAGCATGCTCTGGAGATCGACGACATTCGGACCGCTGTCGCCGCGCTCCAGCATGGGACGATCCTCGACCGGGATTTGCGGGACCGGCCAATCCTTCGGCCAGACGTAGGCGATGACGGTGTCGGGATCGTAGGAGGAGACATTGACCTCGTTCGATTGATTGCCGCCGCGGCAGCGGATCATGTTGCCGTCCCATTCTTCGAACATGGTGACGTGTCCGCCGCCGGATCTCGTCATGACGACAATCGTTCCGGGGACCGGCGATCCGAGATGGATGAAACCCTTGTCGCTGGCGAAGGATTGCGCCCACATCCAACGGTCCGTGTCGGTCGGGCCGAACGGTCCCGAAATTCCGTCCTGTGTGCAAGCCGCGAGACAAAAGTCCGTAGCGACTCCGCACCACGCAATCGAGTCGTCGGTGTATTGCGAAGCGTATGCGGCCTGGTCGGGAAATTTCCGACCGATGTAAGCCGCCATCGCTTCAATCCTTGGGTTTGATCCGTTCTCCCATTCGGCCAGCCCCGTAATCGCCCGCATGACCAGGAGCCATGGCGGGACGCTGTGATCTGTCCGGAGTTGTTCTTTCAATGTCTCGACGGATGTTTTTGCCATGGGTTGTCCTCCGAATGGGCGGGGTAATTCTGCGCCAGAGCGCGAGCATCGCGCGCCGCCGCTCCTCGCATGCTCGACACGCCATCAATACCATCCGAGACCGTTGAAACCGAAAAGCCAGCGCAAGGCGAGGAGCGCGAACACGATCACGACCATCGCCATGAGACCGAGCTCGAATGCGCGCTCGAAGCATCCCGGTCGCTCGTCATAATACACCGCCGCTAAAGCTCGATGAACGGACCGAGAAGATCGAGGACCGTCGGCGGGATCGGGTTGTCGTCGAGATTGAAGCTCGCGGCCGGGAGCGTCGCGACGTCGACCTCGACCTCCGCCGCGAGCAATTCCTTGTCGGCCCGATCAAATGCCATATGCATCGCGATCACCTTGCGGCGCTCGTCCGGAGTCATGACGTTGCTGATCGGAGGGAGCTCGCCCGATCCGCCGCTCGCCTCGACGAGCGCGGCATTGCGTGCGGTCTGGTAGTCCTCCGCGATCAATCGGAGTTTGCGTCGCGCAGCTGCAATCGCGATCCGCGTTGCGCCGTCGTATTTGTACGGCGTCGGCGTCGCCCCGCCGTTTTGATAGCCATCCAATTGTGCGACGGCTTGCGCCATTTCGAGCGCGATCTTGACCGTGGTCCTCATCTGACTCTCCGTGCGCGCATCATTGTCGACTGGAGTGTTGCGGCTCCCATGAAAAAGACCATGCAATACCACGCTTGCGCGGGTCCAGCCGGGACGCTGACACGATACGGCCCGACGAGGCCATAACCATCGCCATTGGCCGACGTGTAATAGTTCGCCATCGAGTCCGCCGTTCCGATGGGGGTCGCGGACTGGGGCGAGATCGCAACATAGAAACAATTTCCGCCTCCCGCCATGAGCGTCACCGTTGCGCCGCCCCATAGGTCCCAATCGCCCGGACCCAAATTGATCGCAAGCCCGTTGACCCATACTAGCGCGGGGAGCGAGGAAACATTATTGACGCGGGCCTCGTAGTATTCCCCGACAATGCCCGCGGCGGCGCTGTCGTTTGTTGTCGTCCCCAGGATCGCGACGCCGGTCGGACGCAAATCAATCGCCGACACTAATCCCGACGTGGTCCCGACCTGGAGGCTCATGCGCGACGGGACGCCGCCCGCCGCCGCCGCTCCGGTTGCGGCGACGACGATCTGGCCCGCAGCACGCATCGCGCTTGAATCGCTTCCGCGCCAGACGAGCGATCCGATGGTGTCGTTATTCAGGACGGAGGCATACGCGCCGACCGCGCCGCGGGATTTGTCGAGATACTGGATCGGTCCGTTCGCATCGCCCGACCATAGCGACTGGCTCGAGGATGCATTGGCTTGCGTCGTCCCGACGAGCTCCCCCCCAAGATTGAACGGCGACGCGCTCGCGCCGACCGTGATCGGCGAGAGGAGGATCGACCGGCCGGTGGAGAATATCGCGTCGTGGACTTTGACCCCGCCCGCGGTCGCCATGATCGTCGGATTGCTGTCCTTCGATCCCGCCAATTGCAATTGCCGATTGGCTCCGTCGACCCCCAGGATTTGCACGGTGATCGACGCGAACGTCGTCCCGGGCGCAGTTCCGTTATAGAAATTGTAACCCGCGACGCCCTTCGTCGAGAACGACATTCCGACGCCCGTGTCCTGGCTCGCGCTGTCGACGAAGATAAATGGATAACTCCCGGAGACGTTGCCCTGGAACGAGAGATGATTGCCGCCGGTCTTTCGGACGCGAAGGTTCGTCCCGTCCCAAGTCAATTGCGAGTCGCCCTCGATGTTGTTCGGCGCGGTCCAGACCGCGATCTGGTCATTCGCTGGCGTTGCGACATTCGACACGTTGCCGCCGCCCGCGGTGACGGAGATCGTGTCGGTCGCGCCGTCAATCGTGATCCCGCTTCCGAGCTTTAGCGGAGCCCAGGTGTTCGCCGCCTTGCGATAGTAGAGGCCGGAGAGCGCGGGAGAAGGACTGCCGCCGAATGCGCTCGCCGCCGCGAGCGAGGTCAAATCCGGATCGCTCGTCTGGTGTCCGGTGAACGCCGCAATCGCGGAGTTGACCCATGCCGTCGTCGCGATGCTCGTATCGTTATCCGCCGCTGGCGGAGTAGGAGCTCGAGGATCTCCAGAAAAATTCGGCGAGGAGAGCGTCGCGAAAATGAGCGAGGCGTCCGCCCATCCGCCCGACTGTCGGCAATATGGAATCCCGCCGACGCCCGCCTCCGCGACCTTCGCCGAGAGCGTCCCGCCAGAGAGGACGAGGCTCGCGGTATCGATGGAGACCGGCGTCCAGGTGTCGGCCGCGCTCCGTTGATAAATGCCGAAGGTCGTCGCCGCCGCAAGCGACGTGAGATCGGCGTCGAGCGGCTGGAATCCGAGCGCGCTAATCGCTATCCCCTGGACATGCGTCGCGTCCGTCCATTGCGCGATCTGTCCATTCGTCGGCGTCCCGACGTTGAGGACGTTACCGCCGCCGGTCGG
>Ga0066903_100002082_pt1 | contig 15348 bp, 13 predicted proteins | sample PanSoiMetaGPlot1_FD_67491 | JGI IMG/M metagenome (GOLD analysis project Ga0066903, IMG submission 67491) | Tropical forest soil microbial communities from Panama analyzed to predict greenhouse gas emissions - Panama Soil - Plot 1 (version 2) | ecosystem: Environmental > Terrestrial > Soil >...
GCCGAAGGACGAGACGGGAAACGGTCCCAGCTGGAACAGCACAGGCTTCATCGATCCCCTCCGATGCCGGCCGGCCTTGACTCGGATCCGCCCGTCCTCAACAGCGCCCACACGAGCAGCCCGGCGCCCACGACAACGGCGGAATCCGCCAGGTTGAACACCGGCCAGACGTGAACGTCGAGGTAATCGATGACGTACCCGAAGCGGAGCCGCTCGACCACATTGGCGGCGGCTCCCCCCGCCACCAAACCGAACCCCCACCGGGCGAGGGTGGTCTGCGGCCAAGCGTCCCTATTGTAGAGGGCCACGGCGAGGACGGTCAAGGCGAGCGCGATGATCGCAGCGGGTGGCGCGCCCCGCAGGAGACTGAAGGCGATGCCTGTGTTGTGGACCGGCGTGAGCGAGAGCACACCGGGGATGATCGCGTGTTCTGTGCCGGGCGCGAGGCGCGCCGTTACGGCCGCATCGGCCACGACGGCGCTTACGAACCCTGTGAGGAAGCCGGCGAACCCCGCGGACCAACCGGCCCGCCGGCGCGCTCGACGGCCGCGTCGGTCTAACGGAGGACGCTGCGCAGCCGCTCCTCGCGCTCCTTGCACTTGATGCACAAGCGGGCATACGGGATGACGCGCAGTCGGTTCGCATCGATCAGGCGGCCGCAGCCGTCGCAGACGCCGTAGGTCCCGCTCCGCGCGCGGCGCAGCGCATCCTCCACCATCTGCAGCATGCCCTGCACACTGCTCTCGAGGGCGAGTCCCTTTTCCCGCTCGAATGTCTCGGTCGCCACGTCGACGAGATCGTCATCGTAGCTACCGGACACGTCGGCCACGGGTTTTTCTTCGGTCTTGACCTGGTGCTGTTCCATCTCCGACAGTTCCTGGCGGAGCCGCCGGCGTTCATCGGTGAGGCGCTTGAGGTACGGCTCGAGCTTGGGACCCGCCAGGCCGCGCGCCCGGACCACGGGCGGGGGCGGCGGCGACGCCTGCGGTGGTGCGGTCGCGGCAGCCGCAACGCGGGGGTGTCGCGCCCCGGATTTCCTGGGCTCCGCCGGGCGGGCGGCAGCCGATCGCGCCCGCCCGGGCGCCGGGGCTGCGGCACTAGTCGCGCGGGCAGACTTCTTCGTCACGCGGCGTGCGGGCATTCAGTGCCTCCTGACCGGGTCGGGAGACCCCCCCATACTTCCCTGCGAACGTTCTCGCCGGGACTGATATTCCCCAAAGCCTTCGCGGACCGCGGCGCGCGCGAGAATCTCTGTTCCGTCGAGGAGCGGCACGCGCACGTCCTCGGGCGCAAGTATCAACGGCAATTCCGTGCACCCGAGCACGATTGCCCCCGCGCCGGCTCGAACCAAATCCTCGGCCGCCGCGCACGCACGGCCGCGGACCGCCGGCCCCACGTCTCCTGCCTTGACCGACGCGATGGCCTCGGATACCGCGCGTTGTCCGGCCGCGTCCGGCGTGCGGACCTCGATGCCGCGACGCGCGAGCGCATCGTGGTACAAACGCCGGCGCACGGTACCCGGGGTCGCCAGCAGCCCGACCGCCGCGGGCACCGGTGTCAGTGCCGCCGCGGCCGAGGCGACTTCTTCCATAATATCCAGCACCGGAACCGAGACGTCGCGCCGGATCGCGCCGAGAAACGCGTGGGCCGAATTGCACGGTATCACCAGCACCTCCGCGCCGGCCGCGACGAGCCGCCGGGCGGTCTCTACGAGCGCCGGCGTGGGATCGGGGCCGCGGCCATCGATCGCCGCGGTTCGATCCGGAATCTGCGCGTTGCTGTCGATCAGCACGTGCAGGTGCTCCTGATCCGTGGCGGCCGGCGTCGCCCGCACGAGGCGAAGGTAGAAATCCGCCGTGGCGAGCGGCCCCATCCCGCCGATGACGCCGATCGTACGCCGCCGCCGGGGTGAAGGACTCACGGCACGTCGCTCATGCCCTGCGAGGCCGCGCGGGGCCGCGCCGCCCGCTCGCGCGACAACGCGGGCTCCGGAGCGATGCTGAGTGTGACGGCCTGTCCGTCCATCCGGACGGTCTTCTTGTGCGTGGCGCCGGCCGGGACGCCCTGCGACGCCGCGATCGCAAGCACCTCGCGCAAAATCGTCTCCCCGTGCGCCCGCAGCACGCCGGCGAGCCGATCGTCGCCCTCGTAGTAGAGCGTGATCCGGTCCGCGATCTCGAGCCCGGCTTCCTTGCGCAGCTGCTGCACCTGATGAACGAGTTCCCGCGCCAGACCCTCGAGGGCGAGGTCCTCTGTGACCGTTGTATCGAGCACCACCCACGTGCCACCCTCGCCCGCCCCGGCGTGGCCCTCCGGCCACCGCATCCGGACGTCCACCTCGCCTCGCTCGAGGACGACCTCTTCCCCGCCGGTCAGGCCTACGCGGTACGGTTGGCCCTCCGGCGTGTGCTCCACCAACTGGGCGCCCTGCGCCCGCAGGGCGTCGGCGATCACGGTGATGCGGCCGCCGAACTTCGGACCGAGGAGATCGAAGCGCGGACGCACCTCGAGCCGCCCCAGCTCCGGTAGAGATCCGGCGAACCGGACGTGGCGGACGTTCACTTCCTCCTTCAGCAGTTCGACGAGTTCCGATCGGCCCGCGACCGAACCGGACCGGTCGAGCACCGTGGCGGACGCGAGCGGCTGCCGGACCTTGAGGCGCGCGTCGTTGCGCGCGGCCCGCCCGAGATACACGAGGTGGCGCGTCTCCTCCATCGCCTGCTCGAGCCCGACGTCCCGCGCGGACGCGTCCGGGCGCGGCATGTCGCAGAGGTGGACGCTAAGATGCGTCGACGCATTCACCGAGCGGACGAGATTCTGGTAGAGCGTTTCCGAGAGAAACGGCACGAACGGCGCCAGCACCCGCGACAGCGTCACCAGCACTTCGTAGAGGGTCGCGTACGCCGCCTGCTTGTCGGCGTCGGCTTCGGATTTCCAGTACCGTCTCCGGCCCCGCCGAACGTACCACAGCGAGAGGTCGTCGACGAACCGCTCGATCGGCCGGGCAGCGCCCGCGACATCACAGGCGTCGAGACGGTCCCGCACGGTGCCGACGACGTCTGTGAGCCGCGAGAGGATCCAGCGATCGAGCAGCCCCGCGGAAGCGCCGCTAGAGCCGCCGCGGCCCCGCCGGGACCCGTCTCCCTCGCGCGCCCCGAGCCCGCCCGCCGGCGTCCAGCCGTCGAGATTCGCGTAGGTGACGAAGAACGCGTACACGTTCCACAACGGGAGAATAAAGCGGCGCCGCACCTCGTCGCCCGGCCCGTAGCCGAAGTTGACGTTCTGCGCGGGATTCTGCATCGCGTAGAGCCACCGGATGACGTCGGCGCCCATCCGCTCCGCCGCGTCGTTGAACTCGATCATATTGCCCCACGACTTGTGCATCTCACGCCCGGTCTCGTCGCGGACCATCGCGTGCCCGAGGCAGGAGAGAAAGGGCGGCCGGTTCTCGAGCACGGTGCTCATCACGAGCATCGAGTAGAACCAGTTGCGGTACTGACCGGGGAAGGCCTCGGTGATGAAGTCCGCCGGGAACCACTCCTGCCACTTGGCGGGGTCCTGCCGGTAGTACATCGTGGAGAACGGCACGATCCCCGCGTCGAGCCACGGGTTGCCGACGTCCAGGATACGTGACACCGTGGCGCCGCATTGCCGGCAGCGGATCTTCACCGCGTCGACCCACGGGCGGTGGGGCGTGTGGCCCTCGAACGCCTCCCAACCCTCCACCGCGCGCTCCTTCAATTCATGTTCGCTGCCGATCACCTCGAACGTCCCGCACGCTTTGCACTCGTAAATCGGCAGGGCGAGCCCCCAATACCGCTTCTTGCTGATCATCCAATCATGCATGTTGCGCAGCCAGTCGAGCTCGCGCTCGAGCCCGAACTCCGGGATCCACGTGATCTGCCGGGTCACCGCCATCATGGGCTCCCGGAGCGAGTCCATGGCAATGAACCACTCGTCGACGAGACGGAAGACGAGCTCGCTGCCGCAGCGCCAGCACATCGGGTAGCGGTGCGTGTAATCGTCGGCGCGATACAACAGGCCCCGCCGCTCGAGGTCCTCTCTGATCGGATCGGCGACCTCGTAGACGTGGCGGCCGGCCAGGTCGCCGAAGGACTCCGCGAACACGCCGAACTCGTCGATTGGCGCAAGCACCGGGAGGCCGTGCTCCTTGGCGAGCGCGAAGTCTTCGGCGCCGCATCCCGGGGCGATATGGACCAGCCCGGTGCCTTCCGCGGCGCTGACTTCGGTCCACGGGATGACGCGGTGTGTAACGCCCCGCTGCGCGGGCAAGTCGTCGAACGGCCCCTCATACGTCCAGCCGACGAGCTCGGTTCCGGCCAGTTCCCGGACCACCTGGACGCGCGGACGTCCCGCCGTCACCGCTTCGAGCCGGTCGCGCGCCACGTAGTAACTCGTTCCGTTGCGTTCCTTGACCTGCACATAGGTCAGATCGGGGTGCACCGCCACGGCCACGTTGCTCGTGAGCGTCCAGGGCGTCGTGGTCCAGACGAGCAGATACTCGCCGGGGTGTCCCACCACCGGCAGACGCACCGTCAAGCTGAGGTGGGTGACCTCCTGGTAGCCTTCCGTGACGATCTCATGTTCGGAGATGCCGGTGCTGCACCGGGGACACCACGGCATCACGTCGTGGCCTTTGTAGACGAGGCCGCGCTCCCAGCAGCGCTTCAGGAACAGCCAGATAGTGTAGTTGTTCTCATCGGACATCGTGTAGTACGAGTGGTCCCAGTCCATCCAGTAGCCCAGGCGGTTCGACTGCTGCGTCTGCACGCCGGCAAACCGCAGCACCCGCGCCTTGCAGCGCTCGACGAACTCGGCAATCCCGAAGCGCTCGATGTCCCGCTTGGTCTTGAATCCTAATTCTTTCTCGACCTCGACTTCCACCCACAGGCCCTGGCAGTCGAAGCCGTTCTGATAACGTTGCCGGTGGCCGAGCATCGTGTGGTATCTGCAGAAGAGATCTTTGTACGTCCGGCCCCAGGCGTGGTGCACCCCCATCGGGTTGTTCGCGGTGATGGGCCCGTCGAGAAACGACCATCGCTCTTTCGACGCGTGGTTGCGCCTGAGGTACTGCGCCGGAATAGCCTCGCGCGCCCACCAGTCCAGGAGTGCGCGCTCCTGGGCCGGAAAGTCGGTGCGCGGATCGACAGGCCGGAATGGCATCCGATTCGTACCTCCAACTGAAGCGACACAACCCCGTCCATCAAGGGACGGGGTTGCCTGGTACCACCCTCGTTCCGAGCCTGCGCATCGCCCCTCGCGGGGCCTCGCGCAGCGCGACCCCCGCAGCAGGCCCGGCGCTCGCCCGGACCCATCCATGCATGAATCGGACGAGTCCGAATCCCGTTATCGGGGGACGCCGGCGAAGCCGCGGAGGCGAACCCGGCCCCTCGGTTTCGCAGCTCGGGAGGCGATAGCGGCCGCCGGCGCCGCACCGGCTTTCACCGAACCCGGCTTGCTCTCCGGGCCGAGCGACAGCGGTCCTCCGTCATCGCGTGTTCCCGCGAATATTAGCATGGGCGTGCGCATCCCGCAAGACCAGGTAGGGTCACAACCCTCTTCCCGCAATCCGTCCACGCTTCCCTAACAACTTGATGTGGAGGCACGACCAACCGCCCCCGACGGCAGGGGCTTTACGGCCGCGTCAGACGGGACAGAGGGGAGCGGACGTCATGTGAGGCGCTACGGGGCGATGCTGCGGACGCGACCGAATCGACCTGTCTGGACTGGAGCCACTCCGGGCCCACTGCCTGAGCCAGCGTCGCGACGCCGATCGGCGACGAGCGCGGGGACATCGCCGCGACGGCTTTCGCCGCACGCGCCGCGCCCGGGCGCGCCACCGGCGGGCGCGGCGCCTCGATGATCCGGCGCGCCGGGAAAACCGGCCGGCCCGCTCCGCGGTGCTCCGTCTTCATCCACTCGATCCGCCCCGTGAACACGCTGCGCGTGTAACGATACAGCGCGAGCGGCAGCGTGACAATCTGGTGAGTCGCAAAGATCATGTACCGGGCCGAGGTCACCAGCACACCCACCGGTGTGCGGACCCGTTCGACCGCGATGCCGACGACCGTCGACAGCATGACGACGATCCAATAGTACGCGTACCACGGCTGATGCTGCGCCACCGGCAGCGCGGTTAACATCGAGAGCCGGTGTGCGCCGGAGCCGATCAGCCAGTCTTCCGCAAGAAACAGATAGCTTGTGATCATTGACAGCGCGAGCACGAGCGAGCCCGAGAGGAAGACCAGGAAATCGATCCGCTTGCGCCACGGGATGGGCGCGCGCAGCAGCGCCCAGGCGTACTCGAAGAGGCACCCCAACGACCCTTCCGACCACCGCGTCCGTTGCTGCACGAGGCCGCGCCAAGTGGGCACCGCCTCTTCCCACACCACGACGTCCTCGCAATAGTGCACGGTCCATCCGCGCAGCGCGTACCGGATCGACAGGTCGATGTCCTCGGTGAGCGCATCCTCGTTCCATCCGCCAACCGCCTCGAGCGAAGCGCGCGTGGTAACGAGGCCGTTGCCGGTGAGAATCACGGCGCCGCCGAGCAGATGCCGGCTGCGCTGGGTCAGCGTTTGAAACACCACGTAGTCGTCCTCCTGCGCGCGGATCAGGAGGTTGCCGCGGCCGTTGTAGACCAGTTTGCGCGCCTGGACGCCGGCCACGCCGGGCCGCTCGAGATGCGGCACCAGGCGGGAGAGGAAATCCGGCGCGACCCGGGCATCCGCGTCGAACACGCAGATGGCGTCGCCGCGCGCCGCCGCGAGGCCGACGTTGAGGGCGACGGCCTTGCCGACGCCGTCTTCCACCGATGGGCGGACGACGGTAAAGGCGACCTCGCGGCGGAGAGTGGCCAGTACCTGCGGTGTCCGGTCGGTCGACCGGTGGTCCACCACGATGACTTCGAACCACGGGCGGCCGGCGGCGTCGCGATAGTCGAGCGCACACAGACAGCGCACGGTGTCGGCGATAACGTCCTGTTCGTTGCGCGCCGGCACAATGATGCTCACGAACAGCCGCGTGGCGCCGCCGGCCGGACCCGCCCGATCACCGTCTCCGCGCGCCGCCGAACGGCGGCCCCAGACGGCGACGCCCATGAGAAACGTCCCGTACAGGCCGGTGGCGAAGAAGATCGCGGAGAGCCACGCCGCGTCGTGCAGTACGAGCTGACGCACGGCCACGGCGGTCCAGACCGCCAGCAGACCGACAATGAGCGCCTTGCGGCGGAGCGGCCGCCTCATCTTGCCGCCCCCGCGTCCGCCGAGGCGGAGCGACCACCCGCACCGCCGGCCGCGCGGCCCGCTTCCGATTCGAGGGCGGCGCGGAGGGTGACCGTGTACGGCGGCCGCAGCACGCCGGCTTCCGTCACGATCGCGGTGATGAGCCGGTGCGGTGTGACATCAAACGCGGGATTGCGCACGGCGATGTCGGCGGGCGCCACGCGGACCCCGGCCAGCATCGTTACTTCATCGGGGGAGCGCTCTTCGATCGGAATCACAGTACCCTCCGAAGTCGCAAGGTCGACGGTCGAGAGCGGCGCCGCCACATAAAACGGCAGACCGTGGGCGTGGGCGAGGACGGCGAGCGCGTAGGTGCCGACCTTGTTCGCGGTATCGCCGTTCGCTGCGATGCGGTCGGCTCCGACGATCACCGCGTGGACGTCGCCGGCCCGCATGAGCGCCGCGGCCGCGTTGTCGGTGATGAGCGTGGCGGGCATGCCGGCGCCGAGAAGTTCCCAGGCCGTGAGCCGCGCGCCCTGCAGCACCGGGCGCGTCTCGCAGGCGATGACGCGGATTCCGCGGCCTTCCTCGTGTGCCTGCCGCAGTACGCCGAAGGCGGTCCCCCAGCCGCCGGTGGCGAGCATCCCGGTGTTGCAGTAGGTGAGGACGGAGCAACCGTCGGGGAAGAGCGCGGCGCCGTGGGCCCCGAGGCGGCGGTTGATCGCCAAGTCGGCGCGGGCAAGCGCATGCGCTTCGGCCAAGAGTCGCGCCGGCAGCTCCGCCGCGTTGGGCGCGGTGTCGGCGACCGCGAGCAGCCGGTCGAGCGCCCACGCCAGGTTTACGGCCGTCGGCCGGGTCGCCCGCAGGCCCGCCGCGGCCACCCGGAGGCACGCCAGCCGTTCGCCGAGCGACCCGCTCCCGTCACCCGCTGCGAGTGCCAGGCCGTACGCCGCGGCGAGACCGATCGCCGGCGCACCGCGTACACGCAGCGACCGGATCGCTTCGGCGACTTCTTCCCATGTTGTGCAGCGGCGTGACCGAACTTCGTGGGGCAGGGCGGTCTGGTCGATGAGCGACAGCGCCCCGTCCTCCCACCACAAAGGGACTTCCGTGCTCATCCCGCGCGGACTCCGCGTGTGGACGTTAAGGGAAGCAGGCGTCTCTGAGTATACCGAAACCCCGTCAAGTCATCCCCACGCACCCTTCGGAACGTGAAACCGGTTGACGCCCGCGGATCGCCGGACGGGTCCCGCTGCACGCGGGGCCTTGGCGCCTCACCTCCCTGACACGGAGCCGGCGCCCAGGACCGGTCAGTCGATCGGGAACAGCCCGGCGGGGGCGCCGGCCGGGACGGCGTCCTCGAAGACGTGGTCGGCCGTAATGGACACATGCGACGGTGTGAAGAGGAAGATCTCGTCGCCAACGCGGTGCATGTGCCCGTCAAGCGCATACGCGACGCCGCTCAGGAAGTCGACGACGCGGCGCCCCAGGTCCTTGTTGGCGTTCCTGAGGTTGATGACGATCGGCCGGTGGGTCTTGAGAAATTCGGCCGCGCTCTGCGCCTCGTCATACTGTCCGGGCTCGAGAACCACGATTTCCATCGCGCGCGGAGTGTGCAGGCGGAAAATCGGCGCCCGCGGCGGCGCGGTCTCGGCCCGTGCTCCTCCTTCCTCCTGCTCCCCGAAGCCCAAAAAGTGCCACATCCGTTGCATGACCCGGCTCATGTCGCCCTCCGGTGTGGGGCGTCCGCTGCGGTGATCTCTGCTGTATCTACTGGCTAAGTTTGGGTGCGGTCACCAAATATGGCCCGCCCGACGCGGACCATCGTTGCGCCTTCCTCGATCGCCACCTCGAAGTCGTCCGACATGCCCATCGAGAGCTCGGCGAGCGATATGCTGGTCTCATGTTCAATCCGATCCCGTAATTCGCGGAGCGCCCGGAACACCGGACGCGCCTCATCCGGATCCGCGACGAGCGGCGCGATGGTCATAAGACCGCGAAGCCGCAGCCCCGGCAAATCCGCCGCCCGCCGCACCAGCGAGGACGTTTCTTCGGGCGCGGCGCCGTGCTTTTGCGGCTCGCGGGCCACGTTGACCTGGATCAAAACGTCGAGCACCCGCTCCTGTTGCACCGCGCGCCGGCTGAGTTCGTCCGCCAGTTCCTCCGAATCGACGGATTCGATCATTTGGAACAGCCGGACGGCCTCCTTGGCCTTGTTCCGCTGGAGGCTGCCGATCAGATGCCAGGAGGCGCCGGGGACGGCCGGAATTTTGTCGCGCGCTTCCTGAACCCGGTTTTCCCCGAACACACGGAGCCCAACTGCAACCGCCTCGCGAATCCGCACCGCGTCGACGGTCTTACTTACCGCGACCAAGGCGACTTCTTCCGTCCGGCGGCCGCTGCGATCCGCCGCCGCCGCGATCCGCACGCGCACGTGTGCGACGTTTGTCGCAAGGTCGGCCATAGAACGCTCCCGGACGGCGGCTGTATTCGACGATTCGGCGTTATTCACCTTGGGCCCCGCTCAGGCGAGTCCGCACAGCCCCACGCACGCCGCCGCGGCCTCGAGCGTGCGGGCCCGCAGGACGACCGCTCCGGCCGGCGCGGACGCGCGCGGCCGCAAGGCGCCATTCACACGACGCGTTCGCGCACCACCGCGCTCGCGTAGTCCAGGGCCGCGACGACGAGCGCGATCATCCACAGCGCCGTGGCGGCCTGGGGCCACTGCAGCAGGTTGATGTACTGCTGCAGTACGAAGCCGATGCCGCCGCCGCCGACGAAGCCGATCACCGTGCTGAATCGCACGTTGATGTCCCATCGGTAGATCGTAAACGCGATGAACTGTGGGACGATTTGCGGGACGACCGCGTAGCGGATCACCTGCAGTGCGCTCGCGCCGGTGGCCATGATCGCCTCAATCGGCCCCGTGTCGATACTCTCGATCGCCTCCGAGTACAACTTGCCGAGCGAGGCGATGCTATGCACGCCGAGCGCCAGGACTCCCGCAAACGGGCCGAGCCCCACCCATACCGTGAAGATGATCGCAAGCACGAGCGCTTCGATGGACCGCGTGAGGTTGAAGAGCGCCCGCGTGACGGCATAGACGGCGCCGCCGGCGGGCAGATGACTCGTCAGGTTGCGGGCGCCGAGGAACGACAGCGGGACGGCGAAGACGACGCCCATCGTCGTACCCATGAGCGCAAGAAACACCGTTTCGACCATCCGGTCGAGCACGACGAGAAAAGTCTGGCTCAGCCGCAACGGACCGTAACCCGTTACGACTTCGGCGACAATCTCATTGCGCGTACCCTGGACGTCGGGGGTCATGATCGTCGCGCCGAACCGGCCAAGGGCGTCCGTTCGGAACTCGGTCAGCGGCTGGCGCTGGCCGATCTGATTCTCCCACCAGAGCGTGCCGCCGCGGTTGGCGCCGAACCCTTCGCCCTGGACCGTCACCCGGTCCCCGCTGCCGCCCGACGTGCGGGACAGCCGGAGCGCCGGGGCACCCGTGGGAGCCGCCGCGGGCGGGGCCGCCCCACCGTACTCATACGGCGCCACAGCCTGCTGCACGACCGCCGTTCTCGTGACGACGTCCGGCGTAGCCAGCGCGACGACGAACGGCCGGATCAGCCGCGCGCCCCGCCAGAGTTCACTCAGGTGAATTTGGGTGACGTGCCAGCCATAGATGTAGACGGCCGCGGCGAGCACGAGCCCGCTAAAAGCACGCCACGACCGGTACCACGGGACGGGCAGCGCGGAACGCGCGCCTCCGGCAGGCCGTCCCGCCGCCGGGGCGCTGCCGCCGGCCGAAGGCGCTACGGCCCCCCGGCCCCTTCGGCCGGCGGCGGGGGCCCCGCTCCCCGGCGACACGCTCACGTAATCTCGACCTCTTCCGCCTGCTCCCCGTAGATCTCGTGGAAGCGCGCTTCGTCGATGTCGCCCGGGTGGCCCTCGAAGACGATGCGTCCATCCTTGAGGGCCAGTATTCGGGTGCCGTAGCGCCGCGCCAGGCTCAAGAAATGCAGGCAGCACAGCACCGTGATCCCGTCGTTGCGGTTGAGTTCTTCGAGGTACTTCAAGATCGAATGCGACAGGGCCGGGTCGAGGCTGGCGACCGGTTCGTCGGCGAGGATCACGCGGGGTTCCTGCATCAAGGCTCGCGCGATCCCTACGCGCTGCTGCTGCCCGCCGGAGAGCGCCGACGCGCGCCCGAACGCCTTGCCCGAGATGCCGACGCGCTCGAGGTTGCGCATCGCCTGGGCGACGACGGGCGCGGGAAAGTAATTCGCCAGCGCCCAGGCCGGCGCGACATAGCCGAGCCGGCCCGCGAGGACGTTTGTGAGCACAGAGGCGCGGCGCACGAGGTTGAATTGCTGGAAGATCATCCCGATCCCGCGCCGGATCTCTCGCAGTTCGTCGCGGCTGGCCGCGGTGACATCGCGGCCGTCGAGCACCACGCGGCCCGATGTCGCCTCGACGAGCCGGTTGATGCACCGCAGCAGCGTGGACTTGCCGGACCCCGACAGGCCGATAATGACGAGAAATTCGCCGCGGGCGACCTCAAACGACACATCGGTGAGCGCGCGCGTTCCGTCGTCATAGATTTTGGTGAGGTGCTCGATGCGCAGCAGCGGTTCGGAACCGCGCACCCTGCCGCCGGCGGCGCCTTCGGCGGCCGCGCCTGTCTTGCCGCTCTCCCGGCCGGATTCTACTGCGTCAGCCCCACGAAGCGCTGCACATCCCGCACGGGGTTGAAGAACGCATCCAGCGTCGGTACGCTGGCCCTGTTGACGCCGTATTTCGTCACGAGCGCCTGGTAATCGGCCAGCGCTTCGATTTCGTACAGCGACTTGAGGGCATCGAGCCCGGCGGGCGTCTGCGAGAAACGAAGCAGCGCGATCGTTACCTTGTCGGTGACGTCGTTCGGGAGTCCCTTCCGGAAGCTCACGGTGTCGTTGGGAATCGGGTCGGACTTCCAGACGACCTTGACCTTCTGCATTATGTCCGGCAGCGTCTTCTGCACGCTGCCGCGCGCATCTTCGAACACCGAACCCGCGTCGACGCGGCCCTGATAGACGGCGAGCACCACGTTGTTGTGGGAGCCGGCGAAGATCGTCTGGCCGAGGAACTTCTGCGGATCGTAGCCGGCCTTCTTAAGCCCCGCGACCGGGAAGAGGTAGCCCGATGTGCTCGCGGGATCGACAAACGCGAACCGCTTCCCTCTGAGGTCCGCGAGCGTGTTGATCCCCGAGTCGGCCTGTGTGATGATTTGTGCGCGATAATATGGAAGACCAAACCGCACCGTGACAAGGCGCACTTCCACACCGTACTTCTGGTGGGCCAAGACGTACGAAAACGTGTTCAGCCAACCGATGTCGGCCCGGTTGGCGCCCATCGCCTCGATGACCCCGGCATAGCTCGTGGCCACCACGGATTCGAAATGATACCCGGTCGCCATCTCGAGTAGGTGCGCGATTCTATTGCCTGACTCGAGGATGGTCCGTGCTTCACCCGACGGCACGAACGCCATGACCAGGCGGGTTTGCGCGGGCACAGGGCCGGGTGCGGCGGCTGCGAGGCCGAGCACGAGCGTCGCCGCGACGGCGAGAACGGCAATGCGAGCTCCCATCGACATCCTCCTTGGCCGGTGCCGCGCGCCGGGATCGGCGCGCGGAGTGGCCGTCGATTTCTGGCGGCGGGAAGTGTTCTCCTCCAGGAGTCGCCCGAGCGGCGTGCGAATACCGGCCGTGCGATGGCCAAGGCGCATGGCGTGGCCCCTAGCGGGGACGCAGCGCCGGCGGCGTCCCCCGAGGGGATTTTGGAGCGGCCCGATGCGCCGGCGGCGCCCCCCGAGAGGACGGCGCCCCCCGAGGGGGCGGCGCCGCGAAAGCGGCTCGTTTTGCTGCTCGCCGGCGCGGCCGGCTGCCTCGACGCCGTGGGATACTTGATGCTCGGGCTCTTTACGGCCAACATGACGGGGAATACGATTCTTCTCGGGCTCTCTCTCGGCCGGGAAGCATGGGCGGACGCCCTCAACAACGTGCTCGCCCTTGCCGCGTTCGTCTCGGGAGCCGGCGCCGGCACCATTATCACGCGGGGCGTCCGGCGGATTTCGCGCGGACTGGGGCTCGAGGCGGCCGTTCTCGCCGGCGCAGTGGCGGTATGGAGTCTCTTCGGCGCGCCGAGGGGACGCGTTGGCGAGCCGGCGGTCTACTGGCTGATCGTGCTGCTTTCCGCAGCGATGGGCATCCAGAGCGCGACGGTCCGGCGGGTCGGCGAGCAACGGATCGCTACCACGTATGTGACGGGAACGCTCACGACGCTCGCCACGGATGCCGCGAGCGACCTCTTCGACCGCTGGAGCGCGCGTGCCGCGGCGAAGACCGCCGCGGGGCGGCGGTGGCCGCCGGCATCCGATCCGACTACGCCGGGGCCGACGTCGCGCAACTCGACGCTCATGATGGGCCTCTGGGCAGTTTATCTGTTCGGAGCACTCGTCGGAGGGTTCGTCGAAACGCGTTGGTCGATGTGGGCCGTCGCGGCCCCCGTCGTGGTGCTGCTCGGCGTCATGACATCCGATCTTCGCATGGTCGGAGGGAGGTAACGGTGCGATGAGCGGAACCGCCTCCGGCGGCGGCAGGACAAGAACGGCGGCGGGCCCTCCGGCCGGCAGCGGCGTTCACGCCCACGACGGCGGGGATGTGCGGGTGGAGAGCGATTCGCTCGGCGAGGTGCGCGTCCACGCGTCCCGGTTGTGGGGGGCGCAAACGCAGCGCTCGATCGAGAACTTCCGGATTGGGGTCGACCGCTTCCTGATGGGCCGGCCGGTCATCCGCGCGTTTGGCATCCTCAAGAAAGGCTGTGCGCTCGCGAACCTCGAGCTCGGCCAGCTGCCGCCCGACAAGGCCAACCTGATCGCGCGCGCGGCGGACGATGTGATTGCGGGACGTCTCGACGACGAGTTTCCGCTCGTCGTCTTTCAGACCGGGTCGGGGACGCAGTCCAACATGAACGCGAACGAGGTGATCGCCAACCGCGCGATCCAACTCACCGGCGGCGTGGTCGGGTCGAAGAAGCCCATCCATCCCAACGACGACGTCAACCGCAGCCAGTCGTCCAACGACACGTTTCCGACCGCGATGCACATCGCCACCGCCGAGCAAATCGAAGACGTGCTGATCCCGACGGTTACGAGCCTTCGCGACGTGCTGGATCAGAAGGCGCGCGCCTACGAATCGATCGTCATGATCGGGCGCACGCACCTGCAGGACGCCACGCCCGTCACGCTCGGGCAGGTGATCTCGGGGTGGGTCGCGCAGCTCGACGACGCGCTGGGCACGATCCGCCGGGCCCTCCCGGGCGTGCATGAACTCGCGATCGGCGGGACGGCGGTCGGGACCGGCCTGAACGCCCCCGCCGGGTTTGGGGAAGTCGCGGCGCGAAAGATCGCCGAGTTGACGGGCCGGCCGTTCGTGTCGGCACCAAACAAGTTCGCGGCGCTCTCCGCGCACGAAGCGATGCTCAACGTAAGCGCGGCGCTGCGCACGCTGGCTGCGGCGCTGATGAAAATCGCCAACGACATCCGATGGCACGCGTCCGGGCCGCGCGCCGGACTCGGTGAGCTGCTGCTCCCGGAGAACGAACCCGGGTCCTCGATCATGCCGGGCAAGATCAACCCAACGCAGTCCGAAGCGCTTACGATGGTTTGCGTGCAGGTCTACGGCAACGACGAGGCCGTCGCATTTGCCGACTCCCAGGGCAACTTCCAGCTGAACGTCTACAAGCCCATCATCCTTCACAACGTGCTCGAGTCGGCGGCCCTGCTGGCCGACGCGTGCCGCTCCTTCACGGTGAACTGCGCGGCCGGAATCGCCCCCAACGAGGCGAGCATCCGCGAGCACGTGGAAAACTCGCTCATGCTGGTCACCGCGCTCAGCCCGCATATCGGCTATGAGAAAGCGGCCAAGATCGCGCTCAAGGCGCACCACGAAAACATGAGCCTGCGCGAAGCGGCGCTGGCGCTCGGCTATGTGACGGCGGAGCAGTTCGATACATGGGTGCGGCCCGCGGATATGACGCATCCGATGCCGGATTGAACACGCCC
>Ga0066903_100002083_pt1 | contig 15347 bp, 15 predicted proteins | sample PanSoiMetaGPlot1_FD_67491 | JGI IMG/M metagenome (GOLD analysis project Ga0066903, IMG submission 67491) | Tropical forest soil microbial communities from Panama analyzed to predict greenhouse gas emissions - Panama Soil - Plot 1 (version 2) | ecosystem: Environmental > Terrestrial > Soil >...
GCCTCGAGCAATGCCTCGATCTCGATCCCGTGGCCGACGGTGAAGCGGCCGCCCGCGTCCTCCCACGACGTCGCCTGGCCAGCGTCGAGTCGCTCATGGCTCAGCGGATCCTCATCGAGTACCGAGACCTCGTTGCCCATGGCCAGCGCGTGACGGGCAACCGCCGATCCCACGCGGCCTGCACCGACGATGAGCACGAACATGGGGTCGCACTGTAGATCATCGGACCCTCAGCAACGCACGTTCACGAATCGTTCACAGCGGGCGGCGGTGGCTCGTCGGCCGCCGGCGGTTCCTGCTTCGGCGGCGATGCGTTCGCGGGCGGCGCGGTCAGGATCACCTGGCACGGCGCCTTGCCGATCACGTACTTCGTCACTTCTCCAACGAAGTTGTCCATCCGCCCGCCGCGGCCACCGAGCAGCGCTCCGCCGCGGATTCTCGACGGCTCCTCGGCGGCCAGCACGACCGCCTCGACGCCACGCCGGCGCGCCTCCTCGACGATCGCCTGCCCGGCCCGGCGCGCGCGCACGGTCGCCGTCGCCACCTCGACGCCCTCGTACTCCTCCCCCACCGCCTTCGCCCGGCGCAACGCTTCGCGCGCGCGCTCGAGTTGCGCTTCGGGCAGTCGCGCGTCGATCGGCAGCGACATCGGCACCTCGAACACCCACAGCGCCTCGATCATCGCGCCGCCCTCGCTGTCGAAGTCGTCGTGGTCGTCGCCGGCCAGCCGTCCCGCCGTCTGGATGATGTCGTCGTCGAGCGGGGTGCCGAAGATGGGGACCAGGATCGACCCGTACTCGGCCTTGGAGTCACGCCCCTCGCCGCGCAGTGCCGCCTCGGGCACCGTCACCCGCCGCAACAGCGACTTGTCCTGCGTCGTTCGGTAGATCACGTAGAGGCCGATCCCGAACAGCATCCAGCCGAGCCCGACCCAGCGCCCGCCCGGGTGATAGATGAGGATGCTGACCCAGGCCGCGAACGACAGCGTCGCGCCGAGAACGGTCGGCAGCGGCAGGCTGCCGCCGCGGAACGTGATGTTGCCGGGCGTCGTGTACGGCCGCTTGCGATCGGGCTCCTTGTAGCGCAGCGCGATCACCGACAGGTGGGCGAGCGTCAGGCCGATCATCGCTCCGAACGCGTAGATGCCGACGAGCAGGTCGAGGTCCCGCGGGATCGTCAGCGCGCCCGCGATGATCGCGCCGAGCACGATCACGACGACCGGCGTCGAGCGCGTCGGGTGCAGGCGCCCTAGCGCGCTCGGGATCTGGCGGTTGGTCGACAGCGAGTACGCGAGCCGCGACAGGCCGAGCATCGCCGAGTTCGCGGCCGCGATCAGCGTCGCCGTCGCCGCGACCGCGACGATGTACTTGAGCGAGTCGGCGAGCCAGTCCTGCGGGAACTGCTCGACGATCCCGATCATCGGCGTCTCGAGGAAGTCGCGCGACAGCGCCGTCGAGTCGCCGACCTGGGGCAGCGCGGTCAGCGCCACGAGCGCGATCCCGACGTAGACGACCATCACGGTCGCCGTCGCGCTCGTGATCATCCGCTGCAGCCCGCGGCGCCCGACCCGCACCTCGCCCGACAGCCCCGAGGCCGACTCCAGGCCCGTGAACACGACCGACGCGACGCCGAGCGCGAAGATCACGCCGCCCCACGTCGGCGCCACACCGAGGTCGATCGGATCGGTCAGCGTGTGCCAGTTGAAGAACTGGATCAGGCCGAGGACGACGATCAGCAGCTGCAGCCCGAGGTCGGCGAGCACGAGCGCCGTGATCCGATTGACGCGGGTCTTCGAGAAGCCGCGCACGTTGCGCAGCGCGACGTAGGCGATGATCGCCAGCGAGGCGAAGATCTCGCTGCCGCCGTGGCCGAGCGGCGACCAGAACACGGCGAGGTAGTTCGTCGCCGTGAACGCGCAGACGGCGACGAGGATGATGTAGTCGAGCAGGATCGCCCAGCCGGCGATAAAGCTCCACAGCTCGTTGAACGCGTAGCGCGCGAACACCGTCGACCCGCCGCGGTCCTGGTGCAGCGACGAGCCTTCGACGTACGTGAACGCGGCGAGCAGGAAGAACAGGCCGGCGATCAGGTAGACGAGCGGCGTCAACGCCAGCGCGTGCTGGGCGACGACGCCGAGCGAGAAGTAGATCGCCCCGGCGAGGACGGTGTAGATGATCGCGAACAGCGCCGGGGAGCCCAGCCCGCGGCGGCCGATCGACAGCTGCGGGCGCTCCGGCGGCGAGGCCTGCTCGGTCGTCTCGGCCATCAGCCGCGGCGCCGTTCGACGTACAGGCGGCCGGCGCCGGCCGCGCAGAACAGCACGCCGAGCACGATCCCGCCCGCCAGCGCGCCGCCACCGCGGACCACGGTGACGACGATCATCGCGATCCCGAGCAGCAGCATCGCCGTGCTCAGCACGTACGTCGAGGTGCGTTGGACCTGTCGCGGATCGGGCACGCGGTCAGCATACGCGCGGATCGCGCGGATGATCGAGCCTCTTGCGTGCGTGGCTCAGGCGACCGCCGGCTCGGGCTGGCGCGTGAGCGGCGCCGCGTCGGGCCCGGTCTGCAGGATCACCCGGCACGGCCGGTCCGAGAGCACCGTCTCGACCGTCTTGCCGAACACGGACGCGCCGCCGCGGGCGGGCAGCCCCATGACGATCGCCTGGGCGCGGATCTCGCGCGCCTCTTCGATGATCATGCGCCCCGCTCCGCCCGCGCGGACCTTCTCCCAATGGCCGGTCACGCGGCGCCCACCCTGGAGCTTGGCCTGCTCGATCAGCGCCTGGGCCGCCAGCTCGGCCTCCGGCATCCCGGCGTCGATCGGCGACGACGCCGGCACCGGAATCGGGACGAGCACGTGGATGCCGCGCTTGCGCCGCGCGGCGACCTTGGCCGCGGTCGCGATCACGGCCGGCATGTAGCGCTGGCCCTCGAGCACGACGAGCACCGATTCGTACTCGGCCTCGGTGTCGAGCACCGGCCGCTCGATCGCGACCGTGACCGTCGTCGTCAGGTCGAGGCCCTGGCGCTTGCGGAAGAAGACGTAGAGGATCATCCCGAAGATCAGCCAGCCGACGCCGGCGCCGGCGACCGACAGGTAGAGCGTCGTCACCACCAGCCACGCGAGCCCCGTCCCGATTGCGCCGACCACGGCGAACACCGGGATGTCGCGGCCGGCGATCGTGACGTTGCCCGGCCCGCGATAGGGCCTTCGGTGCTCCGGCTGTGTCTGGCGCAATCGGATCACCGCGAGGTGGGCGATCGTGAACGACAGCATCGCCCCGAACGCGTACATGTTGCCGAGGAACGTCGCCTGCCCCGGGATCAGCGTCACGCACGCGATCGCCCCGAAGACGACGATCCCGATCCACGGCGTCCCGTACTTGGGGTGCAGCTGGCGCAGCCGGTCGGGCATCTGGCGGTGCAGACCCATCGAGTACGTCAGCCGCGACACGCCGATGATGCCGGCGTTGGTCGCGATGATCAGGATCGTCGCCGCGAGCAGGCCGACATAGAGCTCGGCGGCGCCCTGGAGCGTGCCGAGGTGAAGCTGTTTGACGACGCCCAACACCGGGTCGCCGGCGTAACCGCCCTGGGCCTCGGACAGCCCGAGCAGCGTCTGGTAGTGGCCGTTGACGTACTTCACCGGCAGCGCGCTCAGGGCGACGGCGGGCAGCAGCGCGTAGATCACGAACACGGCGATCACGACGCGTTTGATCGCGCGCGGAATCGTCGTGTCGACGTCCTTGGCCTCCTCGGCCATGTTCGAGATCGTCTCGATCCCGGTATAGGCGATCATGCCGATCGGAATCGCGACGAGGAAGTTTCGCCACGTCGGCGCAACTCCCAAGTGCACGTTGTTGACCAGCGTGTGCGGCGAGAAGATCAGCACGAGGCCGATCAGCACGAGCAGCAGCTGAGTGCAGAAGTCGATCACCGCGAGGCCGACGTTGATCCCAGCCGACTCCTTGACGCCGATCACGTTGACCGCACACAGCAGGACGATCACCGCGATCCCGGCGAAGATGTCGCCCGGCGGGTGGCGCAGCGCGCCCCAGAACAGCCCGCCGATGTAGTGCGGCACGAAGTACGCCGAGATGGCGATCGTGATCACGTAGTTGAGCATCTGCGCCCACGCCGCGAAGAACGACCAGAACTCGTTGAACGCGTGACGGGCGAAGCTCGACGAGCCACCGGCCTCGGGGAACATCGACGTCGCCTCGGCGTAGGTCGCGGCCGTGACGTAGAACAGCGCGCCGCTGATCATGAACACGATCGGCGTCAGGCCGAGGGCGAACGACGCGACCAGGCCGAGCGCGTAGTAGATCGACGAGCCGACGTTGCCGTAGGCGGTCGCGAACAACGCGTTGACCCCGAGGACGCGCTGCAGTCCGTGGAGTCGGCGTTCGGCCATGCGGCCGCTCAGGCTAGCGCCTACGCAGGAGCGTGAAGCGCACGGCCGACGACGTGGCGCGGCGCCCGTCGCTCGTGACGGCCGACGCGGTCAGCCGGTAGTCGCCGACGCGAAGCGCGTGGTGACCGGGGAGCACGCCCGCAAAGATCAGCCGGTTCTCGCCCGCGCGGCCGCTGATCGTGAACGACTGCGGCGTCAGCGCGTGGTTGCGGTGGCCGATGAGCGCGAACGACAGCCGGACGCTCGCCGCCTCGCTGAGCGTGAAGCTGATCGCCGCCGGAGTGGCCTTCCCGTGCGGTGCGACGCGCGGCAGCGCGTGGCCGCGGTGGTAGCGGCGCGGGAAGATGCGCAGCGCCGACAGCGTCAGGTTCGGCCGGTCGACGGTCGTCGAGGCGCTGGCGCTGTTGTTGGCGGCGTTGGGATCGGCGACGCTGCTCGAGGCGGCGCCCGAGACGGTGATCGTGCCCGCCGCCTTGGTTGGGATGCTCAACGTGATCTGCGCGGTCGCTCCGTTGGCCAGCGTCCCGAGCGAGCACGTCGTCCCGCCACAGCTGCCGACCGTGCTCGCCAGCGATCCGGGAGTCTGACCGGCGGGCAGCGACAGCACGAGGACGGCGTTGGCCCCCGGGCTCGAGCCGGCGTTGTGGACCGTGAACGTGTAGCTGGCGATGTCGCCGGCCTTCACGCCGGCGGCGGTGCCGCTGGCCGTGACCTGAAGGTCGGCCGAGCAGGCGGTCTGGAGTGTCGGGTCGCTTGGACACTGGTCCTGCGTCTCGTCGCCGAACCCGTCGGCGTCGGCGTCCGGCTCGATCGTCGCCTGCAGCTCGAGCTGGCTGAACGGCGTGGCCGCCGCCGGCGTCGCGGGTGTCGCAGCGACCGCCGGGTCGAATGAGCGCACGACGTTCGAGGCGAAGAAGTTGACGGCGCTCGTGCTCATGACGAACCCGTTGGAGTCGTTGTAGAGCCCGATCACGTCGCCTGCCTGGACCGGCAGGCGCGCCGCTGTGGTCACCGCCACGTTGCCGTTGGCGGCGGGGACCGTGGGGCTGTGGCCGGCGTCGACGTAGGCGCCGTTGCCCTGCGGGCGTAGCACCTGGATCGCGTTGTTGCCCGACGAGGCCTTGAAGCTCCAGCTGACGATCACGCCGTGGGCCACGTTGTCGGGGACGACGTACTGCGGGAGCGGCGTGACGGCGGCGTCGGTCTGGGTGTAGGTGCAGGGGTTGACCATGCACGAGCCCGGCGGCGCGTTGTTCGTCGCGTTGGCGACGAGCGGGCTGCCGATGGTGACGGCAGCGCTCGCCGACGCCGGGACAGCGGCGGTCGCGAGCGCAGCGGCGATGAGGAGGACTCGTGGGCGCATTTGTCGCTTGCAACGCGCGAGCGGCGCAATTGTTACGGCGCCGTTGGCAGGCGGCGCCGGCACCCGGCGCGAGCCGCCGGACGGGCCGCGATGATGGGCCGATGAACCGACGGGTCACGGGCGCCGCCGCCACCGCCTGCGCGGTGGCGCTGTGTGCGACGGCGGGCGCCGCGAAGGTCGCCCCGCCGCCGAAGGGGCAGGCGGCGCTGGCGGTCAGCGTCGCCGTGCGCCATGGCGCGGTGGTGCTCGTCGGCGCCGGTGGCAGCGGCGTGCGCGTGCTGGCGGTCGGCAGCGGCCCCGGGCAGCTGGTGAACCCGGCGTGGTCGCCGAACGGCAAGCGTCTCGCGTACACGATCATCCACCCCGCGGCCGGCCGGCGGCCCACGGACAGCGTGATCTTCATCCGCGGGCTTCCGAACGGCAACGCCCGCGCGCTGACCGCGCGGCGACCGGGCCGGCTGGACGACGACGCGGCGTTCGCGCCCAACGGCACCGCGGTGCTGTTCGCGCGCGGGGCGGCCGTCCCGTGCCGCGGCTCGCAGATCATGATCGTCTCGTCGCACTTCGGGCCACCGACGGCCCTGACCTCGGGCCGCGCGGGGCGCCAGCCGGTCCAGGACTCAGACCCGGCGTGGTCGCCGAGCGGCCGCCGGATCGCGTTCACACGCCAGATCGCCGGTGGGACGCCGTCGATCTGGGTGATGGACTTCCGCGGGCGCGGCGCCCACCGGATCATCGGCAACGGCCGCGCGCCGACGTGGGCGCCTGACGGCCAGCACGTCGCGTTCGTCTCTGCCCGTGACCGCCACGGGCACTGCGGGCGGCGGTTCTGCGGCGAGCTCTACGTCGCGCGGGCCAACGGCAGCGTGCAGCGCCGACTGACGCGGACGACGTTGAACGAGTCCGACCCGGCGTGGTCGCCCGACGGCTCGCTGATCGCCTACACGCGCGGCGGCGGCGCGGGGCAGCCGGCGGCGAAGGTCTACACGGTCGAGCCCGGCGCCGACTGCCCGTTCCGCGTGACCGGGACGGCGACGGTGATGCAGCCGGCGTGGCGGCCGCACCTGGCGCCGCCGGAGCCGTTGCCGTCGTGCTGAGAGCGTAGGGCGCGGTCACGCGCCCTACTCCTACGTGATGATCGGAATGATCAAGATCGCCACGATATTGGCGACCTTGATCATCGGGTTGATGGCCGGGCCGGAGGTGTCCTTGAACGGGTCGCCGACCGTGTCGCCGGTCACCGCCGCGGCGTGGGCGTCCGAGCCCTTGCCGCCGAACTCGCCGTCCTCGATCAGCTTCTTGGCGTTGTCCCACGCCCCGCCGCCCGCGGTCATCATCACCGCGAAGAAGAAGCCGACGACGATCACGCCGATCAGCAGGCCGCCGAGCGCGCGCGGGTCCATCAGGCCGACGATCACCGGCAGCACGATCGGGATCAGCGACGGGAGCACCATCTCGCGCTGCGCGGCCTTCGTGACCAGCGCGACGCACGTCCCGTACTCCGGCTGCTCGGTGCCGTCCATGATCCCCGGCTTCTCGCGGAACTGGCGCCGCACCTCCTCGACGACGGCGCCGCCGGCGCGACCGACCGCCTCCATCGACAGCGCCGCGAAGAGGCAGACCATCATGCCGCCGAGCAGCAGGCCGATCAGGACAGCCGGGTTGGAGATCGCGAAGTAGCCGGCGGTGATGCCGCCCTTGAGCTTGCGCCCGAGCTCGTCCTGGAACGCCGCGAACAGCACGACCGCCGCCAACACGGCGGAGCCGATCGCGTATCCCTTCGTCACCGCCTTGGTCGTGTTGCCGACCGCGTCGAGCTTGTCGGTGACGTTGCGGACATCCTCGGGCAGGTCGGCCATCTCGGCGATGCCGCCCGCGTTGTCGGTCACGGGGCCGAACGCGTCGAGCGCGACGATCAGGCCCGTCAGCGACAGCTGGCCCATGACCGCGACGCCGATGCCGTAGATGCCGTGGACGCCGCCGCCGGCCAGGTGCCACGAGGCGAAGATGCCGAGGCACAGCACGATCGCCGGCGCGGCCGTCGCCTGCAGGCCCTGGGCCATACCTTGGATGATGTTCGTCGCGTGGCCGGTCTGTGACGCGGCCGCCGTCTTCTTCACCGGCGAGAAGCGCGTCGACGTGTAGTAGTCGGTGATGATGAACAGCAGCGCCGTGACGACGATCCCGACGACGGCGCACAGCCACAGCCGCGTCACGCTCGGCGTGCTGCCGCTGCCCGCCCCGAACACGATGTCGTCCATCAGCCACTTCGTGACCGGGTAGAACGCCGCCGCGGCGAGCACGCCCGAGACGGCCAGGCCCTGGTAGAGCGCGCGCTCGACGTTGCCCGACCGGGAGCGGACTGCGAACGTGCCGATGATCGACGCGACGATCGCCACGCCGCCGAGCACGAGCGGGTAGAGCACGACGTTCTTCGAGTTCGCGAACGTCAGCACGCCGAGCAGCATCACGGCGACGGCGGTGACCGCGTAGGTCTCGAACAGGTCGGCCGCCATGCCGGCGCAGTCGCCGACGTTGTCACCGACGTTGTCGGCGATCACGGCCGGGTTGCGGGGGTCGTCCTCGGGGATGCCGGCCTCGACCTTGCCGACGAGGTCCGCCCCGACGTCGGCCGCCTTGGTGAAGATGCCGCCGCCGAGTCGGGCGAAGACCGAGATCAGCGAGCCGCCGAAACCGAGGCCGACGAGCGCGTCGACCGCCGCTTTGTCGCTGTAGCTGAAGATCGCGGTGAGGACGCCGAAGTAGCCCGCGACGCCGAACAGCGCGAGGCCGACGACGAGCATCCCCGTGATCGCGCCAGAACGGAACGCGACACTCAGCGCCGGCGCCACGCCGCCCCGCGCCGCCTCGGCGACGCGCGCGTTGGCGCGGACCGAGACGTTCATGCCGATGTAGCCGGCCGAGCCCGACAGGATGCCGCCGATCGCGAAGCCGATCGCGACCCGCAGGTTCTGCAGCGGGATAAGCGCGATGAACAGGACGACGCCGACGGCGGCGATCACCAGGTACTGGCGATTGAGGTACGCGCGGGCGCCCTCCTGGACCGCGCGCGAGATCTCGCGCATGCGGTCGTTGCCGGGCGACAGGGCGAGCAGCGCACGGGTCGTCACAGCGCCGTAGATGACGGCAAGGCCGGCGCAGACGAGGGCGACAACGACCCCGTGGTCTCGAAGGAATGAGCTCAACGGTAAGTCCTTTGGTGTATCTGGTGGCTACGTGCGCTGACCGAGCGTGCGCACTCGAGGCGAAGGCGTCGGATCGGTGGATACGTAGGTGACCCGCCTCCGGGCGCGCGCAATCCTAGCGACCCCGGTGGCGGATGCGCCGTTTGCCCGCAAACCGCTTACTGCCCGGGAACCCACAGCCTGCTCGGCCGCGGCGGCGGCTCGGGCTCCTGCGCCTCGGGCCGCGGCGGGGGCGGCGGCGCCGGATCGCCTTCGCGCACCCGTTGGGCGTAGGCCATCTGCAGCTGCGACAGCGCGCCGCGAAGCTTCGGGGCATCCGGGCCGAGCTGCTCCTCGCACAGCGGCAGCAGCGCCCGCACCGCCTCGATCGCGGTCTGGACCTGCGCGAGGTCGCGCTCGTCCTCGGTGCCGGGCTGAAGTCCGGCCTTGCGCGCGCCGAGGTTGAGCATGGAGATCACTGTCTCGACGACGAGATCCTCGACGCGCAGTGCCTTGAGCTGCGCCTCGTACGCCGCGCGCAGCTCCTCCTCGGTCGGCTGACGGTCTGAGTCGCTCATCTCGGAGCCTGCATCGGAGCATACGTCGCGCGGGTCTCGCGGACCGACTCGGCGTATACCTCGCGCGTGCTGGCCCCAGCCTGCAACGCCGCGCGCTGACGCTGCGATCCGTTGCGGCCCGGCAGCACCGGCTCGAGCCCCAGCTCGGCACAGATCGGCTCGGTCCACGCCAGCAGCCGCTCGGCCGCGGCGACGGTCTCGAGCTCGGCCCGCGCCTCGAAGTCGACGAACTTGCCGTCCATCCCGAAGCGGATCGCGCGCCACAGGTTCTCCTCGATCATCCGCATCGGCGGGTCCTCGAACGGCACCCCGTCGTCGATGTCGCGCGCCGCCTGGGCGACGCACGCGACGAGCAGCGCCGCCAGCGCCTCGGACTCGGCCGCCGTGCTCTGCGCGTCGCAGATGCGGACCTCGACGGTCCCGAACGAGAAATGCGGGCGCACCGACCACCACACCTGCGTGTACTCGACGATCGAGTTCGTCTGGGCAAGGAAGTCGATGTAGTCGCGGTACGTCGCCCACGAGCCGTAGGCGTCGGGGACGCCGCAGCGCGGGAAGACGCGCGTGAAGATCTCGGTCCGCGCCGAGTGCAGGCCGCTGTCGAGCCCGTCGACGAACGGCGAGTTGGCCGAGATCGCCAGCAGCGTCGGAAGCACCGGCCGCAGCCGGTCGCAGACCTTCACCGCGCGGTCGATGTCGTTGATGCCGACGTGGACGTGGAGCGAGAACGTGTTGTTGCGCCGCGCGACGTACTGCAGGCCGTCGACGACCCGGTGGTAGTGCTCGGTGTCGATGTTCGGCTGCTCGCGGTAGTCGGCCCATGGGTGCGTGCCGGTCGCGCCGAGCGCTGCCTCGTGGCGGTCGCACAGCGCGAACAGCCGCGCGCGGGCCTCGCGCTGGCGGACGAGCGCATCGGCGAAGTCCTCGGACTTGCCCGACCGGATCTCGATCTCGCTCGAGATCAGCTCGCCGGCGACCGAGTCGCACAGCACGTCGTCCGACATCGCGGCATCGCGCAGCTCCTCGAACCGCGGGACCATGTCGAGCGTCTGCGGATCGAGGATCGCGAACTCCTCCTCGAGCCCGACCGTGAAATCGGTCGAGGCCCCGAACACGTCGGGCACGGAGACGAGATCGATGGACACGTCAGGTCAGGTAGAAGTACAGCGCGTAGAGCAGGTCGACGGCCGGACTGGAAGTGTGCACTGTTACCTCCGGCGGCACCTGGAGCAGCGACTCCGAGTAGTTGAAGATGATCTTCACTCCGGCGTCGACGAGCGCGTCGGCGAGCCCCTGGGCCGCCGCGGTGGGCACCGCGAGCACACCGACCACGATGTCCTCGTCCTCGACGATCGCCGCCAGGTCGTCGATGTGACGCACCGGCAGCGTCCCGACCTTGGACCCGACCTTGCGTGGGTCGTTGTCGAAGATCGCCACGACCCGGAAGCCATGGTCGGCGAAGATGTCCGACGACGCGATCGCCTTGCCGAGGTGGCCGGCACCGAACAGCGCGATGTTGTGCTGCCCGGCGGTCCGCAGGATCTTGCGGATCTGCGAGACGAGGCTGTCGACGTTGTAGCCGACCCCGCGCTTGCCGAACTTGCCGAAGCCCGACAGGTCGCGGCGGATCTGGGTCGAGTTCACGTGCGTGTAGTCGCTGAGCTCCTGCGAGGAGATCGTCTCCTTGCCCATCTTCTTGGCCTGGGTCAGAACCTGCAGGTAGCGCGACAGGCGCGCGGCGACGCCGAGCGACAGGCGCTCGGGCGTCCCATCGTGCCCGTTGCGCTCGGTTGCCGGGTGAACGGTGTCGCTGATGCTCATGCGCGTCCGACTCTACCGAGCCGAGACCGCAGATCTTGTTCATCGATGATGAAGTCGTAAAGCTCGACGCCGTCGAGCGCAACCACCGGGATCCGTTCGAGGTATCGGCGCAGGAGATCGTCATCGGATTCGATGTCGATCTCGTCGAAGGGCTCACCGATCCGTTCGAGAACCAGACGCGCGTCGTCGCAGAGATGGCAGCCCGGACGGCCGTAGAGCGTGAGGCGACTCACCGTGAGTAGGCGTCGAGCGCGAGGTAGCCGGGAAACCCGATCGCGGGCGCATGGAGCGCGGCGGCGCCGATCATCGCGGCGTTGTCGGTGCACAGCTCGCGCGGCGGGACGACGAGCCGCGCACCGAGCAGCGCGAGGCGCTCGCGCAGCGGGCCGTTGGCGGCGACGCCGCCGCCGAGCGCGAGCGTGTTGCGGCCGGTCCGCTGCAGCGCGCGCTCGCAACGCACGGCAAGCGACTCGACGATCGCGTGCTGGTAGGAGGCGGCGAGATCGGCGCGGCGCGCCTGCGTCTGCGCCTCGCCGAGATCGCGGACCGCGTACAGCAGCGACGTCTTGAGCCCGGCAAACGAGAAGTCGAGCCCTTCGACGCCGCGCGCGAGCGGAAACGCGAACGCTTCCGGGTCGCCGTCGGCGGCCAGGCGCTCGAGGTGCGGTCCGCCGGGGAACGGCAGCCCGAGCAGCCGCGCGCCCTTGTCGATCGCCTCGCCGGCGGCATCGTCGAGCGTCTGGCCGAGGATCGCGTAGCCGTCGTGGGCGGTCACGTCGGCCAGGAACGTGTGGCCGCCTGACGCGATGAGGCACAGGAACGGCGGTTGCAGCGGCTCGCTGCCGTCGAGCGCCAGGAAGTTTGCGGCGACGTGGCCTTGGAGGTGGTTGACCGGCGCGAGCGGGAGCCCACGCGCCGCCGCCAGCGCCTTGGCCGAGTTGAGCCCGACGAGCAGCGCGCCGATGAGCCCTGGACCCTGGGTGACCGCGATCAGCTCGACGTCGTCGAGCGTCGTAGCGGCCCGATCCAGCGCGTCGTCGACGACCGCATTGACGAGCTCGAGATGGTGGCGCGAGGCGACCTCGGGGACGACACCGCCGTAGCGGTCGTGGATCCCCTGGGAGCTGATGACGTTGGCCGCGATCACGGCGTCGCGGCCGATGACCGCCGCGCACGTGTCGTCGCAGCTCGTCTCGATGGCGAGGATCACCCGGCGGTGCCCACGTTGGGGACGTCGTCGAGCGTCCCGCTCAGGGTCGCGGGCGTGCGCCACATGATCACGGCGTCCTCGCCGTTGTCCTGGTAGTAGCGCGGGCGGATCCCTGCGCTGCGGAATCCGAAGCGTTGGTACAGCGTCACCGCGTTCGTATTCGACGTGCGGACCTCGAGCGTGATCCGCGCCAGCGGGTCGTCGATCGCCTCGATCAGCGCCTCGAGCATCGCGGCACCGATCCCGTGCCGACGCCGGCGCGGGTCGACGCAGATGTTCATCAGGTGCCAGACGTCGTCGTAGCGGCTGCAGACGAGATAGCCGACGATCTCGCCGCCCTCACCGCGCGCGGCGAGGCTGACGCCGGTCCGCTTGCTGAGCTCCATCACGAACATCGCCAGCGACCACGGCGTCGGGAACGCGCGGCGCTCGATCGCGATGACGTCGGGCAGGTCGGCGTAGGTCAGCGGGCGGATGTCCATCGAACGCTCCAACACATGGTGTCAAGCCGCCTCACCGCGGCCGTTCCCGCGCATCGGGCGCGCGCACGTAGTCGGGGACGAGCGCGTCACGGTCGACGGGCGCCGCGGCGAGCGCGAGCGCATGTAGCGCGGCGCCGCCAACGCGATGGCGCGGGTCGTCGGCGTCCGGGACCGACGCCCCGGCCGTCTCGAGTTGTGCGCGAAAGCGAAGCGCGCCGTCGCCGACCGCCAGCCAGCCATCGCCGACGAGCGACGCGAGCCCCTCCGGGCGGGTCGCGGCCGGCGCCTGGACCGCTGCGCCGCCCCGCCACGCGGCGGTGAACGCCTCGCCACGGCGCGCATCGAGGCACGCCAGCACCGGGCCGTCGCCTGCCGCGCCGGCGGCGAGCGCCTCGAGCGTCGAGATCGCGACGAGCTGCGCCCCGCATGACTGCGCGAGCGCGCGCGCCGTCGCGACGCCGATCCGCAGCCCGGTGAATGTCCCCGGCCCGACGCCCACGCCGATCCGCTCGACGTCGCTCCACTCAAGGCCGGCCCGCTCCAGCGCCGCGCGGCACAGCGCGAGCAGCTGCGACGCATGGCCCGGCCGCTCGTCGTCGCCCGGCGAATGACGCAGCTCGATGTCGGGGCCCAGCGCGACGACCGTGTCCGGCGTCGCCGTATCGAACGCGAGCACGATCATCGCGCCCGGATCGCGATCCGCCGCCGGTCGCCGCCGGCGTGCTCGAGTGACACGCGCGCCGCGACGGCGCGCTCGAGCTGTGCCTCGGCGACCTCGGGCCACTCGACGAACACGATGCTGCGCCCGTCGGCGTAGTCGTCGAGCAGCGCCGGGTCCTCGTCGGCGAGCGAGCCGAGGCGGTGCAGGTCGAGGTGGGCGACCGGGACGCCGCCCGAGTCGTAGCGGTGTCCGAGGGTGAACGTCGGACTGGTGATCGGCTCGGTGATCCCGAGCGCCCGGCACGCGCCGCGCACGAACGTCGTCTTGCCCGCCCCGAGCTCGCCTGACACGAGCACGACGTCGCCCGGATGCAGGCGGTCGGCGAGCCGCGCCCCGGCCGCCTCGGTCTCGCGCGGGTCGACGCTCAGCAGGTCGTCAGCGTCGGCGGACACGCGCGGTGCGCAGCCGCAGCCCGACGCCGATCAGCACCAGCACGGCGCCCAGGGCGACGAGCACGCGCTCGTCGAGCCCGGTGCGGGGAAGCGTCGAGGAGCTGCTCGAGGACGAGCTCGAGCTCGACGAAGACGACGGGCTCGTCGAGGTCGGCAGCTCGACCGGCGGCGACGCCGAAGCGGTCGGGCTGGTGGTGGTGCCGGCCGCGGTCGTGTCGGTCGTGTTCGAGCTCGAGCTGTGCGTCTTCGACGACGTGTGGTGCGTTCCGGCCAGCGGGTCGGAGTACTGCTCATCGCCGGCGCTCTGGGCCATCGCCGCAGAAGCCGACAGGGCCAGGACGAGCGCCGTCAACGTCGCGGCGGCGGTCGGCAAGCGGCGTGTCACGGGGGTCATTGTAGGCCCTGGGTCCCCGAGACCCGCGATATCGTCGCCCGGCGCGTGCACATCCTGCTGCTGACCAATCGCGACTGGACGCACCCGCAGGACGGGGGCAGCGGCACGCACAGCCTGGTGACGCGCTGGCTGGCGTTGGGACACCGCGTCACGGTCATCGCCCAGGCGTACCCGGGATGTCAGCGCGTCGAGCAGCTCGACGAGAACCTTGTCATCCACCGGAGGGGCTCGCGGCTGACCGTCGTGCCGCGCGCGGCGTGGGCGACGTGGCGCGGCATCGGGCGCGACGCCGACGTCGTGCTCGAGGTCATCGACGGGGTCGCGTTCCTCACACCGTTCTGGCGCTGGCTGCGGGTGCCGCGGGTCGCCCTCGTGCGAAATGTCCACCGGCGCTTCTGGCTCGAGCGCGTGCCGCTGCGCTACATGTACGCCCTGCGGCCGGTGATCACCGTGTCGAATGCGGTTCGGACCGACCTGGTCGAGCTCGGCGTTGCGCCCGAGCGCATCCACGTGATCTACCCAGGGGTCGAGCCGCCACGTCCCGGCGTCGGGCCGAGGAGCCCTGAGCCGACGCTGGTCTACGTCGGTCGCCCAGCCGCCAAGCACCGGGACAGCCTGCTCGACGTGCTGTCGGGCATCCCCGAGGCGCAGCTGGAGATCGCGGGCGCGGACGGCCCGATCGACGAGCAGGCGCGGGCCGAGCTCTACGCGCGCTCGTGGCTGAACGTCACCGCTTCCGCGGCCGAGGGCTGGTCCCCATCGGTGATGGAGGCCGCGACCTACGG
>Ga0066903_100002084_pt1 | contig 15346 bp, 10 predicted proteins | sample PanSoiMetaGPlot1_FD_67491 | JGI IMG/M metagenome (GOLD analysis project Ga0066903, IMG submission 67491) | Tropical forest soil microbial communities from Panama analyzed to predict greenhouse gas emissions - Panama Soil - Plot 1 (version 2) | ecosystem: Environmental > Terrestrial > Soil >...
ACGCCGCTCCTGAACGGCCAGATCTATCCGCTGCCCGTGCAGTCGGTCGGCAATCCCGATCTCAACGAGACGTCGCTCGACGCGTACGAGGTGAGCTACACCGGCACGATCGCGAAGGGGAAGGCCATCGTGAGCGCCGCGTTCTACGTGAACAAGACGCACGACGACATCTTCTTCACCGAGGACAAGACCAAGCGCTACACGACGGCGAATCCGCCGCCGGGCTGGCCGGCGATTCTGCGGCCCGCGATCGACGTCATCGGCGGGCTGCCCGCGGTCTTCACGTATCAGAACTTCGGCGAGACGACGCAGCCGGGCTTCGAGCTGGGCGTCGACGGCGCGGTGAACCGCAACGTCGGCGTGTTCGCGAACTACTCGTTCCAGCCGCAGCCCGACGTGAACTTCGATCTGACCGAGATCAACATTCCGGCGAAGAACCGGTTCAACGCGGGCTTCAATTTCTCGAAGGATCGCTACCTCGGCAACCTGACGGCGTCCTACTCCGACAGCGCGTTCTGGCAGGACGTGCTGAACGACCCGTTCCACGGCACGACGAAGGCCTACACGATGGTGAACGGCGGCTTCGGCGTGAAGTGGATGGCGAACAAACTGACGACGTCGGTGAAGGCGACCAACATCGGCAACGCCGACATCCAGCAGCACGTCTTCGGCGACATCATCAAGCGCTCGATCGTCGGCGAACTGCGTGTGAATTTCTAACGTTATCCGAGGGGCTTCGCCCCTCGGACTCCCCGGCACGCCCTCTCGCGCGCCGCTCCGCGGTTCGACTGGCGCTCACCGCGCCCTGAGCGAAGTCGAAGGGCGCCGGCGCGCTCCGTTCGCGGCTCACTCGCTGCGCTCGTTCGCTTCGCTGGTCCTACCCGTTCAGGTCGTTCGGTGGATCGAGGAATCGGGTAATCTGGATCCGATTACCCGATGTTTCCAGGAAGAGGTCACGGCGGGCGGGTCGGCGGGCGCGAGGGCGCCGGCCGCTCGCCGATCACGGCCCGCACGGACGATCCCGCCAAGAAGAAGAAGGTCGACTATTCCAGCGCGTGGCAGGAAGCCCGTGTCCTGATCGTCGCGCGCAGCGGGCGGCTGACGCTGGGTCTCGTGCTCATGATCATCAGCCGCCTTGCCGGGCTGGTCCTGCCGGCGACGTCCAAGTTTCTCGTCGACGACGTCATCGGCAGGCAGCGGGCGGACCTGCTGGTCCCGCTGGCGCTCATCGCCGGCGGGGCCACGCTCGTCCAGGCCGTCACGTCGTTCGCGCTGTCGCAGGTGCTCGGCGTCGCCGCGCAGCGCGCCATCACCGACATGCGGCGCCGGGTCGAGGCGCACGTGGCGCGGCTGCCGGTGCGCTACTTCGACTCGACCAAGTCGGGCGTGCTGATCTCGCGCATCATGACGGACGCGGAAGGCATCCGGAACCTCGTCGGCAACGGCCTGGTCGCGCTCGTCGGCAGCCTCGTCACCGCCGTCTTTGCGCTCGCGTACCTCTTCTATTTGAACTGGGTCCTCACGATCGCCAACATCCTGGCGCTCGGCACGTTCGGCGGCGCGATGGCGCTGGCGTTCAACCGTCTGCGGCCGCTCTTCCGCGAGCGCGGCAAGATCAACGCGGAGGTCACGGGCCGCCTGAACGAGACGCTGGGCGGCATCCGCATCGTGAAGACCTACACGGCCGAGAAGCGCGAAGAGCTGGTGTTCACGAAGGGCGTCCACAAGCTGTTCCGCAACGTCGCGCAGTCGATCACCGGCGTGTCGGCGATCACGACCTTCTCGACCGCGATCATCGGCATCGTCGGCGTCATCATCATGATCGTCGGCGGCCGCTCGATCCTGGCCGGACGGATGACGGTCGGCGAGCTGCTCAACTACATCCTCTTCACCGGCATGCTGGCGGCGCCCGTGGTGCAGATCGCGTCGATCGGCACGCAGATCAGCGAGGCGTTCGCCGGCCTCGATCGCATCCGCGAACTGATGCAGATGGCGACCGAGGATCAGGAGGACGCGTCCAAGATCAACCTCGGCGACATTCAGGGCGAGGTCGTCTTCGAGGACGTCAGCTTCGAGTACAACGCGGGCGTGCCGGTGCTGAAGGGCGTCTCGTTCCGCGCGCCCGCGGGGACGACGACGGCGCTGGTGGGATCGAGCGGATCGGGGAAGAGCACGCTCATCAGCCTCGTGATGGCGTTCAACCGGCCGTTGGCCGGACGGATTCTGGTGGACGGCCACGATCTGTCGAACGTGCGCCTGCACGACTACCGCGCGCAGCTCGGCGTCGTCCTGCAGGACAACTTCCTGTTCGACGGCTCGATCGCCGAGAACATCAGCTACGGCAGGCCCGACGCGAAGCTGGACGAGATCAGGCGCGTGAGCCGCATCGCGCACGCCGACGAGTTCATCGAGAAGTTCGAAAAGGGCTACGACACGATCGTGGGCGAGCGCGGCGTGAAGCTGTCGGGCGGCCAGCGGCAGCGGGTGTCGATCGCCCGCGCGATCCTCGCCGATCCGCGCATTCTCGTGCTCGACGAGGCGACCTCGAGCCTCGACAGCGAGAGCGAGGCGATGATCCAGGACGGCTTGAAATCGCTGCGGCAGGGGCGGACGACGTTCGTCATCGCGCACCGGCTGTCGACGATCCGCAGCGCCGATCAGATCCTGGTCCTGGAGCAGGGCGAGATCGTCGAGCGCGGCAGCCACGCGCAGCTCATCGCGCTCGGGGGCCGCTACCGCTCGCTGTACGACAAGCAGTACAAGTTCGAGGCCGACCGCTTCATCAACGACGGCGAAGACTTCACGCCGGAACTCGCCGATGCCAAGGTGCCTTCGACGCTGCGCCCGAATAACGCCTTGTGAGGTGCGGGTTGTTGAAGCCCGAATCGAAGGATCGAGTATAAGATTCGGGATCCGGGATTCCATTCGGCATTCAGCATTCGTCATTCGTCATTGACCAAACGCCACAACTAATTCAGATGCCACAGTTCATTTACACGATGAAGGGGCTCGGGAAGGTCCATCCTCCCGACCATGTCGTCCTCAAGGACATCTGGCTCTCGTTCTACTTCGGCGCGAAGATCGGCGTCCTCGGGCTCAACGGCGCAGGGAAGAGCTCGCTGCTCCGGATCATGTCGGGCGAGGATACGAGCTTCGTCGGCGAGGCGTGGCCCGCCGAGGGCATCAGCATCGGCTTTCTCCACCAGGAACCGCGGCTCGATCCGAACAAGACCGTGCTCGGCAACGTCGAGGAGGGGGTCGCCGAGATCAAGGCGCTGCTCACGCGGTACGACGATCTCAACGCGAAGCTCGGCGAAGACCTCTCGCCCGAGCAGATGGACAAGGTGATCGAGGAGCAAGCGAAGGTCCAGGACAAGATCGAGGCGGCCAACGCGTGGGACCTCGATTCGCGCCTCGAGCTCGCGATGGACGCCCTGCGGCTGCCGCCCCCCGACGCCGACGTCACGACGCTGTCGGGCGGCGAGCGCCGCCGCGTCGCGCTCTGCCGGCTGCTCCTGAAGTCCCCCGACCTGCTGCTGCTCGACGAACCGACGAACCATCTCGACGCCGAGTCGGTCGCCTGGCTCGAACGGTTCCTGAAGGACTATCCGGGCACCGTCGTCGCCGTCACGCACGACCGCTACTTCCTCGACAACGTGGCCGGCTGGATCCTCGAGCTCGATCGCGGCCACGGGATTCCCTGGGAAGGCAACTACTCGTCGTGGCTCGACCAGAAGCAGAACCGGCTCGCGCAGGAAGAGAAGACCGAGACGAAACGTCAGAAGACGCTCGAGCGCGAGCTCGAATGGATCCGGATGTCGCCGCGCGCGCGTCAGGCCAAGGGCAAGGCGCGCCTCAACGCGTACGAGGATCTGCTCAAGGAAGAGACCGCCAAGAAGATCGAGCAGGTCGAGATCTACATTCCGCCCGGCCCGAGGCTGGGCGACATCGTCGTCGAGGCACGGAATCTCAAGAAGGGCTACGGCGACACGCTGCTGATGGACGACGTGGATTTCACGCTGCCGCGCGGCGGGATCGTCGGCGTCATCGGCCCCAACGGCGCCGGCAAGACCACGCTGTTCCGGATGATCACGGGTCAGGAGCAGCCCGACGGCGGCACGCTGCGAATCGGCGACACCGTGCAGGTCGGCTACGTCGATCAGTCGCGCGAGCTCGATCCCGACAAATCGGTGTTCGAGGAGATCACCGGCGGCGGCGACACCGTGGAGCTCGGCAAGCGCGAAGTGGCATCGCGTGCCTACGTGTCCTGGTTCAACTTCAAGGGTGCGAACCAGCAGCGCAAGGTCGGCCAGCTCTCGGGCGGCGAGCGCAACCGCGTGCACCTGGCGAAGCTGCTCAAGGGCGGCGCGAACCTGCTGCTGCTCGACGAGCCGACCAACGACCTCGACGTCGACACGCTGCGCGCACTCGAGGAGGCGCTCCTCAATTTCGCCGGCTGCGCCGTCGTCATCAGCCACGACCGGTGGTTCCTCGATCGCATCGCGACGCACATGCTCGCGTTCGAAGGCGACAGCCGCGTCGAGTGGTTCGAGGGGAACTACCAGGACTACGAAGCCGACCGGAAGCGCCGCCTCGGGACCGAGGCCGACCAGCCCCACCGCATCAAGTACCGCAAGCTGACACGCTGAAAAGGGTGGCTGTCACCTTGTGTGGTGCTGGCTCGGCAGCACGCTTGCACTGTCTCCGGGCGTCGCCGCAGGAGTGAGCTCGCTAAGTGATTGGCTGAGCTTGAGTTAGGCGGCACCGCGCGGCGCCGAGCGGCCAACGTTGTCGCGGAAGCGCCACTTTTGGACTGTCGAAAAGTGGCAAGTGTGCCGAAAATTGTCGGAAGAGACGCTCATGGCGCTGACGAAAACGACCGCTAACGGGGAGTCGGGGTTTACGCTCATCGACTTGCTCTTCACGGCGTCGCTGATCTGCACGCTGTGCACGATGGCGCTGCCGTCGTTGTATCGCGCGCGCGGCGCGGCGCAGTCCGCCTCCGCCGTGTCGACCATCCGCGTCGTCAACAGCGCGCAACTGAGTTTCGCGGTTGCCTGCGGGTCGGGTTTCTACTCGCCCGACTTCCCGACGCTCGGCATCGCGCCCATCGGCGGTGTGACCGCGTTTCTGCCCGGCGAGCTTGCGGGCGGGACGACGTTCCTCAAGCAGGGCTACTCGTTCACGATGGCGGGCACGCCGCTGGCCGGCGCGCCGCAGACGTGCAACGGCCGAGCGGTCGGCTATACCTCGACGGGCTATGCCGTGACGGCCGATCCGCTCGATCAGAAGGGCAATCCGTATTTCTACGGCAGCAACGCCGACGGCACCATCTATCAGTTCACCTCGACGTACGTCGGCGTGATGCCGGAATCCGGCCGTCCGCCGGTCGGCGTTCCGATCAAGGTCGGCTGACGCACCGGCTCAACTGACGAACCGATTCTGATACTGTATCCGCCTCCGATACTGGAGGAGGATGCATGTACGTTCGACACGTCCGCGCGCTGACGCTCGTCATCGCGCTGCTGACGGTGACCGCGATTGCGCCCGCGGCTCAGACCAAGGCGCCCGCGGTCACCTCGCCCAAGCAGTTCTTCGGCTTCACCATCGGCGACGACTACCAGCTGGCCACCTACGACCAGTTCGTCGAGTACTGGCAGAAGCTCGACAAAGAGTCGAACCGGATGCAGGTGATGGAGATCGGGAAGACGGAGGAGGGCCGCCCTCAGCTCGCCGCCATCATCACCGCGCCTGAGAACTTCGCGAAGCTCGATCGCTACAAGCAGATCGCGCAGCAGCTGCACCGCGCGCGAGGCGTGTCCGACGAGCAGGCGCGCGCGCTGGCGAAGGAAGGGAAGGCCGTCGTCTGGATCGACGGCGGGCTGCACGCCACTGAAGTCGTCGGCGCCCATCAGCTCATCGAGACGACGTATCAGCTGGTCAGCCGTACCGACGACGAGACGATGCGGATCCTGCGCGACGTGATCATCGTCGCCGTCCACGCGAACCCCGACGGCATGCAGATGGTCTCGAAGTGCTACATGCAGAACGCCGATCCGCTGCAGCGGCGGACGTGCAGCCCGCGGCTCTACAACAAGTACGCGGGCCACGACGACAATCGCGATCTGTACATGTCGAACCTGAAGGAATCCCAGAACATGAACAAGTTGATGTACTGGGAGTGGCTGCCGCAGATCATGTACAACCATCACCAGGCCGGTCCGGCCGGCACGGTGATCTTCACTCCGCCGTTCCGCGATCCGTTCAACTACAACTTCGATCCGATGATCGTCACGGGGCTCGACATGGTGGGCGCCGCGATGCACCACCGGTTCCTGCAGGAAGGCAAGCCGGGCTTCACGATGCGATCCGGCTCGTCGTACTCGACGTGGTGGAACGGCGGCCTGCGGACGACGGCGTACTTCCAGAACATCATCGGCCTGCTGACCGAGATCATCGGCAACCCGACGCCGATGCAGATTCCGCCGACGCCCGGCATGATCCTGCCGCGCGCGGATCTGCCCGCGCCGATCGAACCGCAGCAGTGGCACTTCCGCCAGTCGATCGACTACTCGGTCACGGCCAATTACGCGGTGCTCGACCTGGCGTCGCGCTACAAGGATCAGTTCCTCTACAACATCTACCGGATGGGATCGAACCAGATCGAGCGCGGCTCGCACGATCACTGGACGATCTCGGGTGAAGACATGACGCGCCTCCAGGCCGCCATGGCGCCGGCGGCGAGCGCCGGCCCGTCGGCAGGCTCAGGGCAGGGACGCGGCGGCGTCGGGCGCGGCGGACGTGGGGGTGGCGCCGTGGCGCCAGCCGGCGGCGACACGCAGGCGCCGGCCGACTTCGGCGGCCGCGGTCGCGGCACCGCGCTCAGCGTCGCGACCTACAACCAGGTCCTGAAGGATCCGTCGCGCCGCGATCCGCGCGCCTTCATTCTGCCGTCGAACCAGATCGACTTCGCGACGGCCACGAAGTTCATCAACGCGCTGCGCTACATCGGCGTCGAGGTGCAGCAGGCGACGGCGTCGTTCACGGCGGCCGGCCAGAACTATCCGGCCGGCTCGTTCGTCGTGAAGACCGCGCAAGCAGGACGCGCGCACGTGCTCGACATGTTCCAGCCGCAGGATCATCCCAACGACATGGACGAGCGCGGCATCCCGCGCCGCCCGTACGACAACGCCGGCTGGACGCTCGCGTACCAGATGGGCGTGACGTTCGATCGCGTGTGGGACGACGTGAGCGGCGCGTTCAAGGACGTCGAGGGGCTCGCCGCGCCGATGCCCGGCACGATCGGCGGCGCCGCGGCCGCGGGATACCTGATCTCGCCGGCGATCAACGACGCGTTCACCGTCGCCAATCGCGTGATGAAGGCCGGCGGCGAGGTGTACCGCCTCGGCGCGCCGATGACCGCGAACGGCAGGACGTATCCCGCGGGTTCGCTCTACGTCGTCGCGAGCGCGGCGTCCACGCCGGTGGTCCAGAAGGGGGCGCACGATCTGGGCGTCAACATGGACTCGACGGCGTCGCGTCCTGACGGCGCGGCCGCGAAGCTCGCGCCGCGGCGCATCGCGCTGTGGGACACGGCCACGGGATCGATGCCGTCGGGCTGGACGCGCTTCCTGCTCGAGCGCTTCGAATTCCCCTTCACCGTCGTCTGCGGCGCGGGGTTCGATGACACGAACCTGCGATCGAAGTACGACGTCATCGTCATGCCGTCGGGCGCGGCGTTCCGCCCGGGTGGCGGTGGCGGCGGGCGCGGCGGCGGCGGTGGCGGCGGCGACGCGGAACCGCCCGCGACGGCGGGCGCGGGGGCGTCGAACGATCCGGATCTGCGCAGCCTCTGCCAGGTGACGACGGGCACCGGCAGCGGCGCCGGCGCGGACGCGAACGTCAAGAAGTTCGTCGAGGCCGGCGGCACCGTGATCGCGGCCGGTTCGTCGGCGCGGACCATCGCCGATCTCATGGGCCTGCCGGTGTCCGACTATCTCGTCGAGCGCCAGCCGGGACAGGAGGAGCGCGCGCTCAGCTCCGACAAGTTCTACGTGCCGGGATCGGTGCTGCGCGTTGCGGTCGATCCGGCCGCGCCGTCGGCCGCGGGAGCCGAGGAGCACATCGACGTGTTCTTCAACAACGACCCGGTGTTCCGGCTCGCGCCAAACGCGGTCGCGCGCGGGGTGCGGCCCGTGATGTGGTTCGACACCGCGAGCCCGCTGCGGAGCGGCTGGGCGTGGGGCCAGAACTATCTCGAGGGAGGGACGACCGCGATCGAGGCGACCGTCGGCACCGGGAAGGTCTACGCGTTCGGACCGGAGATCACGTTCCGCGGACAGCCGCACGGAACCTTCAAGTTCCTGTTCAACGCGATCCTGCTGGCAGGCCAGCCCGCGCCGCGGGCGGCGACGACCCAGCAATAACGCCGACGCCAGCGCTGTCCGCGCGCGCCGCCAATGGAGTTCGAGTACGCGCCCGAGGCGCTCGAGGTGCTGGCAGGCCACGGCCTCGCGCCGCGTCCGTCGACGCGGCCCGAGGTCGTGCGCAGCGCCCTGAACGACCTCTACCGCTACGAAATCCGGCGGCTCAAACGCCGCCTGCTGGCGGGAGAGTTCGACAAGGTCCGGTATCTCGATCTCGTGGTCGAACTCCGGATGCAGTACTGGCTGCTGTCGATCCCGGTAACCCGCTGGGTCCGCGAGCGAACGAGCGACCGCGACTGAGGCTAGGATCAGGCGATGAAGGACTTCGAAAAGCTCGGCGCGTTCTACCTTGGCCGCGAGAGCGATGCGACGGGCAAGACGCTGGGCGACGCCGTGCTGTACGACTCGCGCCACCTGCTGACGCACGCCGTCTGCGTCGGGATGACCGGCAGCGGCAAGACCGGCCTGTGCGTCTCGCTGATCGAGGAGGCGGCGATCGACGGCGTGCCGACGATCGCGATCGATCCCAAGGGCGATCTCTCCAACCTGCTCCTGACGTTCCCGGCGCTCGCGCCGGCCGATTTCCGTCCCTGGATCGACGAGGACGAAGCGCGCCGCGCGGGACTTGCGCCTGACGCGTTCGCCGCGCAGCAGGCCGAGCTGTGGAAGAAGGGGCTCGCCGAGTGGGGCGAGGATGGCGCGCGCATCGAGCGGCTGCGCGCCGCGGCGGAGTTTGCCGTCTACACGCCGGGCAGCCGCACGGCGCGGCCGCTGTCGATCGTGGCGTCGTTTGCCGCGCCCTCGGAGGCGACGCGTGACGATGCCGAAGCGCTCGCGGATCGCGCATCGACGACCGCGATGAGCGTGCTGACGCTCGCGGGCGTGGACGCGGACGCGCGGGGCCGCGAGCACACGTTCATGTCGACGCTGTTCGCCGAAAGCTGGAAGGCGGGGAAGGACCTCGACCTCGCGGCGGTGATCACGTCCGTCCAGACACCGCCGTTCGCGCGCATCGGCGTGCTCGACGTCGAGTCGTTCTATCCGTCGAAGGATCGGTTCGCGCTCGCCACGAAGCTGAACGCCGTGCTCGCGTCGCCCGGGTTCGAGCAGTGGCTCGAAGGGGAGCCGCTCGATCCGGGTCGGCTGCTGTACGGCGCCAACGGCAAGCCGCGCGTGTCGATCGTGTCGATCGCGCACCTGGACGACGAGCGGCGCATGTTCTTCGTGTCACTCCTCCTCAACGAGATCGTCGGCTGGATGCGGCGGCTGAGCGGCACCAGCAGCCTCCGCGCCGTCGTCTACATGGACGAGATCGCCGGGTACTTCCCGCCGGTTGCGGCGCCGCCGTCGAAGGCGCCGCTGCTGACGCTGCTGAAGCAGGCGCGCGCGTTCGGCATCGGCATCGTGCTCGCAACGCAGAACACGGTGGACCTCGACTACAAGGGCCTGGGCAACGCGGGCACGTGGTTTCTCGGACGCCTGCAGACCGAGCGCGACAAGGCCCGCGTGCTCGACGGCCTCGAAGGGGCGGCCGCGGGCGCAATCGATCGCGCGGAGGCCGACAAGACGTTGTCGACGCTCGGGAAGCGCGTCTTTCTCCTGCACGACGTGCACGCCGGCGCGCCGCAGCCGTTCATGACGCGGTGGGCGCTGTCGTACCTGCGGGGACCTCTGTCCAGAGAGCAACTCCGAAGCCTTGCCGGCGCGACCGCAAAGACGGCCGACGCGGCGATTCCCGCCGCCCTCAAGCCAGGGTCAGACCAGCGTCAGACCACCTTTGCTGGATCTTCGCCAAGTACGCGTCCAGTGATACCACCGGGCATCATGGAGTACTTCGTTCCTGCGACGGGATCCGCGCCGCGTTACCAGCCGGTGGTGCTCGGCGTCGCGAAGGTCACGTTCGCCGACACGAAGCTCAAGATCAGTGAAACGCGCGACATCGTCGCGGCGACCGCGATCGGCGAGGGGGCCGTGGCCGCGGATTGGGCCGCGGCGGAAATTCTGGACCTCACGCCGGCCGACCTCGAGTCGGCGCCGGCGGAGGGGGCGACGTTCGACGGGCTGCCGAAGGCCGGCGCGTCCGCGAAGAGCTACCCGGCGTGGCAGAAGGCGTTCGCTTCGTGGCTTGCGAGCGATCAGAAGCTCGATCTGCTGCGGCACGACGCGCTCAAGCTGACGGCGGGAGCGGGCGAGTCGGAGCGAGACTTCCGCATCCGCGTCCAGGGCGCGCAGCGCGAGGCGCGCGACAAGGAAGTGGACGACGTCCGCCGCAGGTTCGCCGAGAAGCGCGCGCGGCTCGAAGCCGCGCTGCGGCGCGCGGAACAGGGCGTGCAGCGCGAGAGCGACCAGGCGTCGCAGGCGAAGCTGCAGACGGCGGTGTCGCTCGGCGCCACCGTGCTGGGCGCGTTCTTCGGTCGCAAGACGCTCAGCGCCAGCAACCTCGGCCGCGCCACGACGACGGTGCGGGGCGCGGGGCGCGCGTACAAGGAAAGTGAAGACGTCGGCCGCGCGCAGCAGAACGTGGATGCCGCGAAGAAGGCGCTCGACGATCTCGACGGGCAGATCGCCGAGGAGACCGCCGGCATCGCGGCGCGCTACGACGCCGACGCCGGTAATCTCAACACCGTCTCGCTCGCGCCCAAACGCGGGCAGATCCTCGTGCAGGTCGTCGCGCTGGGCTGGAGATCAGAATAGCGGCCGCACCCGATTCGGGCACGGACCAGCGGTCCTGATCTGCTGCACCTTGTCGAGGAAGACGTCGGTCCACGCCTGCGGCCGGCGCGCGGCCGCGAGGACCTGCGGGAATGCGCTGACGCCGGACGCTTCGAAGAGCGTGTTCAGCTGATCGCGCGTGAGCGCGCCGAGCAGACGCAGCGCGAGCTGGCGGCCGTCCTCCGAGATCTGCCTGTCGGGAAACGTCGCGCCGTCGTACGGCAGCTTCTTCATGCTCACGCGGCACGCGCGCGCGTCCGCCCAGATCGGCGCCGCCTTCCACTGCTCGAGGTTCACCTTCAGCGGTCCGAACGTGCTGCCGAGATCCCCGATCGCGGCGATCGGCGTTCGACACACGCCGTCACCCATCCGTCTCGTCCTGGTGGTACGCTAGCGCCACATGATCCCACGGGTCGTTCTCTGCGCGGCGGCCGCGCTCCTGGCCACCGGCTGTTCGATGAGACAGATGGCGCTCAACCGCATGGCGTCGGCGCTCGCCGACTCCACCTCGGTTTACGAGCGCGACAACGACCCCGAGTTCGTCCGCATCGCGGCGCCATCGACGCTCAAGACCGTCGAGATGCTGCTCTCGCAGTCGCCGCGCCATCCGCAGCTCCTGCTGACGGCGTGCAGCGGCTTCACCGAATACTCGTACGGCTTCCTGCACGTCGAGTCGGTGATCAAGGCATCCGATCCGGCGGCGGCCGGCGATCTGCGCGGACGTGCCGTGAAGATGTATCAGCGCGCGCGGGGCTACTGTTTCGCCGGGCTGCAGGTCCGTCATCCGGATCTCAGCGCCGAGCTGCTGAAGTCGGACCCTTCGGCGGCGTTGCGCCGCATGACCGCGGAAGACGTGCCCTGGCTCTATTGGCTCGCCGCCTCGTGGGGCGCGGATCTGTCGTTGTCGGTGAACCCCGTGGCGCGCATCACCGAAGTCGCGACCGTGCGCACGCTCCTGAAGCGCGCGAAAGACCTGAACGACACGTGGGAGAACGGCGCGATTTACGAAGCGATGATCCCGTTCGACGGCCTGCCGCCGCTCCTCGGCGGATCGCCGGCCGCCGCGCGCGCCGACTTCGACAAGGCGCAGCAGCTGCAGAACGGCACGTCGGTGTTCGCGTACGTCGCGATGGCGCTGGTGACCACGAACGCGGGGGAAAAGCAGCACCTGCTCGATCAGGCGCTCGCGGTCGACGTGGACAAACTTACCGGGCGGCGGTTGACGAGTCTGATTGCCCAGCGCTACGCGCGGGCCCTGGCCGCGCCCCCGCCTCGCTGACGGCAACCGGCCGGCCGTTGACGCTGTGGTAGTCGTAGGCGACGTCGAGCTGCGCCGTACCGACGAACTTGATGCGGGCGGTCGTCTCGGTCGCGACCGGCACGCGCACGCCGGCGATCCGCGAGTAGCGCCGGACGATGTTGACGAGGCTGGTCCAGAAGGAAGGATTCCGCGCGAGCCGGCCTTCCACGCGCATGAGCTCGCCGCGATCGTTGAGCACGGCCCGGCCGTCCACGAGCAGCACGTCGCTGCGGCGCGGCTTGATCTGCACGAGGTGCGAGCCGTCGGCGTCGCGGCCGGCTTCCGCGAAGTCGTAGTTGGCGGCGGTCAGGTCGCCTTTGTCGGCGTCGCCGCTGTTGATGAGCTCCTGCTCGCGCGCCAGCATCGCGCGCAGCACCTTCGAACGTGTCGTGTCGGATCCGCGCTCCGACACGACCTCGTACGTGAATCGGCCGTCCTTGAGCTCGGTCCAGGCGTCCAGCCACGCTTCATACCTGGACGATTTTTCGGTAAAGGCGTGCATTCGCCGGAACGCGCGGTACTGGTTCAGCGGCTGCTCGGCGCGCGAGAAAAAGCGCGTGATGGGGTTGTCGTAGAAATCGGTCGTGTTGTCGGCGGTCATAACGGCTGAGCCGCCGAGAAGTGTGAACGCGATGACATATGCCATCCGCATCGAACAACCTGACGCCGCGCTTTCGCAAGAAGCGTGCTCATTTCAAGAGCCGGCGGAGCGCCTCGAGCGTGTCGGCCTCGGCGGCGGGTTTGTCGGTGCGCCAGCGCAGCATGCGGGGAAACCTCACGGCGATGCCGCTTTTGTGGCGCGACGATGGCGCGATCGCTTCGAAGCCCAGCTCGAAGACCTGGACCGGTTCGACGGCCCGTACCGGTCCATGGCGCTCCACGGTATGCCGCCGGATCCACGTGTCGAGCTGTTCGATCTCGGCGTTCGACAGCCCTGAGTACGCCTTCGCGATCGGCACGAGGTGTCCCTCGTCCCAGACGCCGAACGTGTAGTCGGTGAGCAGGCTCGCGCGGCGGCCGTTGCCCGGCTGCGCGTAGATCAGCACGGCGTCGACCGTGAACGGATCGATCTTCCATTTCCACCATGCGCCCTTCTTCCGGCCCACGCCGTACGTCGAGTCGCGGCGCTTGAGGATGAATCCCTCGACACCGCGCACGCGTGACTCGCCGCGGAGCTCGGCCAGCGCGGTCCAGGTCGGCGCGCTGACCTCCTCCGAGAGTCGCAGCACGCCGTCGGACGGCAGGAGCTGCGCGAGCGCCTCGCGCCGATCGGCGAGCGGATCGCCGCGCCGATCGCGACCGTCCTGCTCCAGCACGTCGTACACGACGAACACCGCCGGAACGGCACGCATGATCTGCGCGACCTGCTTCTGCCGTCCGATCCGCTGCTGCAGCGCCGAGAACGGCAGCGGCCGATCGCCCTGGAAGGCGAGGACCTCGCCGTCGAGCACGACGCCGTCGGGCAGGTGCGTGGCGGCGGCCGCGATCTCGGGAAAGCGATGCGTGATGAGTTCCTCACCGCGCGACCACAACCACGTCTGGCCGCGACGCCGGATGAGCTGCGCCCGGATGCCGTCCCACTTCCATTCCGCGATCCACGCGTCGCGGTCGCCGAGCGCGTCCGGCGGGCCCTCGAGCGGCGACGCGAGAAAGAACGGATACGGCTGCGACGGATCCACGCCGTCACGGTCGCTGGTCTTCAGCGTCTCGAACCACGCCGCCGACGGCGTCCAGTCGCCCATCATCCGCGCGGCGACGACGGTCGGCTCCGCGCCGATGGCCCCGGCCAGCGCACGCATCACGAGCGTCTCGGCGACGCCGACGCGAAATTCGCCCGTGAGGAGTTTGTTCAGCAGGAAGCGCTGCCCGCGTGGCAGGCCGAGCCACCAGCCGATCACCTGATCGCGCTGCGACGCGGGATCGGCCTGCTGCAACGGCAGGAGCCGGTCTTCGACCCATGCCGCGAGCGGACGATCGGGTTCGGGCGGGCCCGGCGGCACGGCGTCGAGCGCGAGCGCGACGAGCTCGCCGAAGTCGCCCGCCGCCGAGTACGATTCGTAGAGCAGCCACTCGGGCAGCTGCGTCGCCTCCTGCGCCCACTGCCTGAGCCCCGCGGACGGCACGACGCGCTTCAACCGGCGCCCGGTGAGAAAGAAGATCGCCCACGCCGCATCCGCCGCCGGCGCCTCCCGAAAGTACGCCGCGAGCGCCGCCACCTTCGCATTGGTCGACGTCGTCCGATCGAGGGCGTCGTACAACTGGGAGAACCTACGCATGTCGACGGCCCGTCCCGCGCGCCCTCTGCGAGAGAACGTGCGTGGCTGTCATTCGGATGACCCGTCCGCCGAAGTCGTCGTCAGCTCGCCGGCTTCCCCCTCGTAGGCCGTGCGGATGACGCCGGTCTCGAGGCCGCGCGATTCCGACAGATAGCGCGCGAGCGCCTCGGACCAGCCGTGCGTGACGAGGACGCGCGAGGCGCCGGTCGACGCGACGGTGTCGAGCAGCGCACCCCAGTCGGCATGGTCCGACAGCGCGAAGCCGCGATCGAAGGCGCGCTGCCGGCGGACGCCGCGGACGCGCATCAGGCCCGACGCGAACGCGTCGGACGCGTTGGGCAGTCGCCGCATCCACGGCGTGCCGCGCGCCGAGAGCGGCGCGAGCACCAGCGAGCGCGCGAGCGCCTTGCCGCGCATGGCGTCCGTGATCCGTTCGGTCGGCGCCATCGCGATGCCGGCGGCGCGATACACGTCGGTCAGTCCGCACATCGCGCCGTGCAGGTGGATCGGCCGGTCGGCGCGATCGCCGATCTCCGCCAGGATGCGCTGCGCTTTGCCGAGCACGTAGCAGAACAGGACCGACGGCCGATCGTCGGCGCGATTGGTCCGCCACCAGTCGAGGATCTCGGCGA
>Ga0066903_100002085_pt1 | contig 15344 bp, 10 predicted proteins | sample PanSoiMetaGPlot1_FD_67491 | JGI IMG/M metagenome (GOLD analysis project Ga0066903, IMG submission 67491) | Tropical forest soil microbial communities from Panama analyzed to predict greenhouse gas emissions - Panama Soil - Plot 1 (version 2) | ecosystem: Environmental > Terrestrial > Soil >...
AACTGGACAGCATGTCAATCGTGGGCGTCGCGATCCGTTTGACGTTCTTGTTGTGCTCCTTCGAGAACTTCTCGAGGAAGTGATCGGCGAGCAGCAACACGTCAGGCTTCCGTTCCCGCAACGGTGGAACGAAAATCGCGAACACGTTCAGCCGGTAATACAGATCCTCGCGAAACTCGCCGGCGGCAATCGCCCGCTCGAGGTCCTTGTTGGTCGCGGCAATCAAGCGAATGTTCGTCCGAATCGTTTCGGTGCCGCCCAGGCGCTCGAACTCCCGCTCCTGCAGAATTCGCAGCAGCTTGATCTGGGTCGCCAGATTGAGATCGCCGATTTCGTCCAGGAACAGCGTGCCGCCTTCCGCGGCCTCGAAGCGACCTTTCTTTGACGTGTATGCGCCCGTGAAGGCGCCTTTCTCATAGCCGAAGAGCTCAGACTCGATAAGATCCTGGGGGAGCGCCGCGCAGCTCACCTTGATGAACGGCTTCTTGGAACGCGGCGAGTTGTAGTGGATCGCGTGTGCGATCAGTTCTTTCCCGGTCCCCGATTCACCACGCAACAGCACCGTCGTATTGGTTCGGGCGACCTGCGCAATCTGCTCGTACACCTGGTGCATCGGACCGCTGGTCCCCACCAGGTTCGAGAAGTCATAGCGTTCCCTGAGTTCCTGTCGAAGGTGGGTGTTCTCATCGACGAGACGCTGCTTGTCGGCCTGGATGAGCCGCTGCACCTTGACTGCCTGCGCGATCATCGATCCGACGACGCCGAGAAACTTGGTCGTGCGATGGTAATCGCGATCCGCCTTGAACTGCAGGTCGATGCCGATGGCTCCGACCGTTTTTCCTTCGAGCGCAATCGGCGCGGAGATATACGTCAGCTCCTGGGACAGCAACTCGGGACGCTCGGCAGCGCGGTTCAGGAACGTCGGCTCGCGGCTCACACGCGGCACGACGATCGGCTTGCCGGTCTGTACCACTTTTCCGGTGACGCCCTCCCCGATCCGGTAGCGGATCCGCCTCACGGTGATCGCCCCCGCTGCGGCTTCGAGTTCGACGTCCCCCGTGTTCTCGTTCAGCAGGACCACCGTGCTGCGGATCGCCCCGTGGTGGCGGCCAAGAATTTCGAGCACGCGCTGGAGCGACGCTTTCAGATCGAGCGTCGCGGAAAGCGCCTGGCTGGCTTCCAGCAACGTGGAGAGTTTGCGAACTTCGCCGGCGTGCGCTTCCGCCGGTTCCTCCCATTCGGCAGCGGGACTCGAGGACATGGCACGACATCAAGCAAAGCGGGTTCCACTGCGCGGTACGGCGGATCCGGCGCTGACGCGCAGAATCTGGCGCAATCGCGCGAGTTCGAAATCCGCCGCTGCCCGAATCGGTCCTACAACTTTGTCGTGATCAGCCTATAGGCAGTACAAGCTTGTCTTACCGGGTGTCCCGTGCCGGCTTCGCTGCCTTGTCTGACTGCCCCACTTCGTCGCGCACTGTCCGTCCGGCGCGAATCGCACGATCGGTCTCGATGACGTCGGTGCCGCTGAACCACACGTCGTTGGCATGGCTGCTGGCAAGCTGGGTGAGCTTCCGTCCGCCGAGGAGCTCGAGAATGTGCTCGAACTCGTGGGCGATCCACTCTCCGGGATGCGCGCTTGGCGCAATGATGACATCGGCCACGATCAACCCGGATCGATACCGATTGAATTTCGTGCGCGCGCGAAAGCTGGTCTCGCAGAGCCTCACATCCGTACGCACGCCAACGATCAACGACCGTGCCTCAGCGATGCGACGATACTGCTCACGAAACGTGGCTGATTGCTGCAACATGCGGTCGACGTCCGGTCGGAGCTCTGGTGCAAATTGAATCGATCTGGTCGACGCTGACGCGTTTGGTTGCTGGTTTCCGGCCTCGCTCTGCGCAAAACCGGTGGGGGCGATGAGTGTGAACAGGATGAGACCGACAGCACACGGGCGGATGATTGACATGATTGATCCTGGGAGAGCCGAGTCCTCCCTCAGCAAAATCATCGCCGTGCGTTTTGACGTGGAATTGCCGCAAAGAACGACAAACGTGTGAATTTCGCGCGGGCGAACCGACACACGCGTAGGGTTGCCCGTACGCGTTACAAGCTAGACACGAACCAATGGGAGCGGTAACTACGGTGTGACGCGGAACGCCACGCGGTCGTGAATTTCACCCTCGGCGGTGCGCGCGGTCCACTCGACCGTGTACGAGCCGTTGGCCAGGGCGGCGAGCGGCACATCGACCTGATATTCGTTCGGCCGCGACGGTGTCGGCACCACCACGAGATCGCGCATGGCGCTGCCGAAGCTGGTGACGAGGCGCGCGGCAACGGTTGGCTTCTCCCCAGTGCTGAACACAGGAATGCGAACCAGCAATCGCTCCGCGCGGCTGAATTGACGGCTGGCCACGGGCGTTGCGGCCGGGTCAGCGGCCAGTGCGTCGTATTCGCGCGCGGTGCGCGCGCGCATCACTTCGGGCGAGCCCATCGAAACCGGTCCTGGAAAACCTTTCACCAGAAGGTCGCGCACGTCGTGATCGACCACGCGCGAGGTGACGTCTTCGATGGCCATCTGCACAACCAGCCGGCCGGCCGGGCTGACGAACGATGCGCGCAACTGCCCGGACAACGCGTCGGTCTCTCCGGCCGTCGCCGGTAGGACGATGCCCTTGTAGACCGGCGTACCGTCCAGTGTCATAACAGAGAGACCGATTTGCGCGAGCGGAGGTGGCGGATTGCGCTCTCCCGGCACGCGCGGAGACGGCTCCCACACAAAGCTGACTTCCGTTTGGCCGTCAGTAGTCTTCGAAATACCGAACCACGGTCGAATGAGCGAACTGGTACGGCGCGCAATCTGCGCGCCGACAGGAATCGCCGAAGGTGCAAACGCTGCGCGCAATGAGGAGGGCTCGCGGTCCGACGCGGCCCAGTAACCCTTTCTGGCGCGGACTGTGAGGCCGGACCGCCGCACCGTCACGTCCACACCGTGAAAATGACCGTCGTGAGCCACGTCTTTTGAAAGCGTCAGCTCGTAGTAGCCGCGAGACTCGTTCAGGGCACGTTTCAATCCCGCGTCGTCCGCCGAGTTCGCAATGGGTCGCCCTGAAGTCCCGTCTGCCAGCGATTGCAGCACCTCCCGCCATTTGGCCGCATCGTCGGCGTTGCCGGCGGCCGTATCAACGGTCGAACCGGCCTGTCTCATGGCTGATGGATCAAACGGATAGATCGAAACGTGCGCGCGGTTGGCGGCGAGAATGACGGAGTCGAGGCTCGGCAAGAGCGCTTCTGACCTGCGGCGCGTGCTTTTCAGAAATCCTTCGCTGACAACGATGAGCGATTTGCGATCGGCGCTCAGATGCCCAAGCTCGGTTGCGAGCGCCTCGAGCGATGAGGTCGCGATTTGCGCACGCGCGGTTTCTATACGAGCGGGCGCCCCGGCAATGAAGTTGCGCTCAAACGCGGTTCTGGGCTCGTAGTCGCCCCGACGAGGGGCGAATGCTTCGAGCTTCTGGATCGCTTCACTCGGACTCTTCACCGGTTTGATCTCCAGGAGCGAGTCGAGCGACTTCAACACAATCAGCTGGTCCGACGGCTCGATCGATGCAGTCACAAGACTGATGAGCGCTGCGCGCGCTTGCTCAGCGGGGGCGCCAGGCGCGACGTGAAATTCGTCGAGGTAGATGGCAATCACGCTGGCGGCATCCGCACCGGATGCCCTGGCGGCTGCGCTGACCGGAACGGCCGTGACGGCGGGCGCTTTCGCGGCGGCGCGGACAAAACGCACACCTTCGACCGCGACGGGATGCGATTGTTCCGTAACTGTGAAATCCGAAGGGCCCAGGTTTTCGACCGCTTTTCCTCGGCTGTCCTCCACGACAACGTCGAGCGTCGGCGGTCGGCTCGATGTCGTCTGGCCGGCGGGAAGCGCGGTGCTGGCGCTCAGAACGAGCGCCAGCGCGAGGAAGAAGCGCATGCGAATCAGCTCGTGACGCGGAAGCCGATGAGTTCCTTGACCGGCTCGCTGCCTTCAGCTTTGGCGGTAATTTCCACCGCGTACTCGCCGGGCGGCATCGGCGCGAGCGACAGGTCGATGTCCTTGCTGTCGGTGCGGCCCGCGGAATTCGCGACGGTGAGATCGCCCATGGACTGACCGGAACGATTCAACAGTTTCGCCGTGACCGTCGGTGCCGAGGTCCCTGGCGCGTAGGCCGGCACGCGAATGAAGACGCGTTCGGTTCGACTGAACTCCCGCGCCGCGGTCGGCATCGCCTGCGGATCGGACTTCAGCCGCTGGTACTCGGGAACCGTTCGACCTCGATACACTGCCGGCGTGCCAATTGCCACCTGCGGCGCCGTGAGATCCGGGACAGCAATCTCGCGGACTTCTGAGTCAATGACGTCAGCGCCGGCGCTTTCAACCGACACGCGCAGCTGCATCTGACCCGGCTTCACCTCGAATGACACTTTCGAGCCGGCGGGCGTGGGAGTTGCTCCCTCCGGGATCTTTCCGCGATAGTACGGTGAACCATCCGGCGCGACGGCGATGATCGAGACGCGCGCCGGCGTGTTTTCCGGTCGCACCGGATCACCAGGTGCGTGCGGCACCGGTTCCCACACAAACGTCATCCTCGTCTTACCGTCTGCGCCGCGTTCGGATCCGAGCCACGTCCGGACCACCCGTGCCCGTGAGGGCGTGGTGATGGCCGCGATGGCATTGTCGATCGCCTTCGGTGGTTCATTCTTCGTCGGCGCCAACGCACGAGCGGCATCGTCGGCGGTAAACGCCCAGTACCCTTTACGCGCGCGGACCTGGATGCCGGGGCGGTTCACCTTGACCTTGATCTCGTGGAACTTGCCGTCAGTGGCCGTGAACGTCGAGTTGTAGCCGAGCAGGTAATACGCGCTGTTGTCTCGGATGATCTGTTTCATCCCGAGCGCGATGTCGTTGCGGTTGACGATGGCGCGGCCGTCGGTGTTCAACGCCAGCGTCCGCAGCGTCTCCATCGTCGACCGCAGGTAGGTGCTGTCGGTGGTGTTGTTGATGTTCTGGTCGATGCCGAATTCGTTCGTGGCCAGACCTCTCGGATCGACCGCGTAGATCGCCACGTTATTCTTGTTCGCCAGATCCCAGACATCGCGGAGCTCGTCTTCCATCTCGCTGTTGGCCATGAACGCCGCGCGTTCCTCGAGCTGGCTGGTTCGTCCCGTTCCATCGGTTCCCGCAAACGGATCGTTCGCCGACGGGTTGCCGGAACCAGGAAACGCCGCATTGGCATTCCGCAGCTGGGGTGGGATCATGTTGCTGTAGCCTTCGCTCACCAGGATCAGACCCTTCCGTCCCTCTTTGAGCCCGCCCATATGGATGATCAGCGACTTGATCGCTGACAGCGAGATCTGGTTCCGAATCTGCTCGACCGTTTCGGTCGGGTAGTAGACGATTTTTTCTTCGTAGTCGTTCTTGGGAGTGTAGTCGTACTTGCGGCCGAGGAACTGCTGCAGGCCCGTTTCGACCGCGTCGTGATTGCGTGTCATCCGCACCGAGGCAATCGGCTCGAGCGGATACATGACGCCGATCATGTCCGAGGGACCGAGTTGCGTTTGGACGAAGCGCGCCAGCTGGCCGCGCGCGCTCATGCTGGTTTCACGACGGACGTGATAATCGTCGAGGAAGATCGCAAACAGCCGCACATCGTCTCGAGACGCCTCGGTCTCCTCGTCGATGTCGGTGCGAATCTGCCGCGGCGGAGTATTCGTCGCATCCATCAGCCCGCCGTCAAGCGAGATCAGCTTGAACGTCTCGATCTTCTGCGAGCGGTTCTGCTCGGTGATTTCGAAGTCGCCCTGCTTCAAATCGTTGACGGGATTGCCGGCCTTGTCGGTGACGATCACGTCGACGCGAACGAAATTGATGCCGGTTCTGAAGACGGGCTGGGGAATGTTCTCGATCGGGGGCGGCGGCGGTGGCCCAGTGGGCGCCTGCCGCGGCGCGGGTGTGTTCTGGGCGTGCAGCGGCAGCGAGCCGCCAACGGTGAGGCCGACGAGCGCGAGGACGGCCCCGGTGACGATCAATGAACGGAGGAGCCTACTCATAAGTTTCTATTCTAGACCGATCGCCTGTTAACATCAGCGGCCGTGAGCAAGGAGCTTGCCGACCAGTTGCACCCCCCGCTGACCGTGCTGTCGGAGGACGAGCGTCTCTTCCGCGACAGCGTCTATACGTTCGCGGATCGCGAAGTGCGTCCCCTCGTCCGCGAGATGGACGAGCACGCAAAAATCCCGCCGGACCTGATAAGAAAGCTCTTCGATCTCGGTGTGATGGCGATAGAAATTCCCGAGGTTTACGGCGGAGCCGGCGCCACGTTCTTCCATTCGGTGCTTGCCGTCGAGGCGCTGTCGCGAGTGGACCCGTCCGTAGGCGTGTTTGTCGATGTTCAGAACACGCTGATGATCAACGCGCTGCAGCGTTGGGGCAACGACGAGCAGAAGGCACGCTACTTTCCCCAGCTGGCGACGCGATCCATCGGCGCCTACGCGTTGTCGGAGAGCGGATCGGGAAGCGATGCGTTCGCGCTCGCCACGCGCGCCGTCGACTGCGGCGATCACTGGTCGCTGACCGGGCGGAAGCTCTGGATCACCAACGGCGGCGAGGCGAATCTGTTCATCGTCTTTGCCACGGTGGATCCGGACGCGGGCTATCGCGGCATCACGGCGTTTCTGATCGAACGCGAGTTTCCCGGTTTTGCCGTTGGCAAGAAAGAAGACAAGCTGGGCATCCGCGCGAGCAGCACGTGCGAGCTGCTGCTGGAGGAGTGCAGGGTTCCCCGCGGGAACGTGCTCGGAGAAGTCGGCAAGGGCTACCGCACCGCTATCGAAACATTGAACGAGGGACGGATCGCGATCGGCGCGCAGATGATCGGCCTGGCGCAGGGCGCGCTCGATCACACGATCAAATACACGAGCGAACGCCGGCAATTCGGCAAACCGATCGGTGATTTTCAGGCCGTGCAGCACCAGCTCGCGCGGGCCGCTACCGACATTTACGCCGCGCGACTGATGGTGTACGAGGCGGCACGGCTTCGCGACGCGGGGCAACCGTTTCTCACACAGGCCGCGATGTGCAAAATCTTCGCGTCAGAGGCGGCCGAGCGCGTCACCTCGCTCTGCGTCAATCTCTACGGCGGCTACGGGTACGTGAAGGACTACCCTGTCGAGAAGTTGTACCGCGACGCCAAGATCGGTCAGATTTACGAAGGCACGTCGAACCTGCAGCTGCAGACGATCGCAAAACAGATTCTCGGATAAAGGAGGACCGCGGAGGAGCCTCCGGCCTTCGACTACGCTCAGGCTGTCCCGAGCATAGCCGAGGGAGGTGGCAGAACTGTCAATTGCCGGTCGAACGCCGGGCCTTCAGCTCAGTGAGTAAGCGGCCGATCTCGTCCTCCTTCTCCAGCGCGTCGAAGCGCCGATCCACATCATCGGTGACGAGCTCCGATTTCGCCTGGCTGACGGCCTCACTGTGCTGCACCTTGTGCCGCAGCCGATCGAAGGTGGCCACGTTCGATCGCTCCCCTGCCGCCAGCTGAGCGTCGTTGGCTTTGTTGAGGGCGCGCGCGCGCCGATGCTGCGCCAGCAGCAGATCGGATTTCGCGTGAGCTTCGCCGAGTTTCTGATCGAGCTTGTCGAGGGCGTTTCGCAAAGTCTCCACCTGCAGTTTCTGATCCGCCACCTGTCGACGGTAACTCTCGGCGAGCTTCGTTGCGCCTTGATACCGCTCGAGCGCGGCGCGTGCGAGGTCATCCTGGCCTTTGCCGACTGCGAGCTCGGCCTTGCGCATCCATTCCGCCGCCCTGTCTTCCTGTTCCTTCTGCTTCTTCTGGAGCAGGTGCTGATCGGCCATCGAGATGGCGACCTGCGTCTTGACCTGCAGCAGTTGATTGTCCATGTCGAGGATGACCTGCTTGATCATCTTCTCGGGATCCTCCGCGCGATCGATCAGATCGTTGAGGTTTGCACGGATCAGCGTGGCGACGCGTTCCAGGACTGCCATAACTGTCTCCTCTTCTTCAATTTCCAGTGCCCACTTCCGGCCGCGGCGGCTTGTCGCCGATCTTTCTGATCTTCGAGAGCAGATCCGACATCGGCATGCCCGACAACGCTTCGAAGAGGGCTGGCACCTGCGCGGCAATCTCCGTCACATCACCGGTCAACTTGTGCAGACCGGCTGAATTGCCGTTGCCCGTAGAGACGATCGTGATCTTGTCGACTTGTGAAAGCGGCGTGGCCAGTGCGCGCACGACTTCAGGCAGACCAGTGAGGAGCTTGTCGAGCACCGCCGCCTGGTTGTATTCCTGGAAAGCCTCCGCCTTGATGTTCATGGCGCGCGCCTCTGCGTCTCCCTTTTTGAAGATGATCTCCGCCTCGGCTTCGCCCTGAACTCTGGTTGCGGTGGCGCGTCCCTCGGCCTCCGTCGCCAGCCGCCCCTTTTCCGCATCGGCCAGAACGGCGATACGTTGCCGCTCGATCTCGGCCTGCTTCAGCACCGTCGCGATCAGTTCCTTCTCCCGTCGCTGGATTTCGGCTTCCTGAACCTTGATTTGCTGTTCGCGCTCGACCTGCTGGACGCGAACCGATTCGGCCACGACCTGTTGCTGCATGACGTTGGTCTGAATCTCGTACGCTTTGTCCGCTTGCGCCTGTTGCTTCTTCACAGTCTCGAGGTAGTTCGCTTTCTTGATGTCGAGATCGCGCTGCGCCTCGGCCTGTTTCGCCTGCGACACCGTTTCCGCAAGCACACGCTCCTGATCCGCCTGCGCCTTGGCAATCGCCGATGCGCGCATGGCCTCCGCGCGTTTGATGGCGGTATCGCGATCGGCTTCCGCCGCGGCGACGTCGGCGTCACGTTTGATCCGCGCCACATCGGGCCGGCCCATGTTGACGATGTATTCGTTCTTGTCGCGCACTTCCTTGATCGTGAACGACACGACCTCGAGCCCCATCTTGTTCATGTCGTCCGCGCAGGTCGACCGCATGCGATCGGCCACCATTTCCGGCTCTTTGACGATCTGCTCCACCGTGAGCTGGCCGATGATGCCGCGTAAGTGGCCCTCCATCACCAGCCGGATCAGACCGTCCCGTTGATCGGCGGTCTTCGTGAGAAATTGTTCGGATGCGGTGTGAATCGATTCGACGTCGGACTTGACCTTGATCTGGGCCACGGCTTCTACCGTGACGGCGACGCCCTGCTTCGTGTAGAGGTCCTGCGTCGGCGCGACGTCGAACGACATCAGTTCCAGCGACAACTGGTGAAACGACTCGATCATCGGAAAGATGACCGTGCCGTGTCCTTTCACGATCCGCGTCCCCCTGAAACCGTAAACGATGAGCGCCTCGTGGGGACCCGCCTTGCGATAGAGCGATGCCAGAAATGAGCTGAGCAGCGCCACCACGAGCACCATCAAACCCAACATCACCCAGAATTCGACACCCAGCGAATCGATGACCGTCATAGCGAACCTCCTTCGCGTTCGCCGGCCGCGAGATCGTCCCAGCATCGGACGTAAGCAATTCCGCGGTCGTACGCCGTCACCACCACTTCCGTCCCCTTCGCGATCGCACGTCCATCGGCGCTGCGCGCCCCGCACGAGTGACGCGAGCCGCCCAGTGAGTAGATCAGCTCGCCCGTGCCGCTCTCACGAATCGGATGGCCGACCCGGCCGAGCACGCCCACCATCCGGTAGTCGGCGCTCTGCATGTTTTCATCCGGTGACCAGAGCACGCGGACCATCACCCAGAAGACGCTGAACGCGCCGGCACCGCCCGCGAGCGTCGCCATCGTCAGCGCCGCCATCGTCACCCAGCCGAACCGCGTTGTGAGCAGGTAGCCGGTGCCGCCGAACCACGCCAGGAACGCGGTGATCGTGGCGAAGTTGATCGGCGAGACACTTCCATGAGCGACCGGGGCGTGACCGGCGTGTCCGCCAGCGTCCACATGCGCATGCGGAAGATGCAGGTGATGCGCAAACGGAAGGTGTACGTGAAAGTGGAGCGAGATCGCGCTCAGCGCGAACGAGACGACGCTCAGCACGAAGCCGACCACGAAACAGCCGAGAAAGATCAGAGGCCAGTTCATGTCCGCACCTTGGGCATCAACGTGTCCGATAACCGATCGACGAGACCCGGCATGCTCAGCATTTCTCCGAGCAGCAGCAAGCACCCGCGGGAGTCCCGGTGGCTGGCGAGCCGCTCGAGCGCGACGCTGAGCGGCTGGTCCTGCGCCATCAACGCCGCCCCTTCCAACAGCCAGCGATCAAGGACGCCTTCGACCGGCGTCAGATCGGGACTGAGATCGGTCTGAAATCCAGGCGGATCGCTCACGAGATAACCGGGATGAACTTTGAAGAATGCCGCGAGCAGCTGCCGCGAAGAGTGGGAGAGATGGGGTCTCGTACCGTTTTCGATCAGCGACAAATACGACTGGCTGATGTTTTTCTTCAGCTCCGTCCGGATCGCTTCGACCACTTCGGTCTGGGTGAGCTCGCGATTGAGGCCTCGCAGATGACCCTCGAGATGCCGCAGCAGCCGGAGTTTTTGGCCGAGCTCCATTTCAGTATGTAATATCAATATATCAATTTGAAATTCCTGTCAAGGACGCGAAGGCCGCCAGGGGCGACTCTGCGTCAATGGGCGACCCTGAGACGGCCGGATGATCTTCGAGTGCTGCCGCTGCCCATCGCACCACCCGCGGCGGAGAACACGAAGGCGGCGGCGCTCGTCAAACACCACTAAAATCAGCGCCCGTGGCATCAGGCTCAACGTTTTCGTCGCGCCCTGCAGCGGCCTCCTCGGTCAATCTGTGGGACACACTGGTCAGCGATACCAAGGTCGTCGCCGAGGATCTCCGCCGCCACGGCGTCGATCGGTCGGTGCGCGGCACGCTCGTCACCCTCGAAGCCTTTTACATCAACACCGACGATCGGCGCCGTCTGGCGACCATGAAGCCGGCGGCGCAGTGGCTGCACCGAATCTGGTGGTTCACCAAGGGATTGCTCCTGAAACTGACGCCGGCGCGGCGGCTGATGCTGGCAGTCGCGCTCGTCGTCTCCGTCTTTGGCGAATATCGATTCAACTCGGGAACGACGCGGATCGTCCTGAGCTTTTCGGTATTTACCGGCTGGCTGTTGTTCTTGATTCTGGTCCTCGAACTCAAGGACAAGCTGCTCGCCCGTGATGAGCTCGAAGCGGGCCGCAAGGTGCAGCTGGCCCTGATGCCCACCGAGAGTCCGCGGATTCCCGGGTGGGACGTCTGGCTGTATACGCAGCCCGCGAACGATGTCGGTGGCGATCTCGTCGATCACCTGCCCCTTGGCGACGACCGCCACGCGATCGCACTCGGCGATGTGGCCGGAAAGGCGCTTCCTGCGGCGCTGCTCTCGGTGAAACTGCAGGCCACGCTGAGAGCGTTGGCGCCGCAGTGCGCGACGCTGTCCCGGCTTGGCGAGGAAGTGAATCAGATTTTCTGCCGCGACGGATTACCGAGCCGCTTCGCTTCGCTCGTCTATCTCGACGTCCGCTCGGGATCGGGCCAGGTACGAGTACTCAATGCCGGCCACATGCCGCCGATCGTCGTGCGCCGCGCGAACGCCACGGTCATGGAGCGCGGCTCGGTGGTCCTCGGGATCATGGAGGGCGCCGCCTTTCCCGAGCAGTCGGTAACGCTCGAGCCCGGCGATGCCCTGATCGCCTACTCCGACGGCGCAAGCGAGGCGATTAATGAGGCGGGCGATTTCTTCGGCGATGAGCGCATCATGGCGATTGCCGAACGCGTCAATGGCGGTTCAGCAAACGCGATCGGCGAACAGATCCGCAGCGCGGTCGCGACGTTCACTGGTCTGATGCCCGCGAACGACGACCTTTCGCTGATGGTGCTCAAGCGGCTCTGAACCGCTTTGGACGCATGTCACCGAAAACGGCCTATTGACCCGGGTGGTATTGGCGTTCAGTATGGCCGTCAAGATCGGAGCGATAGAAGTAGACGTCGCGCAGATCGCCGGTGCTATAGCGTAGAGCCTGATCGTTGAAATGCGGCGACGCGGGATCGCCGCTTTCACCTCCCGCACTGACAGCCCTGGCTCGCACGCGGTCGCCGAATTCAACGATCGCGACAAAGCTGTTCCCTGTCGTCCCGTACATCTTCTTCGTGCCGTTGAAGCTTCTGGCACCGAATGACGCGAGCGACCCCCATCGTGACGAAGTGAATCCGACAGGAATGCTTGCAGCGGTGTCGCTGAATCGCTGGACGATGTCGCCGCTGACGCGCTCGAATCGATTGATCTCGCCCCAGGGCGTTTTCCACGTGCCGAAATCGCTCGCAAGTTTGTCGCTGGCCGCTGCCAGCGACTGCAGGCGTTGATCGTCCGAGGGCTTGTCGCCCTTACGCCCGACGTCTTCGCCCCAGTACACAGCCAACGACGTCGCGACAGAATCGACCGACCAGCGGTAGTCCCATTTCCTGAGCAGCGCGATCTGCTCCGCCAGTTTCAATTTGAGCGGGTTCGTCTGAGGCGCATGTTCCCATGCACTGACCAATGCCGCAATCTGTTGGTCGAACCATGGCAAGTAGCTGTCATACGCCGCAGCGCGAAGCGACTCGATCGTGACGTCTTTCGCATTCTGAAGCACACGAACCGCATGGAATCCGCGGGGGCTCTCCTCTTTTCCCCGATCGACGTAATCCGGATAGTCGTTCTTTTTCGGACTGTTGGCCCCGGCGGCTGACCACGGCCAGTTGTTCGAGTTGTACAGCCAGGCATTTCGGGGGTTGAGGAGGCCCGGCGTCTCGTCGATCGAGAGCACACCGTTCCAGTCTGTTGCCGGGTCGCTCCCATCGACTGGCTTCGTCCAGTCGAACCGGTTGTCTCGCCGCGGGATGAAGTTGGAGTGGAAGTACGCAATGGTGCCGTCTGCGTCGGCATAGACCGTGTTGTTCGATGAGTTGGTGTGCAGCTCCATCGTGTCGCGAAATGCCTTGTAGCTATTCGCTTTCGTGCGCGAGTACGACTGCATCAGGGCGTGCATCGGATCCTGCATCAGCCGGATGCTCACCCACTTGCCGTCACTCGCGCGCACGATGGGACCGTGTTGCGTGCTGTAAACCGTGAACTGTTTTGAAGCGGTCCCCGCCGGCGTCTTATACGGAACCGTGATGGTTCGACTCTTCACTGCCCGTTCTTCGGATCCGTATTTGTAGTAAAGACCGTTACCCTTTTTGATGATGGTCTCGAGGTACTCGTCGATGTTGTCGACACCGCTCGAGGTGTGCATCCAGCCGGCGCGCTCGTTGAACCCCTGGTACACGAAAAACTGACCCCACGTGATCGCGCCGTACGCATTCAAACCTTCATCGCTCACCATCTGCGCTTCCGCACGGAAGAAAAACGACGTGTGCGGGTTGATGAGCAGCAGCGCGTGTTTTGACGCTGAAATGGACGGACCGATGGCAATCCCATTCGATCCGGACGGTTCGACGAATTCGTGCGAGCGATTGGCCTGGGCGGCGGGCGGCGGCGGGGCGCCGGAATAGAACGCCTTCAGTGCGGGAATGTCGACGCGCTCGATATCGCCGCCGATGCTGCCCTCACTGAACGCGAGCGCCATCCAGGGCTCGAAGCGGGTAATCACGCGCGGCTTCACGGACGCGTGCGTGGCCAGGAAATAGTTCAAGCCGTCAGCCCAGGCGTTCATCAGCGCCTTCAGCCATGGTGGGCTCTCGCGATATTTCGTCTCGAGATCGACCGGATCGATGAACAGCTTCATCCGGAGATCGCGATAGATCTCGTTCTCGCCTTCGGCCTCGGCCAGCCGACCGAGCGCGTTCAGATAATTGGTTTCGACCCGGTTGAAATCGTCTTCCGCCTGCGCATAAATCACGCCGAACACGGCGTCGGCGTCAGTCTTGCCGAAGACATGCGGAATGCCCCAGTTGTCGCGGACGATCGTGACGTTCTGCGCTTCCTGTTTCCAACGTGCCGATGGATCTGTGGTTTGAGCAGCGGGCTGGCTGCACGAAGCGACAGACATCGCCACTACGACCCAACAGAAACGTCTCATAGCAACGGGAATCATGCCAAAAGCTCTAACACAGAGGACACGGAAAAAATCACGGAGGACGCCTCCGTGTTGGTGCTTTGTCACTCACGTCTGCGCGAGAATGCCCGCGGCAATGATCAAGCGTTGGGCTTCAGAGGTCCCCTGATAAATCTCGGTCGCCCGCACGTCCCTGAATAAGCGTTCGACGACCGACCCGCGCCGGTAGCCCGCCGACGCCAGAATCTGCATCGCCTTGTCGGCGGCCTTATGTGCGGCCTCGGACGCAGCCAGCTTCGCCATCGACGCTTCGAGGCGGATGCGTTCCTGCCGGTCCTTCGCATCGGCGGCCTTCCACGTCAGCATCCGCGCCGCTTCGAGGTCTGTCGCCGCGTCCGCCAGCATCCATTGGATCGCCTGATAGTTGGCGATCGGCTGGCCAAACGCCTGGCGCGCCTTCGCAAACTCGATCGCTTCCTGGATCGCTGATTCACCGATGCCCAACGCCTGCGCGGCGATGCCGACGCGCCCGCCCTGCAGCGCCCACATGGCGAGGCGGAATCCCTGGTCTACGGATCCAAGCACCTGATCATCAGTGACATCAACGTCGAACTCGAGATCCATGCACCCCAGGCCGCGGACGCCCAGCGAGTCCGCGCGAGCGGTTCGCGCGATCCCCGGCGTATTCATCGGTACGAGAAACGCCGTGACACCTTGTCCACGCTGTCCCGGGCGAGTGCATGCGAAGACGACAGCGACGGCGGCAGCGTCGGCATTGGCCACCCAGACCTTGCGTCCAGCGATGTGATACCCGCCGGCTGTCCTGGCGGCTTTCATCGTTTGGTTCGCAGCGTCGGTGCCGGCATCGGGTTCGGAGAGCGCGAAGGCCCCGATGGCCTCGCCGGTCGCCAGGCGCCGCAACCACTGATCCTTCTGCTTCGCTCGTCCTGCATGGGCGAGCAATTCGGCGACGAGCGAGTTGTGTACGACGAGCGAGACCGCCACTGTTGCGCTCGCCTGCGCGATCACTTCCATCGCCAGCGCATAGCTGACGTAATCGAGACCCATTCCGCCCCAGGGTTTCGGGATGGTGACGCCAGTGAGCCCCTTCGCCGCCGCGGCGCGGATCACGTCGATCGGAAACTGGCCGCTCTCGTCGATCGCGGCGGCCCGAGGCGCAACCACCTCTCGAGCGAAAGCCTCAACCGACGATCGAAACGACTGTTGAGCCGGGGTGAGATCAAGAACCATA
>Ga0066903_100002086_pt1 | contig 15341 bp, 16 predicted proteins | sample PanSoiMetaGPlot1_FD_67491 | JGI IMG/M metagenome (GOLD analysis project Ga0066903, IMG submission 67491) | Tropical forest soil microbial communities from Panama analyzed to predict greenhouse gas emissions - Panama Soil - Plot 1 (version 2) | ecosystem: Environmental > Terrestrial > Soil >...
GAGGTCGGGCTGCGGCCGGTCGCCCAGCAGCCAGCTCAGGAACGGCGCCGAGAGCAGGAACCCGGACAGCACGAAGAACAGGGCGACCCCGTTGGCGCCGAGGCTCGTCAGCGAGAACCGTGCGAGCGCTGGCAGCCCCAGGCGGGAGACGTTGCCGGCCAGCGCATTCATGACGTGGAACACCACGACGCCCGCCGCGGCAAGACCGCGGAGGCCGTCGAGCGCCGGCATGCGGCTGCGAGCGGGGGCCGCCTCAGTCACCCGTCAGGGCGAGGCGGGAGTGATCGGCTGGTTGCCGCCGCCCTGTGCCGACTTGGCGAGTGGCTCGAGCTGCTTCAGGTAGGCGACCAGCTGCTTGTGATCCTGCGAGTCCGGTTCCAGCTTGATCACCTTCTTGATCGCCGTCACGGCCTCCGCGTAGTTCTGGATCTGCAGTGCGTCCTGGGCCAGCGCGCGCCACAGCGTGCTGTCCGTCGGCTGCTGCTCGGCGGCCCGCTGCCAGAGCGCGGCCGCCTGCGAGAGGCTGCCGCGGGCCTGCGCCTGAACCTGGCTGACCTGCGTCTGGTAGGGCGTCTCCATCTGCACGAGCAGCGTCGGCGAGAACTGGTCGGCGAACTTCAGCCCTGACACGGCGGTGCCCGACTGCATCGCCTGCAGCGCCTGCAGCTTGGCCTGCGCGCTCGCCCCGCTCTGCGTCTGCTTGGCGGCGTAGCTGTCGTACAGCGACGCCGCCTCGACCAGCACATTGCCGTCCGTCGGCTTCAACGCGAGGTATGTCTGATACGCACCGAGCGACGAGGCGAGCTGGTTGTTGGTCTGATACGCGCGAGCCAGCGCAAGCCACGATGCGGCGTCCTTGGGGTTGTCCTTCACCTTGGAGCTGAGGTCGCCGATGCCGGACCCCGAGCCGCTGTTGTTGGTGAAGATGTCCAGCGGGTTCATCCCGCCAGTGCCCGAGCCGACGCCGAGGAAAACGAAGCCCATCCCGAACATGAGGGCGAGCACGATGAACACGGGCTTCTGGGTGCGACGGATCTTTTCGAACAGCATCTGTGGATCAGGCCTCGATCATGCGGGCCCGGACGGAGCGGGCGTCTGGGAGGTCGGCAGGATCGCCGGTTGCCTCGTAGCGTAACTGGCCTCCAACCATCGTCATTACAACACGATTAGGTGAGCCGCCATAGACGGCGGCCGTGACGGGGTCGTCCCAGGGCAGGAACGGGGTGCCGCGCAGGTCGAGCACGAGCAGGTCGGCAAGGCCGCCGGGAGCCAGCGTGCCGACCTCGTCCAGGCCCAGGGCGCGGGAGCCGCCCAGGGTGGCGAGCTCGAGCGCGGCCGCTGCGGAGAGCGCGTCGGGCCGCCCGGCCCGGGCGCGGGCCAGCAGGATCGCCGCCCGCATCTCCTCCCACATGTCGAAGTCCAGGGCGGACGCCGGCGAGTCGGTGCCCAGGCCCACGCGCAGGCCCGCCTCGAGCATCTCGGCCAGCGGGGCCGTGCCGCAGCCCAGCAGGGCGTTGGAACGCGGGCAGTGCACGACCGGCACGTCCAGCTCCGCCAGCAGCGCGATGTCGTCGGCGCGCGCACGCACGGCGTGGATCGCCACGGTGTCCGGCCCGAGGATGTCGCGGAAGTACTCCGCGGGCTCGGTGTCCAGGTGCGACTCCAGCAGGTGGGTGGCGACCGGCAGGCCCTGGTCGCGGGCCAGCCCGATCCACGCCCGGTAGTCGGCCAGGTCGACGGTGTACGGAGCGTGGGGCGAGATCCCACGGCTCACCAGCTCACTGGGCGTGACCCAAGCCAGGCGCTCGGCCAGCGGCAGGTCGAAAGGGTCGTGGCGGCTGAAGCCCTCCACGTAGACGATCGCCCGCAGCCCGGCCTCCTCGGCGGCGTCGCCGACCGTGCCCGCATAGCAGCAGTCCGCGATCGTGGTGATGCCGCCGGCCACGCAGGAGCGTGCGCCCTGGGCGGCCTGGGCTTCGTAGTCGTCCCGGGTCAGCCCCTCGCGGCGACGGATGTGGTCGGCGATCCAGCGGTCGAACGGCTCACCGTCGCCGAACCCCGACATGCCCGCGTACTCGAGGTGGGTGTGGGCGTCGACCAGCCCCGGCATGATCACGCAGCCGGGAAAGCTGCGGTCGGCCGCGCCGCCTTCACCCAGCGCCACGATCCGGCCGTCGGCGATCTCCACCCGCCCGTCGCGGATCGGCGCTCCCGCGACGGGCACGACCCAGTCTGCGCCGAGGATCACGGGGCCGGCTCGGGCACGACGGAGCGGCGGCGCTCGGAGGCGCGGATCAGGAAGTACGAGAACCAGTAGAGCCCGAGGATGGGCAGGAACTCCGCCATCATCGTGATCGGGTCGACGCCGGGCAGCAGGGCCGCGAAGGCGGCCAGCGCCACCGTCGACTCGCGCCAGCGCCGCTTCATGCCGGCCGAGGAGACGATCCCGATCCGGCCCAGGGACATCATCACCACGGGCAGCTGGAAGACCAGCCCCATCGAGATCAGGGTGAGCATGATGAACCTGATGTAGGCCGAGGCCTGGGGCAGGTAGTGCACCTCGGAGCTGTTGAAGCTGGTCAGGAAGCCCACGGCGGGCGGGATCACGACCACCCACCCGAACGCGACGCCGATCAGAAAGAGGCTCGGCACCAGCACCAGCAGCGGCCGCAGCGCACGCTGGGTGGGCGGGTCGAACGCCGGGATGATGAAGGCGTAGATCTGATACGAGATGATCGGGATCGTGATCAGCAGGCCGCCGTAGACGGCGATCATGACCGCGTTGAAGAACGCCTCGGTCGGGGCCAGCGTGATCAGCTTGCGGTGGTCGATCGGCCCCGTCAGGAAGTGGTAGATCGCGTTGTTCTTCCAGAAGCAGATCGCGACCGCAACGGTCAGCACGACCAGGACGACGATCAGGCGTGCGCGCAGCTCGTCGAGATGCTCGACGAGAGAGAGCTGCTCATCGTGAGCGGCCCGGCGCAGGCGCATCGCTCGGGACTAGTTCTCGGCCTGGGTCGTGGCCTGCTCGGCCGGGGCCGACTGGCTGACCTGAGGAGGCTCGATTGCCGCGGGTGGCGGAGCGGCCGGCTTGGCCTCCTCCTCCTTGCCCGTCACGCCCTCCTTGAACTCGTGGATCCCCTTGCCCAGCGAGCGGCCCACTTCGGGCAGACGCTTGGGCCCGAGGAAGAGCAGGGCGATGACCAGAACGATGATGACTTCGGGTAGACCGAGGTTGAACGGCATGGGCTCAGGGTAGCAGAGACCGGACCGGAGGACAGGGCGTTCCAGCTACACTGATGCGAGGAAAATACGGGCATTTCGGCCCTTTCCCCAATCCTTCCGCAATCAACTCCCACGAGGAGCACATGCCTGATCTGATCATCCGCAACCTGCACGCCTCGATCGACGGCTCCGAGATCCTGCGCGGGGTCGACCTCGAGCTCAGCAAGGACGAGGTGCACGCGATCATGGGCCCGAACGGATCTGGCAAGTCGACGCTCGCGCACGTGCTGATGGGCCACCCGGCCTACGAGGTCACGGCCGGCGAGGTCACGCTGGATGGCGAGGAGCTGCTCGAGCTCGAGCCCGACGAGCGCGCCCGGCTCGGCCTCTTCCTGGCCTTCCAGTACCCGGCCGCGATCCCCGGCGTCACCGTTGCCAACTTCCTGCGTCTGGCCGTGAACGCCCAGCGCCGCGGCGCCGACGGCGAGGAGAACCCGATCCGCATCCCCGAGTTCCGCAAGCTTCTCCAGGAGAACATGGAGGCGCTCAAGATCGACCGCTCGATGACCAGCCGTTACATCAACGACGGCTTCTCCGGCGGCGAGAAGAAGCGCATGGAGATGCTGCAGATGGCCATCCTCAAGCCGCAGATCGCGATCCTGGACGAGACCGACTCCGGCCTCGACATCGACGCGCTGCGGATCGTGGCCGAGGGCGTCAACCGCCAGGTCGGGCCCGAGATGGGCGTCCTGGTGATCACGCACTACTCGCGGCTGCTGCACCACATCAAGCCCGACCATATCCACGTGCTGGTCGGCGGCCGCATCGTCCGCTCCGGCGGGCCCGAGATCGCCGACGAGCTGGAGCGCGACGGTTACGCACCCTACGGCGTGATGGAGGAGGCGATCTAGATGGCGGACACCGACCTCACCCCGGAGGAGCAGCAGGCAGTTGCGATCGGCGAGTACAAGTACGGTTTCCACGACGAGTTCACTCCGGTCTTCAGCACCGAGAAGGGCCTGACCGAGGAGGTCGTGCGCCAGATCTCGGCCCACAAGCAGGAGCCCGAGTGGATGCTCGAGTTCCGGCTGAAGTCCTACAAGCACTTCGTCGAGCGGCCGCTGCCGCGCTGGGGTGCCGACCTCAGCACGATTGACTTCGACAACATCTACTACTACATGAAGCCGGTCGAGGAACAGGCCCGCTCCTGGGACGACCTGCCCGAGGGCATGCGGGAGACCTGGGACAAGCTGGGCATCCCCGAGGCCGAGAAGAAGTACCTGGCCGGCGTGGGCGCGCAGTACGAGAGCGAGGTCGTCTACCACAACCTGCAGGCCGACCTGGCCAAGCAGGGCGTGCTGTTCTTCGACATGGACAGCGGCCTGCGCGAGCACGAGGACATCGTGCGCAAGTACTTCGGCACCATCATCCCCTACAACGACAACAAGTTCGCCGCACTCAACTCGGCGGTGTGGTCGGGCGGCTCGTTCATCTACGTGCCGCCGGGGGTCAAGATCGACCTGCCGCTGCAGGCCTACTTCCGCATCAACGCCGAGAACATGGGCCAGTTCGAGCGGACGCTGATCATCGTCGACAAGGGCGCCTACGTGCACTACGTCGAGGGCTGCACGGCGCCGATCTACTCGACCGACTCGCTGCACTCGGCCGTGGTCGAGATCCACGTGGCCGAGGGCGGCCGCTGCCGCTACACCACGATCCAGAACTGGTCGACCAACGTCTACAACCTGGTCACCAAGCGGGCCGTGGCCGAGCGCGACGCGACGATGGAGTGGGTCGACGGCAACCTGGGCTCGCAGATCACGATGAAGTACCCGGCCGTGATCCTCAAGGGCGAGCGCGCCCACGGCGAGGTGCTCTCGATCGCGTTCGCGGGCAAGGGCCAGCACCAGGACGCCGGCGGCAAGATCACGCACTCCGCCCCTGACACCTCCTCGGTGATCACCTCGAAGTCGATCTCCAAGGACGGCGGCCGCAGCTCCTACCGCGGCCTGCTGCAGGTGGACAAGGGCGCGGTCGGCTCCAAGGCCAAGGTCGTCTGCGACGCGCTGATCATCGACGAGGACAGCCGCACCGACACCTACCCGTACATCAACATCGACGAGAACGACGTCGAGATCGGGCACGAGGCGACCGTCTCGAAGATCGGTGACGAGCAGCTCTTCTATCTGATGAGCCGCGGCCTCTCCGAGGAGGAGGCGTCGGGCATGATCGTGTCCGGGTTCGTGGAGCCGATCACCAAGGAGCTCCCGCTCGAGTACGCGGTCGAGATGAACCGGCTGATCCAGCTGCAGATGGAAGGCTCGGTCGGCTGATGTCGCCCACGGCCGTGAGTGAGCCCGCCTGGCTGGCGGGCCGGCGCCGGGCTGCACGTGACACCTACGCTGCGCTGCCCGTCCCCTCCAACCGCGAGGAGGCGTGGCGCTACACGAACCTGCGCGGCTTCGACCCGGACGCGTTCGCAATCGAGCCGCTGGCGCTGACGCTGGCCGGTGACGCACCTCACGGCGTGACGTTCACCGGCCTGGCGGCGTCGATCGAGACCCATGGCGACCTGCTCGAGCGGCACCTCGGCTCCGTCGTCTCCGACGACGAGAAGTTCGCCTCAGCCAACCAGGCCAACTGGACCGACGGCGTGCTGCTGCACGTGCCGGCCGGGGTCGAGGTGGAGGCGCCGCTGCGGGCACAGGTCGAGCTTTCCGGAGAGGGCGTGGCCCAGCACTACAGGGCGTTGATCGTGCTCGAGCGTGGTGCCCGCGCCACGTTCACCGAGGAGTTCTTGACCGGCTTCCCCGGCTACCTGAACGTGGTCGTCGAGCTCGTCATCGGCGAGGGCGCGCGGCTCGAGTACGTGACCGTGCAGCGCAACCATCGCGAGGCCCGCCAGTTCGGCACCCACCGGGCGGTGGTCGAGCGTGATGCCGAGCTTGACTGGGTCGCGATCGGCCTGGGCGGGGCGCGGGCCAAGTCGCGCATGGAGAGCAAGCTGGCCGGACCCGGCTCGACGGTCAAGGTGACCGGCGCCTACCTGCTGGGCGACGGCGAGCACGCCGACTACGACACCACCCAGGAGCATGCCGCTCCCAACACGACCAGCGACCTCTTCTTCAAGGGCGTGCTGGACGACTCCGCGCGGGCTGTGTGGCGCGGTGTGATCCGCGTCGACCGCGGCGCGCAGCGCACCGACGCCTATCAGGAGAACCGCAACCTGCTGCTCTCCGCCAAGGCGCACGCTGACTCCATCCCGGGCCTGGAGATCGAGGCCAACGACGTGCGCTGCACGCACGGCGCCACCGTTGGCCAGATCGACAAGCAGCAGCTGTTCTACCTGATGAGTCGCGGCATGCCGCGGGAGCAGGCCGAGCAGCTGATCGTGCGCGGGTTCTTCCAGCCGGTGCTTGACCGCATCGGCTCCGAGGAAGTGCGCGAGACGCTCTCCGCCGCCCTGGACGCGCGTCTGGCGTGAACCCGCAGGAGCTCGTCAATCAGCGGCTCGCCCCCTTCGAGCACGAGGTGGCGATGCTGCGGCCAGGCGGGCCCGCCCTCGACGCGCACACCCACCTCGGCCTGGACGAGGACGGCATGACGCTCGATCCGGGCACGCTGCTCGAGCAGATGGACGTGGCCGGCGTCGAGCACGCCTTCACCTTCCCGCTGCACGATCCCGAGCGGCACCCGGCCTACAGCGTGCCGAACGACCGCGTGCTGCGCTGGGCCGCGGAAAGCGACGGCCGGCTGCTCCCGTTCTGCCGGCTCGATCCCGGCGACGACCCGATCGGCGAGGCCGAGCGCTGCCTGGCGGCCGGCGCCCGCGGCATCAAGCTGCACCCCCGCGCCCAGGCCTTCGACATGGTGCACAGCGGCGTCGTCGACATCTTCGCGCTGGCCGAGCAGGCACAGGTGCCGATCCTGATCCACGCCGGGCGCGGCCTGCCCGAGACGTTCGGGCCCGAGCTGGTCGAGATCGCGCAGCGCTATCCCGGCGCCTCGTTGATCCTCGCCCACATGGGCGTGGCCGACCAGGGCGCTCTGGCCATGGGCCTGCGCGACCATCCCGGCGTCGTCTATGACAGCTCGTGGTTCAACCCGATCGACGCGTACGCGCTGCTGTCGCGAGTACCGGCCGAGCGGCTGGTGTTCGGCAGCGACCCGCCGTACGGCCGCCCGTTCACGGGACTGCTCCACATTCTGCGCCTGGCGGCCAGCCTGGGCCTGGCCGCCGACACGGTGCGGGGGATCATGGGCGGCACCGCCGCGGCCATGCTCGAGGGCCGGCCGCTGCCGCCGGCCGGTCCGCCCCGGGCGCCGGCAGTCGTCAACATCGACAGCCGCCTGGCCCGCGTCCATTCCCAGATCCTGATGGCGTTCGGCTGCGCCTTCGTCGCGCCCGACCAGGCCAGGTGGATCGTGGAGGGCGCGATGGCGGTCTGCCGCGATCCCGACCCCGGCCCGGCCCAGGCGGCGCTGGAGCGGATGCGCCCGCTGCTGGAGGGCGCGTTGGTGCTGTTCGAGGCGGGTGAGCGGCGACCGGGGCTGAGTCTGCTGGTCCCTGCCCTCATCGTCTCCGCGACCGAGGTTCCGCAGCGGCTGCCCGCAGAGGTACCGCAGGTCTAATCAGGACGCAGGACTAGACTGCGTCCATGGCGGTTGCCCCGTCTCGCACCCCGCTCGATGTCGCCCGGCTCCGGGCCGACTTCCCCATCCTGGGCCGCCCCGTGCACGGCGACAAGCGGCTGGTGTACCTCGATTCGGCCTCCTCGTCGCAGAAGCCGCGGCAGGTGATCGAGCGGCTCGTCGACGTCTACGAGACCGGCTATGCGAACGTCCATCGCGGCGTCTACTACCTGGGTGAGAAGGCCACTGCGGACTTCGAGGCCTCGCGCGACCGTGTTGCCGCCTTCCTGGGCGCGCCCGACCGGCGCGAGGTGATCTTCACGCGCGACACCACCGAGGGCCTGAACCTCGTGGCCTATGCGTACGGCCGTCGCTTCGTCGGAGGAGGCGATGCCATTGTCACCAGCGAGATGGAGCACCACTCCAACCTGGTGCCCTGGCAGTTCCTGGCGCAGCAGACCGGGGCCACGCTGCACTACCTGCGCCTGATCGATGACGGCACCATCGACCCCGAGTCGGTCGAGCGGCTGAACGACGTCGAGAACGTGAAGATCGTGGCGATCACCCATGTCTCCAACTCGCTGGGCACGATCAACGACGTGCCGGCGCTGGCCCGCTGGGCGCACGAGCGCGGGGCCGTGCTGGTGGTGGACGGCGCCCAGGCCGCGCCGCACCGCCGGGTGAACGTGAGCGAGCTGGGCTGCGACTTCTACGCGATCTCCGGCCACAAGATGTGCGGCCCGGGCGCCGGCGCGCTGTGGGGGCGGGCCGAGCTGCTGGAGTCGATGCACCCGTTCCTGACGGGTGGCGAGATGATCCGCAAGGTCGAGCTCGAGCGCACGTCCTGGAACGATCTGCCCTGGAAGTTCGAGGCCGGCACCCCCGCGATCGCCGAGTGCATCGCGCTCGGCGCCGCCGTCGACTACCTCGAGTCGGTCGGGCTGGACGCGATCCACGAACACGAGCAGGCCATGGTCGAGTACGGCTATGCGTTGCTCTCCGAGATCGAGGGTGTCACCCAGTACGGACCGCCGTCCGGCTCCCGGGCCGGCATCCTCTCCTTCAACGTCGACGACGTGCACCCCCACGACGTCGCCCAGGTCCTCGACAGCGACGGCATCTGCGTGCGCGCCGGGCATCACTGCACCCAGCCGCTGATGCGCCGGTTCGGCCTGACGGCGACGACCCGAGCGAGCGTTTACCTCTACAACGGGCCCGACGACCTGGACGCACTGGCCGCCGGGATCCTTAAGGTGAAGCGCACGTTCGGCATCGCGCACTGATCCGAGCCCGGAACCGTGCTCTTCCCCACCGCGACATTCGCGCTCTTCTTCGCGCTCGTTCTGCCTCTGAGCTGGCTGCTTCTGCCGCGGCCGAGCGTCTGGCGGCCGTTCATGATCGGCGCCAGCCTGGTCTTCTACGGCTGGTGGAACCCGCGCTTCGTGCTGCTGCTCGTGGCGGTCACGGTCTGGAACTGGATCTGGGGCAACCTGATCCACCGGGCCGAGACCGACAGCGCCCGCAAGGCGGCACTGGCCGTGGCCGTGATCGGCGACCTGTCCGCGCTGGGGTACTTCAAGTACGCGAACTTCTTCCTCGTCTCGGTCGACAACACCCTTCTGCGGCTCAACCTGGACGTGGCCATGCCGGTACTGGAGATCACGCTGCCGATCGGCATCTCGTTCTTCACGTTCCAGGCGCTGTCGTACGTGATCGACATCAAACGGCGGATCGTCGAGCCGGTGCCGTTCATGGAGTTCGCGGTCTACATCACGTTCTTCCCGCACCTGGTGGCCGGCCCCATCGTGCGCGCCAAGGAGTTCCTGCCCCAGCTCAAGCGCCGGCCTGACCCGCGCCACGTCGATCTGGGCCTGGCCTTCTTCCTGATCATCTTCGGGATGTTCAAGAAGGTGGTGCTGTCCGACCTGCTGTCCAGCCGCATCGTCGACCCCGTGTTCGCCGCCCCCAAGCTGCACTCGTCGCTCGAGATCTGGGTCGCTACCTACGCCTACGCGGCCCAGATCTACTGCGACTTCAGCGGCTACACCGACATGGCGATCGGGCTCGCCCTGCTGCTGGGCATCCGCTTCCCCCAGAACTTCGACGGCCCGTACACGGCCACGTCGGTGCGCGACTTCTGGCGGCGCTGGCACATGACGCTGTCGCGGTTCCTGCGCGACTACCTGTACATCCCGCTGGGCGGGAACCGACACGGCCGGCTCGCGACCTATCGAAACCTGATGCTGACGATGCTGATCGGCGGCCTCTGGCACGGCGCCTCGTGGACGTTCGTGGCCTGGGGCGGCCTGCATGGCGGCGCGCTCTGCTTCGAGCACTTCCGCGAGGAGCGGCGTGAGGCGAAGGGCGAGCCGGCGACGGAGCCCAGCCAGGCCCGGGTCTGGATCCTGCGTCTGATCGTGTTCAACTTCGTCTGCGCGGGGTGGATCTTCTTCCGCTCGCCCACGTTCTCGACCGCCTGGGCGATGTTCGAGGGGCTGTTCAATGCCTGGGGCCGGCCCTCGCCGCTGGTCACCGGTTCGGTGTTGCTGGCAGTCGTGGCCGGGATCGGCTGCCAGTACATCCCCCGTGACCTGGTCGTCTCGGCGCGCGTCTGGTTCGGCCGGCTCAGTCCGGTGGCGATGGGGCTCAGCCTGGGCCTGGCGATCGTGCTGATCGATGCTCTTGGTCCGCAGGGCGTGCGCCCATTCATCTACTTTGCCTTCTGATGCTGGATACGCCCACCGATAGGAGGCGCACGGGCCGCCCGATCGGTCACGGCATCGTCGCCTTCCTGCTCGCGCTCGTGGTGGCCACGCTGCTGAACGCCGACGTGCTGCTCGATCGCGCCCGCGAGCTGCCCTACGGCTCGTGGCAGCGAAACGTCGGCGTGTCCGTGATGAGCCCGATCGCGAGCGTGTCGGGCTTCCTGCAGCTGACCCGCCCTCGCGAGGCGCTGGACAGCCTGCTCGGCCACCACCAGCTGGGCGCGACCGGCGATCCGTTCGCCACGGGCGGGCCGCCCGACACCACGCCCACCACCGACGGCGGTGGCAACACCGGCAACGGCGACGGCGGCGGCAACGGCAAGGGCGACAACGGCAAGCCCGGAGACCAGAAGCCGGACAAGCCGAAGCCGACGCGCGCCGATCCGCTGAAGGTGCTGGTCATCGGCGACTCGCTGGCCGGCGACTTCGGCGACTCCCTGTACCAGCTGGGGCTGGACAGCCATGTGGTCAAGCCCGCGGGCCCGGTCGAGTACCACATCGGCACCGGCCTGGCCCGGCCCGACGCGTTCAACTGGCCGGGCACGCTGCGCAGCGCGCTGAACCGCGACCATCCGGGGCTCGTCGTGCTGGCGCTGGGCCTCAACGACGACCAGCCGATGGAGGACGTGCACGGCAACTACCTGCGCGTCGACTCGCCCGAGTGGCAGACCGAGTACCGGCGGCGGGTGGGGGCGATGATGGACATCGTGCTGCAGAGCGGCGCTTGGGTGGTCTACGTCTCGCCGCCCATCACCAAGATGGACAAGCGCAACCAGCACTACGACCTGATCCGGCGGCTGATCGCCGACGAGGCCCGCGAGCGGCCGCGGGCGGCGTTCGTGGACGCCTACAGCCTGCTCTGGAGCGACGACCACGGCTACACCGACTATCTCACTGACAAGGACGGCCAGCGCATCCGCGTGCGCCTGAGCGATGGTGTGCACCTGGCCCCGGCGGGGAACGACATGCTTGCACGGGCGGTGTGGCACGCCATGGGCTCGCTCTACGAGCTTCCCAGGCCGTCCGGCTAGAATTCAGACACCGATGGACGACTTCTACCGCGAAAACATCCTCGACCACTACCGCAATCCGCGCAACGCGGGGCATGTCGACAAGCCCGCGGCCACGGCTGAGGGCGTCAACCCGCTGTGCGGCGACGAGCTCGCGATCGAGCTCGAGGTCGACGACGGCGTAGTGACCGATGTGCGCTACAACGGCCGCGGCTGCGCGATCAGCCAGGCGGCCGCGTCGATGCTGTCCGAGACGATCAAGGGCCGGCCGGTCTCGGAGCTGTCGGCGATCGGCCGCGAGGACGTGCTCGAGGAGCTCGGCATCCCGCTCTCGCCGATCCGGCTCAAGTGCGCCATGCTCTCGGTGGGCGTGCTCAAGGTGGCGCTGAACCAGCTCACCGGCGAGCCGCTGCCGGACGAGTGGGCCGGCTCCGACGAGATCGAGTGGAAGTCCGCGTAGCCGCCGAGGGGGAGATCCCCGAGGGCGGCGTCAAGATCGTCCAGTCGGGCTCCCTGTTCATCGGCGTGTACTTCATCGACGGCGTCTACTACGCGATCGAGGACCGCTGCAGCCACGACGACGGCCCGCTCTGCGAGGGGCTGCGCGAGGGCTTCGAGATCGAGTGCCCGCGGCACGGCGCCCATTTCGACCTGCGCAGCGGCGAGGCGCTGAGCCTGCCGGCCACCGAGGGGGTCGACACGTTTCCCGTCACGGTGCGTGACGGCGACGTCTTCGTCGAGGCATGAGCGGTTCCTATACTGCTCGGGAGATGGAAGAGCTGTCCGAAGCCACCCAGGAGTACCTGGAGAGCATCTACTGGCTGTATGAGTCGGGCATCGAGCGCACCCAGGCGAACCTGGCCCGGGCGCTGCGCGTCTCCCAGCCCTCGGTCAGCGAGATGCTCAAGCGCCTCAACGACGAGGGCCTGGTCGAGCGCGACGAGCACAAGCTGATCAACTTCACCCCGCGCGGCCGCGAGGTCGCCGAGCGGATCGTCGCCCGCCACCGGCTCGTCGAGGCCTACCTGGTGAAGGTCATGGGCATTCCCTGGGACGACGTGCACGAGGAGGCTCACGCCCTCGAGCACTCGATCTCGCCGCGGCTCGAGTCGAAGATGCTGGAGATGATCGGCGACGTCCAGACCTGCCCGCACGGCCACCCGATCGGCGACTACCCGCGCGAGCCCGGCGAGCCGATCCCGGCGATCCCGGTGGGCAGCCGGATCACGGTGCTGCGGCTCGAGAACGAGGCCGAGGAGGTGCTGCACTACATGAAGCAGCACGGCATCGAGCCGGGCCATGCCTACGAGGTGGTCGAGCGCACCGGTGACCCTGCCGCGCCGGTCACCGTGCTGCGGGCGATGGACGGCAGCCTGCACGAGGTGGACGACGAGATCGCCCGTACCGTCAGCGTGCGGATCGACGCCCGCGGCGACGGCGCCGTCTCCACCCTGGTTGCAGGCTCGGCCGAGCTGCAGCTGATGGGTGAGAGCAGGTGGGGCATGTAGGCCCGTCTGGGGCCCTCTCTTGGAACGTCCGGTGGCTCTTGCTACAGTGGGATCACTGCGGAAAGGAGGTGGTCCGACTTGTGTGACAGTTCAAGACGGGCGAGTGGAGGTGGACGCGGGTAGGGGCGAGTCCCTGAACCTACGGGAAACCGCTGCAGCCGGCGTTGGAACAGCCGCCGCGTGAAGCGAACCGCGGCTAGGCAATCGCCGCTACCCAATCCAAGCGATCTCACCGCGCGGGGCGCGTCGGGTCTATCCGGCGCGCCCCGTTTGTCTTCTCAGCGGGTGTAGGCGCCGGCCAGCGAGGCCGGCTCGACGCTCAGGTCGGCCCGCATCGGGCCGAGGTCGCACTCGCCCCCGGCGACCAGCATCACGATCTGCTCCGGCGTCACCTTGAGCGGCTCGGGGAAGTACTTCAGCACGGTCGCCTGGGCCTTCATCAGCCCCACGGGTACGTGCACCTTGCGCCGCCGCGGGCGGCCGGTGGCGCGGGCCAGCTCGTCGAGCAGCTCGTCGAAGGTGAAGGCCTGCGGCCCGCCCAGCTCGTAGACCTTGCCGGCCGTGAGGTCGGGCCGCTCCAGCGCAGCGACGTAGCTGCGACCCACATCCTCGATCCAGACCGGCTGGTGGCGGTAGCGGCCGTCGCCGATGACACCCACGACGGGCATCCGCAGCAGCCGCTCGAACACGGCCAGCGCGCCCCCGCCGTGGCCGAACACGAAGCTCGGCTCGAAGGCCGTCCAGCGCAGCCCGCTCTCCATCACGGCCTGCTTGGCCGCCCACTTCGTGCGCCAGTAGCGGGTCAGCGGCGCGTTCTCGCCGTTTACGCCGATGGCCGACATGTGCAGGAAGCGCTCGATCCCGTTCGCCTTCGCCGCGGCCAGCGCGTTGCGCGCCCCGCCGGCGTTGATCGCCTCGAACTGCGCGTCGCTGCCATCCAGGATCGCCACCATGTGGACCATCGCGTCCATGCCCGCCGCGGCATGCACCAGCGAGTCGGCGTCGGTGACATCCCCCTGCACCGGCTCGGCGCCCGCGGCCAGCTTCGCGCCCGGAGTGCGCACGAGAGCGCGTACGTCGTGCCCGGCGCCGACAAGCTGCGCGACCACCTCGCTGCCGACGTAACCGGTGCCCCCGGTCGCCAGCACCCGCACTAGCGCGCCTCGAAGTTCCGGTAATAGCGGCTGGGGGTGGGCTCGGCCTGGCCCTGGTACTTGCTGCCCAGGGCGCCCGAGCCGTAGGGGTGGTCGGCCGGCGTGGTCATGGTCATGAAGCTGAGCTGGGCAATGCGCATGCCTGCGTAGACGGTGATGGGAAGCGTCGCCATGTTGGCCATCTCGAGGGTGATATGCCCCTCGAACCCCGCATCGATAACCCCCGCCGTCTGGTGCACGACCAGGCCGAGCCGGCCCAGCGAGCTCTTGCCGTCCAGCGTGGCGACGATGTCGTCGGGCAGTGAGAGCCGCTCCAGCACCACGCCGAGGACGAACTCGCCGGGGTGCAGGATGAAGGGCTCGTCGTGCTCGACCCGCACGAGCTCGGTCAGGTCCTCCATCGGCTGTTTGACGTCGATGTAGGCGTAGCGCGAGTTGCGGAACACGCGGAAGGTGTCACCGATCCGCACGTCGACGCTGCACGGCTGCACCATCTCGTCGTCGAACGGGTCGATGCCGATCCGCCCGGCGGCGATCTCCTCACGGATCGAGCGATCGGAAAGCACCATGCCAAGCGGGATTCTAGAGGCTCTCTGCTAAGGTGAATCGCTTGTCACCGTGGCGGCCGGGGGCCGCAGGAGGTCCGTCAGATGGGGAAGACGATCGAGCTGCGCACAGAGATCCCTGGTCCGCGCTCCCGCGAGATCCTCGCCCGCAAGGAGCGGGTGATCGCGGATGCCAAGAGCATCTACATCCCGACCGTGATCGACCACGCACACGGCATCGCCGTGACCGACGTGGACGGCAACACGTTCCTGGACTGGACCGGCGGCATCGGCTGCCTCAACGTCGGCCACACGAATGAGGCCGTCACCGCAGCGCTCCACGAGCAGATCGACCGCTTCCTGCACACCGACTTCACGATGGTGCCCTACGAGTCCTACGTCGCCTTCGCCGAGCGGCTGCTGGCGCGGGTGCCGATCTCCGGGGCGACCAAGGCCGCCTTCTTCAACTCGGGCGCCGAGGCCGTCGAGAACGCGATCAAGT
>Ga0066903_100002087_pt1 | contig 15341 bp, 18 predicted proteins | sample PanSoiMetaGPlot1_FD_67491 | JGI IMG/M metagenome (GOLD analysis project Ga0066903, IMG submission 67491) | Tropical forest soil microbial communities from Panama analyzed to predict greenhouse gas emissions - Panama Soil - Plot 1 (version 2) | ecosystem: Environmental > Terrestrial > Soil >...
CGCAGCAGTTGCCAGTCCCGTCAGAGCGACGTTGTTTATGTAGACGTTGGTCGCGTTAAGCGTTCCCGTCCCTTTGTCGCCGCCAGTGGGTGCGCCCAGAATCAGGCCGTTCTGAAACTTGGCGATCACGGTGGTGCCGCTAGCACCGTCGATGAATTGGATCGGGCCTTGGCCCTGATTCCAAAACGACATACTCGCGGGGCTGGCTGCATTCATGTAGAAATACAGGCTATTGCCCTGAATGTTGGTGCTTGAATATCCAGTGCCGGTAAATCCGAAAGAACCCCGCTGGGCGCCCGAGTTCAAAAAGTCAAACTCAGCAGTAGCATTGGCCGCAGTGCTGGTATTCTTGAGGGCTATCTGCGCAATCCCAGCGATGTTGGCGAGCATATCCAGAAGATCGCCTGCGTTATTGCCCCCCACCGTGGTCCCGATACCGATGCCCTTGACGGTGTTATAGCCGGTGCTGGTAATGGTCGAAGCATCCGGCATGGTAACCGTGCCAGTGAAAGTAGGACTGTTCAGACCCGTGGCGCTCCACGTCGAGCCGTCAGGATAGGGACCGGCCAGACTCGCGCCCGAGGGCACCGTGAGCCACTTGGTGCCGTCCCACTTGTAGATTTGCGCACCGGGACCGCCGACTTGCTGGTTGAGGGTCGGAGCATCGGGGAAGTTGAATGCCTGCCCGAACGCCAGCGCAGGCAAGAGCAGCAACCCGATCAGCAATGCTCCCAAGACTTTCATTTCTTCGCCCCGTGATCAGGCACCGTCGTCGCATTCGTCCCTGACGCGGTTGGTTTACCCAGACCGAGATGATCCTGCGGTGGCGGTACGGGTGATGGGACGACCGGTGACGGGCTGGGCGTCGGAGAAGGGCGGTGCGGCGGAAACTGTTCCATCAATGTGGGCTGCGCGAACACTGTCCCTCCCAGCAGCAGCACTATCGTCGCCACGGTCAATCTCAGTTTGACAGACATATGTACGAACCATTCGCGCTCGTCACCGTGGTCCCGAACTGCATCGTCGCGTTGGTGGTAGTGGTGGCGTACACCGAGCACCAGCTACCGTTTATCGAGCAGGCGCAGGCAGGCGGATTGTTCCATGCCGCTCCGAAGGTAAGCAGGCAACTGCTTGCTGAAGTGGTGTTGGTAGTGAACCTACCGTTCATGTCGGTACCGGTAAAAGCTGCTAGGTTGACCCCGTTGCACAGCATCGAACCGGGAGTGGGAGCCGAACCCATCGTCGTGTAGATGTGGCCGTGCTGAAAGAAGATGCCGCTATTTTGAAACGAAGCGATTTGCTGCCAGCCAATGGGGTTGCCCGCACCAGCAGTCGTTGGGCCGTAATAGATGCCTACCGCGCCGGGGGTTTCATTGATCAGCGCGTAGGGGCCAGCACCGGCGGCAGCGGTCGAAAGCCATTGGCTCCCGTCGTAGTAGCCGCCTGCGACCACGTTGACATTGCCCGCTCCAACCGAAGCGAACGCAGCGTCGCCGATCATCAACCCAGTGCTGGTGTTATTTGGGATTAGGATCGATTGCCCCCCACTGCCCTGAACACGCATTTGCACGGTGCCGCTTCCGGCTGATGCAAAGGTGATCGTTCCTCCGCTGTATAACGACAGGGTCGTCGAAGCGACAAGGTTATTAATTGCCAACCCACCGGGGGCGTTAGTCTGAAGGACTGCTCCCAGCGGTGTGGCGATGGTCGATCCCGGCCCGTTGGCCTGCATCGCCAAGTAGTAGTTGTTGGGGCCGCTGCTGGGATTGGCGGGATCGATGTAGTCCACATAATAGGCGGCATACAGACCCACGCCGGATGTGATCTTGGGATTTATCAGGGTCATCGCGCTGGCTTGCCCATAAACGCCAGAGTCGGTGACGATGCTCGCGATGTTCTGGTCGTGCGCCCAGAACCGAAATTCGGGAACGCCGCTACTTACCGGCACCGCGTTTGGATTGAAGAGGTTTCCCGGTATCAGCCAGTCGGTTGAAGTAATTGTCTCGCTGGCGACCGTCTGCGAGGCGCTCACGGTGTAGGTTCCGTTGCCTCCGGTCCCGGTCCCTAGCGCGGTGATCGTGGTGCCCGCCGTCACGCCAGCGCCGCTGATAGCCTGATTGACCGCCAACGCGCCAGCGCTGACTGCGGTGACGGTCATCGTGGTGCCGGAAATGCTGGCGGTGAAGGAGTTCGTCGCTCCACCACCATCGACGCTGAAATCGATGTATTGGCCGACCATCTGGATGGTCGATGCGTTCTGATAGGTCGCAACGAATGCTGGGTCGGTGTTCAGGGTCGCGTAGTACGCTCCCGAACCCGTGATGTGTGCAGTCTGAGCGCTGTTACCGTAGCCGCCCTGAACGCCCCCGTAGTAGCTGCCCCAAGTGCCGGGTCCGATTACGACGCCACCGTCCTGTTCAGTGATCATCGTATCGACCATCGGATGTGTCCCGGCTGGAGGATTGGCGATCCCTCCGGTGACGATCCCGTTGTAGGTCGAGAGCCTCGTCAGGCTGACGCTGGCTACTTGGGTGCTACCCTGCGTGATCTCTAGGGCGTTCGCGGTCGGAGCCTGATTGATGCCCACATTGCCGTTCCACACCGGGGCGTTGGATGCGTTGCTCTGGAGAGTCAGATACGGACCCGTCGCAGTGGGAACTGGGGCGCTGCAAGTGAGCACGCCCGTGGCACTGATCGCGCTGGCATACATCCCACCGGCACAGGTGTTAGCCAATCCAGAGATATTGATGGCGGGACTAGTAAGCGTGCCCGTGAACGTGGGGCTTGCAATGGGCGCGTAGTTCAACTGCCCACCAGCAGGGTTCGCGGCCAGCGCTATGGTGCCGGTCCCGGTCAGCGGACTGGGCGAAACCGTGATGCCAGTGTTGCCTGCGGTGATCGAAACAGCCCCGCCGCCCGCTGGAGTCGCGCAAGTGAGAGCGCCTGTGGCGCTAATCGCGTTTGCGAATGTTCCACCAGCACAACTGTTGGCAAGCCCGGAGATGTTGATGGCAGGGCCGTTGAGCGTGCCGGTGAAAGTCGGATTGTTGGTCGGGAGTCCTGCGCCGCCGCCAGCACCCGCGCTGGTATTCGTGACGGGAGCCCACTGCGACGAGGTGCCGTCGTTGTACCAGATATAGGTCTGAACATCGACGGTGTTGAACCAGAGATTTCCAATCGCGGGGCTACCCGGAGCAGTCGCAGACACCGTGACCGTAGCACCGCCGCCACCTCCTCCTCCCGCTGCGCAAGTGATCACGCCGGTAGACGAAAGGGCGGTCATAAAATTTCCGCCCGGACAGGTTCCGCCCATCGGGACGCCATTGAAGCGAAGTGGACCGGCGAGATTGAGTCCGGTGCTGCTCCAGACGCTGTTGTCGGGACCGACGATGGTCCCTTCCATGTAGAGCCCTTGATAGTTCCAGATGCTTCCATCTGGAAATTGGATCACGCTGTAGGACGGATGAATTTCGTTGCCCTGCACCCAGAGCGTGGAACCGGGAACGGTCGTGATCAGGCCCGTGAGTTGCGGATTTTGAAGTATGGCTCCGGGGATGACGAGCCCTTGGGGCAGCGTCAGGCCCGGAGTGAGGCCGGGATTGTCAGACCAGAAGCCGCCGTAGCTGGTTCCGTAACCGACCAGCACGCAGAAGAAGATTACAAGCAGCTTCCACAGTTTCATTTGTACCACTGGAGTTCAAAGCCGCATCCGCTTGAGGGTGTGAAAGTGCCCTGCGTGATCGAGCAGCACGCCTGAATGCCTGCGGTGAAAGCCCACCCGCGCTTGTCGCCGACATGAACGTCGCGATCCGCACCCGGATTGATGATCCAGCTAGAAGAACCTAGCGGAGTTGAACCCGCCGCTGGCTGCGCGTTCGCATCGAACAGTTGCAGGTAGCGGACTCCCTGCCATCCCGGTGACGGAGTCGCGGTCGGAGTGGGAGTGCCGGTCGCTGTCACCGTAGGTGTGGGCGTGGGGGTCGCAGTCGGAGTGCCTGTACCGGTAGGCGTTGCAGTTGGTGTCCCTGCCATCGTGGGGATTGCCGGTGGCGTGGGCGTTGGCGTTGCCAGCGGTGTGTTCAGGTTGGAAACGTGAACCCCGTAAAGGACTACCGCCGCTTCCGCGACCATTGTCGGAGTTCCTCCCGGCACCGGCTGGGTCATCTGCGGAACCGGCACTTGGCAACAAATCGCGGGGCCGGGGCAGAGCGTGCTGGTCATGTTGTAGGGCACGTTCTCTTGAGCGAACGCCACTGACGCGATGAGCAGCAGCAGGATTGTCAGTTTATAAGCCATCCGAATCCGATCCCGTTGACGTTCCTTGCATCCGTAGTGTTCTGGCCCCAGATGGGAATCTGTCTTGGCTTCATGCGCCCAAGCCGCGAGCCCTTGGCGATCTTCTCCGCCACGCCGATAAAATCCGTCATCAATTTCTGCGCGGTAGCATCGTCCTGTTCCATCGAGCGGACCTGAGAAAGCATGTGGAGCACGAGTGCGGCTTCCCACGCTTGCGGCACCATCAAGGTCTGGAGTGCTTGCCCCACAACGTAGGTCTTGGCCATTCGGTAGCCACTCATCCGGAGATTGAGTTCCGTGACCGGCGAACCGTTATTGTGGGCCACGATGTCGGTCCCACCGAGCCCGCGTACTAGGCCGCTGAATTGGTAGGTTCCGGGCAGGGTTTGCGGGTTGATCACCGAGAAGCCGATGATCTCGTCTTCAACTCGCGCCAAGCCAATGCTCAAAAAGCCGGTCGCGACCCCAGTAAGGAACGTCGTGTCGGTAGCCGTCATAGGCCCAGCAAGGATGGTGGTCCCGCCAGTGCGATTGCTCTGCGGCCAAACTTGGACGGTCTGCTGTGGACCGTCCTGCTCGTAGCTCATGATCCCGCTGAAGCCTGCCGCGCTGTTGCGCAAGAACATGAACGAGCGCGGGACGATGTCCATTGGATAGCCGTCGTACCAAGCATTGACGAACGTGTAGAACGGTGAGTCCATCCGGTACATCGAGGTGTTGACGATGGTCTGCACGCCGGTCACATCCACGATGCCGCCCGCGATCTTCACCATCTCCGAGAGCGCGCGATTGAGCAGACGGTAGGCCGCATATGCGCCGATAAAATTTCCGTCAGTGTCCGGGTTGAACGCCGTGGCGCGGGAAGGAGGACCGCCCGTGTGGTTGGGCACCACGTTGGGCTGCGGCATCACGATGGTGAATTGGCCGGAGGTGACCGGATAAATCCACTGGTCGAGCATCACCGCGCCCGGAGTTCCGGTCTGGTAGCCGTTGATGGTTTCGTACAAGGGCGGAGGAGCTGCACCAACCGTGATCTGGATAGCGTTCTGGCTCCCCGTGAGCGTGATGGTCTGCATCGAAGCAGCCACGGTTTCGCCCCAAGTATTGGTTGCGGTGATGGCAATTTGCTGCTGGCTGCCCAGCGGAAATCCGGTCTGGCTGGAATCGACTATCCCGACTGCGCTGATCAGGTTGGGGGGATTTAACACCGAGGGCGCGTCCGGAATCCGCTGCCGGAGTTCCAAGATTATGTCGCCAACCAAACTCATCTAATTTCCCTATAACCTCACGCGGGTGTTCCCGGTGGACCTTCCGGCCCCTGCGGCCCCATTGGGCCTTCCGGTCCCGGTGGACCGGCTGGACCTTGCGGACCCGTCGCTCCGGTTGCTCCCGCTGGCCCTCGTTCTCCCTGCGGTCCCGCTGGACCCTCCGAACCACCACCGAGAGTCGCAATTGTCAGCGTGGCCGCGATAGTAGCCGCCGCATTCGGATCGAAATGCGAGATCATCGCCATGAAGTCTTGATGAGTCTGCCAGACGGTTTCTACCGGGGTTTTCGCGGCTGCAATCGCCAAGGTGGCGGAAGCATTGCTAGCCACTTGCGGTGGAAGATGCACCAGCAGCGCCATGAAGTTCTGATAATTTTCCCAGACGGTCTGCTCATCCATCCGTAGTGCCATCTGTGGTCTCCATTAAAACGAAAGGCAGCCGCCCACGACGGCGCGCTGCCTTTTTCGCCGGTTGCGTTCCGCCCCTCTTACATATTCGCGCCCCAAACCTCCGCATCGGCGGTCTGCGTACCGCCAGTGGGCGCTCCGGCCAAGGTGACGACTACCGTGATGCTGGTCAGGTTCAGGTCGGTGATGAAGTCCTCCATCACGTCCACCCACGAAGCAGCGGTCGCGCTGCCCGCGACTTGACCCAAGTCCACGGTGTTGGTTCCATCCGTGCCTCTGATCGCCATCGAGGTCAGGCCACCGCCTCCGGTATAGCCCGCGACTTTGACGCGCACCGTACCGGCGTTGATTGGCCCGCCAACAAAATTGGTGAGAGTGAAGGTCATACTCGCACCGGGGGTCGCCGTGGTTCTTGCGCCGCGCGCTGCCGCCGCACCCACGCCCTGCAAAATCGCCGCAACTGAGTTCCTGATTGCCATGACCTACCCCTATTGCCCGAAGTCCAGCGCACCGTTCATGCGCGGGCTGACGACCGACAACTGCCAAGTGAGCGTCACCTGAGCAACGAGCACCTTCTGGTTGCTGGGCCGGATGAATGGATCGACGTCGAAATAGTTCGCCGGATGGAAGACCGGGAACAGGTACTTCGTGTTAAGCATTAGCGATGCTTGATGACCATTGGCTAGCGTAGTAGAACCAAGAAATCTATCTTGGAACGCTACCATGTTATTGTACTTTAAATGATACCTGAAGCCGAATTGGACGGCTTGTTCATCTTGGTCTGGCTGATTGTATCTTATTTGTCCGTAGTAGCTCTTACGGAAGCTACGATACATCTGCGGAGTCATCAGGAACAGATCGGGCTCATCCCAGCCATATGTCACTTGCTGGTAGAGGTTCTCGACATCGTCCGCTAGTAGAGTGCCCGCCGTGGCAACGGCCACGTTGGCGTTGGGACGCCAGAATGCGTTGACCGCCTGTGAGCGGTCGATCCCGGCGATGATGTTGTTGCTCACCGCAATCCATGACATGAGGTCGTCAATGTCGATGGTCGTATTCTGCGGCGTCAGGTGGAACAAGGCGCGCGAGAGCTTCATCAGCAGCGAGGCGATACCGACCTGCCACTTCGCCTTGGCCAGCTTCACAATGCCGGTTGGACCGGCATTGATGATCAGATCAGTGAAAGGAATGGCCACGCTCTGGTAGTAGAAGCGCCAGAGCTGGTTGGCCGGTTGGATCGAATCAACGATCTGGGTCTGGAGGATCTGGTCTCCGTAGTACGCCCCACCAGTCGTCTCCTCTTGTGTTACAAGAGGATATACCAACTCACCACCCACAAATCGACGTCCATTACGCGTCATCCACTGTAAAGCGGGGCTAGGTGTGAAAGCGTTATCAGCCAACTCTGGATGGACGTATTTTTGTGTTATACTATTCAGAGTGTTAACTAGTAACGCTGGAGGAGCGTTTATACCAGTTCCTACAACTGCCATGACCTATGCCTCGCTATTGGCCCAACTGAGACCAGATATCCGGATCGTTGAGAATCGTTTCATCGGGAATCTTGTCGATTCCGCCAAACTTGGACTTGAGAGAACTCGTGCCACCGAGCCCGCCGAAACCGGGGTTCGGAACGAAAGCGCCGTCTTGCGTAAATTCTTTGCGAGCCTGCTCGTACCCTTCCTTGCGCGAAGCCTCGACGAGATTCTTGCGTTCCTCCTCCGCGCGGATCGGGTAGGTGACATTTTCGTGGATTCTGTCGAAGTCGGGATACCGCGATCCCGGCTCCAACATCTGGTGCTCGTTGGCGTACTCAAGCACCTTCTGGAACGACCAGTCCTTGGGCCACTGGAAAGCGCGATAGTCGCGCTTCATGTCCTTATTGACCTGAAATCCGAAGGCTCCGACCAACTCTTTGCGCAGATCCTCGCGGAACTTCCGGTTGTCCTGCTCCATCGCGTCGATGCGCTGGAGCTGCTTGACGACGGGCTCGAAAAACTCCCCCGGCTTGTCGAGCACGGTGGGCTTGCGGCCCGCGCCAAGTCTCTCGATGAGAGTCTGAACCAGATCCTCGCCGCCGTTATTGGTGGAGTTGGGGTTGCTCTGAATGGTCTGGAGCTGCTGGGCGACCTGATCGTAAAGCGCCCGTAGCTCGTTGTACTGGTTGGCCAGCTTCCCGTATTCACCCTCAAGCTGCGAGGACCGCTGCGTGTAGCGGCCCAAGTTGGCTTGCTGCTCCGCGTCGTAAGCGCGCAGATCACCCAGTTTGATCTTGGTGTCGCCGAATACGAACTCCAGATCGTCAGCGTACTTTTCCTTGTCGTCCAGAAATTTGCGGTCGATCATCGTCGTCTACCGAGTTTTCTTTTGTGGCCGCGTCGGCCATGACGGCGCGTGCGGCGTCTGGAGATGCGCGGCGGAACGTAATCATCTTGGACCGCTGACGTGGTCTGGGCCGCGCCTGTGTCGCCGCCCATAGTTGCATCGTCCAGATCAGTTGTTCCGCTGGTGTCACCGTTCATCTGCGTCGTCCGCGTTTCCGAAGGTATCGTTCTGCGGAAGTCCCGCGTGGACCTCTATTGGCGTTGCGATAGTTGATCAGCCATTGTGGTCTCGCATCCGGCGTCGGACTGGCCTTCGGTTCCGGTGCCTTTTTATCGTCACCGTTCACGAGGGCACTCCCATTCCACCTCCGCCCAAGCCCGAACCCTGTTGCTGGTTGGGTCCAATCCCCGCTGCGCTGAAGCCAAGCGTCGGACCTATCGGCGGTCCCGCTTCCTGCACAGCTTCCTTGAGAGCCTTGTTGGCTTGGTCGAGGCTCGACCACGCGCGGTTTAGGTGACGAGCCACGTCGGGATGCGATTGCATCAGGTGGATCATCATCGCGCCGATCACGCGCATGGCCTGTTCGACGTTGCCGCTGGCGAAGTTGGCGTTAGATTTCTTTTGCTCACCGACCTTCTGCGCGATGGCCTGCATGAGCATGTTGCCGGGGTTTTGACCGGCATCCGCAGGCAGACCGCCAGTTGGCGCGGCACCACCCGGAGCACCCCCCGGAGTCGGCGTCGGACCCATTGCGGGTCCGCGCCGGAGCATCATCATCTGTGATGGCCCGATAGCCATCAGTCATTTCCACCCGTGCCCTTCGGGAAATAGCCGAGCGGGTCTCTGCTACGCGGAGCAGGAGCCGCCTCGCCCACTGCTACGTCGTTCTTGAGCGGCATCCGGGCGTAAGGAGTCCGCATATCGGGCAAGCCGCCACGGTCATCCGTGTTGAGCCGCCCCTGTCCGACTGAAAGTCCCTTCTTCTCTGCCATTGGAATCACCTCCGTCCACGCACCTGTCTGCGTGCGCGGTGTACAAACCACTTGCCTCTGGACCTGATGCTGCGAGTTCGCGGTTTCATCGAGTTAAAGGGGGCGAAACCGCCCTGCTACGGTGGTGATCCATTGCAGAAGCGGCCCGCCCCAAATTTTCCAAGGCTTCCGGACTGAGCCGCTTCCTTGCGGGCAGCTCGAAGCCTTGGGTCGGAAGCCCCTTAGTGGCTACTTCCGCCCGCCGCGACGATGTCTACGTCCACGTCGCCGTTCACGAATGTCTTCGAACATGGCTGTCACCTCCTGTTCAGATTTCAGCCTCGCCGCTACGCGCGACGATTTGCCCATCCTCACGGACCCGCACTTCGCGAGCGTCTCCGTACCTGCCGAGCAAGGTGATCGCTGAACGCTCCAGATAGGCGGCTCTTTGCCGGTCATCCATTTCGCCCCAGTCGGACTCGTGGATGTCGAACGGCCAAGAGAGCTTTCCGGCGATTGCGACCTGAACCTTGAAATAGCCCGATCTGTCGGGCCACGGCTGGAAGGAAACAATCTCGACGCGGGAATTGAGCCTCACGCGGTCAAGAATTGAAATTCCGCGCGGTAGAACTCAATTTGCGGCTAAGACAATCGAGACAATCGAGAATTATTTAAGATGTGCCAAATCTGAAGGTCGTACTTGAATTCGCCAGTGTCCGCGCACGTCTTGGAACGCGCGATAACCGAACTCCGCAAGCGTTTCGCCATCGGCCAGCCAGTTGTAGACCGTCTTCGGCGAACGCATAACGAGCTTTGAAAAGTCGGCGACCTTGAGCCATCGTTCGCGCTGCCCTTCTCTTAACCACGGAGGTTGCGCGCGACGGATGCTCATAGCTTTTGTTTAGGACCGCCTTTCTTGATTGCCTGCATTTCCATCGCCATCTGCGCCTGCATCTGGGCTTCCTTGTTCAAGCGGTCGAGCACTTTCTTGCGATTCGGGTAGCGCACGGCTTCCAATAAGCCCTCCGTGTCCAGCGCTCCCATATTCTTCAACGCCAAAGCGAGCTGACGAATCATCACGCCAGAAAAAGGCTGTAGCGAAGCCGGATCGACGTGTGCTTCGTATTCCAGAACCTTGTCGGGCGGCACGGGTTGCCATCGAATTGTTCCAAAGCCATCCGCACGCGGATCCGCGTATAGTCGCTGGTCGCGCGTGAACTGCGCCATCGTGGTGAAGATGAGGTAGGCGAGACGGCGAATGGGCTCGTACATGAGCCGCGCCCTGCCGCGTGTAAGGGTCTGGCCCTGCATCAGACTGCCGGTGAACAAGTCGTTGGAGACGTTGCCGGTCGGGTTGAGGCCCATGCGCGGATCACCAAAGCCTTGCAGGAGCCGCTGTTTTTGGAAGAGGGCTTCGGCGGCTTGGATGCCATCACCCTGTCCCTTGGGTTGCACCAGTGTCGGGACCGGAGAACCCTGCGCGATCATCTGGGTTTCCCCCGGCACCCCGCCGAACCTTTCCGTATCAATTCCCGTGGATTCGTCTATGAACCAGATGCCGTTGAGCAACCGGACCATGTTCTCGAAGTCCTGCGTGATGAACCTTTCGGCCATGTCTTGCAGAACCTTGGTGTAGCGGAACGGCGGAGGAGCCCAGAAGCCGTGGAGCGCGGGCATACCGAGGAAGCGGATGATAGGAAATTCGCCGTGCCAGTAGGGATTCTCGCCATCGTAGAGGATGACGTTGTTGGCCTCGATGATCATCCGTCCGCGCGGGTAGCGCATCCGGTACTGCTGCTTGCCCATCGAGCTGAACTGGATGGTTTCGTCCTTGCCGGAGACTCGCACCCGCGAGTTATCACGAAGGAAAAGCGTCCGGACCCGAACCCTCGCATCCCCCGGCGTGCTGGACACCGGCAATCCGGGGATCATCCCCTGCATCGGCCCCGTCGGTACTTCGAGTCCGAACGCACTGTTGCGGCCCATCGTGGTCATGGGCAGCGGTTCCGGAGTGCGGTTGAGCGTCACGCGCTTGGCCGGGATCGGCCAATACTGCTTGATGGTGTCCAACCACATGTGGTCTTCGAGAATGACGTACTGCCACTTGCGGTCGTCGATGGAGTACGGATCAGGGAAGACCGTCTGCGGATCCCGCCAGTACGCGGTAGTGTCGCCACGCCCGTTGCGCATCTGTTCGTCGTGGGCGACTTGGATAAAGCCGCACCCGCAGTACCACGCCCACATGAGCGCGTAGAGAATGTTCTGGTTGACGTTGGAGTCGCGCCACTGAGCCTGCAAGCAGGCTTCGGCGTTCTCATCCTGCTCGTAATTTTCCCACGTTTTGCAGATGTAGATGCGCGGGTCGATGTCGGTCAGGTCGATGGCTTCCATGAAGCCGAGGACTTGGCCCTCCGGCACCCGCATGGTGGGACGGAAAATGGGGGTTTCAGTATCCCTCGGATATAAGTTGTACGCCTCTCTTACGGTGCGGAACCATTCGTCTCCGAGCTGGTCTTTTCGCTGTTGCTGGCTGATGCGCTGGAGGTTGTCGATTTGCTGGCAGATTCGGCTTTCAGCCGCGAGTTGGTCTTTTTCGGCGTCGGTTTGCCGGTTGCCGCCGAGTCGGTGGACTGTAGCTCTTGTCGCCACTGCGCTCCGATTTGATCCATCGGAAGACGCCGTTCACCATCCGGCCCCTTCGCTATGAGTGTTTGGCCTTTTCTTACATGGTCCTCGACATCACGCGCAATCGTGATCAGGTCGCGGATCTGCACAACCAGATCCGACTTCGCCATGATGCAAATATCCCGCATGAGCGAGAGCAAGAGGTGCTCCCACGCCTGCACGGAATTCTTCTGGTACTCGCGTTCAAAGTTCTGGCCGAGCTGCTCTAGGAGTTGTTCGGCGGTCGGTTTAATTCTCTGTAGCGGAACATGTCCGCGACGGGCTCTTCGGGGCCATGCAGGATTTTCTGCTGGCGGATTTCCGCCTCCCGGCGCGCGAGCAGGGAGCTGCTCAGGATCACGCTGGCGGGCATCTTCCGCACCGGCTTTTTCTTCCCCGAACATATCGCGCAAGTCTTGGTTGGATGGCCAATTGTCGGGAGCGCGAGATGCTCCAGCGCGTTCGCTATCCTCTTTAGGTCCGTCATCACTCACCTTCCAAGTCCTCCGCGAAGCCGACCGCCAGTTGTATCATCACGTCAGGAGGACCGTCCTCAAGCGGGAACTGGATACGGAACGGGGCACCCATCTGATACGGCATCCCGTTTAAAAATTCCTTGGTGGCTTTTCTGAACTCAAAGACGGTCATCACCAGACTCCGGCAAGGCGATCCTCCGAGGTTTTCTTGGGCGCGCGGTGCTTGATTTTCTGATACCACTTTTCGCGCAAATAGGCGTGCGGCTCCGAATCGTAGTCGAGCGGGAGCTGCTCGCCTTCCTGTAATTCCAAGAGCCGCCGTGAATCGCCCGCGCTCTTGGGCGGCGGATACTGATCCAGTGCTACGGCTGCAATCGCGGCGGCGACGAAGATGTCGTCGTGCCCGCGCTTCACTTCCCAGCGCACGGTGAGATCGTCGCGCATACAATATCCCATCTGCGCGTGCAGTCGCTTGTCTCGTACCTTGAGAAATCCATGAGTCGCCCCCATATCAATGGGGCGCACAAACTCCCGAAATACGATGAGCATCTTCTGGCGGCTTCGCCATGTGGTCTCCCAGCCAAGTGCGTGCCCGATGTGCTTGTAGCGTTTGTCATCTTTTCCCAACCATCCGTAGAGATTGGGGTAGCGATACTTGTCGCGCAACAGCTTGTTTACTTGGGAGCCGTCTCCTCCGGTTTGTTCCACGTTGACGAGCGCCTTGTTGAACCACCGTGCAAGAGCGTTAATGGTGAAGGCGAACTCCTCAACTCCCAGCCGCGCTGCGAAGGTAAACGCCTGATTTCCAGTAATTCCGTTCCAGCATACAGCAGCAGAGAAATCACCTTTAGCAGTTCCATCCGGGTCCAACGCCCCACGAGCGGCGTCGCATCCAAGGTAGTATTTGTCTCCGTCGATAGGTCGTTCCCAGAGCCACAGGGGGGAGCTTTCTTCTCCCCGTCCGCGTCGAAGGTGGATGTCATAGTCGCTCACTTTTTCCACGCCTCAAGGGTGCGGTGAATCCGGTACTGGAGACGGCGCGCAGCTTCCTCCACTTCCGAGTATTCGGACACCGAGGTGCGTGCGAAGAAGGCTGGGCACTGCCACTCTTCTGCGGCACACGCAGTACCCGCCACGGAGACGGAAATTGCTCCCGGCAGATTGCTCCAGTCCAGTTGCCACTGCCAACCATTCATGTACGGGTCGGTTATCAGGAGGTCGTTAAGCGCCTTGCCGACCGAATGGCACAGACCGACCGGGTCGCGCTCGAACGCCGGGGCCAATTCGCTGGATTTCATGCGGTCAACTCCGACCACTTGGGTACATCTACTGAACCCATCCACTTGGGCTTGCGCAAGGTCGATTCCGCCGCCTTCATCTCTCCCGGCAGGAAGGCCGGATCGCCCGTGCTGATGAAAGCCTCTTCGGGAGTCGTAGGATACTCCTGATGGAACTTATCGACGTATCCTTGGCACCTGTTGGGTATGGCCCACCTGCGCCAGCTAATCTGCTCCAAGTCCGCGCCGTGAATATTGACCAGATCGCGTTCTTCGGCATCCAGTGAATTGTGAGTCACGCCGTTGAGTTCGGGATCCATGCGCGAGGCGGGGTCCATCATCCAGCTAATGAAGATCGGTGCGAACTGGTTTTTCCCCTCCACCGCTTCGGTCCAGTAGTTGTAGAAGGTCTCGCCGGGGCCAACCTTGCCGTTGGCCGTGCTCTCGATGAGGATCATCGTGTCCGGACGATAGGCGACGGTCGAAATAAGCGCCGTAAAAGCATCTTCAGCCTGTTCGTAAAACGCCGCTTCCGAGAGGTGTAGAGCGGTAACGGTAAGGCCGCGCGCTCCTTCAACCGTCTTTGCAGTGGCGATTGAGTAGAGCGATTCGCCCTCATCGTGCGGGAACCTGAGTTCATGCGCGGTCCTCAGAATTTCCGGGTCTAGCCCGCAGTCGTAGCACAGACTGGTGTGACCGGCACGCGCGTCACGGAACATGGCACGCACGTTCTTGGCGCGATGCGCCACGCTCATGGCCACGGCAACCGGGAAGGCCGTGCAATGCACCACGTTGAGGAACGAACAGAAGGTCGAAATGCCGACCCTGCGCGCCTTGAGCACGATGGCCCACATTGGGAGTCCGCGCGCTCCCTGATCCATCAATTTGTCTATGACGAGGTTCTGGGAAGGATTCAGCTCAAGCGGCACCTGAGCTGCGCGATCACGGTGCTTGATGCGGAACTTGCGGAAATTGACGGCGCGGAGGTCGAGATACATTCAGTTGTCACAATTGGACAGGCACGCCGCCTCCTTGGTCCGACAGGCGTCCTCCAGCTTGGTAAACGCCACGGCACAGAGCGCTTTCTGGCGCGCGTTCTGGGCGCGGTCCAGACATGCCTCCAGCACCGCGTCGGCCCCGGCCTGACAGGTGCTGAACTGGGTGTCACAGCGCGAGGTGCAGGTATCCTGCGCCCACGCCAACCCGCCTGCCAACACCAAGAAAAGGGTTATAGCTAAAGTTTTCATGGCAAGAACCAATAGCAAACCACGAGCTATCTGACCAATCGCGGGAACGGAGGCCCGCCGAGCACGCCCAGCGCTTCCAGCAGGTAGACGACCAAGACCAGCGCTAGGATGGCGCGGATGATCATTCGTACTGGACCGAACATCGGAACCATCCCTACCGCCCAGTCGATGAGGTAGAAAATCAGCCCGAGAATTACGAGGTAGATAATTAGTTGTATTAGCCCGCCCATCAGCACGCGAAGCCTATGGCGAAGACGTTGCTTACGTTGAGCGAGACGGTGCCGGTGTTGGTGAAGATAGGGAGGATTCCCGGCCATAGCAGGTTGGTCGAGTTGGGATTCATCTGCCAAGTGGGCCACGTCGGGATTTTGAATTGATCCACGAGCAGCGTGTTATCGAGTACGTCCAAG
>Ga0066903_100002088_pt1 | contig 15339 bp, 26 predicted proteins | sample PanSoiMetaGPlot1_FD_67491 | JGI IMG/M metagenome (GOLD analysis project Ga0066903, IMG submission 67491) | Tropical forest soil microbial communities from Panama analyzed to predict greenhouse gas emissions - Panama Soil - Plot 1 (version 2) | ecosystem: Environmental > Terrestrial > Soil >...
CGGAAACGCTCGACTGCGTCTGCCGCCAGCCTGAACTGACAGCCGTTCATCGCACAGTCCGCATTGAGATACTTCGCATTGAGCAGGCCACCCGACAACGCCTTCAGGCGCTCGACTTCGGCCTGGAGCCTGACGATCTCCGCGGTCCGCTCGTTCGCCATCTTGTGCCAGTCGGCCCAACGGAACATCGCGTTCTCCAGTTCGGCTTTGAGGCGCGTGACTTCGGCTTCGGCCGTTTCTGCACGCTGCAACGCACTGTCTCGTGCCTCTTGGTCGAGGCGCATCGTGTCCCCGTCGCTTTCGACTTCCAGCTTCAGACGCGCGACTTCGGCTTCGGCGTTCTCTGCGCGACGGCGCTGCTGGATCGCGTCGACGGCGGCGGCCTGCGAGACGTCGTGGGACGACTTCGTTACGTTCACGACGGACGGCATCACCACGTCGCGGTAGTGGCGCACGGCGCCGAGAAAGAGATCGGCACGCCGCTTCCAGCGGTTGCGGCTTGCCTCCATCTCGGCGGACGGCAGCGACGAGGCGATGAGCGCCTTGCGAAGCGCGCTGTTCTCCATCACGTAGCGGTCGCGGCTCGCGAGTAGTTCTGCGAACTGGCTCGCGAGTTCGTCGAAGGCGGCGGTCCTCTTGGCGATGTCGGCGAGCAGATCGGCCTTCGGGTCAGTCATCTTCACTTCTCCTCGCGTCGCGCTAGCTCCGCGTCGATCGCCGCGAGGCGCTGCTCGCAGAAGGTCCGGTTCTCGTCCACGATGTCTTCGCCTGCGGCCAACTCCTGCATGTCGAGCGTGAACGCCTCGTGCAACACGCGGAGCTGCTCGACGGTCATGAGACGGTAGACGCCGGGAATAACCGCGGGCTCCAGCTGGACGAGCGTCTCGGCGTGCGCCTTCGCGAATGTCTTGGCGGTCTCTTCCAGCTCGAAGTACTTGCAGTGCTCGATGGCGCACGGCGCGGCAACCGGGTGGTCCGGCTTGTCGACGACGATCGACGGGTGGATGTCGTGCGTCTCGATCCGGCTGATCGTCTCCTTCAGTGACCGAATCTCGGCCTTCAGCTGCTCGATGATGTCCTCTCGTTTCGGCGGCTTCGGCTTCGGCTTGCGGACCGCCTTGCCGGCGCAGAGCGCGCAGGTCACGTCTGACGCACGGTTCGTCGCGAGCCGCTTCATGCCAGGCGTGACGGAGCACACGGTGATGTTGGTACGAAAGACGCCTTTCTTCTTTTTGTCTTCGTCCTTACCCGCGCGGTGGACTTTCGGGATCGCGTCGCTCATGACTCCCTCTCGCGTCGGCTCCGGATAATCTCTTCGCGGAAGGCCAGTTCCGCTTCTGTGGGAATCACGGTGCCGAGCAGTCGCATCAGCATTGTGCCGCACCACTCCGGCCCCATCGTCTCGGTGTCGACGCGCCATTCACCGGTCGCCTTGTTGCAGCTGATGGTCAACTCGCCGAACCCGGTGCCCTGTTCCATCCATGTGACGAGCAGTCCGCAGGAGTACTCATTGTTGAACGGATGGATTTCGGTGCGGTTCGGAAACGTCGCGAACATCGTGTCGATCTTGTCGACCACGTTCGGCTCGTCGCTCATGGCGTCTCCTTCATGTGCTCGTGAAACTCGTGGCAGTGGCCGCAGTACCGCTCGCTCACGTCTTTCGGGTGGTAGCTGACCATTCCGCACCGCGGGCACGTGATCGCCGGCATGGCGAGCGTCCAGGCGCTGAGCGGGATCGCGCGCCCGTCGGCCAGCGCGCGGTCGACGGAGACTGGGCCGGGACACGGCTCGGCGAGGCGTCCCCATCCACCGGGGACCTCATCCGTTGCGCCGCAGATCGTACAGATTTCGTCGTAGGTCGATGCACCCATCGAGATGCGCGTCTGGTGTGAGGGATGCGGGCCGCTCTTCATGGGATTCTCCAGCTGCGGTGTAGGAAGAACGCCGACGAGTCGGATCGAAGTTGACTATCCAAAGAATTGTATACCAAAAAAAGATCGGTCGAGATTGGATGAACCATTGACGCGCGTGCAAGGCGGTGGTAAATGGTGTGTAACCCCGAGAACGGCGTATTCGATCCATTCGAGGTCGCCGTCACCCATGTCGTATATCCCGTCCTCTCGTCGTCGTCCTCCCGAGCGGTGCCCGTGCGGGGAGCCTCTACACTATCCGGATCGCGAGAGCGCGGCGCGTATCGCACGGATGATTCGCCGGTACGGTCGCACGGTCCCGTGCGTGTGCGCCTGCACGACGTGGTTCGTCCCACGGCACTACTACGCGCTGCACGGCGCGGACCAGTACGAGGTGAACGCGCTCGGGTCGCGGTTGGGATGGAAGAAGCACGAGTCGTCGACGGCTCGGTCGCACAGGCGGAAGTAGAGGAAATCGGATGGCGAAGACGTTCCGGCACTCCTGCAAGGTACATATAGAGGTTGCTCCCAACGGAAACACGGACATTATGCTCGATTGCAGCCTCTGTGGGCCGACGCTGTTGACGATTCCGAGCGCGCACGTCGCGCCGCTGGCCGTCGTCCTCACGGCGATCTGCCGACAGGAGCACATCGATCTCGACAAGGTGGCAGAGACGCTCCAGTTGTTGTCCGGCTTTACGGGGTAGCCATGACCCGGCCGGAAGGAGGCTTTCGCCAGCCTTCAGCCAAAGGCGAAAGAGGGGAGTGAACCATGATCAAACAGGGCATTCAGCGAACGGAAAAAATTACTCCGGTGCCCGTGATGCGCGCGTGGCACGTGGTCACCGGCAACGGCGGCGATACGACGGTCATTGCCCACCTGTGTCACACGTTCAACGGCATCCTGACATTCGAGCGGTACGAACCGGACGAGCGCAACGATCGCTTCGACAAATTGGTTGTCGTGCGCGCTTTCAGTCGTTGCGGCTGGAAGGATGTCGAGCTGGTCAACGTCGACGAGGCCAAGCCGGCCGTCAAGGAGGGAGTGAGTGGACATCACGATCAATGAAGCCCTGACCTGGCTGAAGACGCTGCGCGAGCGCCACACGGAGCTGCTCCAGCTCCGCAACGAGAACAGCGCGGTCATCAACCGGCGCTTCGGGGTCGGCGGCGACAAAGAGATCGAGCGCAAACCCGTGTACGACGTGAAAGCGCTCGACAAGCTGGTGACGCGCGTCGCCCGCGAGATCCAAGCGCTGGAGCACGCGGTCAAGGTGACGAACGCGACGACGAAGGTGACGGGCTACGAGAAGGACGAGGCGGTGTTGGGCGAGCTGTCGTAGCTCGCCGTGACGGGGAGAGGCGCTCGGAGAGAGTGGTCTAGTGGCGGCGCGCGGCCACGAAAAAGATGCGGCGCTTACGGGGTTGCACCCACTCGACTTGTAATCGAGCACCTTGTTGATAGTTGGTTGTTGCTGGTTGCTTGTCCCTGTGGTTGGTTCTTGATTGTTAACCCGGCCACTGCCGGACGTCGCTCCCCGAACCCATGACGCTGAAAAAGTTGAACACCGATATGGGACAGCTGGACGAGCTGCGCGAGGCCATCGCGGCGGGCTGGCAGCTGTACGACGATCCCGTCAAGATCGCCGCGCGCTACAAGGACCGCGACTTCGCCGATCAAGTGCCGCGCGCGGTCATCTATTTCGACATCGGGATCCTCGCCGGCTGGATTGCGAAGCTGCAGCAGGAGAAAGCGAATGGCAAAGCCTGACCTGCCGACCGGCGACGCATACCGCACGTGCGTGAGCGAGGGCGAGTGCCGGCCGGCGCACCGCAGCTCGAAGAACACGCGTGATTTCTGCAAGGGACGCGAAGGCATTCCACACGCCTGGCTGTGGGAACGCTGGCGCCATGAGATCCAACTGGAACAGCTCTACGGCGGCACGTGGAATCGTGTCACCGAGTGCCAGGTGTGTTTCGGCTGCGGCAAAAGACGCTGGGAGCACCGGTCCTATTGTCGCCTGTGCGGGGAACCGTGGCCCCTCAAGTACTGGTGGAGCGACAGGGACGTGTGTCGAGGTTGTGGTGTATCGTGGCGTGTTTCGGTCCGAGAGAAAGGAGCATAGACATGGGACGCCTGATCCGCGTGTGGCACTGGTTGAAAACGCGACTCAGCCGACGAACCCCGGAGACCGTCGGGACATCGGCGGTCGCGGTCCCGGAGCCGGAGATGCTCAGCCCGTGGATCCCGGAGACGATCGGCACGCTGGCCGTCGCTGCCGTTCCGGATGCGATCGCGGAAGCTGAGGCCGTCGCGATTCCGGCGTCGAAGCCGTTGACGCTCTTGGAGACGTTGCCCGCCGACGAACGGGCGACCGTCCCGGCGTGGTTGGAGCCGGCGCTGGCGGCGGAGCCGGCGCTGACGCCCGACAAGATCGCCACGGTGAGGACGAAGTTCCTCTGGCATTTCAAGACGACGATTCTGGACCGCTTGGCGGAGTACTTCGTGTGCATCCGCCGGCTGCGGCACCATGACGCGGAGGCCTATCGGTATTTCGCGCGCGTCGGCTTCGCCGTTCCGCCGGACCTGTACGTCAACGGCGGCGCGCCGCTGAATCAGTGGATGGGTCCAGACGTGCACCGCTCGGGGATGGGTGGGATTCTCTGCGGGGGGTTGAACGACGTCGGCGGGAAGGGGAGGTGCCATCCAACCTTCGTGTACTTCACGAGGGTGCAGCGACCAAGTCGTGTGCAGCGGTTCGACGGCGACGTCTACCGGTTGACGATGCTGTGGGACAACCACCTGAAGACCCGCGGCTATCGGGCGACCGTGGAGGCGATCGTTGAGTGCTACATCGGGATTCATTCGGATGGCAGCCTGGAGGTGCTCAAGGAACTGGTGAAGACTCGCACGCCCGTCTTCAGCCGACAGAAGCGTCGGCGTGAGCTGGTGCATCTGGAACACCGCGAGTGGCGCTTTCCTCTGTGGATGTGGGATCTGTGCGATGACACCACGGAATCGTGTCGGCTCGCACGGGAAATGTTCGCGATGGCGATGTTGACCCATCACGCCACGCTAGACTACATCGTCGTGCGCGCGCAGCACGGCGGCTGTGTGGCCGCGTTCGGCATCGACCTGCCACAGGCGAAACGATTCTTCGCCGACCGACAGATTGAGCTGGCGGCCGATGGGAAGCGCAAGCGCATCTTCCACGCGGTGGCGTCGCATGATCGCCGGCTGGAGCATGGCACGACGCGGGTGCGGGCGCATTACCGCGGCTCCAGGCATTTCAATTGGAACAGCTACGGCATCGGCATCGTGTTGCCGGAGAACGCCGATCTGATGAAGATGGACGTTACGTCTGTCGAACAGCAGGACATCCCGCTCAGCCAACAGGCGGAATACATGAAGTCAGGGGAGGCGGGCAAGCAGCTCGGGTCGATCTTGGCGTCGTAACGGGGATGATGCGAGCCGTGAGGCCGCTACACGGATGTCCGTGCGCGGGCCATCCCCCACCACATCAGTGACGCGAATCGTGCTCGACCTTCGTCTGTCGCCTGAAGAGCGCGACGAACTGACGAACGAGTTCAAACGGCTCGTCGATACGATCCTCGTCCCGGCGCTGCTGAAAGCCCTGCCACAACCGGCGATTCCAGCGAAGCCGGACGTGCGCGCGGTGGAGGACGGGCGGCTCATCACGAAGCACGATCTCGAAGTGCGCGTCGGCCTCGATATCACCACGGTCTATCGGCAGATGCGGCTCGGGAACTTCCCGCAGCCGATTAAGATCGGCAAGCGTCGGGTCGCGTGGCGTGAGGCGGACATCCGGAGGTGGGAGGCCAGCCGACCAGTCGGGACCGCGAAGTCTCCGGCGTGGGACGAACACACACGCCGGAAGCGGAAAACCTAGCCGACGACCGGCGGCGGTTCGGTTGGGAGATCGGCTGCTTCCGTGCGCGCCGTCTCGTCGACGATCGCGCGCGCGCCCTTCACGGCGCGGGTCACGATAGACGCGCTGACTTCCTCGCTCTCCGCCTCGCCCACCGGTCGACGCAGAATCAAGCTGGCCGCGATGGTGCCCGCAATCGTCGCCACTGTCGGGTCGTAAGGTTTCGCCATCGGTCCTCCACGTTGAGCATACCGCAAGTGCGTTGCGGGAACCGCAACGTGCCGTTTTAGCTCCGGCCGTCGCGCAGGATTTCACAGAGGCGGCGCAGCCGGCGATTGTTGTCCAGTTGCGTCTGCCAGTCATCGCAGACGGCCCCCACTTCATGCGCGCGGCGCATTTCGATCCAGGCCGACATGCGTTGCATGGTCGCGAGATCGCCATCGTCTTCGTCGAGCCAGCACGGCACGTCTACCGTCGCGTTTCGACGCGTCTGCGCGCGTGCGCGACGGCACGGTCGTGCGCGAGCTTCCGCCTCATCACGTGTGAGGTACGTGAAGAGACAGCAATGGTCGCACGGGCTTCCGCGGCGTCGAGCAGGGCGTCGTGGAAGAGTTGTTCGGAAGGGGTCGCTCTTCGCCATCGCTCGATATGCTCCTGTTCTTTGTGCGTCAGGCGAGAATCGTCGCGTTTCCACAAGCGCGCGACGAGCTTCGCGAGCACATCGTGCTGGGAGTAGGCGAGGATTCTCGCGGGATCGTCCCGTGTGACCGCAGCGAGACGCAAACACTGCTCCACGGTCAGTTTGCCGTCGGACTTGACCGAACGGCTGAAGGTGGAATCGGACATGCCTATCGCGCGCGCGAGATCGCCGCGTGTCCGAAACACCTCGCCACCCTTCTCAAACATCCGTTTCTCCTGCATCACATCATCGATGTACTTGGCGAGTGGAGTGTCCCGGCGGGATTGGATGGGCACGCTGTCGTCCTCCTTTTTCTGGAGCCTCGCGCGGAGCATACGACAACACGGCAAAAACGGCAAACGCGGTTGAAGTCGTCGAAAAATTCCAATTTGCGTACACGCCAAAAAACTTGTATTCCTCGAAAGATGTGGATACGGTCCATTTCGTGAGACACGGCAGGCGCCGCGAACGTGAACGAGGCGTTGATCACATGACCGAAAAAGCTGCGGAGAAGCTGGAGTCCTTGCGCGTTGAGCACGACTGGACGTACGGGGTTCTCGCCATCCAGATCAAGAAGGAGACCGGGCGTCATCGGAATGAGGACTGCTGGCGAAAAATATGCCGGGGCGAGTCCGTCAATCCGCGGCCCACGACGCTCGCGATCCTCGACAAGTTCCTGCGAATCATGAGTCGCAAGAATGATCGCCGGAAGGTGGCGGTGTGATAGCCGTCGTCGTGGCGCTACTGGTCGTGGCGTTGGTCGTGGGCGCCCACGCATGGTCGTGGCGCCGCGTGCATCGGCAGCGCGGCGACCCGGCGCTCGTCATCAAACCGCCGCGGATCTACGTCGACGCTGACGGCCGATCCGACTTCCGTCCCGAGCTGCGCGAACGCGCGAAGGAGCACCACGTATGACCACGCGCCAGGTCTTGCTCAGTGACGTGTGCCTCGACGCCGGCACACAGATTCGCGCGGCACTGGATCCACAGGTCGTGACGGACTACGCGACCGCCATGCAGCAGGGCACCGAGTTCCCACCGGTGGCTGTTTTCTGCGACGGCGAGCGCCTCGTGATGGGGGACGGGTTCCATCGCCACGCGGCGCGCGCGGCGGCCGGCTTTCCGGATGTGCTCGCGCACGTGTACGACGGGACGACCGCCGACGCGCTGTGGTTCGCACTGGGCGCCAACCGGATGAACGGCCAGCGCCTGTCGGAGCTGGACAAGCAGCGAGCCATCAAGCTCGCGTTTGCAACGTGGCCCGAGAAGTCGCAGCGTGAGATCGCCGACCACGTCGGCTGTTCTCAGCAGTTCGTGTCGCAGGTTACTAGTACTTGTGACGTGCAACGGGAACCGCAGCGCTTCGCCAAAATCACAAAGGAGCGGGCGGATGCCATCGCCGCCCTGCTGAACGAGGGACTCTCCGTGCGTCAGGTCGCCAGGCAGCTCCAGGCCGGCGTGCACACCGTGGCGCGTGTGCGCGACCGGCGCGGGTTGAAACGGCGGCTCGACAATACCCCGACTGGGGCGGCGGCGCGTCGCGAGCGGATGCGCGCGATGGCCGCGGAGGGCTACACCAGCCGACAGATCGCCGCGGCCGTCGGCATGACGTTCACCGGCTGCCGGGAGGCGATGAAGAACGCCGGGATCGAGGTGCCGGCGGATGTCGTGGTGGGGAAGACCCTGCGCCACAAGTCAACCCGCATCGTCGAGCGGATCGTGCTCGACGCTGAGAACCTGACCGACTGCGTGGGCCTCATTGACTATGCAGACCTCGACCGGAGCCAGCTCGCCGCGTGGGTGGCGTCGTTGAAGCAGGCGCGCGAATCCCTCTCGGCGTTCATCCGGCGATTGATGGAGGAGTCGCATCATGGCGAAGCCGCCTAACCGGAAGCCGTTCAAGATCCGCCCGGTGAAGATCGCGGACATGGTCGTGCCGCCCGCGCTCGTCACCCAACGCCAGTACCGTCCGGCCCATGCCAACGCCATCGCGGCCGACATGGATCTCAACAAGATCGGCCTGTTCATCGTGAACCATCGCAACGGGAAACACGAGATCCTCGATGGACAGCACCGCTATGAGGCGCTCAAGATTTGGGATCCGGAGCTGGTGAATACGGGCAGCACGATCGACTGCATCTACTACGAAGACCTGTCCGACCAAGAGATGGCGGAGATCTTTCTCGGCATCAACACGCGGAAGCCGGTGCCGGCCTTCGACGCGCATCACGTGGGCTGCACCGCCGGCCGCAAGCCAAACGTGGATATTACTCGCGCCGTGGAATCGAACGGCCAGAAGATCGGCCGTGCGCGTGATGGGGGCATCCCGACCGTCGGCGCGCTCAGGAAGGTGTATGACCGGGCCGGTGACGTCGTGCTTGGGAAGGTGATTCGCACGATCAATCTCGGCTTCGGCGGTGACTTAGAGGCGTTCGACCGCTCCATCATCGAGGGGCTCGGCCTCGTCTACAACCGCTTCAACGGGCAAACCAACGAGAAGCAACTCGGCCATCAGCTCTCGACGCTGCGCCACGGCGCGCGCGAGCTGCTCCGCAAAGCCGAGAGCGTGCGGGAGCGCACGGGCAACCAGAAAAAGCATTGCGTCGCCGCGGTCATCGTCGATCTCTACAACAAGGGTGAGGCGCCACACAGCAAGACCCGGCTGCCGTCGTGGTGGAAGGAAGACGTGCGCGTGAAGTCGCGGACGGAGGTGGAGGCGTGAGCGAGATCGCCATCATCGTCGTGGCGTTCGTCGTGCTGATGATCACCGGCGCCTTCATCGTCTCGCTCTACGCGCAGGACGCGCCGCGGCAGGAGTGGTGCCGGGCCTGTGGCGCCGACATCGACGGGGACGGGTTCTACTGCGCGACGTGCCAGGCGGCGCGTGACCGGATGCTCACGGCGGCACAGACGGCGCGTGAGCACGGGCTGGCGGAGATTCGGCAGCGATACGCCGGCACGCGGACAAAGGAAAAGGCCGGACTGTAGGGTTGCCAGCGCCTACGATCCGGCCCTCTCTCAGGATGACAATGCAGACACCGGCAGTGTAGCAGACCCCCGGTTCGGCAGCAATCACAGCGTGGCGGCAATGGCCTCCGGTGTCGGAGGTCGCAGGTCACGTCTGCGCTGAAGGAGTTCTTGTGGCAGCACCGAGAAGTTCAACGAGTGCGACATCCGTGACCGCTCCGGCGGTAGAGCAAATCCTGAAGGAACCCGACGTCGACATCACCGCGGGCGCGCCGACGAACACGCTCATGCAGCTCACGGCACCACCGCCGCCGGCCATCTACGCGTGCATCGCTGCGGTGACGGCGGACCTGGCGAAGGTGGGCGTGGCGAAGGACCGGCAGAACGAGCAGCAGCACTACCGATTCCGGGGCATTGACGACATCTACAACGCGCTCGCGCCGATCATCGCGAAGCACGGGCTCGTCATCGTGCCACGCATCGTCAGTCGCGAGGTGAACGAGCGCGTCACGAAGAGTGGCACGACGCTCTTCTATGTGACGTTGTGCGCGGAGTTCAATCTGGCCGCGGCGAAAGACGGGAGCTGGGTCACGGTGCGTACCTACGGCGAGGCAATGGACTCAGGGGATAAGGCGACGAACAAGGCGATGAGCGCGTGCTACAAGTACGCGGCCTTGATGACGTTTTGTGTCCCAACGGAAGGCGACAACGACACCGAGAACGCGACGCCGGAGCCGGTGGTGCCGAAACCCCCGAAGGGGTTCGACGCCTGGTTCGATGATCTGCAAGCGGTCGCCGACGAAGGGTTGCCGGCGATGGAGAAGATGTGGAAGGCGAGCGCCGCTGAGCTGCGTGTCTACGCCAACGCGCACCGCAAGGCGGAGATCGCCGCGGCGAAGAAACGCGCAACGACGCCGCGCGTCGAGGAGCCGCCCGCGTGACCCGCGACTTCGTGGTGGTCGACTGCGAACAGGGGACGCCGGCATGGTTCGCCGAGCGCGGCGCGCTGCTGACGTCGACCGACGCCGCGGCGATGCTCTCGACGCGCGGCCGTGGCAGTGCTGAGCCGGTCGGAAAGACGGCCCTGCGCCTGCGCCTGGCGCTCGAAGCGGTGCGCGGCGTGCCCATTGACGACGACCCGTTCGAGAGCAACTACATGCGCCGTGGCAAAGAGCGCGAAGCCGACGGCATCGGCCTCTACGAAGCGCTGACGGGCGAGCTGGTGCAGCGGGTTGGGTTCATCCGCCACGCGACGCTGCCGATCGGGTGCTCGCCCGACGGGATCGTCGGGGATTTCGAGGGCGGGGTCGAGATGAAGGCGCCAAAGTTCACCACGCATTGGGACTACCTCTGTGCGCAGCGGCTGCCGCCGGAGTACGCGCCACAGGTGACGCACGCACTCTTCGTCACCGGATTGCCGTGGTGGGATTTCTGTTCGTACTGTCCCGAGTTCGAGGGCAACGCGCGCCTCTTTCGGACGCGCGTCTATCGGGACACCGTCGACCTCGATGCGTACGCGCTGGCGTTCCAGCTGTTCTGGCGCGAGGTGGAGACCGTGAAGGCCGCACTCGGCGCGGCGATTCACGGCACGCCGCCGGAGGTGGTTCATGCCTAACAACAACGACCAGAGGGTGGGCGCCATCTGGAAGAAGCGCAACGAGCGCGGCACGCAGTGGTTGGGGCTGCGGATCGACATCGAGCACATCCTCGCGCTGACCGGCGGCGACGTGGGCCAGGTCAACCTCGTGGCGTTCTCGCGCCCGAAGACGACCGACGAGCAGCCGGACTACGAGGTGCTGTGGGCGAAGACGCAGCCGGCGCAGTCGTCGCGGCCGAACACTCCCCGCGTGCAGGACACGGACATGGGCGAGATGCCCGGCACGGTGTCGTACCGCCGCCGGCAGGCGCGCGAACGGTAACGGCGATGGTCTGTCGCTTCTGCGGGCAAGAGGTCGATCCGAGCGATCTGCTGCACGTGCTGACGTGTGATGGGCGTCAGGGTGCCCGCGAGGCGAGTCTGCCCGACGAGGACGAGGCGCCGGCCGGTCCGCTGCGGGAACCGCCGGTCTTCGACATCGAGACCGGGCGCGCCCTGCGGGATGACGCGATTGGCCGGGTGAGGCAGGGGTCGCCTGACTTTCAGACGGCCGCGCTCGACGCCATCTATCGGGCGGCGCTCACCCATCGGCAGTTCATTACCGATCAGGTGTGGGCACTGCTCAGTCTGGAAGCCATTGCGTCGGACAACCGGGGTATGGGCGCCGCGATGATGACGGCAAAGCGCAACGGGTGGATCGAACCGACCGAGGATTTTCAGCAGAGCGCGATGACGCAGAACCACGCCCGGCCGTGTCGCGTGTGGCGCTCGAAGCTGCGGAGGGCGCAGCCATGACGCGCGCGGACTGCCGCGCGGCGGTCCTCCAGCGCGCGTGTGGCTGCTGTGAACGCTGCGGCGTGTGCGTGAGCGACACGCTGCCGGAGTGGCACTGGCGCCGCGCGCACGTGAACGAGACGCTGCCGCGCTCGCGCGGGGGCGATCCGACGAACCCGGCGCACTGCGAGCTGCTGTGCGGCGCGTGTCATCTGCCGAACGGCCGACACGCCCCGACGAAGGCGCGCCAGGCCAGCCTGGCGCGCGACGAGGAGTGGCCGTGATCTACGACGCCAAGCAGTTGGCCGCCGTGCTCACGGTGTGCGTGGGCTGCGGCCGGCGCTACTACATGACCGCGCCGCAGCCGGTCTGTATTCGCTGCCGGCAACGAGGAGGCCGCTATGACGGAGAAGATCACGGTGCAGCTCCAGCAGGAGACCGTCGTCAATCGGCGCAGCGGAGAGGTCGCCGCGCCGTCGGAGTATCTCGCGAACCTGCGCGAGGTCGAGGCGAACATCGCGCACGCCGATGAAGAGATCCTCGCGGCGAAGGCCGCGCTGAAGCACGCGAAGGACGCGCGCGAGAAGCTCGTCGCGCAGCTCCGCGCGGCGGTGCGCGAGGGCCAGGTGTTGCCGCTGCTGGAGGCGCAGGACGAGGACGACGTCAGCGCCTATATGCCCGACGACCCGCCGGAGGGGTACTTCGAGGACGACGACCACGGGGATACCGGCGAATGAAACGGCAACGCTTGTGGGTCTGCGTCAAGTGTCGCATCTCGCAGATGGCGAGCAAGCGGCCAAAGTGCCCCGGCTGTAACACGCGCATGGCGGAGGCGACGACGTGACGACGTTCTATGTCTTGGGCGCGCCGGCCACGAAGGGCTCGACCGTGTCGTTCGTGGACGCGGACGGGCACGTCGTGACGAAGGCCGACAACAAGGGGCTGTCGACGTGGACGCAGGCCGTTGGGTGGGCCGCGCGCGGCGCGCATATCGAGCTAGCGCCGCGCGAGACGGAAGTCAAGGTCACGGCCACGTTCGAGTTCCTCCGACCGGCGTCGCAGCGTGCGCCCTCGAAGCGACGGCGCACGGCGCCCACGGTGCGGCCCGACCTCGACAAGCTGACACGCGCCTTGCTCGATGCGTTGACCGGCGTCGCCTTCGTGGACGACGCGCAGGTCACCCGGCTCATGGTCGACAAAGTCTATGGGGCGGAGGCGCGCACGTGGGTGTGCGTGGAGGCACTTGAAACCTAAGCGCTGACCTGCCATACTGTGCGGGAAGGAGATCACTGTATGGCACCAGAGAAGAAGAATCCACACGCCGTCGCATTGGGACGGCTCGGCGGGCAGGTCAGTTCCGAGAAGAAGGCGGCCGCCGTGCGCGAGAACGGGAAGTTGGGCGGACGGCCACGAAAGCCCGGCTCGAAGCCGCGCCGGCCGCGGAAGGATATCCGTCATGGTCGACACGAAGGCAGTGCCCGATGAGGATCGCTACTTCGACCTCGAAGGCGCCGTCCGTTATAGCGGTCTCTCGATGCGCACGTTGCGCCGGTACATGGACGACCCGGTGCACCCGTTGCCGCACCATCACGTTTGCCCAACAGGCAAGGGGCGAGGGCGCGTGCTCATTCGCAAGTCCGAGTTCGATGCGTGGGTCGCGAGCTTCCCGCCGCGGCCGTCGACCCGTCGGCCGCCCATTGACATGGGGATGGACGCTCGCGTCGGGCGGGCACTGGCCCGCTCCAGAGGCTAGCGACCGATGGAGGCAGTCCTAATGCCGCGTGCCCCTCGTGGCACGACCGTGCGCGTCAAGTTCCACGACGACGAGTTCCGCAAGCAGCCGTGGGCGGCCATGTGGAACGTCTACAAGCCGGGCTTCACCGGCCGGCCGAAGCAGCTGTCGGAGTGGTTTGCCACCGAAGCAGAGGCCGAAGCCTTCGCGACGCGGCTGCGGACGGTCCTCACCGACGCAGTAGTGGTGGCGACGGACAAGAAGAAGTCGCGGGCCGCGCACGCCGCCAACACGCTCGGCGCGTTGGCCGGCTTCGACTACAGCTATGACCGAGCGGCCGATGTGAAAGACGCGGGGCCGGCGTACACCGGGTGGTTGCTGCACGTCGAGCAGCAGCGCGAGGGCAACACTCTGCGCGGCTACGCCGACTGCGTCAAGAACTGGCTCGCGCCAGACAAGGGTCACAAGCGCTATCCCGGTCTCGGCAACCTCATCATCAGCGACGCAACGTGCCAGCCGAAGGTGTTCGCTGACTACATGAACGAGCTGTATGACGCCGGGGCGAGTTTGGCGATGCGGAAGCGCATCAAGACGGCGCTCAGCGCGTTCTGCAGTTGGGCGAAGTTCGCCGGGCGCCTGTCGGGAGACAACCCAGTCTACAGCTTGGGACGGATGCTCCGGCGGAAGGGCGAGAGGGATCAGAAATCGGAGCCCAACCCGTTCAACGGCGACGAGGTCGGTCGCTTCTTCGACCAGCTCGCAGCGGTCGAGGAAGACTTCTGGACGGTCTACTACCGGTTCCTGAACGACGTCGGTGTGCGCGTGGGGGAGGCGGCGGCACTCAAATGGACGGCGCTGAACCTCGACCGGAAGAAGGCGCGCATCGAGCTGGCCTACTCCGACGCCGACAAGCAGGACAAGCTCCCGAAGACCCACGAGGTGCGCGACGTCGATCTCACGCAGCGCGTCGTTGATCTGCTGTTGCCGTGGAAGATCGCGCAGGCGAAGGAGGCGTTTCGTCGGGGCCGTAAGGTGCCTGTCTACGTGTTCACGACACGGCGCCTGACGCGGATATTGCCTGGCCGCGGAGACGCCGTGTTCACGCGGACGCTGACCGCCTGCCACATCGCCAGCGGCAAGGCCGCGGGCGGGCACACGACCCACGACTGGCGCGACACGTTTGCCACCTCACACCTGATTGGCAATTGGGATCGGAAACTCGCGTGGGTGAGCAAGCAGCTCGGCCACGCGACGCCGCGCACGACTGAGACGTTCTACTACAAGTACCGGGACACCAGCGCGTCAGCGAATTTCGCTGACGAGATTGTGAATTGGGAAAAGTGAAGTGATGGAGCCGACGATCGGAATCGAACCGATAACCCCTCGCTTACGAAGCGAGTGCTCTGCCGGATTGAGCTACGTCGGCGACGGACGGGGCGAAGTACCAACTCGAAAGCAAAGTCTACCAACTGAGTACCAACTGACGCCGCTAAGTCCTTTCGTTGCACCACTTAATTTTCCCCGGTACGCGTTACGAAGACTCGCGCACATTGAAGATTTACTAACAAACCTCCACGTCTTCGCCGGGCCGATATGTCATGGCCCTCCATGACACGACATGACTTAGCGCCTTCGCCTTGTCAGTTAGTCGTGAAGGAGTGTGTGACATGGCTCGCGTCGGTCTCGCCACCAATCGCAAGTTCCGCCATCTCGCCGTCGCGCTCGGCGGGAGTCGGATGCTGGCGCGCGGCGCGCTGGAGCTGCTGTGGGAGAGCTGCTACGAGTGCGGCG
>Ga0066903_100002089_pt1 | contig 15336 bp, 13 predicted proteins | sample PanSoiMetaGPlot1_FD_67491 | JGI IMG/M metagenome (GOLD analysis project Ga0066903, IMG submission 67491) | Tropical forest soil microbial communities from Panama analyzed to predict greenhouse gas emissions - Panama Soil - Plot 1 (version 2) | ecosystem: Environmental > Terrestrial > Soil >...
GGCGTCGACCAGTCGATCCGGCGCAGCACCAAAAACCCGCGGTTGAACCAGGTCGAGAACAGATAGGCGAAATCAGCGTCGAGCGCCGCGAGGTCGTCCCGGCGCATCAACGTGTCGAGCAATTGGCCGCGCATCTGCACCAGCGTACGCGTCGCCTGGGGCGCGAGATTGAGCCGGCGCAGCAGTTCGAGCCGCCGGGGCTCGGTCGCGGCATGAAGCTCGGCCGCAGCGACATCGGACGGCTTGTTTCGCCATGCTTCCATGGCAGTCTCAATCCGGGCAGGATCGGTACCGAAGCGGGTCGCCAGCGCCTCGAAGAACGCAATGCGCGGCCCGATGGTAAGATCGTCGTAGCGCGCAAGGATTTCGCGCGCCAGCGCAACTCCCGACGCCTCGCCGCGGTTTGATAACAGCTCATCGCACAGGTCGGCGAGATTTTCGGTGGTCTCGGCGAGGTTGTCGCGGCGTTCGCGAGCCCGGTCTATCAGTGAACGACCGCGATCCGCGATCGCCTGGAGCAATTCGCCAAAAAAAGAGGTATTCATCTTACCGCCCGGTTCATCCGCCCATTATGGCCGTCGCGAGCCACGTCGCGATTTCAGGAAATATACATAGTATCAGGACAGCAAAAATCATAAGGGCCACGAACGGCATGACCCCCCAGATCACGTCTCGCAGCGGAATATCGGGGGCAATACTCTTGATGACGAACAGATTGAGCCCGACTGGAGGATGGATGAGGCCCAATTCCATCACGATGGTCATGATGACGCCGAACCAGATGAGATCGAAATGAGCCGCCCGGAGCGGCGGCAGGATGATGGGAGCGGTCATCAGGATGATCGACACCGGCGGCAGGAAAAATCCCAGCACCACCACCATCAACAGAATGGCGGTCACCAGAACCCAGCGCGACAGGTCGAGCGACACGATCCACTCCGCGGTCGATTGGCTTATGTGCAGATAACTCATGACATAGGAATAAAGTAGTGACATGCCGATGATGAGCATCAGCATGGTCGATTCGCGCAGCGTTGCCGTCAGGATAGGCGCGAGATCATGAGCCCTCCAGACGCCGTAGATTGATGCAATTAGCAGGAGAGCAAGAACCGCACCAAGACCGGCGGTCTCTGAGGGAGTCGCAAAGCCGCCATAGAGCGCGACCATCACGCCGATGAGCAGAACGAGGAACGGCAGAACGCGCGGCAGCAGCTCGAAGCGGTCTCGCAGGCTGAGTTCGTCCGGACGCAGCAATTCGGACACGACGCCGAAGCGCTTTTGCGCCGCCAGCGCGGCCCGGTATTCGAGCCGGAACCGCCAGCCCGTGTAGCCGGCGAACAAAACGACCAGCAACAAGGCCGGGCCAATTGCGGCGAGGAACAGCCGGCCGAGCGACTGTTCAGCGGCGACCGCATAGAGGATCATGGTAATGGACGGCGGCAGCAGGATGCCAAGCGTGCCGCCGGCCGCAATGATTCCAGCGGCGAAGCCGCCCGAATAACCGCGTTTGCGCATTTCCGGAATGCCAGCAGAGCCGATCGCCGAGCAGGTCGCCGGCGACGACCCGGCCATCGCGGCAAACAGCGCGCAGGCGAACACGTTGGCGATGCCGAGCCCGCCCGGAATGCGGTGCATCCACGCATGGAGAGCGCCATAGAGGTCCTGGCCGGCGCGGGACCGCCCGATTGCCGACCCCTTGAGGATAAAGAGCGGGATCGACAGCAGAGTGATGGACGCCATCTCCTCATAGACGTTCTGCGTGATGGTATCGGCCGACGCCGCCGGCATGAAAGCGATCATGAACACGGTCGCGACCGCGCCGAGCGCGAAGGCTATCGGCATGCCGGCGAACATAGCGAGAAGGGTGGCTGCGCCGTAGAGGAGCCCGATCGTCGCGGTCGTCATCCAGGCGACCTTCGCGGCGTCACCGCGATAAGAATCTGCACCACGATTTGCAGGGCGAGCAGCGTCATGCCGAGCGTCATGAGCGAATAGGGGATCCATAACGGCGGGCCCCACGTGGATTCGGAATGGAAGTTCTCGGTCCAGGCCTCGTCCAGCAGCAGCCAGGATTTCCAGGCGAAAAAAGCGCAGAACACGAAACTTGCGGCGTCAACCAGGAGCTGTCGCACGTGATTGACGCCCGTCGGCAGCACACTGACGATCGCCTCGATGGCGACGTGCCCGCGCCGCTCCTGGATAGCGGCCGACGACATGAAGACCGCACCGACGATCAGGAACACCGACAACTCGTCCTGCCAGTCTGTCGAAAGGTGCAAAAAGTAGCGGCTCGCAACGCTGTAGGTAAGTACAAACGAGGCAATGACGAGGGCGATCGAAGACGCAAGGACGATCGCGCGATTGACAAAGGCAAGCACCCGCCCCACTGGACCGCCAGCCATCCTGGCAGGCACAGGTGGGCTTTCGATTGCGTCAAGCGTGTGAACCATCGACAGGGATCACTTGTAGACTGGGCAAAGGCGCGCTCTTCGCGCGCCCACCCGGACACGGTAACGGTCGGCACGCTTCGCTTTGCCTACCCTACGATGCCTTGCGTTCATCGCGAAGCTACGACACCCGCACCTCTTCGGCGAGCTTCAGCAACTCGGCCGAAAGCGCGGTCTTCTGGGCGTAGTCCTTCCAGGCGGTGGCGCGGGCGATGGCGCGCCATTTGTCGACGGTCGCCTCGTCGAGATCGGCCACTTTGGCGCCCTTCTTGGCGTAGACCTCCGCAACCTTCTGGTCGTCGGCCATCGCCTCTTTGGTGCCGAATTGTTCGAGCTCCGCGCCCAGAGCCATGATGGTGTCGCGCTGCGCCTTCGGCATGGCGTCAAAGATCTGCTTCGACATAATCAGCGGCTCAAGCATGAACCAATAGGACTTGCCGCGCCCCGTTGTCAGGCTCTTGGCCACCTCCTCGAGACGGAACGAAATCAGGCTGGTCGAGGACGTGATGCACGCGTCGCAGGCCCCGGTCTGCATCGCGGCGTAAAGCTCGTTCGATGGCGTCGCCAGCGTGGTGGCGCCCGCGGCCTGCAGCACCATATCCATCTCGCGGCTGCCGCCGCGGATCTTCAGCCCCTTGGCGTCCTGGGGATTGACGATCGGCGCGTTGCGGCTCGCGACGCCGCCAGCCTGCCAGATCCAGGACAGGACGATCACGCCCTTTTCTGCGAGGAAAGCGCTGAACTTCTGCCCAACCGCGGAATTTTTCCAGGCGGCGCCTTGCGCATATGAACTCACGAGACCCGGCATCAGCCCGATGTTGAGTTCGGCATATTCGCCGCCCGCATAGGAGATCGGATAGAGGCTCAAATCGAGCGCGCCTTTCCGTACCGCAGAAAATTGCGCCACTGTCTTCATTAACGAGGAATTGGGATAGACCTGCGCCGTCACGGCGCCGCTGGTGCGCTTTTCGAGCTCGACGCCGAACTTGCGGCACAGCCGGTCGCGGAAATCGCCTTCGTCAATAGTTCCGCCCGGGAATTGATGCGAAATCTTGAGCGTCTGAGCCGCCGCAAGCGAACCCCTGCGCGCTGCTGCGATAAGGGCGGGGGCGGCCAGCGCTCCCGACAGCACGTTGCGTCGCGATATGGTCACGGCATTCCTCCCACGTTTGCCCATTTGGGATTTGCGTCCGACAATAGCCTAGCGCGAAAGTCAAAAAATGTCGCTACCCTGGACGCTAGCTGGCCCCACCCTATCCTTCCCCACTTGCAGGGGAAGGGCAGGGCGGGGGGAAGCGCTCTTTCGCCGCAGCGCAGGTGCAGGCCAAAAAGGGGACGGCATAGTGACCGCGACCGACGCCATCACGACACCAATCGACGTGCTCAGCACCCTTGCGCTGCGCGGCGTGCTGCTTGAGGTCGCCAACGAATTCCCGGCGCTGACCGGGCTCTCCTTCACGGCGACCTACAAGTCGACCAACATGGCCCTGAGCCTTATCGCGGACGGTGCGACCGCCGACACGGCCATCATCACTCGCGAGGCCATCGATCGTCTGGTGCGCGACGGTATCATAGTGGACGGCAGCACGGCGGACCTTGCCCAATCGGGCGTCGGGCTAGCGGTGCGGGCCGGCGCGCCGAAGCCCGATATCGGCACGGTCGCGGCGCTGCGGCGCACCCTTCTGGAAACGAAATCGATTGCCTTCTCGCGGCTTGGCGCCAGCGGCATTCACTTTGCACAGGTGATAGAAGAACTCGGCATCGCAGATGAAGTGCGACGCAAGGCCCACATCAGCGACTCCTACGTGGGCGAGGTGGCCGCGCGAGGCGAAGCCGAGTTGGCCGTGCAGCAGATCAGCGAGTTGATGCCGGTCGCCGGCATCGACATCGTAGGGCCGTTGCCACCTGAGGTGCAGAAGATATCAGTGTTCGCAGCAGGCGTCTTTCGTAACGCCCGCAATCCGGGCGGAGCGGCGAAGCTGATCGCCCATCTTGCCGATCCTCGCATCGCGCCGCTGCTGATCCGCAAGGGGCTGGAGCCCGTAACGGCGGCGGCGGCGTAGGGAAGAGGTCAACCTCCCTTGACATCTGCCTGCTCCCCATGCCCCTACGGGCCCGAAGCCTTCCCCCAGTCTTCATCGCAACATCTTGGCCGCCGCGGCCTTACGTTAAGTCCGGAGGACTCTCCATGCGCATTGACGCATACACGCACTTCATCCCGATGAGATTTTTCGAAGCGGTCGAAAAAATCCCCGGCGCCGGCACGGATATCGGCAAGCGCATGCGCGGCGTACCGTGCCTGCTTGACCTCGACGAGCGCCGCCGCATCGTCAACATGTTTCCAGATTACGCGCAAATCCTGTCGTACCCGATGCCGCCGCTTGAGAGCTTCGCCAGCGGCGAGCAGCTTGACGACCTCTGCCGCATGATCAACGACGGCTTCGCCGAAATCGTGCGCCAGCATGCAGACCAGTTCCCGGGCTTCGTCGCCCAGATCTCGCTCGCTTCCCCGGCCGGCGCCGTCAAGGAGGCGCAGCGCGCGATCCACGATCTCGGCGCCTGCGGCGTGCAGGTCTATACCAACGTCAACGGCACGCCGATCGACCGTCCGCAATACGAGGAATTCTGGTCGGCGATGGAAAACCTCGACAGGCCGATCTGGATGCATCCGGCCCGCAACGCCGAACGCCCCGACTACGTCGACGAGAAGAAGTCGCTCTACGAAATCTGGTGGACGTTTGGCTGGTCCTTCGAAACCGCCGCCGCAATGGCGCGGCTCGTATTCTCGAAAATCATCGACCGTCACCCGGACCTCAAGATCATCGTCCACCACTTCGGTGGCATCGTGCCGATCCTCGAAGGCCGCATCGGCCCAGGCTGGGATCAGCTCGGTGCCCGCACCTCCGACGAGGACTATGTCAGCCTGCGCAAGAGCCTGAACAAGCGGCCACTCGACTACTTCAAACAGAACTTCTACGCCGACACCGCCGTATTCGGCGCCGATGCCGCGACCGTGTGCGGGCTTGCGTTCTATCCCATCGAGAAGGTGCTGTTCGCCTCAGACTGCCCGTTCGATCCGGAGAAGGGGACGGGATATATCCGCGAGACGCTGCGCATACTGGATTCGCTCAATCTGGCGAAGGATGTGCAGGAGAAGATTTTCCATGGGAATTTGGAGAAGATTATCGGAAAGACGTTGGTGAAATAGGCGCATGTCGTGTGGGTAGTGCGTAGGATGGGTTGAACCCAGCGAAACCCCTCAGCGGCCAGGCTTCGTGAAAGACGCGCGGTGGGCTTCGCTTCGCTCAACTTATTTTACGCATTGTTGACGCGGCGATCTTCCACATTTTCTGCGGAGAACCTGCTTCACACGCCGCGGCAAAAATGCTCTAGCGTCTCGCCATGGATGCCACCCGCGCTACCGCCGATTTCATCCCGGCTTCGCCTCCGGGCGACGACCAGCGCGTCACGCCCCTCATGGAGCAGTATGTCGAGATCAAGGCCGCCAACCCGGGCTGCCTGCTGTTCTACCGGATGGGTGATTTCTACGAATTGTTCTTCGAGGACGCCGAGGTGGCGAGCCGCGCGCTCGGCATCGTGCTCACCAAGCGCGGCAAGCATCGCGGGCAGGACATTCCGATGTGCGGGGTGCCAGTGCACCGCGCCGATGAATACCTCCATCGTCTCATTGCGCAAGGCCACCGGGTCGCGGTCTGCGAGCAGACCGAGGATCCGGCCGAGGCGAAGAAGCGCGGCGCAAAGAGCGTGGTTCAGCGCAACGTCATCCGCCTGGTCACGGCCGGGACACTGACGGAGGATTCCCTTCTCGACGCCAAGCGCAACAACTATCTCGTCGCCATCGCACGCGCGAAACGCAGCTCGACCGACGCCGACGGCGACTTCGCGCTCGCGTATCTCGACATCTCGACCGGCGAATTCCGCATCTCGACATGCGACCGCAACGGCTTGCCGGCCGAGGTCGCCCGGCTCGAGCCCGGCGAGATCATCGTGTCGGATGCGCTCTACGATGACGCGGAGCTTAAGCCGCTGTGGCGCTCGCTGCCCGCCGTGACGCCGCTCGCCCGCGATGTGTTTGACGGAGCGAGCGCCGAGCGCCGGCTCGCCGCCTATTTCGCGATCGCGACCGTGGACGTTTTCGGCGCGTTGTCGCGGCTTGAAATGACCGCCGCTGCCGCCTGCGTCACCTATGTGGAGCGCACCCAGTTCGGCAAGCGGCCGCCGCTGTCGCCGCCCGCCCGCGAGGCCGCGGGCACGACGCTCGCCATCGATGCCGCGACGCGCGCCAACCTTGAGTTGATGCGCGCCCAGAGCGGCGAGCGCCGCGGCTCGCTGATTGGAGCCGTCGATCGCACCGTCACGGTCGCGGGCGCCCGCATGCTGGCGCAGCGGCTGGCGGCGCCGCTGACCGATCCGGGTGCGATCGTCCGGCGCCTCGACGCGGTCGGGCTGTTTGTGAGCGAGGTCGATTTGCGGGCCGACGTTCGAGCACGGCTCGCGGCAGCGCCCGACCTCGCCCGCGCGCTGGCGCGCCTTGTGGTCGGCCGCGGCGGGCCGCGCGATCTCGCAGCAATCCGCGACGGCCTGCACGCCGCCGCGGAGCTGTCGGAACGGCTCGATGCGGCGCCGCAGGTGGCCGAGATTGCCGACGCCGCCGTCTTCCTGCGACGGCCTGATCCTGCGATCGCGGCCGAGCTTTCCGCCGCACTCGGCGCGGACCTGCCGCTGCTGCGGCGCGACGGCGGATTTATCGGCGCGCATTATGAGGAGGCCCTCGACGAGACGCGATCGCTGCGCGACGAATCGCGGCGCGTGGTCGCGGCGTTGCAAGCGCGCTATGCCGACGAAACCCAAATCAAGTCGCTGAAAATCCGACACAACAACGTACTCGGCTATTTCGTCGAGATAACCGCCCAGCACGGCGACAAGCTGATGGGCCCGCCATGGAACGCAACGTTCATTCACCGCCAAACCCTCGCTGGCCAGGTTCGTTTCACCTCGACCGAGCTTGGCGACCTCGAAGCCAAGATTGCCAGCGCGGCAGATCGCGCGCTCGGGATGGAGCTTGAAATCTTCGATCGCCTCGCCGCGCAGGCAGTGAAGGCCGCCGAAGACATCAAAGCAGCCGCCGAGGCGCTCGCCGCCATCGACGTGGCGGCGGGGCTCGCGACGCTTGCGGTGGAACGCGGCTATGTGCGGCCCGAAGTCGACGCCAGCCGCGATTTCATCATCGTGGGCGGACGGCATCCGGTGGTGGAGCAGGCGCTCGCCCGCGACGGCGGGCCATTCGTCGCGAACGATTGCAACCTGTCGCCGCCGCCCCCTCCTTACCCTCCCCCACCCCACCCTCTCCCGCCCGCGGGGAAGGAAAGGGTGGGCGCTTCGGGGGAGCGCAGGGAGGGGGGTACGCAGTCGGGGCGCATCTATCTCGTCACCGGTCCCAATATGGCGGGTAAGTCGACTTACCTGCGCCAGAACGCCCTGATCGCTGTGCTCGCCCAGACGGGAAGCTTCGTGCCGGCGAAGCAGGCGCGGATCGGGATCATCGACCGCCTGTTCTCGCGGGTCGGGGCAGCCGACGATCTCGCCCGCGGGCGCTCGACCTTCATGGTGGAAATGGTGGAAACCGCCGCGATCCTCAATCAGGCCGGCGAGCGGTCGCTCGTCATCCTCGACGAGATCGGGCGCGGGACCGCCACCTTCGACGGGTTGTCGATCGCCTGGGCGGCGATCGAGCACCTGCATGAGGTCAATCGCTGTCGCGCCCTGTTCGCGACGCATTTTCACGAACTGACTGCGCTTGCCGCCAAGCTCAGGCGGCTGTTCAACGCCACCGTCCGGGTCAAGGAATGGCACGGTGAAGTGGTGTTCCTGCACGAGGTGGCGCCAGGCGCCGCCGACCGCTCGTACGGCATCCAGGTCGCCAAGCTCGCCGGCCTTCCGCCTGCGGTGATCGAGCGGGCGAAGCACGTGTTGGCTGAGCTAGAAGCTGAGGATCGCATGTCGCCGTCACATCGCCTCATCGACGACCTGCCGCTGTTTTCGGCGGCGGCACGGCCGGCACCGGCGCCGGCCAACCCGGTTGGCGACGCGCTGGTGAAGGCGCTCGTGGACTTGCATCCCGACGAGATGTCACCGCGCGAAGCCCTGGAGGCGCTTTATGCCCTGAAGCTTCTCGTCACTAAGCCCGCGTAGGGCGACCGGGTCCGGCCGGAGCCTTCCATCGGGCTGACCTGAGGCCGGACCCGATGGGCCGGCCCGACCCATAAACTCCGCGTATTGCACCGTGGGTCGGCGAGTTAGGCTGCGCTAATCCGCCCTACGCAGGCCAAAGTCTTGGGCGTGGTAGAAGGAGCGGCGCTCGAAGGTGCCCTGTCGGTACGGAATGTCTGCAGAATCCAAGATTCTTACCTACGCGTCGCCGCAGGACCCGCGCTGGAAGCGCTGGGCGATGCGCGCAATTGAGGATCTTTCAGGGCGACGACGATTGTTGCCAATCTATCGGACCTGGCGAACGGAGGTTGCCGGAAAAAGCCCCCGCATGATGAACGAGCTGCTCGACATGATCGGGACCAAGCTTGACATCAACGCAGGCAACTCTAATGCGGAGGCTTGGCCCGTCACCGTGCCGCCCGGAATGCCACTGGTGATCGTGGCCAATCATCCATTCGGCATTGGCGACGGAATTGCGACACTGGCGCTTGCCGAACAACTCGGCCGTCCCTATCGGGTTCTGGTCCACAGCGCCTTCCTGAAGGTTCCGGAGATCCGCGACCTGGCGCTCCCGATCGATTTCTCCGAGAGCCCGGAAGCGATCAAGACAAACCTCGCATCCCGCAAAGCGGCGCGTCGCCTACTGCAGGACGGCGTCACGATAGTGGTATTTCCGGCTGGCGGGGTCGCAACCGCGGAACAGCCAATGGGCAAAGCCGAGGAGCTGCCCTGGAAAACGTTCACCGCCCGGTTGATCCAGCTCGCGCAGGCTGCCGTGCTTCCGGTTTACTTCGAGGGGCAGAACAGCCCACTTTTTCATTTTGTGAGCCGCTATAGCGAAACGATCCGGCTGGCTCTGATGGTTTCCGAACTGCGAAACTTCGTCGGCGCGACCGTGCCGGTGCACGTGGGCGCCGTGGTGCCGTTTGAAGAACTCACATCCAGAGCCGACCGGCAAGGACTTACGTTGGAGCTTTATGCGCGGGTTCATCAACTTGCGCCGGGCTCACGACGTCTCCCGCTTGATGAGTTGCGGCCGCGGCCGCTGGAGGCAAGACGCCGGTTCCCGTGGGATCCGCCGCGTCCGCGAATCGAAGCCGAGGCGTAAGTTCTGTGTTAGGACCACCGCGTCTCCGGAAACGGGCGACCACAAGGGTCGCCCATGCATCATCCCCACGTCACGGACATCCCTTCAGCTCGGCAGAAGCGCGCAACTAGGGCGGCGTGCATCCAGTGCCATCGACGTACGTCTCGCCGCACAGCACGGTGAGGCGATGATCGAACGGTGATCCGAGCAACGGCTTTATTTTCGCGACGAAATTGGTGGTAGTCGGGAGGCCCTGCCAAGTGTTGTAGCTCGCATGGCTATCCCAGATCTCGAGAACCGCAAAGCGATTGGGGCGATCGACCTGCCGCAGGACGCTGTAGCTCAGAACGCGCGAACCATTGGACTTAGCTGTCGCGGCGCCGTAGTCGAGCAATTCGTCCTGCCCACGAGGCACGTTGCCCTCTTGCAACAGCTCCACGTAGGTGACGACGTAGAGCGGTCCAGACGGACCGACCGTCGACGGAATGCTGGCGCTCGGCCAGGGCGCCGTGAACGACCGCACCAGCTGGTACTGTCGATCGTCGATCGGGCTCCCCACGCAACAGCCGCCGAGAGCCGGATTGTTCTGCACGTCGAACCGGAACCCAACCGTATGAGATTGCGCCAAGTGGTCCTTGTAGGCCTCGTAGCTACTGAAGACTTGAACGATCTGAGAATGGTTCGTCGTCGGCGGAATGAGATTGAGAATCCGGAAGCTCTGCAGTCCGGCGTCCGCCTTGCTCTGGTCGCGATACTTGAACAAGAACGCGTAGCCGTTTTGAAGAAAATCGACGCCCCCAATCGTTGCCGGGATCACGTCGAAATGGGCGACGTTATAGATTGGTCCTTGAGGCCCCGCGCCGTCACGCTTGTCGGCATAGGAAGCGGGCGCCGCCAAGCATGCAAACAACGCTACGATAGACAGAAAGCCGGAATATTCCCTCATGGCGGCACCTCCCAGTTTTATGTTTAGACCGTTATTCTGCCTGTAACGTAATTTGTTGCCGTTTGCGCGGGAAGTCACGCGGCTTTTAGGCCGACGGCGCGGACGAGCGTGTCGAGATCGTCGATGACGCGCTGATTGAGGCGATCGAGTTGCGATTCGCCTTTGGGATTGAAGCCGGGCGTCTGCATTAATGGGGCTGAGAACGCCGAACGTGGGCAATGCGCCGATGATCGCGGGGGGTGGGCGGTGGCCCCCGCCCGCAGCTACCCACGCCTTCGCTTGACGGCGCGCTTGCGGCAGGCGCTCTAATCTGCGTTTGTGTATTGTGTATAGTGCATAAGAAGTAGCCCGCCGATAAGCTGGCGGCCCCGCCATAACTGGGAGGAATAGCGTGACCAGAACGATTTTCGTTGTCGGGCGTGCGGCGATTGTCGCCGCAGCGATTGCCCTTCTCGCAGGGAGCGGCGCAGCCTCCGCGGCAGAGCAATGGAACTTCTATATGCACCAATCGGCGCCGAATTTTGCGACATCGCGTGGCGCAAAGCTGTTTACCGAGCAAGTCGAGAAGGCGACGAACGGCGAATTGCAAATCAGGCTTCATCTCGCTGGTACGCTGCAGATCAACGCCAGCAACGTTACCCAGGCAGTGGGGGAGAACGTCGTCCAGATCGGCGATGATCTTTTCAATTCCGGCAATATCCCGGTTGCCGGCATTCCGCGCCTGCCGATGCTGATCCAGTCCTACGAGGATTTCGCCAAGGCTGACGCCGTGCTCAAGCCTTATATCGAAAAGGCGTTTGCTCAAAAAGGCTCGACGGTGCTTGCGTCTTACACCTACCCTATGCAGTTCGTCTGGGGCCGCAAGAAGCTCTCCGCGCTTGATGACATCAAGGGCATGAAGCTGCGTGTCGCGCAGCCCGAGCAGGGCGAATTGGTGCGGCGTTTCGGCGGCGTCTCGATCACCATGAGCGCGCCGGAGGTTCCCTCCGCACTCGATCGCGGCGTTGTAGACGGTATCTTCACTGCCGGCGTCGGCGCCGTGCTGTGGAAGGACCTTCTCAAATTTGGCTATGTGCTGATCGTGAACGTCAACAATTCGTATTTCATCGCCAACACCGACGCCTATCGAAAACTCTCGCCTGAACTCCAGGTCCGGTTGCGCAAAGCCGCCGAGGAAGCAGCGCGGTGGAATGAGGACACTATGAAAACGGAGGAAGCTGATTCCGTCCAGCTTCTCAAATCAGCCGGCTATACCTTCACGCAGGCGAGGTCGGATGAGATCATGCGGGCAGTCGACACCATGAGGCCCTATTGGGACGAGTGGGCGAAAGCACGCGGACCGGAAATTGTTGAAGCGCTGGGCAAAGTGCGCGTCGCGCTGGGCCGGTGACCGCGTTCAGGACATCCGTGGCCGCCACCGCAGTGCGCGACGGCCAGCAGGCGCGCGGCGTCCGCCCTTTGCGCGCCGTGCCAGCAGGTCCGGTCGAGCGGCTTTGCAATCTCGCGAGCATGGTGGCTTTGATGGTGATGCTCGGCGTGATCGGTGTCGACATCGTAACGCGCGCGGCGCTCAATTTTTCGTTCGAGGTATCTGACGAGCTCGGGGGCTACATGCTTGTGGTCGTCACGTTTGCCAGCCTGCCCGTGTGTCAAGTCAACGACAGCTTCCATCACGTCGAATTTGTCCAATCGCGCCTGTCGGTGCGCGGACGCGCCATCTCCCGCGTGATTTTCGACATCCTATCGGTGGCGTTTTGCATAGCGTTACTGTGGCAGCTGACCAGATTTGAGATCTCGTCCTGGCGCTTTGACGATCACGCCCCGACCTACCTGGCAACGCCGCTTTGGATTCCGCGGCTCGCAATGGTCGCGGGCGCGGCAGCCTTGCTGTTTTCGGTGGCGCGGACGCTTGCGGCGGACATCGCGACACTGCGCGGCCGCGGCAAGGCGCCGGAGAACCCGGCATGAGCCCTGAGCTGCAGATCATTGTCACCTTCGCCGTATTCCTCATCCTGCTCACATGCGGAATGGCGGTCCCGTTCGCAATCGCGGTGCCGGCGATGTTCTACCTGCTGCTGCAGGGTGGACTGCCCTCTCTCAACAGCCTCGGGCTTGTCAGTTGGGGCAGCATGAACAGCTTCGTACTCACCTGCGTGCCGCTGTTCATGCTGATGGCCGAGATCCTGCGCGCGAGCGGATTGAGCAGTCGAATCTACGGCGGCCTTGCCAAGCTGGTGGCCCGGCTTCCCGGCGGGCTATTGCAGACCAATATCGCAGGCTGCGCGGTATTCGCGTCGGTCAGCGGCTCGAGTATTGCGACGGCCGCGTCGATCGGCGGGGTCGCGTTGCCGCAGCTCATCGCCCGCCACTATCACCGGCCGCTCGCCGCAGGCTCCCTCGCCGCCGGCGGTACGCTCGGCATCCTGCTGCCGCCGAGCTTCGGCATGATCGTGTACGGCACGTTCACGGAAACGTCGGTTCCGAAGCTTTTCATGGCGGGCGTCGTGCCCGGCCTGATCATGACGGCAATGTTCATGAGTTACATCGGCGTCCATGCCCTCATCCGGCCGGAAGTCGCGCCGCGCGAACCAGGGCCGCGGTCGGCAAAGGAGCTGGTCGCCGCATTGGTCGACGTGCTTCCCTTCGCAGTCCTGATCGCCGGCACGCTTGGCGGAATTTACCGCGGACTCGTGACGACCACGGAGGGCGCAACCATCGGATGCATCCTGGCCATCATTCTCGGCGCGACCTTCGGCAGCCTCACGCTGGCCGGCGTGATCGAGGCAATGCGCAACACGATCAAGTTCGCCGGGAACATCCTCTTCATCATCTTCACTGCTTATGTGTTTTCCTATGCCATCAGTTTTGCCGGCGTCGGCGAGAAGGTCACGGCATTCATCGTCGGCCTCGATCTCGGTCGGCTCGAATTCTTCTTTGCATTGTTCATTCTATACACCGTACTGGGCTGTCTGATCGAAAGCCTCGGCATGATTGTGATTACGGTGCCGCTTATCTTTCCGGTGCTGCCGAATTATGGCATTGATCCGATCCTGTTCGGCGTGGTTCTCGTTCTCTTCGTCGAACTAGGGCAAATTTCGCCGCCGATCGGCATCAATCTGTTCGTCATTCAGGCCATTTGGGAGGGCAAGCTGACCGAGGTCGTCCTCGGCACCATCCCATTCCACCTGACCATGTTCGTGGTGCTGGCGCTGGTTATCCTGTGGCCGGACCTCGCCTTGTGGTTGCCGCAGCACATGTCCCGGTAACCTAAACCATGCAGCGCAGTGCATCGAGAATTCTCACCACCCACACCGGCAGCCTGCCGCGGCCGCGGGAGTTGACGCGCCTTTACGCCTTGCGTGCCGCGGGCGGGCCCGCGGACGAAACTGAGATCGTCAATGCCGGCCGCAATGCCGTGCGTCGGATCGTCGACAAGCAGCGCGAGGCCGGCATTGACGTCGGCAACAATGGCGAACAGCAGCGCGATTCCTTCATTCTCTATCTAAAACATAGGTTGTCAGGCCTGGGCGGCAGTTGGGAGCGCCCGTCTCGCGCCGACGTTGATCGCTATCCGGAATTCAAGCGCATGTGGACGGAGCAACATGCGGCCCGTACCCAGGTTTCGGCACTCGGTGGCCTGCCCAAAGCGATCGGCGAGGTAAAATACCTCGATGCTCAGGCAATTGCGGACGAATGCCGCCACTTTCGCAACGTGCTTGCCGAGACACGCGGTGCTTTCGTAGAGCCGTTCATGAGCGCACCGTCACCGGGCATCGTCGCGATGGCGGTGCGCAATGAATACTACGACACACTGGAGTCTTATCTCGCCGCCCTCGGCGCGGCCTTGCGGATCGAGTATGAAGCGATCGTACAACACGGTTTTCTGCTGCAGATCGACGCTCCCGATCTTGCTCTGGAACGCCATATCACCTTTAAGGACAAGCCGGTTGCCGATTTCGTCGGCTTTGTCGAACAGGTCGTGACGATCATCAACCAGGCGACCGGGGGTATCCCACGCGAGCAGGTGCGGCTGCACGTGTGCTGGGGCAATTCCGAATCGCCGCATGATTGCGACGTCCCCCTTGAAGATATCCTGCCGGCGCTGCTCAAGGCCAATGTCGGCGGCCTGGCACTGCCATTCGCCAACCCGCGCCACGCCCACGAATTCCGGTGTTTCAAGAATTTCCCGCTCGCCGACGATCAGGTTCTGATCGCGGGCGTGATCGACGGTCTGACAAATTTCGTCGAGCATCCCGAAGTGGTAGCGGACCGCCTTGAGCGGGTTGCGGCCGTCATCGGCGATCCCACTCGGGTTCTCGCCGGCACCGATTGCGGCTTTGATACCTCCGCAGGCTGGGGTCGGGTCGCTGAGGATGTGGTATGGGCGAAGCTCGCGAGCCTGCGCGACGGTGCCCGCCTTGCATCGCAACGCTTGTTCCGCTGAAGCGCCAGCGGCGCCTGCCACGGTGCCCTTCCCTATCCTTCCCTGTTTGCAGGGCGAAGCAATTGCACGCGGGGGGTCTTCTCCCTTTCCCCGCCTGCCAGAACGGCGTTTACGCCCTCAAAACAAGCCGGAACGGGTGGACGCCGGCATGCGATGGGCCTTCTGGCGGCGAGGGCGGGGG
>Ga0066903_100002090_pt1 | contig 15333 bp, 19 predicted proteins | sample PanSoiMetaGPlot1_FD_67491 | JGI IMG/M metagenome (GOLD analysis project Ga0066903, IMG submission 67491) | Tropical forest soil microbial communities from Panama analyzed to predict greenhouse gas emissions - Panama Soil - Plot 1 (version 2) | ecosystem: Environmental > Terrestrial > Soil >...
GGGGTCGCAGATGAGGACGCGCACCGGCGCCTACAGTAAGCGTCAGCGCAGGCGTGCTGATCCGGAGCTGGAACCTGTACCACGGCCGTTCGCACCCGGCCGCGCGGCGCGGATTTCTCCGCGCGGTGATGGCGCTTGCCGTCTCGGGCGAGCCGGATGTGGTGTGCCTGCAGGAGCTGCCGCTGTGGTCGCTGTCGCGGCTCGAGGACTGGAGCGGCATGCAGGCGTTCCCTGCGCGGACGAAGCGCGCGCCGCTCGGTGCGTGGGCGGGACGCGTCGTGACCTCGGCGCACCACGGCGTTCTCCGGTCGGCCTTCACGGGCCAGGCGAACGCGATCCTCGTCTCCCCCGGTCACGCCGCGCGCGACCTCGGCTCGCTCGTGATCAGCGACCGGCGGCATCATCCCCGCGTCTGCCAGGCCGTCCGTGTCGACGAGCAGCTCGTCGTGGCGAACATCCACGCATCGGGCGACGTCGCGCAGCGGCAGGTGGATCGTGCCCTCGCCTGGCTGGAGGACGAGCTTCACCACGGTGACCCGGTCGTCCTCGCCGGCGACTTCAACGCCTCTCTGGCGCTGCCCGGGTTCTCGTCGCCACACGGCGGAATCGACGACATCCTCGTCCGCGGCGCAGACGCCACACCGCTCGAGGTCTGGCCGGTCGACCGCCGTCGTCAGAATGGCGTCGTGCTCTCCGACCACGCGCCCGTCGAGCTCACCGTCCGCTCGTGACCTTCGAGGAGGCTCGCGCGGCGTTTCCCGTGCTCGAGCGCCTCGCCTATCTCAACGCCGGCACGAACGGGCCGCTCGCCCGGGCGACCGTGGAGGCCATGGTGGCGCAGGAGCTGGTCGAGCTCGCGGAGGGCCGCGCGGGAGCGGCGTTCCATGCCCGAATCCGTGAGCTCCGCGAGCGCGTGCGCGAGAAGGTGGCGGGGCTGATCCACGTCCCGTCGGCGAACCTCGCGCTGACCGCCTCGACGACGAACGGCTGCAACATCGTGCTCGAGGGGTTGCGGCTCGAACCTGAGGACGAGGTCGTGACCACGGACGAGGAGCACTTCGGCCTGCTCGGAGCGCTGCACGTCTCCGGCGCCACCGTGCGGGTCGCCGCCACCCGCGGGCTCTCCGGCCCCGAAGCGCTCCAGCCGCTGCTCGACGCGGTAGGCCCGAAGACGCGACTGCTGGCCCTCTCGCACGTCTCCTGGGTGACGGGCAACCTGCTTCCGATCGCGGAGCTGAAGCGAGAGACCGGCCTGCCGATCCTCGTCGACGGCGCGCAGTCCGGCGGCGCCCTGGTGGTCGACGCGACGGCATATGACTACTACACGGTTTCGGGGCAGAAGTGGCCCTGCGGCCCCGACTCGACCGGCGCGCTCTACGTGCGCGAGCCGGAGTCGCTACGGGTCGCTGCCCCCAGCTACCTCTCTCAGGAGCGGTTCGAGCCGGACGGGTCGTTCGAGCCCAAGGCCGGCGCGGGCCGGTTCGACAGCGGCCACGTCGCGCCGGCGCTCCTCGTCGGCCTGGAAGCTGCGCTCGACTCCGCGCCGGAGTGGCGCTTCGAGCACGCGCGGGAGACCGCAGAACGGTGCCGCGAGCAACTCGCCGCTCGCTACGAAGTGGTGACCGCGCCGGGACAATCGACGCTGGTCGCGTTCCGCCCGCCCGGCGACCCCGCGAAGACGGTCGAACGGCTCGCCGAGCGCGGCGTCGTCGTGCGGGAGATTCCGGGCAGCGGCCTCGTGCGCGTCTCGGTCGGCTATTGGACGTCCGACGACGACTTGCGGCGGCTCGTGGACGGACTGGCCGCCTAGGGGAGGGCGGCGAAGAGCGCCACGTCGTTGCCGTCCGGATCCTTGAGGATCGCGTAGCGCTGGCCCCAGAAGGCGTCCCACGGCGCGAGGTGACCCTCGTGGCCGACGCCGGTCATCTCGGCGTACAGCGAGTCGACCTCCGCCGGCGAGTCGACGAGGAAGCAGAGCGTGAAGTTCGTCCCGCCCTCGACCGGTTTCCAGTCAGGGTCGAAGCTCCGCATCACCTCGTGCGTGTCCCATCCGACGCGGAGCCCGCCGGGAAGCGTCGATTCGACGTGAACCTCGCTCTCCGCTCCGTCGGCGAACTCCAGACCGAGGCGCCGGTAGAACGCAAGCGACGCCGCCATGTCACGGACATGGAGCCCGATCATGTCCATCCGCGGCGTCACGCCGAGGCCGTCCTCTCCAGCCCTAGCTCCTCCGCGGACCCCCGCATCGCCTCGATCACGTTGGCGATGTGCTGGTCGAGGTCGAGCCCGAGCAGCTCGGCGCCCGCGTAGACCTCGTCCCGGTGCACTCCGGCCGCGAAGGACGGCTGCTTCAGCTTCTTCTTCACCGACCGCGGCTCGAGCGTCGCGATCCCGTCCGGGCGGACGAAGCAGCATGCCGCGACGAAGCCCGACAGCTCGTCGCACGCGAAAAGCGTCTTCTTGAGCGGTGTGTCACGCGGCATCTCGAGGTGCTCTGCGTGGGACAGGACTGCCTCGACGACGACCTCCGGGTAGCCGAGCTCCCGCAGGATCGGCGCACCGTCCTGGGGGTGCTTGTCGAGCGTCGGATGGATCTCGTAGTCGAAGTCGTGCAGGAGCCCGACGACCCGCCAGAGCTCCTCGTCCTCTCCGAAATCCCGCGCGTACCAGGCCATGCACGCCTCGACGCCGAGCGCGTGGCGAAGCAGCGCCTCGCTCTTCGTGTACTCGGTGAGCGTCTCCCAGGCCTGTGCGCGCGTGGGTTCCACGGGGGGTAACGTACTTGCGCCGTGCAGACAGCCGTTGCAGATGCGCTGAAGCAGTCGTTCGTGATCGAGGGAGGCGCCCGCCTCTCAGGTCACGTCCGCACGGCCGGCAACAAGAACGCGGCGCTGCCGATCCTGGCCGGCTGCCTGCTCACGGACGAGCCCGTCAACCTCGAGAACGTCCCGCGTATCAGGGACGTGGATTCGATGCTCGCCCTCCTGCGCCACGTCGGGGCGGACGCGGACTGGGTCGGGCCGAACGACGTGCGCGTCCACGCTGCTGAGATCACGACGCACGAGCTCGACGAGGATCTCTGCCGTGAAATCCGAGCCTCGATCCTCCTTGCCGGGCCGCTGCTCGCTCGGTGCGGCCAGGCCGTCGTGCCCCCTCCCGGAGGCGACGTCATCGGCAGGCGGCGCATCGACACGCACATGCACGCGCTCGACGCGCTCGGTGCACGGATCGCGATCGGCCAGCACTACGAGCTCGAGGGCCAGCTGACCGGCGCGGGCATGTTCCTCGACGAGGCCAGCGTCACGGGAACCGAGAACGCCGTCATGGCCGCCGTGCTCGCCGAGGGGGAGACGATCATCGGCAACGCCGCGTGTGAGCCGCACGTGCAGGACGTCTGCCGCTTCCTGGTCGCACTCGGCGCGAACATCGAGGGAATCGGGACGAACCTGATCCGCATCGCCGGGGTCGACCGGCTCGGCGGCGGCACTCACCGCATCTGTCCGGAGCACATCGAGGTCGCGAGCTTCATGTGCCTGGCGGCGGTCACCGACAGCGAGATCACGATCGACGACACGGAACCGGACGACCTGGCCTCGATCCTGCCCGTGTTCGCGCGAGTCGGTGTGCATGTCGACGTCGAGGGGACGAGCGTGCACGTACCCGCGGGCCAGAAGCTCGCTGTCCTCGACGATCTCGGAGGGCAGATCCCGAAGATCGAAGACGGGGTCTGGCCGGCGTTCCCATCCGACCTGACTTCGATCGCGGTCGTACTCGCGACCCAGGCCCGGGGCACGGTTCTCGTCTTCGAGAAGATGTTCGAGAACCGCCTGTTCTTCGTGGACAAGCTCGTCGGGATGGGCGCCAGGATCATCATCTGCGACCCGCACCGGGTTGTCGTCGCCGGCCCCGCCAAGCTCTATGGGCAGCGCATGGAGAGCCCGGACATCCGGGCCGGGATGGCCATGCTGATCGCGAGCCTGTGCGCCGAGGGCACGTCCACGATCGGCAACGTCGGCCAGATCGACCGCGGCTACGAGCGGATCGACGAGCGGCTGCGCGCGCTCGGGGCTCGGATTGAACGCGTCGACGGCTGAAGGGCCCGACACCCCGCGCCTGCGCGTACGCGCCGCGGTCAGCGGCCGGCCGCAGTCGACGATCTCCACCGGCCTGCCGGTCCTGGACCACTTGATCTCGCTGCTCGCCGAGTATGCGTCGCTCGAGCTCTCCCTCGAGGTGCAGCCGGGCGCAGGCGCCGACGAGGTCGCGGCGGCTGGTCGCGCGCTCGGCGAGGCGCTCGCCGGCGAGCTCCGGGGACCTGGCGTGCGCGGCCATGGCTCGTCGGCTGTTCCCGCCGACGAGGCGCTCGCCCACGTCGCGCTCGAGGCGTCCGACAGGCCGCTCGTCGTCTCGAACGTCGACCTCACCGAGGCGCGTGTCGGCGGGCTGGAGACCGACGTCGTCGGCGAGTTTCTGCGCCAGCTCGCCGAGGGCGCCGGCCTGACCCTGCACGTGCGGCTGATCGAGGGCCGCGACACGGCGCACGTCCTCGAGGCGATCTTCAAGGCGCTCGGCGTCGCCCTCGCACAGGCCGGACGACCGCGAGGAACCCCAACGAAGAGGGAGGAGTAGCGATGGGCAAGACCGTGATCTCGACCGACCAGGCCGCCGGACCGTTCGGCGGCGCTCCGTACTCGCAGGCGATCGTGGCGAACGGCTTCGTCTACACGGCCGGCCAGATCGGCGCTGCGGCCGACGGCTCGGGCCTGGTCGGCGACTCCGTCGGTGAGCAGACAGAGCAGGTGATCGCGAACCTGAAGGCGATCCTCGAGGCCGCCGGCTCGGGCCTCGACCGGGTCGTCAAGACGACGTGCTTCCTCAGCGACCTGGCCAACTTCGGCGCCTTCAACGACGTCTACCGCACACACTTCGGCTCGGACTTCCCGGCGCGGTCGACGTTCGGCGTCTCGCTGCCCGCGGGCGTGCTCGTCGAGGTGGAGGCGATCGCCACCGTGGGCTGAACGCCGCGCGTGGAGATCCCACGGGCGCTCGGCGAGCAGTGGTCGCGGGAGGCCGGCTGGCTGGCCGACCTACCGAGACTCGCGGCAGAGTGCGCGGAGCGGTGGGGGCTCGAGCTCGAGCGGCCTGTCGAGACCCCGCACTCGCTCGTGGTGCCGGCCGGCGACGCCGTCCTCAAGCTGAACGCGCCCTCGCACTTCGAGACCGACCACGAGGCCGACGCTCTGGAGCTGTGGGCCGGAAACGGAGCCGTTCGGCTCGTCGCGCGTGACGACGAGCGCCGGGCGCTGCTGATCGAGCGGTGCCGGCCCGGCACCTGCCTCTGGGACACGGACGCCGACGCGCCGGACATCGTCGGCGACCTCCTCCCGCGCCTGTCGCTCGAGCTCGACGAGCCGCATTGCTTCAGGCGCCTCGCCGACGAGGCGGCGCGATGGTCCGAGGAGGTTCCGCGCCGCTACGAACTGGGTGGAGCGCCGTTCGAGCGGTCGCTATTGGACTACGCGGTCGACGTCCTCCGCGCCGCCGATCCGACGGCTGCGTTTCTCGTGAACCAGGATCTCCACGGCGGCAACGTCCTGCGCGCGGAACGGGAGACGTGGCTCGTCATCGATCCGAAGCCGCTCGTGGGCGAACGGGAGCTCAACGCGGTGGGCCTGCTGCGGAACGCGGCCTGGGAGGACCCGCGCGAGATCCGGCGCTGGCTCGCGATGCTGGTCGAGTTGGGGCTGGACGAGGAACGCCTGCGCGGGTGGGGCGTCGCTCACGCGCTGGCGTGGGGATGGGACGAGCGCGACGGCTGGTCGGAAGACTCGATCGACGCAGCGCGCGCCATCCGCAGGGCCTCGCCGTCGAGGGGGAGATGGTGAGCGCGTCTCCCCCTGGAGGAAGCGTTGTTACGCGGTTCTGGCGAACAGCCCGAAGAGGGCCAGGATCGCCGCTGCGATGAGGATGAGGAACAGGAACTTCCCGATCGCGACGCCTCCGATGACGGCGAACAGGATGAGTGCCAGGACGATGATCCAGAGTGCGAGCACGGGCTTGGCTCCTTTGCTTTCGTGAGGTTGTAGCCGCCTGCCTAGGTGTTCCTGTCGGGGCGATTCGGCAAACGCCGCGGGGCCGGGAGTCACAATGTGCTCATGCGAGCCGAAGAGGTCATTGCCACGCACGTGAACACGGACTTCGACGCCTTCGGGTCACTGCTGGCCGCGCGCTGCCTGTATCCGGGGTCGGCGGCAGCGCTGCCGAGTGTCCTCAACCGGAACGTGCGTGAGTTCGCGCGACTGCACGCGGACGAGCTGCGCCTCGCCGAGCCCGGACGCCTCGAGCTGGGCGCGATCCGGCGCCTCGTCGTCGTCGAGACCGTGCACGCCGGCCGGCTCGGCGAGCTCGAAGCGGTTGCGCTCGACTCGAGCGTCGAGAAGGTCGTCTTCGACCACCACGCGGGCGAGCTGCCCGACTGGGTGCGGCCAGAAAACGCCGTGCTCTCCACGGACGGAGCGCTGACGACGACGCTCGTCGGAATCCTCGCCGAGCGCGAGATCGCCGTGAGCCCGCTCGAGGCGACCGTGCTGGCGCTCGGTATCCACGAGGACACCGGCTCGCTTACCTATACCTCCTCGACCCGCCGAGACGCGGAGGCGCTTGCCTGGTGCCTGCGCCACGGGGCTCGCCAGGAGGTGCTGGCGACGTTCCTGCGCACGCCGCTGTCCGAGGAGGAACGAACGCTGATGAACGCGCTTCTCGAGGCGGCCGAGCCTCATGCGGAGTCAGGCGTCGAGATCCTCGTCGCCGCGGTCTCCTGGCCGCGCTACGTCGAGGGGATCTCGCACCTCGCACAGAAAGTCACGGACGTCACCGACTGCCAGGCGCTCGCACTGCTCGTCGAGATGGACAAGCGCGTGTTCGCGGTGGTGCGCAGCCGCACGGCTGACCTCGACGCGGGCGCAGCGGCCGCGACGCTCGGCGGAGGGGGCCACGCGCAGGCGGCGTCGGCGATCTTTCGCGGCAGCCTGAAGAAGGCGCGGAAGCACTTCCTCGGGGGGCTCGCCGATGCGGTCCGCAAACCGCTGCGCGCACGCGACGTCATGGCGCGGCCGGTCCGCTCGGTCGCCCCGGACGAGACCGTCGCGGCGGCGATGGTCGCGTGCCAGCGTTACGGGCAGAGCGGCATCCTCGTAACCGAAGACGGACGCCTCGTCGGCTCGGTGCGCCGGGAGGATCTGGACAAGGCGATCGGACACGGCCTCTCGCACGCGCCGGTGAAGGGGATCATGTCCGGGCGCGTTCCGACGGTCGCCGAGGACGCGAGTCTGCCCGAGCTCCAGCGGCTCCTCACGGGCTCGGCGGAGGGCCGGGTCGCGGTCCTGCACGGAGAGCGGGTCGCGGGGGTGGTCACGCGGAGCGACGTGCTCCAGGCGCTCGGCGAGGCTGTCGAGGCGCCGTCCGAGCCCGTCGAATCGATCGCCGGCGAGCTGAGGCGCCTGGAACGGCTGGCGCCGGTGTTCGACGCGGTCGCCGCCGTCAGCGAGACGGTCGACGGCGTCTACCTCGTAGGCGGCACCGTCCGGGACTTCCTGCTCGGGGAGGAGAGCTTCGACGTCGACATCGCGGTCGAGGGCGACGCGATCGCGCTGGCGCGGGGGCTCGCGAGGCAACTCGGCGGCCGCGTGCGGGCCCACGAGCAGTTCGGGACGGCCGTCGTGCTCTACGGCGACGATCAGCGCGTCGACGTTGTCACCGCGCGGACCGAGTTCTACGACGCGCCCGCAGCGCTCCCCACGGTCGAGCATGCCTCGATCCGCGACGACCTGCAACGCCGAGACTTCACGATCAACGCCATGGCCGCGTCCCTTCGCGGCGACGACTTCGGCCGGCTGCTTGACCCGTTCGCCGGCCGCCGCGACCTCGTCGCTGGACGCATCCGCGTCCTGCACAACCTGTCCTTCATCGACGATCCGACTCGCATCCTGCGTGGGATCCGGTACGAGAACCGCTACGGCTTCCGGATGGACGAGCACACTGCGCGGCTCGCTCGCGGTTGCATCGAGATGGGGCTGGTCGGCGACCTGTCGTCGGAAAGGCTGCGCGACGAGCTCGAGCTTCTGCTCTCGGAGGGCGAGATCGAGCACGCCGTGCTCCGGCTGGCCGAGCTGGGGATGGCCACCGCCATCCACCCGCATCTCGCCGCCGACGAAGAGTCCGCCGGGCTGATCCGCCGCGCGCGTGAGCTGGCGGTGGAGTACAGCCTCGACGTCCCGGCGTGGCGTATCGGCATCGCGGCGCTCGCCCGCCGGCTCCCGTCGGACGAGGTCTACGGCTGGCTCGAGCGACTCAAGATCCGTCGCCGCGACGCCGACCAGATCGCGCACGCCGTCACTCTCGGCCCGCTGCTGATCGAGCGGCTGCAGGCCGGGGAGCCGTCGGCGGCGGAGGTGGTCGCGCTGTCCGAGCCATATGCCCCGGACACGCCACTCTTCGCCCTCGCACTCGCGGACCTGCCGCCGCTACGCCGGTACTTCTCCGACCTGCGCGGGATCCGCCTCGAGGTCACGGGCGCCGACCTGTCCGAGCTCGGACTCGGGGAGTCGCCGCGCGTGGGAGAGGTCCTCGCCGAGCTTCGCCGCAGGAAGCTGAACGGCGAGCTGGACGGGCGCGAGTCCGAGCTGGCCGCGGCGCGAGAGCTGATCGCAAATGGATCCTGAGCGGATTCGCGCCAACTACGAGCGTGTGAAAGCAGCGGTGGGGCCGAGCGTCACCATCGTCGCGGCCACGAAGTACGTCGCCGTCGAGGACATGCCGGCGCTGGCCGAGGCGGGGATCGAGGTGGTGGGGGAGAACCGCCTGCAGGATCTCGAGGCGAAGCACGCGCGCTACGGCAACCTGTTTCGCTGGCACTTCATCGGTCACCTCCAGAGCCGCAAGGCGCGCGACGTCAGCCGACTGTGCGAGCTCGCGCACGCCCTCGACTCGGAGTCTGCGGCGAAGCGGCTGAGCGTGCCTGCGCTCGTTCAGGTCAACCTCGCGGCGGAGGAGACGAAATCCGGCGTCCCACCGGACGAGCTGACCGCGTTCGTCGAGCTCTCGCCGGTCGAGATCCGCGGCCTGGCCACCATGCCGCCGCTCGCCGACGACCCGGAGGCGTCGCGGCCGTACTTCCGCCGCCTCCGCGAATTGGCCGACACGTTGGGCCTTGAAGAGCTGTCCATGGGCACGAGTCAGGACTACCGCGTGGCCGCGGAGGAGGGCGCGACCATGGTTCGGGTGGGCTCCGTGTTGTGGCGGGACTAACATTCCCGTGGCATGGGTCTCGGCGACCTCTGGAACCGCACGCTCGTGTACTTCGGCATCGCCGAGGAGTACGACGACGCGTGGGACGAGGACGGCTATGCAACCGAGGACGACCTCGAGCAGAGCTACGCCGAGCGGTCGAGCGCCAACGTCCGGCGGCTGACTCCGCGCGGCAGGTCCGGGGACGACTACGACGACTGGACCGTGTCGGAGTCGAACGTGCTGCCGCCGGAGACCGCAGCCGACACGGCGGTCCGCAAACCGTCGCGCGAACTCGCCCCGGTTGCACCCCCGCAGCCGGCCCGTCAGCCGTCGCGCAAATCGCGCCAGTCCGGCCGCTCGGGGCCGCGCCCGGTGGAGGCGGTCCCCGCCCCGCCCGGCGCGCAGGTTCACCTCGTGCTGCCGAGGAGCTTCAACGACGCGCAGCAGATCGCGGACAGGTTCAAGCAAGGCGTGCCCGTGATCGTGAACCTCCAGAACGCAGACCAGGAGCTGTCCAAGCGCCTGGTCGACTTCTGCAGCGGCCTCACCTACGCGCTCAACGGCTCGATGCAGCGCGTCGCCGACCGCGTGTTCCTGCTCACGCCGCACAACGTGGAGGTCTCGGCAGAGGAGCGCGCGCGGGTGCTGGAGCGAGGCGGTTTCTTCAACCAAGCGTAGGGAAAGCGCCGCGTAGCACGAACTCGGGCGCATGGGCGTTCTGGGCGCCAGTTTCGTGCTGATCGCCGACGCGGCCGACACCGCCGCGCAGTTCGTCGCGGTCTTCGTCTACGTCTACTCGGCGCTGATCTTCGCCTACGTGATCCTGTCCTGGATCCAGATTCCGTACGCGCTCAGCTGGCTGCAGCGATTCCTCTACGACGTCTGCGAGCCGTACGTCCGGATCTTCCGCCGCCTGCTGCCGCCCGTGGGGCCGATCGACTTCTCACCGGTGATCGCGATCGCCGTCCTCTACCTGCTGCGGCTGCTGATCAACAGGGTCCTCATCGACCACCTGCACTAGAGGAGGAGCCATGAGCTACTCACCTGTCGAGATACGCCATGTCCACTTCGGGCGGAGCCTCTTCGGCTACCGCCGGGGCGCCGTCGACACCGCGCTCGCCGAGATCGCGTCGAGCTATGAATCGGTGTGGCAGGAACGGATGGACCTGAGCGATCGCGTGGACGAGCTCGAGCGCGAAATCTCCCGGCATCGCGAGGTCGAGGAGCTGATGCGCACGACGCTCCTCACCGCCGAGCGCGCATCGCAGGACATGCGCGACGACGCGCGGCGCGAGGCCGGCACCATCGTCGAGGAAGCCCACCGTGAGGCACGCTCGATCACGAACGACGCTCGCCGCGAGCGCGAGCGCCTGCTCGTTGCAGCTCGGCGCGTTCGCACATTGCTGGCGGCCGCTCTCGAAGCGGTCGAGGACGCGGACGTCGAGGCTCCGGCCGAAGGCCCGGAGAGGCGCCGGGCGGCGTAGAAACCCCCGCCTATACTGGTCCTCCGAATGCCCGAGCAGACTACGCGTCTCCTCATTCGCGTCTCGCCAGGAGCCCGGAGGACAGAGCTCGTCGGCCGGCACGGCGAGGCCTGGAAGGTGCGCGTCGCCGCTCCGCCCGAGCGGGGCCGCGCGAACGATGCTGTCCTGAAGCTCCTCGCCGAGCGGCTCCGCCTCCCACTCGCAGAGCTCACCGTTGTCTCCGGAGCCTCCGCGCGCGACAAGGTGGTCGAGCTTCGAGGCCTCGGCGCCGAGGAGGCGGACCGCAGACTGGAAGGCAGATCGTGACCGTGGACGCCGAGCGCTTCCGCAAACGGCTCGAGGACGAGCGCGCCCGTGCGGCTGCAGCGCTCGCCTACGTGCGCAGCGAGAACGAGGGCTCGCTCTCCGACGAAGTCGACGAATCAGCTCTCGACAACCATCTCGCGGAGACGGCCACGGCGACCGTCGACCGCGAGGTCGACTACACGCTCGAGGAGAACGAGGTGCGGATGCTCGCGGCGATCGACGCGGCGCTCGCGCGGATCGACGACGGCACGTACGGCCGCTGCGAGCGATGCGGTCAGGGGATCGAAGAGGATCGTCTCGAGGCGCTTCCCTGGGCCACGCTCTGCATCGACGACAAGCGCCGCGACGAGCGGGGCTAGGCAGGCGTGGAGCGACGCGCGGCCATCCGCCCGGTGGAACGAACGGACGCGTTCCGCGCCATCTCGGTGGCCGAGCGCACGCTGTCCGCCGAACGCCGCCAGTGGATCGGTCTCGCCGTCGTCGCGCTCGCGGCTGTCATCGCCGACCAGGTCACGAAGCACGTGGTCGCGAGCAGCATCGCGCTCGACCACGCGGTCAAGCTGGTCGGCCCGTTCTCGATCCATCACGTCCAGAACTCGGGGATCGCCTTCGGCCTGTTCTCGAGCGCGACCGTCATCGTCATCGTCCTGACCACCGTCGCGGTCGCCTGGATGCTCGTCTTCTTCGCGCGCTCCGGAGCCAGGCATCCGGCGCTCCCCGTCGCGCTGGGCCTGCTGATCGGTGGCAGCGTCTCGAACCTCGTCGACCGGGTCCGGCTCGGGTACGTGACCGATTTCCTCGACCTGCGCTGGTGGCCGGCGTTCAACCTCGCGGACGCGTCGATCGTCATCGGCGTCGCCGTCCTGCTCGGGTCGCTGCTGCTCTCGGACAGCAGCTCTCGCTCCTGATCCGCGTCTCTGTCCCGGCGGAGTCGGCGGGGCTTCGGCTCGACCGGTTCCTGGCGGCGCTGGACGAGGTCGGCTCGCGCTCGGCGGCCGAGCGGCTGCTCGCGGCGGGGGAAGTGCACGTCGACGGGATTGCGCGGGAGAAGTCGTACCGGCTGGCAGAGGGTCAGCAGGTGGAGCTCGAACCTCCGGCGGCGGAGCCGCTCGTCGCGCAGCCCCTCGACCTGCGGCTCGCTTACGAGGACGAGCACGTGCTCGTGGTGGACAAGCCGGCGGGCCTCGTCGTCCATCCGGGGGCGGGCCACTCGGGCGGGACGCTCGTGCACGCGCTTCTCGGCCGGACCGCCGGCGGCGAGGCCGAACGGCCCGGCATCGTGCACCGGCTCGACCGGGACACGTCGGGCCTCATCGTCGTCGCCCGGACGGAGGAGGCGTACAACCGCCTGCGCTCGCTCGTCCGCCGGCACCGGCTCGAGCGCGAGTACCTCGCACTCGTTCGCGGCCGACCACGTTCCCGTGCCGGGAGAATCGAGGCGGCGATCGGACGTGACCGTTCCGAGCCCACGCGCCACTCGCTCGACACGGACACGCCGCGCGACGCCGTCACACACTTCGAGGTCGCCGAGGTCCTGCCCGAGCACGCTTTGCTGCGAGTCCGGCTGGAGACCGGCCGAACGCACCAGATCCGCGTGCACCTCGCGGCCATCGATCTCCCCGTCGTCGGCGACCGGGTCTACGGTGTGCGCGATCTGGAGCTCGAGCGGCAGTTCCTGCACGCAGCTCGACTCGCGTTCCCGCACCCGATCACCGGCGAGCCTGTGGAGACCGAGTCCCCGCTTCCGGACGACCTGCGGGTAGCGCTCGAGCTGGCGCGCCCGTGAAGACCTTCGCGGCCTTCCGGCGACGCTGGCAGCCGCCGCGCGAAGGCGACTCGCATCCCGCGATCGACGACTTCGTCCAGACGAAACTGGCCAGGTACGCGACCGACCGCGACTTTCCCGCGAGGGAGGCAACCTCGAAGCTCTCGCCGATGATCGCCTCCGGCGAGATCACGGTCGCGGACTGCGCCGCAGCGGCGTTAGCGGCGCCACCGAGCGCGGGAAGGCAGAAGTGGCTGGACGAGCTCTCCTGGCACGAGTGGTTCGAGCACGTGAAGTCGAGCGGGCTGGACGCGCCTCTCCTCGAGCCTCGATGGGACCCGCCCGGCGAGCGCTTCGAGCGCTGGCGGTCGGGGCAGACAGGCTTTCCGTTCGTGGACGCCGGGATGCGCGAGCTCGCCGCGACGGGATGGATGCACAACCGCGCGCGGATCGCCACGGCCAGCTTCCTCGTCAAGCAGCTTCACGTGGATTGGCGTCATGGCGAAAGCCACTTCGCCGAGCTCCTCGTCGACTACGACCCGGCGCAGAACGAGGGCAACTGGCAGTGGGTGGCCGGCACCGGAATCGACGCGCAGCCCTGGTTCCGCATCCTCAACCCGGAGCGCCAGCGCGAGCGCTTCGACCCCGACGGAGAGTACTGCCGGCGTTGGGAGCAGAACGGCTACTCGGAGCCGATGATCGACCTCGGCGCGGAGGCCGCGGCGGCAAAGGAGCGCTATCGCCGAGGCTCGACATGACCAGAAGGGCCACGTCGGGGGTCTGACCCCGGTCATGGTCGGCCGGGACAGGTGCTGGCCATGGCCAGAAGTGGCGTAGCTGAGCAATATGTCCCTGGAAATCGAACGGTTCTGGTGTCCTCGGCGGACATGTCAGGGGTCTGGCACCGCCGTTTGGCCATGTCCGTGGAACCGGCTGGCGCCGGGCGGCCGTTGCTACCCTGGGCGCAGTTTCTGTCCCTCGACCCGGCGGCAGGAGCGTGAGAGGCGGTGCCGGCTAGGCCGGTTCCTCTCGCGGGTCGCCGGCCGTAGCAACCAAAACCGAAAGGAAGCACCGTGTCTGTCGTCTCCATGAAGGACTTGCTGGAGGCTGGAGTCCACTTCGGCCACCAGACGCGCCGCTGGAACCCGAAGATGAAGCGGTTCATCTTCGCCGAGCGCGGCGGCATCTACATCATCGACCTCCAGAAGACGCTCGAGCTGCTCGAGGAGGCCCACGACTTCGCCCGCAACGTCGCCGGCCGCGGCGGCAACGTCCTCTTCGTCGGCACGAAGAAACAAGCGCAGGACGCCGTCTCCGAGCAGGCGCAGCGGGTCGGCATGCCGTACGTCAACCACCGCTGGCTCGGGGGGCTGCTCACGAACTGGCGCACCATTTCCGAGCGCATCGAGCGGCTGCACGAGCTGCGGCGCCTGAAGGAAGAGGGCCAGCTCGAACTGCTGCCGCCCAAGGAGCGCATCACGCTCGAAGGCGAGCTCGAGAAGCTGAACGCGAACCTGGGCGGCGTCGCCGACATGCGCCGGCAGCCCGACGCGGTCTTCATCGTCGACCTGCGCAAGGAGCAACTCGCCGTCCGCGAAGCCCAGCGTCTCGGCGTCGCGGTCATCGGTCTCGTGGATACGAACTGCGATCCCGACGAGGCGACCTACGTGATTCCCGGAAACGACGACGCGATTCGCTCCTGCTCGCTGATCGCGCGCGTGATCGCGGACGGCGTCGAGGCCGGCAAGCAGAAGGTCACGGCACAGGAACTCGCCCGCCAGCCCGAGCCCGTGCCCGCCGAGCCCAAGGAAGTCACCGAGACAGCACCCGAGTCCGAGTCCGAGCCGGAGCAGGCCGTCGCGCAGACCGAGGCCGCGGCCGAGGTCGCCCAGGTAGAGGCCGCCGAAAACGAGACCGAGGAGGTGCGGTCGTGACCGAGATCTCCGCCGGCCAGGTCAAGGAGCTCCGCGAACGCACCGGCGCGGGGATGATGGATTGCAAGCGCGCCCTCGTCGAGACCGGCGGGGACATGGAAGAGGCGATCAAGCTCATCCGCGAGAAAGGCCTCGCGCAGGCCGCGAAGAAGGCCGGCCGCGAGACGACGGAGGGCAAGGTCGTCTTCGACCTCTCGACGGAGAACGTCGGCGCCATGGTCGCGGTCGGCTGCGAGACCGAGCCGGTGTCCAACAACGCCGAGTTCATGGTCTTCGCACAGCGCGTCCTCGAATCCGTCGAGAAGCACGGCCCTGACGCGGCCTCCGAGCTTGAGGACGAGCGGGCGGAACTCGTCGGCAAGCTCGGAGAGAACATCGTCGTTCGCGACGCTGTCCGCTACGAGGCCACGGACGGCGACGTCCTCAGCGCGTATGTCCACCCGCCGGCGAACAAGCTCGGCGTCCTCGTGCACGCGCGCGGCGACGGCGACCAGGCCTACCGCCTGGCCATGCACATTGCCGCGTCGCGGCCGCTCTACGTCCGCCGCTCGGAGGT
>Ga0066903_100002091_pt1 | contig 15330 bp, 11 predicted proteins | sample PanSoiMetaGPlot1_FD_67491 | JGI IMG/M metagenome (GOLD analysis project Ga0066903, IMG submission 67491) | Tropical forest soil microbial communities from Panama analyzed to predict greenhouse gas emissions - Panama Soil - Plot 1 (version 2) | ecosystem: Environmental > Terrestrial > Soil >...
GTGGCGGGGCGGGCAGCGAGAGTGGCCACCAGCTCGTCGAGCAGGCCGAGCCGGTCGGCGGCAGCCGTGAACAGCGGCAGGTTGACGACCGCGAACTGCATGTCGACACCGGCCTCCAGCGCGTCGAGCAGCTCGCGGGCGACCGGAAGCGCATGCGCAGTGTCGGAGGCGAGGGCCAGGACGTGTGCAGTCGAGGCGAGCGCGAAGGTCACCGACTGGATCTCGCCTACCTCGCGGGCGGTGTCGAGGCCCGTGTCGGCATCGGCGAGCGCGCCGTCGAGATCCCCTCGTGCCAGCCGCAGCTCGGCCCGGATGCAGTACGCCTGCCAGGAGCCGACGTTCGGCGTCCCCGCCTCCACCGTCGCGATGAAGCCATTCGCCGTCTCGAGCGCATCGTCCCAGTCGCCAAGTCGATACCGGTGGTCGCAGAGTGCGCCTCCGAACCAGCGAAGCAGCGTCTCCGACCCTGTGCGAACGGCGGACCGGGCGGAGTCGAGACGCGCGGCATAGGAGGCTTCGATGTCGCCTCGCACCTGATAGGCCACCGAGAGGCTGTTCAGAGCGCGCGTGAGCGTGCCCGCCGCAGTCGTGCCTCTTGCGAGCGCGACACTACGCTCGATGTCCTCGAGGCCGCTCGGGTCGCCGCTGTAGACCCGCTGGATGCCGAGGAGGTTCAGGGACTCGCTTCGGCCCTCGTCGTAGCCGAGCGCCTCGGCTTCCGCGAGAGCCTCCGACGCCAGCGCAATGGCCGATTCGTCGTCGCCCATCAGGCCGGCGCGGGACGCATTGCGAATGAGCACCCAGATGCGCGGTCGGCTCGGAGGAGAGTCCCTCACGAGCGCCAGTGCCCGTTCCGAGTGCTCGTCGGAGAGCTCGCGGCGGCTCTGCATCCAGTACGTCTGCGAGATCAGGATCTCGGCTTCAGCCGCCCGGGTCCTGTCGCCGATCGCGAGCAGGGCGTCCCGAGCCTCCGCCAGCCTGTCGAGATCACCGCCGCCCACATGGTGGCCGACCGGCACGGCTCTCTTGAAGAGGAGTTCGACCCGTTCGGGGTCGTCCTCGGTCGAGAGTTCGAGCGCTGCGTCGTAGAACCGTACGGCGGTCTCGACGGAATAGAGCGCCGCGGCGCGGTCCCCGGCGCTGCGGAGGGCCGCTCGCGCCGCCGTCCGGAGCGCGACGGTGTCGAGCCCAGCCGCCTCCGCCAGCTCGAGCGCCTGGAGGTAATGGTGCGCCAGCATCTCGGCCTGCTCCTCGGGCCGCCCGAGCGACTCGATCCACGTCGCGACCCGCTCGTGCTTCGTGGACCGCGCGGCACGAGGAATCTGGCCGTACGCCACGTCGCGGATGAGCACATGACGGAATGCGTACTCGGTCTCGTTTCCGACCGACGAAGCGCGGGCGCGCTGCACGAACTCCTTGCGCTCCAGCGAGTGGAGCATCTCTTCTGCCTGCCAGTGCGGCACTCCGCCAACGGCCTCCGCAGCCCCGAGCCAGAACACCTTGCCCACGACGGCCGCGTCCTGGAGCAGCAGCTTCTCCGCGTCCGAGAGCGCGTCGAGCCGGGCGGCGATGATTCCCTGCACCGACTCCGGAAGCTCGAGCAGGTCGCCCCGCTCCTGCAGCACACGTGCGTACTGCTCTGCGTACAGCGGGTTGCCGCCGGCGCGGGCCAAAAGGGCTTCCTCCGTCACCGCGTCGAGAGTCGAGTTGTCCAGAATCCCTCTGACGAGAAGGGCTGTCTCCTCGTCGGAGAGCGGTGACAGCGAGATCGTGAGCGCATTCGGCTTTCCACCGCCCCAGCCGCTGCGTCGCTCGAGGAGCTCCGGGCGCGCGGTTCCGAGAACGAGCATCGGGACGCCGCTCGCCCGATCGACGAGGCCGTCGACGAAGTCGAGTAGCGCGTCGTCGGCCCAGTGCAGATCTTCGAACACGAGCACGAGCGGCTCCCCCTCGGCAAGCGCTTCGAGAAAGCGGCGCCACGCCGCGAAGCTCTCCTCCTGGCTGCCGGCGCCGTCCTCGGTGAGGCCGGCGAGCGGACGCAGGTGACCGTAGACCCAGTCCGCCTCGGTGTTGCCGGGAAAGACCCTGTCTACCGTTTCCCGGAGCTTCTCCTCCGCCAGGTCCAGCGTGTCGCTGTCGAGGATTCCCGCCTCGGCCTTGACGATCTCGGCCAGCGCCCAGAAGGTCACGCCCTCCCCGTAGGGGAGCGATCGTCCCTGCCTCCAGCGGACGAACTCGACGCCCTCGTCGATCGACCGGAAGAGCTCGGAGACGAGTCGGCTCTTGCCGATGCCGGGCACGCCGACGAGCGTGACCAGCTGTGGCCGCCGGTCCTCGCGGGCGCGGTCGAAGGTGGAGACGAGCAGTTCCAGATCCCGGGTGCGTCCGACGAGCTCAGCAGAGGACCTCGGCGAAAGGTCGACGCCGAACCGCGACCGGGCCTCCAACGGCTCCCAGACGTCAATCGGTGCGCTCTTGCCCTTGGCGGTCACGGGCGCGGCCTCGCGGTAGACGATCACGTCCGTAGTCGCCCGGTAGGTGTGCTCGCCGACCAGGATGCCGTTCAAGGCCGCGGCCGACTGCAGTCGCGCCGCCGTGTTGACGACGTCGCCGGAGGCCATCGTCTCGCCCTCGCTCGCCCGGGCGTCCAGCGCGACGAGAGCCTCGCCGGTGTTGACGCCGATCCGCACCTGGAATGCGTCTCCTTGCTCCTCCGCCCAGGCGCGGATCGCCAGCGCCGCCCGCACGGCGCGCTCGGGATCGTCCTCGCGCGCGACGGGCGCCCCGAAGAGCGCCATGACGGCATCGCCGATGAACTTCTCGACCGTGCCTCCGTACCGCTCGAGATCGGCGCGGAGACGGGCGTGATAGGGGCCTAGCAACGCCCGAACGTCCTCCGGATCGAGCGTTTCTGACCTGGCCGTGAATCCGACCAGGTCGACGAAGATCACGGTGACGACCTTGCGCTCTTCTAGGCCTGCTGCCGGACTAGCCCCGAGCGTCGCGCCGCAGAACGGGCAGAACGGAAACTCGCCCGGGAGCTCTTTCCCGCAGCTAGGGCAGGTCACGGCGCCGAGTCTAGGCGCAGGCCTGGAAGAGGTCACGGCCATGCTTCGTAGTTCGAACGACCGAGGCGTGCGGTTTCGAGAACCGGCTACGCCGCGCGGCGGACGAACAGGCCCGCGGCCCGCTTGTCCTCGACGGCGTGCTCGCGGCCGCCTGCGACGACAGTGAGCGTTCCGTCGCCGGCCTTGGCGACCTCGAGCGGCGTTCCGGGCGCCAGGCCCTCGTCGTAGAACCAGTGCAGGAGCTCGCCGTCGTGCTCGGCCAGGCGAACGACCGTGGCTCGGTCGCCGGGCTCGAGATCGGAGAGCGCGACCAGCTCGCGGTTCTCGGCCTGCTCGAAATCGGTGTCGACCGGCCACCCGTGCGGGCAGCGGTCGGGGTTGCCCAGTCGCTCGGCCATGCGCTCGATCATGTCGTCCGTGAACGTGTCGCCGAGCTCGTCCGCCTGCACGTGCGACTCGGCCGCGGTGTAGCCCATGAAGTCGGTCAGGAAGCGCTCGATGATCCGGTGCTTCCGGACGACCCTCTGCGCTCGCTCGATGCCGAGCGGGGTCAGGATCGCCTCCTTCTGCTCGCCGCGCTCCACGAGACCCTCGGCCTCGAGGCGCTTGAGCATCTCGCCCGCCGACGCGCGGGAGACACCGAGCATCTCGGCGACGCGCGAGGCGATCGCGGCGGAGCCGGTCGCAGGCTGGTACTCGCCGATGGGGAAGGCGAGGAAGTAGATCGTCTCCAGGTAGTCGTCGACCGAGTGCCCCGCCATCGGCCCGACTATAGTCGACGCCTCTCCCGTGTAAGGCTTGCCTTACACCTCGGAGGGCCTGTAAGGTGCCCCTTACACGTGAGCACGTCACAGATCCTCTTGCTGGGCGCCGTCGCGGGTTCGACCATCTTCCTCGGGCTACCCATCGGCCGTCTGGAGGGGGTCAGCACCGGGATCCGCGCCTTCCTCTGCGCGAGCGCCACGGGGATCCTGCTCTTCCTCTTCTTCGACGTGCTCGAGCACGGCGTCGAGCCGGTCGAGGCCGCGCTCAACGGGGCCGTTCACAACGGCGGCTCCTGGGGCGTCTTCGTGGGCTACGCCGCGCTGCTCGCCGGCGGTTTTGGCCTCGGCTTCCTCGGTCTCGTCCATTACGACCGCTGGATGGCCAAGCAGCGTGCAAAGAGCATGCTCGGCCCCGGTGCGGCGTCGGCGGCCGAGTTCGAGCCTTCGTGGATCCACGGCATGTCCAGCGCAAGCTGGCTGGCGGTGCTGATCGCGACCGGGATCGGCCTGCACAACTTCGCCGAGGGCCTCGCGATCGGCCAGTCGGCGGCGCTCGGCGAGACGAGCCTCGCTCTCGTTCTGATCATCGGCTTCGCGCTCCACAACGGCACGGAGGGCTTCGGGATCGTCGCGCCGCTCGCCGGCGACACGCAGCGTCCGACCTGGCGTTTCCTGATCCTCCTCGGCATCATCGGCGGCGCGCCGACGTTCTTCGGCACCGTCGTCGGCCAGGCGTGGACGAGCACGGCTGTTTCCGTCTGCTTCCTCGCACTCGCAGCCGGCTCGATCCTGTACGTGGTCATCCAGCTCGTACAGGTGAACGCCCGGCTCGGGCACAAGACCCTCGTCGCGTGGGGCCTCTTCGGCGGCCTCGTCCTCGGCTTCGCGACGGACTTCGTGCTCGGCGCCGTCGGCGGCTAGTTCGTCGGGGACAGCCGGTTCGATGTGGCCGAAACCGCGACGTCTCGTCCGCACTCGTCCAGCTGTAAAGCCCCTTTCCAGGGTCTGACCCCACCCTGACCCCGATCTGGCCCGGGTCAGACCCTGCGCAAGGAATTAGCTGTCCGTTCTGGCCTGAAGGGCCGACTCGAGGGCTAGGCTCGACGGGTGCCCTACGCATCCGTCTACCCGCTCGTCTCGGCGCGGTCGCTGGCGCGGCCGTTCACGTACGAGGTGGGGGAGGAGATCGGCAAGGGTGCCGTTCTGTCGGTGCAGTTCGGAGCCGCAAAGCGGCGCGGCGTGGTCGTCGGGCTCGAGCACTCGCCGCCGGCCGGGGTCGAGGCGATCGCCGCGGGCAAGCTCCTCGACGAGCTGCCGCCCGCGCTCGTCGATCTGGCGCTCTGGACGGCCGACTACTATGGCTCGACGCCCGCCCGCGCGCTTTCGCTGGTCGCTCCTACGAAGCCGGCCCGGCGCGGCGATCTGCGCAGTCCCAGCCGCGACTACGCGCTCGGCGGCGAGGCCGAGCCGCGCGAGCTGAGCACCCCGCAACGCGAGGCGCTCGAGCGTATCGAAGCCGCGACGAAGGCAGGCGGCGGGCATTTCCTGCTCTACGGCGCCACCGGGAGCGGGAAGACCGAGGTCTACCTCCAGGCGTGCGCAGCTGCGGTGGCGCGCGGCTGCGGAGCGATCGTGCTCGTCCCTGAGATCGCACTGACGCCACAAACGCTCGGGCGTTTCCGCGCCCGCTTCGGAGACCGCGTCGCCGTGCTGCATTCGGGACTCTCCGAGGCGGAGCGGCGCGACGAGCGCGAGCGAATCGCGTCGGGAGACGCGCCGGTCGTCGTCGGGGCCCGTTCGGCGGTCTTCGCGCCCCTTACGCGCCTCGGGCTCGTCTGTATCGACGAGGAGCACGACCCGTCCTACAAGCAGGAGTCCGATCCGCGCTACGACGCGCGCACGGTGGCGGCGAAGCGCGCGGCGCTCGAGGGCGCCGTCGCCGTCTACGGGTCCGCCACGCCGCGGCCGGAGAGCTGGGCGCGGCTCGAACGGCTCGAGCTCGGCGCCCGGCTCGGCATCCCGTTGCCGCCCGTATCCGTCGTGGACATGCGCCGCGAGGGTGGCTATCCGCTCTCCGCGCCCCTGCTATCCGAGCTCGCCCGCGTCGAGCGAGAGGGAGGCAAGGCGATCCTGCTCCTCAACCGCCGCGGTCTGGTGCCGGCGCTCCACTGCCGCACCTGCGGCGAGACGAGCCGCTGCCCGAGCTGCGACGTCTCCCTCGTGCTGCACGCGGACGGCTCCCTCCGCTGCCACCACTGCGGCTACCTGCAACCCGAGCACGACCTGTGCCTGGCGTGCGGCTCACCCGAGCTCGTCCGGGTCGGCGCGGGGACCCAGCGGCTGGAGCGGGAGCTCGAGAAACACGTTCCCGGCCTCGAGCGAATCCGGCTCGACGCGGACACGGCCGCCAGCCCCGCCCACCTCCAGACGGCCCTCGATCGCTTCTCGCGGGCGGATCGCGCGGTGCTGCTCGGAACGCAGATGGTGGCGAAGGGCCACCATTTCGACGGCGTCACGCTCGCCGCGGTCGTGGACGCAGACACGGGCCTCGCCATGCCCGACTTCCGCGCCGAGGAGCGCACGTTCCAGCTGATCACGCAGCTCGCCGGGCGCAGCGGCCGCACGGCGCCCGGCCGGGTGCTCGTCCAGACGTTCCAGCCCGACTCGCGTGCCGTGGTCTTCGCAGCCCGCCACGACGTCCCGGGCTTCCTCGCCGAGGAGCTGCGACGCCGTGAAGAACTCGGCTACCCGCCGTACCGGCATGTCGTGCGCGTGCTCGTCTCGGGCCGTAACGCGGAGGATCCGCGCCGCCTGCTCGAGGAGATCCACGCCGTCATGGGCGATCCGGACGCGATCGGGCCCGCACCGCTCCTGCGCCTGCGCGGCCGCCATCGCGCCCAGCTGATCGCGAAGACCGGCGAGCCGCGCCGCGTCGCATCGGCGGCAGCGCGCCTCCTCGCAGCGGCGACTCCGGGGATGCGCCGTGCAGGCCTGCAGGCCGTGGTCGACGTGGACCCGCAAAGCATCTAGTTCGGCTAGCCGCACGTAGACACGCAGGCTGTCCCCCTGGCTCAGGCCTGCTCCCAGGGCGACAGTGCACCTACATGCCACCGACAGGGGGACACGCCATGAAACCGGGATTCAGCCAGCGCGGCACGCTTGCCGTCGTCTGCCTGGCGACGGCGATGCTGATGCTGGACATCGCGGTCGTCAACACTGCTCTCTCGCACATCGCCGAGGATCTGGACGCAAGCCTCTCCGGCCTGCAGTGGATCGTCGACGCCTACACACTCGCGCTCGCCACCGTCGTGCTGACCGCGGGGTCCGTTGCCGACCGCCTCGGCCGCAAGCGCGTGTTCGCCTGGGGCATGGTCATCTTCACCGTCACGTCACTCGTCTGCGCGATGGCTGGCAGCATCGAGCTCCTCGACGCCGCGAGGGCCGTCCAGGGCATCGGCGCCGCCATGATGTTCGCGAGCTCGCTTGCCGTGCTCGCCGACGCGTTCCCCGGCGCTGCCGAGCGCGCGAAGGCGTTCGCCGTCTACGGCGCCACCATCGGCGCTTCGTTCGCCATCGGCCCGCTCGTCGGCGGCGCCCTGACGAGCGGCATCTCCTGGCGCGCCGTCTTCTACGTCAACATCCCGATCGGAATCGCGGCCCTCGTCGCCACCTACGCCTGGGTGCGCGAGTCGAAGGACCCCGTCCCGCGCCGCATCGACTGGGCGGGCCAGGTCACGCTCACCGGCGCGCTGTTCCTGCTCGTCCTCGCGCTCCTGCGCGGCAACGAGGACGGCTGGGGCAGCGAGGCAATCGTCCTCGAGCTCGTCGGCGCGGCTGTCCTGTACGCAGCGTTCCTCGCGATCGAGTCGCGTGTCAAGGATCCGATGCTGCCGCTGCAGTTCTTCCGCCGGCCGTCCTTCACCGGCGCGCAGGTGGCGGCATTCGCGATCTCGGCGTCGTTCTTCGCGATCTTCCTGTACACGACGCTGTACCTGCAGGAGATCCTGCACCTGTCGCCGATTCAGACCGGCCTCGTCTACCTGCCCGGGACGATGGTGATCTTCCTCGTCTCGGGAGCGAGCGCATCGCTCGTGAACAAGGTCGGACCTGCAGTGCTGGTCGTGGCCGGCCTGTTCCTCGTGGCTGTCGGGATGGCGCTGATGCTGCTGATCGACCCGAGCTCCGACTGGGAGATGTTCCTGCCCGGCCTGCTCGTCGGCTGCCTGGGCACGGGGCTGTTCAACCCCGCCGTCGTCGCCATCGCGCTCGGCTCCGTTCCCGAGAACGTCAGCGGCCTCGCGGCGGGAACGAACGACGCGTTCCGCCAGGGCGGCATCGCGGTCGGCGTGGCCCTGTTCGGGGCGATCGTCCCTGCCGGCGCGGCACTCGGTCACGGCTCGCCCGCCGACTACATCGACGGCATGCACTACGCGGCCATCGTCGGCGCAGCCCTTGCGCTCGCGGGGGCAATCGCGTGCTCGCGACTCTTCCGCGTGGGGCTCGCCTCGTCCGGCAAGCAACTCGCTGCCGCGGCCGTCGGCGCAAGAGCGCGCTAGTCCCGCTCTCCAATCGAGGGGGTTCGCGCTGTGCGGACCCCCTCGATCCGTCATAGTTGCGGGCTGCAGATGAAGCCGCGATTCAGCCAGAGTGGGACACTTGCCGTCGTCTGTCTCGCGACGGCGATGCTGATGCTCGACATCGCGGTGGTCAACACCGCTCTCTCGCACATCGCCGCAGACCTCCATGCGAGTCTCGCCGGGCTGCAGTGGATCGTCGATGCGTACACGCTCGCGCTCGCCACCGTCGTGCTGACGGCAGGATCGGTCGCCGATCGTCTAGGACGGCGGCGCGTCTTCGTTTGGGGCATGGTCGTCTTCACGGTCACCTCGCTCGTCTGTGGGCTGGCGAACAGCATCGAGCTGCTCGACGTCGCCCGGGCCGTGCAAGGCCTGGGCGCCGCGATGATGTTCGCGAGCTCGCTCGCCGTCCTGGCCGACGCGTTTCCGGGCAGCGAGGAGCGCTCCAAGGCGTTCGCGGTCTACGGGGCGACGATCGGTGCCTCGTTCGCCGTCGGCCCGCTCGTGGGAGGTGCGCTGACGAGCGGCATCTCCTGGCGGGCGATCTTCTACATCAACATCCCGCTCGGAATCGCTGCACTCGTGGCCATGTACACCTGGGTTCGGGAGTCATACGACCCCACGCCGCGCCCGGTGGACTGGCCCGGACAGCTCACGCTGACGGGTGCCATGTTCCTCCTCGTCCTCGCGCTGTTGCGCGCGAACGAGGACGGCTGGGGGAGCACGGCGATCGTGGCCGAGCTCGTCGGATCGGCAGTGCTGTTCGCGGCTTTCGTCGTCGTCGAGAGGCGGTCGAAAGCACCGATGCTGCCCCTCGAGTTCTTCCGCCGCCCGGCCTTCACCGGCGCGCAGGTAGGCGCCTTCGCGATCTCGGCCTCGTTCTTCGCGATCTTCCTGTACACGACGCTCTACCTCCAGGAGATCCTCCACCTGTCGCCGATCAAGACGGGGCTCGTCTACCTCCCGGGCACGGTGGTGATCTTCCTCGTCTCCGGGGCGAGCGCAGAACTCGTGAAGCGGATGTCGGCTGCCGTCCTGGTCGTCGTCGGGCTCCTGTTCGTCGCAGCCGGGATGACGCTCGTCCTCCTCCTCCAACCCGACTCCGACTGGACGGCGCTCATGCCCGCCCTCCTGCTCGCCTGCGTCGGCACGGGGCTGCTCAACCCGGCGATCGTGGCGATTGCGCTCGGCTCCGTGCCCGAGAGCGTAAGCGGCCTCGCGGCGGGGACGAACGACGCGTTCCGCCAGGGCGGGATCGCGGTCGGCGTCGCCGTCTTCGGGGCGATCGTTCCCTCCGGCGCGGCGCTCGGTCACGGCTCGCCGTCGGACTACGTGTCCGGCCTGCACGACGCTGCGATCGTCGGAGCCGCGGTCGCGTTCGTCGGCGCGGTCGTGTGCGCCCGCCTGTTCAGGGTCCGCATCGCGGCCGCGGAGGACCAGGCTCCTCGGGCCGCCGCCGCTCCCACGAGCCGCTGAGGGGCTGCAGAGGCCGAAGTACACTGGGCTCGTGGCCGAGGAGCACGGGCAGATCCTCGAGGAGGAGCCGGGCGAGAAGCGAGATCCGGAACAGGAAGCGCGGCGTCGCCTCGCGCTCGCGCAGATCCGCCAGTACCCGGACCCTGCGCTGCGTATGACGGCGGCCGAGATCGACACGTTCGACGACGACCTCCGCGCGCTGGCCGAGCGCATGTACGTGCTGATGACCGATGCGAACGGCATCGGCCTGGCGGCGACCCAGGTCGGCGTCGTCAGGCGCATGTTCGTCTGCCGGCTGGGCGAGGACGAGGACGCCGAGCCCGTCGCCTTCGTCAACCCGGTCGTGACCGCCACCGGCGAGGGCCGCGAGAGCGCGGACGAGGGCTGTCTGTCGCTGCAAGGTGTGCTCGTCCCGGTCGACCGGGCAACGAAGCTCACGCTGGAGGCGCAGGATCTGTCGGGAGTGCCGGTGCGAGTGGAGTTGAGGGACATAGACGCCCGGGTCGTCCAGCACGAGCTCGACCACCTCGACGGCGTCCTCATCCTCGACCGGACGACGGACGAGGCGCGCCGCGAGGCGCTGGCGAAGCTGCGGCCGCAGCCGATCCTCGTCGCCCGGCCGTAGTGGCCAGCATTGGCGTCGCCGCGACGGCGCCCTTCGGCGCGGACGTCCTGGAGCGGATCGCACACAGGCACGAGATCCTTTTCGTCCTCACGCGGCCCGACTCGGCGCAGGGGCGCGGCCGCAAGGTGGCGCCGCCCGCCGCCAAGCTCGTGGCCGAGCGGCTCGGGCTCCCCGTGCTCCAGCCGGAACGGCTCGACGGCTCCGTCGAACTGCCGGCCGAGACGATCGTCGCCGTCGCCTACGGGCTGCTCGTGCCGAGCGGGCTCCTCGACAGACACCTGTGGCTGAACGTGCACCCGTCGCTGCTTCCGCGGTGGCGCGGCGCGGCTCCGGTCGAGCGGGCGATCATGGCCGGTGACGCCGAGACCGGAGTGTCGATCATCCGGCTCGTCGAGGCGCTCGACACGGGCCCGATCGGCGCCCAGGAACGGTTCGCGATCGGGCCTGAGGACGACGCGGGCGCCGTCTACGAGCGGGCCGCGGAGGGGGCGGCGCGCCTCCTCGACCCCCTGCCGGAGGCGTTCGAGCCGCAGCCGGACGAGGGGACGACGTACGCGGAGAAGATCGCGCCGGACGACCGCCGCCTCGACCTGTCGCGCCCGGCCGACGAGCTCGTTCGGCGCGTTCGTGCGCTCTCGCCGCACATCGGCGCCCGTGGAGAGCTCGAAGGCCGCCCCGTCACCGTTTGGCGGGCGCGCGTGGCCGGAGACGGCTCGTTCGAGCCGCTCGAGGTGCAGCCCGAGGGCGGGCGACGCATGGAGTATGCGGCCTGGCTCCGTGGCCTGCGCTGAGCCTCAGCGACCGAGCCAGAAGCGCATCGCGTCCGGGAAGCGTGCCGCCCAGGCCGACTCGATGTGCACGCCACCCGGGACGACGGCCGCATGCAGGCGATCGGGGCCGTAGCCCTTGCGCTCGAGCAGAGTGGCCATCCGCTCGAAGCCCTCGACGTACCACCCGTTCGCGTCGGGATCCGTCGGTGCCTCGAGATCGCCGGTGTCGAGCCAGATCCGTCCGTCGACGAAGGGCGCCTGCTCGAAGAACGCGAACGCCTCGTCGCCGCCGAAGAACGCCGTGCTCATCGCGCCCGCGAAGCCGAGAGTGCCCTGCCACGAGAAGAACGCGTACAGGCTCACGAGCGCGCCCAGCGAGGAGCCAAGCATGCCGGTCGCGTCGGGGCCGGGCTCCGTGCGGAAGGAGCGGTCGACGAGCGGCTTGACCGAGCCCAGCACGAAGTCGAGGTACTCGACGGCCCGCCCGTGCTCAACGTGCGGCGCCTGAGGCCAGGGCGAGTACTCGCTCGCGCGCGCGTCGCTGCGATTCGCGATCCCGACGACGATCGCCTCGACCCCCTCGCCCGCCAGCTCCGCCATCGTCTCGTCCACGCGCCACTCGCCGCTGTGTGCGGTCGCCTCGTCGAAGAGGTTCTGCCCGTCCTGCGCATAGAGGACCGGGTAGCTGCCGCCACCGCCGTAGGAGGCCGGTAGGAGTGCAAGCAGCTCCCGGCCGAGACCGCGGTGCACGACGAGCTCGCCGACGACCGTCGACTGCGGAGCCCTGGCGTACGGTTCCCAGGTGTCCATGCCCGCGCAACCGTAGCGATGGCCGTCTCTCCCGCACGCCGTGCCGCGTACGAGGTCGTGCGGCGCGTCTTCGAGCACGACGCGTACGCCGACCGTGCCCTCGCTACCGCAGCGGAGGGCCTCGACGCGCGCGACCGCGCCCTGGCGACGCAGATCGCCTACGGGACCGTGCAGCGTGTCCGCGCGCTCGACCACGGCATCGAAACGCTCGCGCGGCGACCGGTCGCGAAGCTCGACCCACCGGTCCGTGCCGCGCTGCGCATCGGCGCGTACCAGATCGCCTACCTGAGCGGCATCGCGCGGCACGCGGCGGTGAACGAGACGGTCGAGCTCGTCCGCGGCGCCCGTCTGGAACGTGCCGTACCGTTCACGAACGCGGTCATGCGTCGGCTCACGGTCGGCCTGGGCGATCTGCTCGCCGCGCTGCCGGACGGGCCGCTCAAGCTCTCGTACCCGGACTGGGTCGCCGAGGTCTGGGAGCGGGACTTCGGCCGCGAGGCCGCCGTCGCGCTCATGCGCACCCAGAACGAGCCTCCGGAGACGACTGTCCGGCTTGTCCACGGTGATCCTCCGGGCGAGCCGACCGACGTACCCGGCGCTTACCGCGTCGAGCGTGTCGACGAGCGCGCGCTGGGCGAGGGGAGGATCTGGCCTCAGAGCCGCGGCTCGCAGCTCGCCGGGCTCGCCGTGGGTGCCCGCCCCGGTGAACGGACGCTCGATCTCTGCGCCGCCCCCGGAGGCAAGGCGACGCAGCTCGAGGGCGAGGTCGTGGCCGTCGAGAAGCACGAGGGACGCGCGCGCGAGCTTGCCCGCAACGTCGAGCGGCTCGGTGCTGCAAACGTCCGTGTCGTGCACGCGGACGCGCTCGAGTTGCCCGACGCTCTTCAGGGTTTCGACCGTGCGCTCGTGGACGCGCCCTGCTCCGGCCTCGGCGTCCTCAACCGGCGCCCGGATCTCCGCTGGCGCGCGGAGCCGCTCCCAGACCTGCAGCTCGCCCTGCTGCGCGCGGCGTCCGAGCGGGTGAAGCCGGGGGGCACGGTCGTCTACTCGGTCTGCACGCTGAATGCGGACGAGAGCGAGGCCGTCGTGGACGCGTCCGGCCTCGAGCCCGAGGATCTCGGCGCCGAGTGGCCGCCGTTCCGTCACCCGACGCGGGCGGAGTTCCTGCTCACGCTGCCGCACGTGCACGGCACCTCGGGCTTCTTCGTCGCCCGGCTTAGAGTGGGCGCGTGACGGACTACCTGGAGCGGGCGCTCGCGCTCGCCGACGAGACGCTCGGGCTGGCATACCCGAAGCCGGACGTCGGCGCCGTGGTCGTCAGCAACGGCGAGGTCGTGGGGGAGGGCACGACGGAGCTGCGCGGGCGGCACGGCGAGATCGTCGCGCTCGACGCGGCCGGAGACCACGCGCGTGGGGCAACGCTCTACGTGACGATGGAGCCGTGCGCCCACCACGGCTCGACGCCGCCGTGCGCAGACGCGATCGTCGCCGCCGGCGTGGCCAGGGTCGTCGCCGGCTCGCGCGACCCGAATCCGGTCGCGGCGGGCGGGCTCGAGCGGCTCCGACAAGCCGGCGTCGACGTCGAGCTCGTCGACTCGTTCCGGGCCCGCGGGCAGAACGAGGCGTGGCGTACGTGGGTCTCGAAGGCGAGACCGTTCGTGACCTGGAAGGTCGCGATGACGCTGGACGGGCGCGTGACGATGCCCGGGTCGCGGTGGATCTCGGGCGAGTCGAGCCGTCGGCGCGTGCACGAGCTGCGGGCGCGGGCCGATGCCGTCGCCGTCGGCATGGGCACGGTGCGCGTCGACAACCCACGTCTCGACGCTCGTGACGTGGGCGCGCCGCGCCAGCCGAGGCGGCTTGCCTTCGGCCGGGGGCCGCTCCCGGAAGGCTCGGGGCTCGAGCTTCGGAGCGGGGCGCTCGCCGACGAGCTCGGTCAGCTCGCCGCCCAAGGCGTCCAGTCGCTCATGCTCGAGGGCGGTCCTGTCCTCGCCGCGGCGTTCCTGCAGGAGGACCTCGTCGACAAGCTCCTCGTCTTCGTCGCGCCGGTGCTCGCAGGCTCGGGCCGTCGACTGCTCGACGACCTGCCCGAGGCCCTTCAGCTGGCCCGTCTGACAGCCGATCCGATCGGAGATGATGTGCTCCTGACCGCGTATGTCCATGAGCCCTGAGCCCGCACGCATTCGGACGACCGAGGACGAGATCGTCAGCGCCCTGTCCCACTGGCTCGCGGCGCACTACGGCAATGCGCGGCTCCGCGCCGAGCTCCGGGACATCGGCACAGAAGGCCTCTCGTCCGATCAGGGAGCGGCGGTCGAGGAGCTCCTGCGCGAGCTCGACAGCGCTCCCGAAGGCACGCGCGGCAGCCTCGAGATGCTCGTCCGCGAGACGCTCGAAGCCGTCGCGCTGGGCTAGCGACAACCAGTCGGTTAGCCTGCCCCTGTGTTCACCGGAATCGTGCGCGAGCGAGGACGCGTGGTCTCGCTCGACGGCGACGGGACGGGTGTGCGCCTTCGTCTGGAGGCGCCTGCCGCCGCTGCACAGGCAGCGATCGGCGATTCGGTCGCGATCGCCGGCGTCTGCCTGACCGTTGTCGCGATCGACGGAGACGAGCTCGCGTTCGACGCCGTCGCCGAGACCCTCGACCGCAGCTCCCTCGGCCGTCTCCAGGCCGGCGACGCCGTGAACGTCGAGCCGGCGCTCCGCGTGGGCGAGGCGCTCGGCGGCCACTACGTGCAGGGTCACGTGGACGGCGTGGGGCGCGTCCGTGCGCTCGCGGCCGAGGGCGAGAGCGTGCGGATGGTCTTCGATGCGCCGCCCGACGTGCTGCGCTACTGCGTCGAGAAGGGCTCGATCGCCGTCGAGGGCGTGTCCCTGACGATCACCGAGGTCGACAGGCGCGGCTTCGGCGTCGCGCTCGTCCCGCACACGCTCGCCGAGACGACGCTCGGTTCGCTCCAGCCCGGACACGAGGTCAACCTCGAGGCCGACGTTCTGGCCAAATACGTGGAGAGGCTCGTCCCGAAGGGCTGAACGGCCCGGGCTACGATTGAGGCCGATGTCCGCCGTTGCCGAACCGCACCTGACGCCCTTCTCGTCCGTCGAGGAGGCGCTCGAGGACATCCGGCAGGGCAAGTTCGTCGTGGTCGTCGACGACCCCGACCGCGAGAACGAAGGCGACCTCGTCATCGCCGCCCAGTTCGCGACGCCCGAGGCGATCAACTTCATGGCCACGCATGC
>Ga0066903_100002093_pt1 | contig 15327 bp, 13 predicted proteins | sample PanSoiMetaGPlot1_FD_67491 | JGI IMG/M metagenome (GOLD analysis project Ga0066903, IMG submission 67491) | Tropical forest soil microbial communities from Panama analyzed to predict greenhouse gas emissions - Panama Soil - Plot 1 (version 2) | ecosystem: Environmental > Terrestrial > Soil >...
ATCGGGTACTCGCCCGGGGACCGCACCTGACCGGACACGAAGGCGGTCGCGGCCCGCGGGACGAAGATCGTATCGCCGCCGCGAAGCGAGATGTTCTGGGGGATTTGTCCGGATTTGAGGAATTCGAGACTTACGCGAATCACCGTCGCATCCTTGACGTTTGTCACATCGCCGGCCCCTGGGCCCTTCTCGTTCGCGCTCCATGTGAGTGTCGACACATCCGGCATCGGCGCGCCATAGTCCGGCCGGACGATGACCGCGCCGGTGCCGGCGCGCTCGGTGACCGACCCGGCCCGGGCCAAGGCTTCGACAAAAGACATGATGCCGGTGAACTGCAGCGCGCCTGGCTGCCTGACTTCTCCGATCACGAAGATCTGTTGGCTGCGATACTGGTCCACGGACACGCCGATCTGCGGATTCTTCAGGAATCCCTTGGACAACCGTTCGCCCAGTTCCTCTTCGACCGCGCTCAGGCTGCGGCCACCCGCCGCGACACGACCGACCAGCGGAAACGTGAACGTGCCATCGGCGCGGACGATGTATTTGCCCGTCAGTTGAGGCTGCTCCACGACCATGACGGCCAGCACGTCGTTCGGCCCCACGATATAGTCGCCGTTGGTTTGGCCGATGCCGACCGTCACGAGCCCGAGAATCAAGCAGACCAAGAGGCCCACCCACAAGCGAGTGTCTCCTGCTGTCCCGATGGCATGATGTCTGGTCATTGGCGCCTCTCTCAGGTCACGCCCACCTGATCAGAACTCGTACGTCAGAGTTGCTCCGACGCGGACGCGGTCGTACGACCGGGTTTGCTTTGGCCCAGTGGTCGATCTCTCTTGATAGCCGATCGACAGACCCGTCCGTGTCTTGCCGACGCGATATCCGATGCCGGCAGTCGCGCTCCGAAGAGCCTCGTCAGGAATGGGTGTCGGTGAAATGTCCTGATACGCGACGGTGCCGCGCCCAACGGTCACGAACGCGTCCCACGATTCTCCCAGTCGCTCGTTGACCGACCCCGTGACCCAGGTGCCGAGATACTGCTGAGCGAACGTGGTGTACGAGTACTGCAGCTGACGCTGATAGTCGACGGACAGCCGCGCCTGCCCCAGCAGCACATAGCTCAGGTTGATCTGAGCCGTGCCGCCACTCCAAGTATCGTGCGTGCCCGTCAGGAACGTCCGCCGTTGAGCACCTATGGAGACTCGCCCGCTGATCATCGCGTTCGGACTGAACTCCACGAACGGCGCGACGCTCACGTTGTCGGCATCGCTCGCTGTCGCCGTGTCGAACAAATCGCGCTGATACTGGGTGTCGACGCCGATCCTCGTGTAAGGCGTCACGGAGTAGTTGACTTGAAGACCCCAACCATCGGATTCGTGGTTCAACGAATCTGCAAAGTTCACACCCAGAACCGTGAAGTCGTGTTGGTATTCCAAACTGCCTTTCGCGCCATAGACGGTGAGTGTCAGACGTGGAATAGCGGTCACGCTGACGCCGGCCGTGCCACTGCTCGACCGCGAGCGCACGGGGGCGTCGATCTCGAGGGTCACAGGCTGCCGAGTGTTGACCAGGCTGCCAGATACGAACGGTGTCAGCCACCTCAGCGGAAACTCGGCGCGGAACGAATTGCTATTGTCCCAACCCCTGAGGAAGCTGAGCGTCCTGTAGTAATTGAACGTGAACGCGGACGAGGTGTTGATGTTCGCGTGACGCAGCCGGATCCAGCCCGATGCGGTGGGCGTGACCTGGGCCGTCACGTCGTTTTGTTGAGCCAGCTCGGTGCCGAACACATTGCTGTCGGTGCCTGCGTTGCTGATGTTGAGACCTGGGACCAGTGTGACTGGCCCCAGTCGCACAAGTGCGTCGTCTGGGGGATCAGACATCTGTGCCCACAGCATTCCTGGCCACGCGATCGAGATAGCTGTGAGGAAGAGTACGTTCAGCGTCGAACGGCGCACAGCTTCGCCCTCTCACTTACATGGGGATCGTTCTTGCGAACCCGATACCATCACGGTCAGAACAAGCGATCCCAGGCACACGGCTCACTTGTCCGCCTAAGCACTGCCACGTCTTCGTCGTCGACCAGCTGGATTGGCCGATGTAACACCGTTGTTCTCTTGGGTTACTCCAGACCACTGACGGCGATACGCATCCCGTATGCGATCGCGGCTCCGACTCTTTCAGTCACACTCGCTAGCTCGCGACCGCTGAACTGGCCGGATCGTGATAGCCGATCTCCATCGCCCGAAGGCACTCACGGATCATGTTGTCGTCGCGCCGTGTGGCGGCCTCCGTCAACGAGCGGACCGAGGCCTCCAGATCCGCCCAGGGTCGCGCGGAGGCCTCCACTATGAAAATCTTTGCGTGTCGTGGGCTCCGGACGCCGCGCTCACCGGTCGCGAGCAGCTCTTCGTTCAGCTTCTCGCCAGGACGGAGGCCCGTGAATTCAATCTTGACGTCCCTATCTGGCTGGAGACCTGACAGCTCGACGAGATTTCTGGCGAGATCGACGATTTTCACCGGATCGCCCATATCGAGCATCATGATCGCGCCGCGATCCTCGAACGACCCAGCCCTGATGATGAGCTGTACCGCTTCCGGAATCGTCATGAAGTATCGCGACACGTCCGGATGAGTAATGGTGATCGTCCGGCGCTGGCGAATCTGACGCTGAAAGAGCGGGACGACGCTGGCGCGGCTGCCCAGGACGTTGCCGAATCGAACGCACGAGCATCGTGTTGCGCTTCCTCCGCCAGCGAGCCCCAGCACGATCATCTCGGCCACGCGCTTCGAGGCGCCCATGATGCTCGTCGGATTCACGGCCTTGTCCGTCGAGATCATGACGAAGTCCCTGACACCGGACTCAATCGAGAGCTCGGCCAGATTGCGCGTGCCGACCACATTGTTGAGGATCGCCTCCGCCGGGTAGCCCTCCATGAGCGGCACGTGCTTATAGGCCGCGGCGTGAAACACAATCTCAGGCGAAGAGAGCGAGAAGATTCGGGCCATCACCTCCCGATCGCGCACGTTCGCGACGACTGCCGTGACTCGTGAGAAGTCCTCGCGCACTTCGCAGCTCGTCTCGTAGAGGTTGTTCTCGTCCTTGTCGAGCAGGATCAGCTCGGAGGGCCCGTAGTTTTTCAGCTGACGGACTAATTCGGAACCGATCGAGCCCCCGGCTCCTGTCACGAGAATGCGGCGGCCGCCGTAGACCTGAAGCAGCTCTTCGATGTGCTGTCTGTGGCTGACCTTGTCGCGACCGAGGAGATCGTCCATGCTCACGGGCCGCAAGTGGCCGATCATTACGCTTCCGGACATGATCTCCCACAGCGCCGGAACAGACGAGGTCGCCACCGGGATTCTCGCGCAGCGCTGCGCGATCCTTTGTATTACCGCTTGGGGGGCGCTCGGCAGGCACAGGATCACTTCCGAGATCCGATGCCGATCGACGATCGCTTCGAGCTCGGCGATCGGTCCGAGCACGCGCAGCCCGCCGATGCTTCGACCGTAAAGGGCTGGCTCATCGTCCAGGAAGCCCACGATCTCGTAGTCGCTGCTGTTTCGTATTTCCCGAAGCAGATACAGCCCGGCTTCGCCAGCTCCCACCAGGATGACGCGCTTGCGTTCTGAGCCGAGTTCGATTGCTGACGTCTGGTCTGGCTGAATGCCATGGACTCTCTGGTGCAGAAGCCGGCGAAGTAACCTCGCGCCGCACCATCCCGAATACGTCAACACCGGGTGGATGAGGAGAACGCCCGTCGGAATCGCTCCTCTCGTCAGACTGAACGGGGCAAACAAGCGCCACGACAGGGTGACAAGCGTCGCAAAGCAAACTGGGACCAGCAGTTCGGCCGCATCAGCCAGATTGAAGAACCGCCAGACGGTGGCGTACCGCGACCAGATCAGATTGCTGGCCAGATACACCCCCACGATGACGGTGACCGTGATCGCGAACTGCTCACGCTCGGCCGCCGGAACCACGCCGTCGAAACGGCTCAGGTATGACAACCAGAATGCGGCCGCTGTAATGGCAGCGTCGACCACCATCTGGCGTTGACGCGTATAGACAGCCTTGGCAAAGGTTGTCATCACGCGATCGAGTGACTGCGCGACTTGAAGCAGCGATCGGTTTCCCAGCAACTGCTCGCCGAGGCTCATCAGAAACGTCCACCCTCCTGTCGTTGTTGTAAAACGCCAGGCCTATGCGTGGGTGGAGTAGCAAAAGTCGTGCGTCTCGAATTCGTTGACGTCTCCGCAGCGCTCGAGATGTGTCCCGCGGCGCCCTCGGCAATTCGCTTTGCGCAGATTTGCGTGTGATTCGTGACAGTCCGTCTTCGGCTGAAAAATGATTTCCGTCTCGAGAGCAGACGAATACTCTTCTCAGTCGCACCAGCCGAGACGCGATGCATGGGCATTAATCAGGAAACTCTTCCAGAAAACTGGAAAGCCGCTTCCTGATCGGCGCAACAGTGCTGTGACGGAAGTACGCGATGGGAATATCAGGAAAGGCGTAGAAGCATCTGAGCCAGCCAGCTGAAGGGCAATCCGGCGGCAACGTGAGGTCGAGCTCGGGATCGAGCTTCGCGGCAATCTGGCGGCGACGCGACGGTACAAAGGAAAGGGCCGTCGGAATCCGACGACCCTTCCAGGCAGGTGGCTTTGGTTGCGGGGGCGGGATTTGAACCCGCGACCTTTGGGTTATGAGCCCAACGAGCTACCGGACTGCTCCACCCCGCGCTGTTGGAAAAGCTAATGTTACCACATCGCTCAAATCGATCGCGTCCAGAAGACGTGGAACCCCCAGGCTGGCGTCGAGGTCGAGCCCTTTCGATACGACGTCGCTTCCGGCGCGATCGTAGGCCTAGTCGCTCATGAGATCGCCGAATCGCAGCGTGGAACCAGTCGCACCTTCGATTGGCAACCACACGTAGCACTGCCCCTGGCTGCCGGCGTAGTTCACGACTGCCAGCAGGCGCTCCCCGCCCGGCCCCTGCCAGAGAAACGCGAGAAATTCGTCCCAGGTCGGGTTGCCGTCCCAAGCCGGCACGCACGCGAGCAGTTGCCACTGCCCGTCTCGAACCGCCGGAAGTCGGAGGACTGACAGCAGTCGATCGTAGAAGTGTGCGAGCGGTTCGTCGCGTGCCTCGAGCGGGGCGCGCACCAGGTGCGGCGAAATACGAGCGCGCCGTCCTTCGAACTGACCCTGGTGAAACGATATCCGCAAGGTAGGCATGAGCGCCGAGCGGAGGCATACTGTCCGCTCTGACTTTCGCGGACATCGACCGCGCGGCCCGGCAGATCTCGGGGGTCGCTCATCGCACGCCGATCGTCACGTCGCGCTCGGTCGACGAGCGCACTGGCGCACGCGTGTTCTTCAAGTGCGAGAACCTCCAGCGCGCCGGCGCGTTCAAGTTCCGCGGCGCCTACAACGCGCTGTCGCGGCTGACCGCCGACCAGCGCTCGCGCGGCGTGGTCGCCTTCTCCTCTGGCAATCACGCCCAGGCCGTGGCCCTCGCCGCGCGCCTGCTCGAGGTTCCGCGCGTCATTGTCATGCCAGCCGACGCTTCCGCTGTGAAGCGCCGCGCGGTCGACGCTTACGGCGCCGAAGTCGTCACCTACGACCGCGACCGCGACGACCGCGAAGCCATCGGCCGCCGCCTGGCCGAGGAACGCGGCCTCACATTGGTGCCGCCGTTCGACCACCCCGACGTCATCGCAGGTCAAGGGACGGCGGCGCTCGAGCTGTTCGAAGACGCGGGCGAACTGGACGTCCTGTTCGTGCCCTGCGGCGGAGGAGGCTTGCTGTCCGGCTCCGCAGTCGCCGCGGCCGCGAAAACGCCGCGCTGCGCCGTCGTGGGCGTCGAACCAGCGGCCGGTGACGATGCGACGCGATCGTTTCAAACCAAGCAGATCCAGCGCGTGCGCAATCCCCAGACGGTCGCCGACGGCGCGCGAACCGAAGCGCTGGGCTCGCTCACCTTTCCTCTGATTCTCCGACACGTCGCAGAGATGACGACGGTCGACGATGAGTCGCTGCTGCGCGCGATGTTCTACCTCTGGGAGAGGCTGAAGATCATTGTCGAACCAACAGGAGCCCTCGGCGCCGCGGCGGCCTTCGCGGGCCCGATCGCGGGCCAGCGCGTCGGCATTATCCTGAGCGGCGGCAACGTCGACCTGGCGCAGACGGCGGAGTGGCTGGCTCGAACGTAAGGAGATCCGGTGGCGTCCCCACAGCTCGAGATCGTGACCGTACAGACGCGCGCGCAGTGGCGCAAGTGGCTCGAAAAGCATCACGATTCGAGCGCGGGAATCTGGTTCGTGTTTCACAAGAAGCACACGGGCGTGCCGTCGGTGCCCTACGACGACGCGGTCCGCGAGGCGCTCTGCTTCGGATGGATCGACAGCCTGGTCAAGCGCCTGGACGACGACAAGTACATGCAGAAGTTCACGCCGAGGAAACCGGCGAGCAAATGGTCGGACAGCAACCGCAAACGGTGGGCGGAACTGAAAGCGGCGGGCCTGCTCGCAGCGGCCGGCCTGTCCGCGCCGCCGACCGATAACGCCTACGGCGCCAGACCCACGATTCCGCAGACGGTTCCAGCGTTCATTGCGAACGCGTTCAAGGCGAACCGGAAAGCGTGGGCGACCTTCCAGGCGCTGCCGCCGGGCGAGCGCCGCAGGTACGTCGGCTGGATCTACATCGCGAAACAGGACGAGACGCGCGTACGGAGAATCCGCGAATCGATCCGGCTGCTCGCCGCTGGTCAAAAGCTGGGCATCAAGTAACGCGATCGCTCACACGGCCGCGCGCGGGATGATCTTCTTCGCCTGCTGAATCCGTCGTGCCAGCCTGAAGCCAAGCAGGAGCGCCATCACCGCGCCGTACGCCATCGGCCGGGTGATGTCCGACTTCACCAGCCACCAATAGTGAATGACGCCGCCGATGGCTGCGACGTAGACGAGCCGGTGGAGCGTCTGCCACTTCCGCCCGAGCCGGCGGATCATGCCGGCCGTCGACGTCAGCGCCAGCGGCACCATCACCACGAACGCGAGAAATCCCACGGTGATGTACGGCCGCTGCACCACGTCGTCGGCGACGGCGGCGGCCAGGTTGCGCACCGTCGTCCACGACGCCATGCCGTTGGGAAAGTCGAGCCCCGCGAACCGATCGAAGATCAGATAACTGAAGAAATGAAGGCACGCGTAGAAGAACGCGTACAGCCCCATCATGCGCCGGAACCGGATGACGCTGTTCCACCCGGTCAGCCGCCGCAGCGGCGTCATCGTCAGGCTGACGGCGAGAAACCTGAGCGTCCAGACGCCGGTCTCATTCCGGTAGTCGCTGAGCGGATTGGCGCCGAGGTTGCCGGTGAACGCCGCCCACGTCAGATAGGCGGCCGGCGCGAGGCTGGCCAGAAACGCAATCGTCTTGAGAACGACGAGCCACCGTCGGGTCAGGGTCACGGGCGTGCGCGACGAGGTCGCGCGAATCAGAAGTTCTTTCGGAGATCCAGGTTCTTGTACAGGCTCTCAACCTGATCGCCGTAGCCGTTGAACATGAGCGTCGGCCGCATGAGGAACTCGCCGATGCGCCGCTCGCGCGCCTGGCTCCAGCGCGGATGGTTCACGCTCGGATTGACGTTAGCGTAGAAACCGTACTCGTTCGGCGCCGTGCGCTGCCAGGTGTTCAAGGGCTGCTTTTCGGTGAACTCGATCTTGACGATCGACTTGACGCCCTTGAATCCGTACTTCCAGGGCACGATCAGCCGGATGGGTGCGCCGTCCTGGTTCGGGAGCACCTCGCCGTAGAGCCCGACCACCAGCAGCGACAGCGGATGCATCGCCTCGTCCATACGCAGACCTTCGACGTACGGATATTCGATACCCGTACCCAGCCCGCGCTGTCCCGGCATCTGCTTCGTATCGAGGAGCGTCGTGAACTTGACGAAATTCGCCTTGGCCGTCGGCTCGCAGCGCTTCACGAAATTGGCGAGCGGGATGCCGTCCCACGGCATCACCATCGACCACGCCTCGACGCAGCGGTGCCGGTAGACGCGCTCCTCGATCGTCTCGCCCTTCAGGATGTCGTCGAGCGAGTATTTGCCCTTCTTGGCGCACTCGCCGTCGACCGTCACCATCCAGCCGTCGGTCTTGAAGTTGCGGGCGTTATCGGCCGGATCCGTCTTGTCGACGCCGAACTCGTAGAAGTTGTTGTACGTGGTGATCTGTTCCCACGTATTGGTCGCCTCTCCGTTCGTGAGGCTGAAGCCTTTTTTGATGTTGGCCAGCTTGCGGCCGTGTGCGGCGGGCTGCACGGCGTGCAGGACGGCGGCCCCCTTCGAGAGGATGCCCACTCCGGCTGCCGCCCCGGCGGCCGCGCCGGCCGCACGGATGAACTCGCGCCGGTTGATATAGAGGCGCTTCGGCGTAATCTCGGAGCTCTTGATGTCGGACGCGCGTTTGATCAGCATAGCCACCTACTGCATCCGGGGTTATGCCGCCATTATAGAACGGGATACCGGGAGGGGTCGCGTCGCGACGCGATCGGCGCTTTTTACGGCGCCTTGCGCGCGGCGGCCGCGAGCCCGAAGGGAGCTGTCCCAATGGCCACGAACTTGGCGGCCCCGAGGCTCGATTCCCATCCCTGCGCGTCCGGGGAATCCACCACTGGGACAACCGGCGACGTGATGATGACCGCCACTGTGGGCGAGGTCATGGGCCCATGCGTGAGCAGGCGAGCGCGAGCGAACCGTCTCAGGCGACTCGATCGACAGGCAAATCCGCACGGGACCGAATCGGCGGCGCGGCGACATACGCGCCTGCGCCACCCGATGGACGTGGCCGTGTCCGCACGAATGTAGATCAAGTGATGTGCCACGCGAGCTGTGCCTCACGTCGGCGCGATTTCTCTACGGAAAACGGCGTGATAGTGCTCGACTGCGCGCTGCGCGCGCAGGATGTGACCACCGCGCGGAGAACTGGTTTTCACAAAATCGGATGGAACGTCAACTGAAGTGTATGTGCTACGCTCGATCGCATGCCGCGCGACGAGTCGTACTCACAACTCCTGTCGCTCGCCGTCCACGAATTCCGCACGCCGGCCAGCGTGGTCGGCGGGTACCTGCGGATGTTGCAGCGCGACACCGACGCACCGCTGAGCGAGCGGCAGCGGCGGATGGTGGACGAAGCCGAACGCTCGTGCCAGCGGCTCGTCGCGATCGTCGCCGAGCTGAGCGACATCGCGAAGCTCGACGCTGGAACGGTCGGGCTGGCGCGCCAGCCGCTCAACCTGTTCGCGCTCATCACGGAAGTGGCCGGCACTGTGCATGAAAGCCAGGATCGCGGTATACGCCTGCAGGTGAACGGCGCGTCGGGCCCCGCGCCCCTCGAGGGTGATGCGCCCCGGTTGAAAGCGGCATTCGCGGCCATTTTCCGAGCCATTCTGCGCGAGCGGGCGTCCGAAGGCGTCGTCGCGGTGGAGTGTCGGATCGACGACCGGCACCCCTCTCGGCAGTCCACTGTTGTCACCGCCGATGCGGAGCGCGTACAAGCTGCATACGAGGCGGCGGCCGTGCCGTTCGACGAGAAACGCGGCGGCCTCGGGCTGGCGCTGCCGCTCGCGCGGCGGATCATCGAAGGCCATGGCGGACGGCTGTGGTCGCCGGACGTCGAGGGCGGCCGCGGGATCGCGGTGATTTCGCTCCCTCTCTCGGAGTAGATGCTTTGAACAAACCCTTTGTCGCCATCGTCGACGACGACTCGGCCTTCGCCAATTACCTCCGGACGTTCCTGTCCGCTCGCGGCTACGACACGCGATCCTACTCGCGCGGCGACGAAATGGTGGCGACGATCAAGCAGGGCGATCCCCCAGATGTAGTGCTGCTCGACGTGATGATGCCGGGCATGAACGGGATCGAGACGCTGAGGGCCTTGAAAGCCGCCAAGGCCGACTTGCAGGTGATCATGCTGTCTGGCCGCGAGCAGGCGGCGACCATCGTCGAAGCCGTCAGGCTCGGCGCAGCTGACTACGTGGTGAAACCTGACGATCCGGAGGGGCTCGGCGAGATTCAGCTGGACGCCGCGATCAAGAACGCGATGGAGAAAACACGACTCGTTTCGGAGATCACCGAACTGCGGCGGCAGTTGAACGACGACCAGGATCGCGCCTTCCTCTTCTGGGGTGACAGCCCCGAGATGCGGACGATCGCGTCGGTTATTGAACAGGTGTCCGATAGCGATGTCACTGTGCTTATCCGCGGCGAGAGCGGCGTTGGCAAGGAATTGGTCGCGCGCGCCATTCATCAGCGATCGCCGCGTCGCGATCGTCCGTTCGTAAAGGTGAACTGCGCGGCGCTGCCCGCTGAGCTGCTCGAAAGCGAGCTGTTCGGGCACGAGAAAGGTGCGTTCACCGGCGCGGCGGCGACCCGCGTGGGCAAGTTCGAGCAGGCGGACACCGGCACAATCTTCCTCGACGAGATCGGCGAGATGAAGGCGGCGCTCCAGGCCAAGCTGCTTCACGTGCTGCAGGACGGCCAGTTCACGAAGCTCGGAAGCAACAAGCCAATCAACGTCGACGTCCGCGTCGTCGCCGCGACCAACCGCAATCTCGAGATGATGCTGCAGCGGGGGGAGTTCCGCGAAGACTTGTACTACCGGCTGAAGGTGATCGAGGTCACGGTCCCCCCGCTTCGGGAGCGTCGCAGTGAGATTCAGCACCTCACTGGATTCTTCATGGACAGATACGCGCGGCGCTACAACCGGCCGTCCCGGCACCTTACTGACGAGCTCGCACAGTTGTTTCAGCAGTACGAGTGGCCCGGCAATATCCGCGAGCTCGAGAATATGATCAAGCGCATCGTGATTCTCCAGGATGAGCAGCTGGTCGTCCGCGAGATCACGCGATCGGCGCGCCCGGCGCCCGCGTACGCGAGAGTCGGCGTCGCGCCCGGCGCCGTGGTCGCCGATGAGCTCGACGATTTCGAGGAGGCGGCCGATGAGGACGAGGCTCAGCCCGAAGTCTCAGTGGCAACGGCGCCCGCAGGATCGCGTCTCGCGGACGTTGCGAAGACCGCGGCCGTTAAGGCTGAGCGGATGATTATCGAGGACACGCTACAGCAGGTGCATTGGAACCGACGCCGCGCGGCCGAGCAGCTCGGCGTGAGCTATAAGACGCTGCTCAACAAAATCAAGGAGTGTGGCATCAGCAGGAAACAATAGGAACTTTGTTTCCGAAGAACGCCCGGGCAATTCTCAGTTCAGACGAACTTTACTCGGTCCAAATCCCCATCTTCCCCATAGTGCTTGGAAAGTTCCGGTCGTGGCATCCCCATTGCTCGACAGGAACCCGTGTTAAACACGACCCCACCGATTGATCGATCGCAGCAGCACTCCTCATCGGCGCAAGCCCCCGGCCGACCGCAGATCATGGTCGTCGACGACGACCCGGCCATGTGCAGCTTCCTGCGGGCGTTTCTTGCCGACCGCGGGTATTGCGCGGTAACCGTCAGCAACGCCGACGAAGCCATCAAGCGTTACGACGCCCAGCGGCCCGCGGCCGTCATCCTCGATGTCGTCATGCCCGGCAGTATGGACGGGCTCGAAGCGCTCGCGGCCCTCAAGAAGATCGACCGCGATGTCCCCATCATCGTCGTGTCGGGCCAGGGCCGGACGAGCGTGGTCGTGCAGGCGATGAAACTGGGCGCCGCTGACTTCGTCTGTAAACCGTTCGAGGACCGGGATCTCGACGGCCCGCTGACCAACGCGTTGAAACAGCGTCAGCTCCGCGACGACCTCGCGTCGCTTCGCGAGGAACTGCGTGCGCAGGCCGAACACCCGCTGCTGTTCGGGCACAGCGAGAGCATGGCTGAAATCCGCGAGCTGATTCAGCGCGTCGCCGACACCGACGTCACCGTCCTGATTCGCGGCGAGAGCGGCACGGGGAAGGAGCTCGTCGCCCGCACCCTGTACGCGTCGTCAGTGCGGTGCGGGAAGCCGTTCGTCAAGGTGAACTGCGCGGCGCTTCCCACCGAGCTGCTCGAATCCGAGCTCTTCGGTTTCGAGCGCGGGGCGTTTACCGGCGCCATCCAGCCCAAGCCCGGGAAGTTCGAGTTCGCCAACCACGGCACCATGTTTCTGGACGAGATCGGAGACATGAGCCCGGCCCTGCAGGCCAAGCTTCTGCAGGTCCTGCAGGACGGCGAATTCTCACGGCTCGGCGGCAAGCACGACATGAAGGTTGACGTGCGCGTGATCGCAGCGACCAATCGCGAACTCGAGCGGGCGGTGGCAGAAGGCCACTTCCGCGAAGACCTGTTCTTCCGGCTCAACGTCGTGTCGATCTCGCTGCCGCCGTTGCGCGAACGCCGCGAGGAGGTGGCGGCTCTGACCGACTACTTCCTCAAGAAATACTCCGTTCAATACAACAAACCCCATTGCGAAATCAGCAGCGAGACGATGCGTCTCTTCATGGACTACGACTGGCCGGGAAACGTGCGCGAGCTCGAGAACCTGATTAAGCGCGCTGTAGTGCTGGGCAACGAAGCCGCGATTCGTAAGGAGATTAACCACGGCATCGTGACGGCGTCGCAGCGCGCCGCCGCACAGAAGGGCAACGGGAATCACGCTTCAGCGCACCCGTCCCAGACCGTGGCGCCGCACCCCATCAACGGCGCGGGAGCGCAGCCGCCCACGCCGGCCGCCCTGGCCGCGGCCGCCGTCGACGCGGGCCGCTACTCGCTCAAGGACATCTCGCGCGCAGCGGCGCGCCAGGCTGAACGCGAGCTGATCCTCAAGATGCTGCAGCACACGCGATGGAATCGAAAGGAGGCCGCCGAGATCCTGGGCATCAGCTACAAGGCTCTCCTCTACAAGATCAAGGAAAACGGCCTGGACAAGGCCTCCTGACCCTCATGACGGGCACGTCGTTTTATGAAGACGGGTCGAGGGTTCTGACGCCTGGCGCCTTCGAGTTCGTGCTGGATAGCGAGCTGAAACGCGCCGTACGGTCGCAGAACTTCCTCACGCTGGTCATCGTCGAGGCCTCGCGCGAGTGGGACGGCGTCCTCGTCACGGCCGACGACGGCACGCTTCTCGAAATGGCGCACGTGATTGCCAAAGACATGCGCGACACCGATCTCATCGGGCGCATCGATCGAGGCACCATGGCCGTGGTCCTGCTCGACGCCGACTTCAACGATTCGACGCGCGTCATCGATCGCATCGTGTCGCGGATCGACGACTACGAGTTCACCAACACGCTGCGGATTGCCGTCGGAGCCGCCTGTTATCCAACGCACGCCATTGACGCCGTTTCCCTGAAGCGGCAGGCGATGTCGCGGCCGGTCGTGAACTGGCGCACCAAGATCCGTTCGCAGGCCGATCGAAACTGAGGGGGGAACACGTCGAGCCTGACGTGTGACAGAGAGCGTCATGAGCCGCATCCAGCGCATCCTTGAGAAGGCCGAAGGCGACGGCTCCGTTCGCCGGTTGTGGGACACCGCCGACGGAGCGACGGCGCCGTCGTTTCCGAGCGAACCGCTGCGCGGCTCCGGCGCCGGCAAGCCCCGCGGCGATGTCGGCGCGTCGCTCAAATCGTCGCGATCGCTCAGCGGCGGCGAGCTGCATCCGCTGCTCGTGGCTGCCCTGGCCCCCCAGAGCGCGACCGCCGAGCAGTACCGCGCGCTTTGGACACGAATCCCGCACAACCAAGACGGCTCGGCCGTGCGCGTCGTGCTGGTCACGAGTCCCGGGCGTGGCGAAGGCAAGAGCCTGACAGCCGCCGCCCTTGGGCTCACGTTGGCGAATGAGAACCAACGGCGCATCTGCCTTGTGGACGCCGACCTGCGAACGCCGCGTCTGCAACGGCTATTCGGCGTCCCCGACGGGCCCGGCCTGTCCGACGTCATCGTCGGCGACTCATCGCTCGACGACGTGATGGTTCCCTTCAAAGACGGCCGGCTGACGATCGTGACCGCCGGCCATGCACCCGTTCATCCGGCCAAGCTCCCCGAGACGTCAACCATGCGGTCGGCGCTCGACCCGCTGCGCGCCCGATTCGACCACGTCGTAATGGATGCGCCGTCCGCAGTTCCGCCGGCCGATGTCGGCATCCTGGCACCGCTCGTCGACGGCGTGCTCCTCGTGGTCCGCGCCGGCATGACGTCGAAGCTGGCGATTCACGACGCGATTGGCGCGATTGATCGCTCCAAGCTGCTCGGGATCGTGCTGAACGACGCCGTGTAGCGGGCGGAGGAGCCGAAGGACGGCATCGATGGCCGTCCTTCAGTGGAGACCTTCCTATCATGTATGAACGGTTCTACGACCTTCGCGAACGCCCTTTTTCGCTCACCCCGAATCCCGACTACCTTTATCTGAGCCCGACGCACCGCGAAGCACTCAGTGTCCTTCGCTTTGGGATCGAAACGCATGCCGGGTTCGTCGTCTTCACCGGCCAAATCGGATGCGGCAAGACGACGGTGTTGCAGACGATGCTTCGGAGCCTCGACGGGCAGACGTCCGTCTCGCGGCTGGTGAACACGACGCTCGACGCCCGCGAGCTGGTCGAAGCCGTGATGCTCGATTTCGGCCTTGAGCCCGGGCCTGGACAAAGCAAACCGTTCCTGATGCGCGAGCTCGCACACTACCTCATCGACCAGCGGAGGGCCGGACGGGTGGCGCTGCTCGTCATTGACGAGGCCCAGAATCTGAGCCTGCCTGCACTCGAAGAAGTGCGAATGCTGTCGAACTTCGAGACTGAGAAGTCGAAGTTGATTCAAGTGATCCTGGTGGGTCAGTCCAGCCTGCGCGAGGTGCTGGGGCGGCCCGAGCTCGAACAGCTCCGCCAGCGGATCACGGTCAGCTGTCACCTGCAGGCGCTCGACCCTCCTGAAACGAGGGCCTATATCAACCACCGATTGGGAAGAGCCGCCATCGGCGCACCCCTCGCGTTCTCGCGTGACGTGACCGATCTGATCCACCAGCACAGCGAAGGCGTGCCCCGGAAGATCAACGTTATCGCCGACGCGGTCCTGCTGTTCGGCTACGGCGAGGAGCGGCGCGAGATCGATGTCGACTTGACGCGGGAGACGCTCACGGAACTCGAGTTGAGCGGTGTGATTGCGGCGCCCTCGATGGCGGGCAGTGACCGTACGGCGGCGACCGCTGCATCGGACCGCGCAAACGTCGAACGTCTGCTGCATCTGCAAGCGCGAGAGGAGCGCGTGGCGAAGCGTGAGACGGCACTCGCTGAGCAGCAGCAAGTGCTCATGAAAGAGTATCAGCTGCTGCGGCAGCAACGAACGTCTGCGAATCAGCTGGCGTCCCATCCCGAAC
>Ga0066903_100002094_pt1 | contig 15323 bp, 13 predicted proteins | sample PanSoiMetaGPlot1_FD_67491 | JGI IMG/M metagenome (GOLD analysis project Ga0066903, IMG submission 67491) | Tropical forest soil microbial communities from Panama analyzed to predict greenhouse gas emissions - Panama Soil - Plot 1 (version 2) | ecosystem: Environmental > Terrestrial > Soil >...
CGCTCTCCCATAAGATGATCCCTAGGAGCGTGCTGACAGGAGTACGATTCAGCCGAAGGCGCATTAGAGCGAGGTGGCCCCCGCAGACTGGTCGATCGTGCGCTCGCGCAGGGTCCTGGCCCGATGGTCCGATTGCCGGAGTATGTCTCTTTCGCGCATATGAGGGCGCCAACGGGGTAGGTCTCGCGCATCCCGTGGCAGGGAGAACCTGAATGAGTGCGCCCATCTCCACTTCTCGTCAGCCGCGAGCCCTAGGCTCGCGCCGCGAGCGCGCTATCGTGCGCCGCGCGTCCGCTGGCGCCCTGACGCTCCTTGGCGTCTTCGCGATCCCCGCACGGGCGGCAACGTACTACGTCGCCACGAGCGGGAGCGACAATGCAGCCGGGTCCCAGGCGGCCCCGTGGAAGACGGTGCAGAAGGCTGCCAACACCGCCGCTGCCGGAGATACCGTGATCGTCGGCGACGGCACCTACAAGGAGAGCGTCACCTTCAGCCGCAGCGGGACGTCCAGTTCGCCCATCACTTTCAAGAAGGCCGTGGGCGCCACCCCGATCGTGGACGGCGCGAGCCTGGGCGGGGGGGCCTACAGCGCCGTCGTCAAGCTCTCCGGCGTCTCGTACGTCGTCCTCGACGGGCTCACGGTGCGCAACGGCGCGGCCTACTGCGTGGCCCTCAGCGGCAACACCACTCACGTCCAGCTGCTCAACCTCGACGTCTATGGCTGCCAGGGATCCGGCGCCGTGTGGGTCGAAGGGGCGACGAGTCCGTCTTACTCGGTTATCCGCGGCAGCACGGTGCACGACAACACGGGCGGTGGCATCACGCTCTGGAACTCGCCGGGTGGCTACTACCTGATCGAGCAATGTGAAGTGTGGAACAACGCCGGCGCCGGCAACTACGACGGCATCCAGGTAGGCGGTGAAGCGGCTGGCCTGCACCATGTCGTCGTTCGCAACAACACCGTGCACGACAACGGCAGCGCCGACCCGGGTGCCGATCAGATTGACATGGGAGGACACGGGCCGTGCCATCATTACGTGATGGACGGGAACGACGTGTATGGGAGCGGTGGTGCAGTGAAGATGCATGGCAACCCCCCCTTTGCCACCATCATGCGCCGGAACCGGGTCACCGGGATCGAAATCGTCGAGTACGACCGGCCGAACCCGGCGATGATCTATCACAACACGGTCGTGAACGCGCGGGGGCATGCAGTGCAGTTCTGGACTGACCACGTCGATGGCGGTGCCGGCACGAGCTACGGCGGCATGGAACTGCGGAACAACCTCTTCGTGGGCTCGGGGAGCTATCTGCTGATCCTGAACGGTGTCCCCGGCTTCAAATGGGACATGAGCTACTCGTCGCTCAAGCTCGACGGCAACATGTACCGTTTCACCTCGGAGGGCCTCGGCTGGGTGCCGCGTGTGTTCGATTGTCAGCAACCGGACCCCACCGGACAAAACGAGTTCGTGGCGTACCAGGCGGCCAACGCGCCGTACAAGCAGGACGTCCGAGGCAAGCGGACGACGGCGGCGACCTCGGCCATCTTCGCAGACCCGTCGGTCCGCACGTACCAGCTCGCCGCCGGCAGCCCCGCGATCGACGCGGGCGTCGAGCTGACGACCACCACCGCAGCCGGGACCAACTCGACGTCGATTCCCGTCGTGCGCGCGTCCTTCTTCCAGGACGGGTACGGCGGGCTCATCGAGCCCGACATGGTGCAGGTCGGCTCCAACGCGCCGGTGCAGATCGTCAGCGTGGACGATGCGAACAATGTCATCAAGGTCGCGTCACCGATCAGCTGGAGCGCCAACGCCGGCGTGAGTCTTCCCTACGCGGGCAATGCGCCGGACGCCGGTGCGGTCGAATCTGGCGCCACCGGCCCCACGGGCCCGAGTTCCCCGCCGAGACCGCCGAAGCTCCTGTCCGTGGATCCGCTCTGAGTCAGCCGTGGCGGGTCTCCTGGGCGAAGCGCGGGAGCAGCCTCCCCAGCCGAATCGGTGTCCAGACGGTGGGAGCCCAGCGCCGCAGGTATTCATACTGGAGCAGGGCGTAGACCACGATGGACCCGAGGGTCGCCATCGCGGCGCCAAGAGCCCCGTAACGCGGGATCAGGGCCAGGTTGGCAGCGATGGTAACTGCCGCCATGATGCCGTTCATGAGCAGGTCGCCCCCTTGCCGCTCGACGGCAATGAGGGCGTACGCCTGGTAGCGCACGATGGAGTACGGAACGATGGTCCAGACGAGGACGCTCAGCGTGGCCGCGGCACCGACGAACTGCTGTCCATAGAGCACCCGGAGGATCCACGGGGCCGTCAGGGTGACCGCGACTGCGAGCGGGATCGTGCACAGCAGCAGCGTGCGAATTGTAGAGTCGCCGAGCTTGCGCACGGCATGCATGTCGCTCTTCGCCAGGGCCGCCATGTTCGGATAGACTGCCAGACAGAGGCTCTGCGGAAGCACCATCGCCAGCTCGAGCAGCCGCCAGGCGGCCCCGTAGAGGCCGAGGTTCTCCAGGTGCTCGCTTTGCGACAGCATCACAATGTTGATCCGCCAGTACAACGCCGCAACGACCGCGATCAGCACGAAGGTGGGCGCCAGCTTCAGCAAGTTCTCGACTATGCGGCGCTCGACCCCGACCCGAAGACGGATTCCCTCTCGGCGTAGTAGGAGCGCGGCTTGGACGGCGTAGACGGCGCGGGCGAGCACGGCGGCGATCATCACGCCGGCGAGGCCGTATCCGCCCAGAAGCGCGACTATGCCGCCGCCCACGCGCACGACGGCTTCGGAGAGCGCGCAGATGAGCGTGTAGTCCATACGCTGGATCGCAGCGAGTGAGCCCTCCAGCAGAACCGCCACGGTGCCCGGGACGACGGTGAGCGTGGCGAGCAGGATCGCCAGGCGCGTTTCAGGGTCGTAGCCCGAATGCCACGCGATGGCGGCGACGCCGAGCGCGGTGATGAGCGACGCCCCGAACCCGACGACCGACGCGCTGGCGAGCAGCGCGTCTAGGCGGTCGCGGCTGCGAGCTCCCTCACGGGTCAGCACGGGCTGGAGGCCGAGTGGCGCTACCGCCGAGGCGAAGTAGAGGAACGTGTAGGCGAGGGTGTAACGGCCGATACCCTCGGGTCCCAGCTTCCGGGAGAGCACGAACATAAGGGCCGTCGAGAGCATCGGCACCCCGAGCCGCATGACGAGGAGCGACGCCGTGTTCCGCACAACGGTCAGGCGCGGACCAGCCAGCGACCGAGCCCCGTCGAGCAGCCCCTTGATGCCGCTGCCCTTGATGCCTCTGCCCTTCATGCCGACGCCTGCAGCCTCCACATGGTCCGATCGACCATGGCCCAGCCATCGAGACCGCCGCGCGCCAAGCCACGGAACATCCACATGCCCTCGCCGCCTTCAACTTTGATGCGCGGCAAGGCGAGTGGGTCGGAGACCACACGCACCGCCCCGTGCTGCGACGTGAACAGCAGTTCGTACCCGACCTCGTGCAGTATCTGGCGCGTGGTGGCGTTGAAGTCGCGCCGGGTACCGAAGGGATAGGCGAATGCCGTGACGGGCACGCCGAGCCGGTCCTCGAGTGTCTTACGGGAGCGCTCACCCTGGGTGCGGATCTCCGCCGGGGACAAGCCGCCGAGCGATTCGTGGGTCCAGGCGTGTGATCCTACGCTGATCCCCGCCCTGCTCACGGCCTGCAACTCGTTCCAGGAGACCCGCCGGTCGCGCAGCCCGGCCGGTCGGGTGCCGACCTCGCCAGCAGGCACGAACGCTACCGCCGGGACGCCATGAGCCGCCAGCAGCGGCGCCGCCGCCTCGACGAGCGAGACGTCACCGTCGTCGAGCGTCACCAGGAGCGCGCCAGGCGGCACATCCGATGCCCCCCCGAGGAACGCCGTGAAGTTCTCGAGGGAGAGCGCGCGGCCCGACTCGGCAATCCAGCGCACTTGTGTCGCGAAGCTCGTGGAGTCCACGGCGAAGGGGTTGCGCGGCTCCCTGCCGATGACGTGGTAGGTGAGGACGCGTACAGCGCGGTGGACGTCCCTCGTGGCGAATGGCGACAAGCCGCGCGCGACGCGTCCGCCCAGCACGAACGCCCGGCGCGTCAACTTCTTCATGTGCCAGCGCACGTCCATGTCACCTCGAGAACCCCGTCGACGCTGCGACGGGGGGTGCGATCCGCTCGGTACGGGCCGCCGCCAGTGCGCGCGCGATGAACTTCGGATTGCCGAGCATATACCGGCGCCACTTCTTCCGTGGCTGCTGCAGCAGGATCTGCAGCCACTCGAAGCCGGCGCGCCGTATCCAGTGCGGGGCGCGGACGAGATTACCCGCCCAGTGGTCGAACAGGCCACCGACCCCGATGCTCACGGGTACGCGCAGGTCTGGCAGGTGCCGCGTGATCCACTCCTCCTGGAGCGGATTGCCCATCGCGACGAGGAGTACGCCAGGCCGCGCGGCGTTGATGCGCTCCACCACTTCGCGAGAGGCCGCGCCATCGACGAACCCATGATGGAAGCCGGCGATCGCGATCCCGGGGATTCGCTCCTCGAGGGACCGCACCGCGCGGCCGACCGTGTCGGCGCCGGCACCGAGCAGATAGTAGCGGACGCCGTCGCTCAGCGATTCCGCCATCAGCCGCGGTACCAGGTCGGTACCCACCAGGTTGGCGCACATCCGGACCCCGCGCAGACGGGCTGCCAGTCGGACGCCGGTTCCGTCCCCGAACACCACGTCCGCGCGCCGCAGGATGTCGCGATACCAAGGATGCTCCGACGCCAGGTTCAGCGTGTGCGCGTTGGCGATGAAGACGCTCCGCGAACATTCGTCGCGCGCGGCGACCCAGCGCCGGATCAGCGCCACCGCCGCCTTCTGGGTCAAGTTCGTGATCGGTACGTCGAGCACTGTCACGACGTCACGCGCAGGGTCGGGCCCGTCGGGCCACCTCTGGACTCGGGCCCTTTCCGTCATGACAGCCCGGCCTCGAGCGTGTCGCGATACGTGCGGACGGGGCGCTCGGCGGCGATGATGCGCAGGATGTCGCGCAAGCGGACGCGCTTGCTGTCGAGCGACTCCCGCATCCCCGGGTGGCGCGCCATGCGCGGATCGACCTGATCCAGCCCGAGGTCGAGGAGATCGACGGCGTGGAACTCGTATAGCACCGGGAGGTCGGACCGGAGCAGCGCCCGCAGGTTCCGGCGGAACAGAGGCGCGGGGACGAAGTAGGCGAACGTGTGATAGACGGGCAGGCGCAGCCATGGTGTGACCGCGATCGGGAACTCGACGAGATCGCCCGTTCCATTACCGAGCACGTGGGGGCGGATCGGAGCGAACGCGTGGCCGAGGACGTCCATGGCGAAGATGGAGAGCTTCCCCGTGCTCCGGCGGTACGCCGCGAGCCGGCTCGCGATCAGCACCGGGGTGGGAAAGACGGAGGCGTCGTAGCGATAGCCCGCGTCCCGCACCAGGCGCAGGACGCGCTCGTCGACGTCCCAGGCCGGAGCGCGGAAGCCGATCACGTCGCTACCGGACGCATCCGACAAACGCTGGCGCGACGCCTCGAGCTGCTCGCGCAGCATGGCGTCGTCCAGGGTGCTGAACGGCTGCGGATGGGTGAGGGAGTGGCTCGCGACCTCGTGCCCGGCGGCGACGGCCCGGTGCAGCAGGGCGCGCTGTGCGTCGGCGTCGCGCGCGATCGTGAACAGGACGGCCGGCACGTGGAGCTCGTCGAGCAGCTCGAGCAGGCGCGGGACGGCCGTCCGGTAGATCAGGTCGCAGGGCGGCAGGTCCTCGAAGCCGTAGCCCTGGAGGTGGCGGTCGACCGTATCGAGGTCGCAGGACAGCACGGCGTAGCTCATGCGCTGGCTCGCAGGCGGGCGAGCCTTCGCACCGCGGTGCGCACGGCGTCGGCGATGAAGTCGACGTGGCGGTCGGTGTAGAACTCGTTCCACGGCAGCACGACGACCCGCTCGAGACCGCGGAGCGTGTTCGGGTAGTCGGCAGGGTCGTAGGTGACGTCGCCGCCGCCGTCGCGCACCCGACTGGCCCAGGGATAGCGGCTCGTGCCGAACGTCCTGCGCTCGGTGAAGACCCGGCACATGAAGGCCGGCTTCGGGATGTAGCGCGGCGCGCAGAACACGCCCTGCGCCTTGAGGGCCGCCCCGAGCGCGTCGGCGCCGCCGCGAACCACCGCGGGATCGACGATCAGCGGATACTTCCAGTACACGTGGATCGCCCGGGACGGGGGCTGCGGCAGCGTGAGACCGGGCAGAGCGGCCAGTTGCTCCGTCAGACGAGCCGCGGACGCCCGGCGACGCGCGACCACGCCGTCGAGCTTCGTGAGCTGGGCTCGCGCCACCGCGCCCTGCAGGTCGGTCATGCGGTAGTTGAGGGCGAGGAACTCGTGGTCAGGCTCGGGATCGCCGTAGCCCCATCCCTTGTCGCTGAAGAGCGTCATCCGGCGCGCGTGGGCCGGATCGGCCGTGATGACGACGCCGCCCTCCCCCGTGGTCATGTGCTTCCCTTGCTGGAGGCTGAAGGCGCCGATCGTCCCGATGGTCCCCACCAGACGGCCGCCCTCCTGCGCCAGGAACGCCTGCGCGCAGTCCTCGATGACCGGGATGCCGTACGCGTCCGCGATCGCCTTGATGACGCCGACGTCGCATGGGTTGCCGAAGAGGTGCGTGGCGATGATGGCGCGCGTGCGCCGCGTGATGCGGGCGGCGACCGTCTCCGGCGTGACGTTCAGGCTGACGGGATCGACGTCGGCGAACACCGGGATCGCTTGCTGAAAGAGGATGGGCGCGATCGCGCCCATGTCGGTGATCGGGGTGGTGATGATCTCGTCGCCGGGCTCGGGGTCGATGGCGGCGATGGCGACGTGGCACGCCGCCGTGCCGGAGGTCACGGCGCGCGCGTGCGGAAGTCCATGGCGCTCCGCAAAGGCGCGCTCGAACGCCTTCACCTGGGTGCCCTTGGTGCAGTTGAGCGTCCCCGAGTCGATCACGTCCCGGAGCAATCCGAGCTCGTCGGCGCCCAGCTCGCGCCCGCTGTGGTCGGCATCCGAAGGAAGAGCGATCCTGTCAGCCATCACCGTTCCAGTTCCCCTCCACCTACGACGAGGCCCGAGGGGATGACGGGTCAGCCAGCCGCCGCGGCGGACCGGCCGAAGTCGTCGAGCAGGGCCGTGGTGGTCTCCGCGGCGAGCGCCACGCTGGTGTTCCAGGCAGTGACACGAGGGTACGCCTGGGCAGTGGAGCACAGATAGAGACGGCTTCGGCTCACGCGCGGAGCCGGTCGGCGCTCCAGGTAGCCGAGCGTCCAGGCGGGCTCGACGTGCGGCGCGCGGAACACGTACACGGCTTCCACGTCCTGGCGCCGGAAGCCAGGATACAATGCGGAGAGGCCTTCCACGGCCTGCCCGGCGACGACGTCGTCGGAGCGGGCGTACAGCTCACTTCCGGCGTCGCAGTAGTTCATCAGGTAGCAGAGGTGGCGCCCGTCCAGCCACTCGGGCGGGATCACGTGCGTCGTTTCCACGATGCCCTGGAACGGGAAGCGGCGATCGACGACCGCCGTCCAGTAGAAGCGCTCGAGGCGCGCGTGCGAGACCACGAGCGCATTCACGATGCCCTGGTAGCGAAGATCGGGAACCGGCACCGCGGCGGCGAGCGCCCCTTGCGCCACGCGCGCCAGCAGCGGCGCGGGCAGCGTCGACACGACGGCGTCGAACCGGTCGCTGCCTCCCCGCGTCGCCACGCGGACGCCGCCGGCGGTCTCCTCGATCGCGTCGACCGCGCAGCGCGTCCGGACTTCCGCACCGCGCGCCACCACCGCGTCCCGGAGCGCGTCGGCGAGACCGCGATAGCCGCACCGGAGGTACCCCTTCACCTCCGGGCCGCCGTCCTTCTCGCGGTTGAGCATGTTCCAGACCCAGTACGCGGGCAGATCGTCGCGCCGGTCGCCGAACTTCGCGCGCAGCAGCGGATCCCAGATGCGCTCGAAGACACGAGGTCCGAACAGCGCCCGCAGCCAGTCCACCGCACGCACCGCATCCAGCTCTCGTCCGCTTCGCTTGAGCTTCGTGATGTAGAGCGCACCGAGTCCGGTGCGGATGCGGTCGGCGAGCGACAGCGCGCGGAAGCGGAGCAGATCGGCGGGCGTGTTGAAGCCATAGAGCGCGCCGTCGACGAGGAAGCCCATGCCCGTCACGCTCCAGCGCAGCTGGTCGGTCAGCCCGAGCTCACCGATCAGCGCGATCAGCTCGGCGTCGCTGTCGAGGATCACGTGATAATGGCGGTCGAGCGTGATCCCGTGGTGCTCGAAATGCGTGCCGAGACCGCCGAGCTGCCCGGACGACTCGAGCAGCACCGGTTTGTGACCGGCCTTGGCGAGGAAATGCGCCGACGCGAGACCGGCGATGCCTCCGCCGATGACGGCGATCCGGAGCGGCCGCCAGCCGCCGGTGACCAGTCGCAGAGCCGGTCGCTCGTCCGACCGTGCGATCTCGCCCCTCACGATGCCTCTTGCACGCGGAGCTCCGCCGCCGGCCCCTGCTCCCGGCACGCGAGCGTCACGCTCTCTCCCGGCTGGAGCAACGGGACCGGGAGCGCCACCGTGCCCGACGCTCGCTCCACCAGGACGCGGGCCCCCGCGACGGGCAATCGCCCCTCGTTGGCCACGACGATGCGATCCGCAACGACCCGGACGGCAAGGTGCTCGCGCGCCGTCCACCAGCGCGCGACATCGGCGGCGGTGGCGAGCCACACGTCGGGACGCTCGAGCTGGCGTGCGACGAAGGACAGGTGGGCGCTGCGCCGTGATGCATCGCGCGCGCCGAAGACTCCACCGTGGACGATGCCGACGTACACGCCACCGGTCTCCCGGACGAAGGCGATCTTGGCCCGCACCGCGCGTCGGAGCTGTCTGATGTCGTCACCTTGGAAGAGCGGCTGGATGCAATCGGGGGCGCTCACGGGAAGCTCGAGGCACCGGCTCGGGCGCACGCCGCCGTCCGCGGCGACGATCGGCGGTCGGAACGGCACGTTGATCCGCACGCCGCCGCCGAAGTGGTCGAGGCTCTCGCGGTCGACGTCGGGATACGAGGAGTCGTACTCGAACCCGAGGCGATCGAGCGCCCACAGCAGGTCGGCCGAGCGATCCAGCCGCGGGCTGCGGAATCCCGTGATGGGCCGTTCGAGACGGCGCTCGAGAATCGTGCGGGCGCACTCGATGCCGGCCGCGATGTCGATCCGCGAGCCCTCGAGCGTTTCGCCGCGATGCTCGAGGCCGTGGCACAGCACGTCGGCGCGGCGCAGCTGCGCTTCCGAGCGCACGAACAGCGAGCGGCTGGCCGGGCCCGCCACCAGACCGAAGGTGGCCGGGTGCCCGCTGCGCGTCACGCGGGCGAGGAGCTGCTCGAGGCCGGCAGTGTACGCGTAGAGGCACGGCTCGATGTCGTGCGTCAGCATGGCGGCCGACTCGAACGGCGCCGGCCAGTGCGCCAGACGCACCAGCTCGCCGCCGGCGCGCCGGACGAGCGTCTTCAGCAGCTCGACGAGCAACCAGCCGGTGGGATCTACCGGGTAGGTGCTGGCCCGCGTGCCGAGACCGCGCAGGTGACGATCGAGCCGGGCGTAGCTGCGACGTTGGACGACGCGACGGACCGCATCCGGTGCACGGTAGTACAGGGCGAGCGCCGACCGCGTGAAGCCCGGCCGGAGTGCGCGCGTGGCCGGCTCCGGCAGGTACGATTCGGTGAGCAGGTCGCTGAGCGCGCCGCCGAGATCGAGCAGGCACCACACCTGACGCCCGTGCTGCACGACCGCCGGCGCGCGTCGACCGTGCGCGTCCTGGAAGGTGGCGAGGACCGCGCCCGGGAGGTCGCGCGCGAGGTACCCGGTGGCCTGGGGCAGCCGGAGCACCCCGTCGCCATGCGCCAGGGCGACACGGCGCACGGCGGCAGGCCAGATCGGGTCGTCGAGCGACAAGCTGAACGGACCGTCGCTCACGGGCTTGAGCGCCTCACCCGCGCCGATCACCACCGTCGGGACCTGTCGGGCCACCGCACTGGCCGCATCGTCGAGGCGATCCGCGGCGACGACCAGCACCCGACCGTCGAACTCGGTGGCACGATCGATGCGGCGCGCGGGTACGCCCTCCATGGCGAACGCCGCAGTGATCCCGAACCCGCGCCGGTCGTCGCCGACGAGGAGGTCAATCACGGCAGTGCACCATCCGGCCGTCGGCCCCTTCGGACCAGCCGTAGCGGCGGCCGCAGTGGCCACAAGCCAGCAGCTCGTCGGGCGTCTCGTCCGGCAGCGGGCGCCCGCAGATGCAGACCCAGCCCCGGATGCGGGCGGGATTCCCGACCACGAGCGCGTGAGCAGGCACGTCCACGATCACGACCGCGCCCATGCCCACCATGGCGTACGTCCCCACGACCACGCCGGGACCGATGCGTGCGCCCGCACCGATGGTGGCGCCTTCGGCGACGCGGCCGTACACGGTCTCCTCGGTAGGACCCGATGGAGCGAGCCCCCCGTGATGGTCGTCGAAGGCGCGCGGGTAGCGGTCGTTGGTGAAGATCGCACCGGCGGCGATCATCACGCGGTCCTCGATGGTGATCCCGGTCGGGATGTAGACCATCGCGTTGATCTTGACGAAATTCCCGATCTCGACGCCGTACGCGACGTAGGTCTTCTCGCCGATGATGCAGTCGTGACCGATGCTCGACGGGCCGCGCAGGTGCACGGCGTCCCACACCTGGGTGCGCAACCCGATCCGAACACCGTCTTCGACGAGGGCTGTCGGATGAATGCGCGGCGCGTCGCCCGCGCCGCTCACGCGCGCGCCCTCACGCGGCTCGGGGTATCGCACACGCCCATGGTGTCGACCGGGACCCAGCCGCCGGAGCGGAGCGAGTGGTACGACGCTTCCACCGCCGCGACCGTGCGCAGGCACTCGCCGGGCGATATCCAGGGGCGCCGCTTTCCCGACACCACGGCGAGAAACGCGTTCATCATGGCCACGTGCGACGCGTGCTTGTCGTACACTCCGACGGGCAAGGGACGCGGCTCCTGCCCGATCAGTCGCACGCGCGACTGCCGCCAGCCCACGTCGATGCTGCCTTCCGTTCCGTGGACCATCAGGTACGTCTCGCGCTGCGTCGCGTGGCTCCAGCTCAGGTCGATGCGGCCGATCAAGCCTTTCGTGACCTCGACCATAACCGTGGCCGAATCCTCCACCGCGAGCGGCTGTGCTGGCCGCAGTCGCGTCGCGTGGACGCACGTCACGGGGCCGAACAGGAATCCCACGACGTCGAACGCGTGGCAGCCGCTGTCGATGATCACTCCGCCGCCCGAGACGCTGCGGCGCGAGTTCCAGCGGCCGACCATGTCCACCCGGCTCGAGAAGTCGATCTCGAACGCGAGCGGCTCGCCGATCACCCCGCTCGCGATCAGCTCGCGGGCGACGAGCAGATCTGGGACGTGGCGGAACTTGGTGGCGAGGAGGAGCTGGCGCCCCGTCCGCGCCGCGGTCTGCATCATCCGCATCGCGGCCGGTCCCCGGATGGCGAGCGGCTTCTCGCACAGCACGTGCAGCCCGCGCTGGAGGGCGGCGACGGCGAGCGGCGGGTGGTCGACCGGCGGAACGCAGATGCTGACCGCGTCGAGATCCGGCATGGCGAGCACCTCGCAGCTGTCCGCGATGGCGTGCAAACCCTCGGCGCGGGCGGCCGCCACGACCGCCGGGGCCGGATCGGACACGACCGCGACCTCCACGCCCTGCACCGCGCGCCAGGCGTCCAGGTGCACTCGTCCAGCACGACCGAACCCGATGATGCCGATCCGCATTGTGCTCAGCCACCAGGCGGGCTCACCCGAGCCCGATACGACCTCGAGCCCGGCGCCCCGCGACGACCATGGCAGTCATCGCGAGCAGCGCGAGGTGTGACAGGATGGCCTCGCCGATCTGCAGCTTCGACTCGCCCAAGCTCCGCGCGCCGAGCTCCATCGGCACCTCGCGAACGCTGCACCCGCTGAGCATTCCTCGCAGCATCAGCTCCGTCACCGCCGCGAACCCCGTCGCCCGGAACTGCGTCCGCTCGATGACGTCGCGACGATACGCACGGTAGAGGCAGGTGAAGGTGTGCACGTCCTGACCCGTGAGGTGCTTGTACAGGCGCGACACCGTGCGGCTGAGAGCCGAGCGGAACCGCCCGGCTCGGGCCGGCACGCTGTCGGGGTGCCACGGGGACGCGGTCACGATATCCGCGCCCTCCTCGACCAGGCGCACCAGCTCCGGCAGGCGCTCGGGCAGATAGGTGCAGTCGCTGTCCATCGTGCACACGATCGGCGCGTGCGCGTGCGCGAAGCCCGTGCGCATCGCGGCGCCCAGCCCGAGGTTCGTGCCGTGCTTCACGACGCGCATCCATGGTCGGGTGCGGGCGGCGCTCAAGAGCGTAGCGAACGTGGCGTCTCCGCTGCCGTCGTCGACGAAGACGAACTCCCATCCGAGCGGCTCCATCGTCTCCAGGCGCTCGAGGAGCGAGGGGATCCCCTCCGCCTCGTCGTAGCAGGGCACCACGACACTGACGGGTGGCGTGAGCGACGCGCTGACCGTCGCGAGTCGAACGCGCGGGCCGTTCTCGAGCGGGACGCTGACTGCTGGTCGTGCACTCATGTTGCGATGACCTCCGGAGACACCTCGCCGCGTCAGTAGGCCCCGCGGCCGGTGATCACCGCGGGAATGGTCTTCGCGAGGATCTCGAAGTCCAGGCGCAGTGACCAGTTGTCGATGTACTCCATGTCCGTCCTGATCCACTCCTCGAAGCTGGGTTCCCGCCCGAACACTTGCCAGAGGCAGGTGATGCCGGGGCGCACGCTGAATCGGCGCTTGTGTGCGCGCCGATCGATGCGCAAGACGTCGCGCACGGGCAGCGGCCGCGGGCCGACGAGGCTCATGTCGCCATGCAGGACGTTGATGAACTGGGGCAGCTCGTCGAGGCTGAACTGGCGCAGGATCCGTCCCACGCGCGTGATGCGCGGATCGTTGCGGATCTTGAACACCGGCCCCGTCGCCTCGTTGAGATTCTCGAGCGCCGACTGGCGCTGCTCGGCGTCGGGGACCATCGTGCGGAACTTGAAGAACCGGAAGCGTCGCCCGCCGAGACCCACGCGCTCCTGGACGAAGAACACCGGCCCGCGGGAGTCGAGCTTGATCGCCAGGGCGATCAGCAGACCGATGGGAGACAGCAGCAGCAGCGCGAGCCCGGAGACGGTAACGTCGATGAGACGTTTCACGGCGAGCAGCAGGGAGTCGGGCGGCCCGCTGAAGATGGTGACGACCGGGCGGCCGTCGATCTCGTCGAGCTGGGCTCGCGCGACGATCAGGTCAACGAGGCCGGAGAGCACGCGGATGGTGACGCCCTGCTCCTCGCAGATGCTCACGACGTCGCGGATGAGAGCCTGGTGAGCGTCGAGCGGGAGCGTGATGAAGACCTCGTCGATCGGGCGGCTCTCGAGGAGCGCGGTCACCTTTTCCAGGGCCTCGCCGCCGTCGCGCGACTTGACCTCGATGACGGCCTCGACGGCGTAGCCAAGGTCTCCGCGGCGCACGAGGCGTGAGGCCAGGTCGAAGCCGTTCTCGTCACGCCCGACCACGATCACGTTGCGGATGTTGTGGCCGTGACGGCGGACGGCGCGAGCGAGGAAGCGAAAGCCGCGGCGCTCGAGCGCGAGCGCGATGAACGTGATGAGGGCGAAGGTCGGCGGGAAGGACCTGGTGGCGTACTCGAATTGCATCAGCCGCCCGGCTGCGAAGAGGGTGATGGTCGCCACCAGGACGACCCAGGCCAGATCGCTCCATTCGCGGGTGATCGACGTCAGACGGTGCGACCGGTAGAGCCCGACGGTCCGCATGACGAGATGACAGGAAGCGAGGAACGCGACCAGGAAGAGGACGTTGCCGACCGTGATGCGCAGCTCGAGGACGCTGAGCGAGGGCTCCGGGCGCAGCTCGGCGATCACTGCCAAGGCAAAGCCGAAGGCGATCACCGCGAGATCGACCAGCTGGATGAAGGTGATGAGGGGGTAGCGATGCGGGTTGGTCGTCATATGTCGTTCGCTCGAGTGAGAGACGCTTGTGAAGGGAGACCGGCTGTCAGGCGAGACGGAGCCAGCGTTCGGGCAGTTCGACCCGCGTCTGGCGGTGCAGCAAATTGAGCAATACGAGGACACGCTGCCGCGCGCTCAGCCGTCGCTCGACGACCGCCGCGAGACCGCGCAAGGGTCCGTCGGTGATGGTGACCTCTCGACCCGAGAGCTCCGGATCGATCTTGATGATGCCGTCGGCGCCCGCGCGGGAGCGGAGGTAGGCGACGACCTCGGGGCCTACGCGGGCCGGTCCATCGCCGAAGGTCACCAGGCGAACAACGCCGCTGCAGTTGATGACGGCGCTCAGCTGGCCGGGAGCCGGTTGGCAGAAGACGTAGCCCGGGAACATGGGCCCGACCTCACCCCCGACCGCGGGACGCGGCCACTGCCTGAGCAGTGGGAGATAGGTCGGAATCCCCTCGCGGGCCAGATTCACCTCGACCGCGCGCTCCTTGTGGCGCTTCGACTGCACCACCATCCAACCGAGATCGTCGGGTAGAGCTCCGCCATACGGGCACGAATCGTGTCGAGCCGACATCTTTCTCCCGACGAAAGCCGACCCCCCTCCCGAGGCCTCGCTTTCGTCGCCTTCCTATCCCATGATCTTTCTGACTACTCCGATACCAGGTACCGCCGGAGAAAGACCGGCACCGGATTGCGTACCTGGTTCAATACTGCCCCGAGCACTGTTCCCCCGGCCCGCTCGACCTGCTGGCGGGCCCGTGACAGGGCATTCCCACGCGTAACACCGGCTCGCGCCACGAGCACGACTCCATCGCAGAACAGGGCACTGAGGGTTCCGTCTGCGTGGCGCAAGATCGGTGGTGCATCCAGAAACGTATAATCGAAGGCCGTTCGCTGCGTGTCAAGCCAAAACGCCAATTCAGGCGATCGGAGGAACCCCTCCTTGTCAGCCAGCGCCGTCGGGCTGGGCACGATGGTGAGGCTCCCCCTACCCCAGCTGGAGGAGGGCGGTACGCCTTTGGTTCGAACGAGCTCCGTCAGGTCCGCTCCGCGGGCGGCGATGCTGCTCGTCAGCCCGGCGGTGCGCATGTCGGCGTCGACGAGCAGCACGTTCAGGCCGGCGCTCGCGAGGCTCTCGGCGAACTCGCGCACCACCTGCGTGCACCCCTCGCCACCATCGCACCCCGCAAAGACGATCGACTT
>Ga0066903_100002095_pt1 | contig 15321 bp, 11 predicted proteins | sample PanSoiMetaGPlot1_FD_67491 | JGI IMG/M metagenome (GOLD analysis project Ga0066903, IMG submission 67491) | Tropical forest soil microbial communities from Panama analyzed to predict greenhouse gas emissions - Panama Soil - Plot 1 (version 2) | ecosystem: Environmental > Terrestrial > Soil >...
GAAGCAGCGGCGAGCCTTGTTCATCCCAATATTTTGCCGATCTATGAAGTGAGCGAAGGCGATGACGAGCTGCCGTTTTTCAGTATGAAGTTTGCCGCGGGAGGGAGTTTGCTGGATGCCGCTCCCCTCTTGCGAAGCGAACCGCGGCGCGCCGTGGCGTTGATGGCCAAGGTGGCGCGGGCCGTGCAACACGCGCATGGGCAAGGAATCCTGCACCGGGACTTGAAACCGGGGAACATCTTGCTGGATGGGCGTGAAGAACCGCTGGTCAGCGATTTCGGTCTGGTCAAATGCTTGGAACCCGCAAGCAACCTGACGCGCACGCTCACTGTCTTTGGCGCGCCTCATTATGTGGCACCGGAGCAAATCGATTCTTCGGGCGCGGCCGGGGGCAAACTAAGTCCGGCCGCCGATATCTATAGTTTGGGTGCGATCTTGTTCGATTTATTGACCGGACGTCCGCCATTTCTGGGTGAGCACGCCCTCAAGGTGATCCAACAGGCGAGCGAGAAGCCGGCACCGAAGCTGCGCACATTGGAGCCGTCACTGGACCGAGATTTGGAGACTATCTGTGCGAAATGCTTGGAGCGTGAACCGGCTGCTCGATATCGCTCTGCGGGCGCTCTTGCCGAAGACCTCGAACACTGGCTGGAAGGTCAGCCTATTGCCGCGCGGCCGCTTTCGCCGCCTGCTCGTGCCTGGCGCTGGATGCGACGAAATCCAGTAATCGCTGGAATGGCGGCGCTCCTAATCGCATTAGGATTGACCGCGACAGCGATAACTTGGAAGCGCGGCACGGCCACTCCTCCCGTGATAACCGGCATTGCTGTCTTACCGTTCGAAAGCTTCAGCGACGACAAAGGGGACACAATTTTTGCTGACGGCGTGCAGGATGACGTTCTGACCAAACTCGCCAGCATTCGTGATCTCAGGGTCATCAGCCACACTAGCGTAATGAAGTATCGCGGAAGACGCGATGTTCGTGAAATTGGTAAAGCGCTTGGCGTTTCTCATGTTCTGGAGGGCACCATCTCCCGAATTCGCGGGAGCGCGCGTTTTCATCTCAAGGCTCGATTAATAGACACTCGCACAGGGGCTCTTCTCTGGTCGGAGGAATACGATCGCGATTTAAATGATCTGTTTGCGATCCAAAGTGAACTGGCGCGAACGGTCGCTGAGCAGCTTCGCGCGAAAATCTCGACTGCCGAGAAACTGGCTGTTGAGCAGCCGCCAACGACGGATCTCATGGCTTTTGAGCTGTATAATCGTGCCAAGAATCTTCTCGCGCTTCGTCTCAGCAGCGGCCTGAAGGCAAATCTATCGCAAGCGGTCGATCTCTTGAACCAGGCCGTCGGCCGTGATCCGTCTTTTCATCAGGCGTACTGCCAACTCGCCTACGCACATGAACAACTTTACTTTCTCGGGTTCGACCACACACCTGAACGACTCGCGTTAGCCCAGTCAGCCATCGACAACGCGTTTCGGCTTCGTCCAGACGCAGGTGAGACGCACCTGGCGAATGCACGAAACCTTTATCATGGGCACCTAGACTACGATGGTGCTCTCGCCGAATTGGGCATTGCTCAGCAGACCTTGCCTAATGACGCGCGGATATATCGGATGATAGGATATATCCAGCGGCGACAGGGACATTGGCAGGAGTCTACACAAAACCTTGAGCGATCGGGTAACCTCGACCCGCGCAACACTGAAACCCTGCAGCAGATGGCGTTGAGCTATGGTGTTCTCCGACGCTATTCTGAAGAAAAATCCGTGCTGGATCGCGCACTGGCGATCGAGCCCAGCGACATTAGCACGAAAGTCGCGCTCGCCGCCGTCCAGTTCCATTGGAAGGCAGATACTCGTTCTTTGCACCAGACAATCGATGCCATTGGAGGAGCAAAGGCGGGCGCCTTGTCCAGCGCAGCCGATGAGGGGCTGAGTTGCGCGCTGGCTGAACGCGATGCCACCGCGGCAAAGAACTTGTTGAATGTAATTGGGGAAACGCCGCTAACGGATTACTCGGTTCACATAAATCGGTTGGTAATCGAAGGCCTTATCGCCCGCATGACAAATGATGACGGCAATGCTCACGCGATGTTCGCAGCTGCCCGCGCTCAACAGGAGAAAATCGTTGAGTCCGAACCAAATTACGGCCCTGCGCTGTGCGTGCTCGGTTTGATTGACGCAGGTCTCGGCCGGAAGGAAGAAGCGCTGCGTGAAGGCCGGCGCGCGGTCGAGCTCGTTCCGGCGGGAAAGGATTCGCTGGTTGGTCCGACCATGGTCAAGTATCTCGCCATGATTGCGGCGTGGGTCGGCGACAAGGACTTGGCGTGCAAACAGCTGGCCATCGCTGTTCGGCCGCCAAGCACAGTGAGCTATGGTCAATTGAGACGCTTGCCGTTTTGGGATCCACTCCGAGGTGATCCACGTTTTGAGGAAATAGTCGCTTCACTTGCTCCAGAGAAACAAAATGCAGCTCGTTGAAATTTACATCAGTCAGCTGACGGGATAAGACTAAACGACCACCAATTTTATCGTGTTGTAACGATTTACTTACATGATTACCTGCGCGTCACCGATTCACCGAGGCGGACCCGAGAGTACACTATTTTTTGAGAGGACTGCGTGCACGGAATTCGCTAACACTGCAACGGTTGAACGATTCAAATCCATCCAAGGTCTAAAGTTAGGCTTTTGCCTCTTTAATTTTTTTATTTGCAACGGTTTTAATTTGTTCTACCATCCCGACCTTTCATGAGCTCCCCTGGCAGTTCAGTCCCCCCGGATATCCAAAACGAGCCGGGCACGTGTCCGCAGTGTGGATCCGTATCGCGGGTCGCTCGCAGCCTTTGTTTGAGCTGTCTGCTTGCCCAAGGAATGGACACCAACGGACAAACATCTCAGCCGGATGAAACGCTAGATGATGTTCTTGGCGAACTCGACGTATGCGACGCCGATTGGCGCATCGGCAATTATCAAGTTCTGGAGGAAATCGGGCGTGGGGGGATGGGGGTCATTTATCGGGCGCGACAGCGTCATTCGCGCCGCATCGTTGCTCTAAAACGAATCTTATCTTATCACGCCGATTCGCAGGAGACGCTGGCGCGTTTCCGACGTGAGGCGCAGGCTGCCGCAAGCCTAGATCATCCAAACATTCTGCCTATCTACGAAGTAAGCGAATGCGACGATAGCCTCCCATTTTTCAGTATGAAGTTTGCCGGCGGGGGCAGTCTTCTGGAGGCAGCTCCGGCGTTGCGCGGTGAACCGCGCCGTTCGGTCGCGCTGATGGCGAAGGTAGCGCGGGCCGTGCAGTATGCCCATGGGCAGGGGATCCTGCACCGGGACTTAAAACCGGGGAACGTTTTGCTGGATGGTCGCGGCGAACCACTGGTTAGCGATTTCGGTCTCGCCAAATGGCTGGACACCAGCAGTCACCTGACACGCACACTTACTATTTTTGGGACGCCTGGTTACATCGCTCCTGAGCAGGTTAATGGATCGGCGGCAACACTTGGTCCGGCGGCCGATGTCTACAGTCTGGGCGCGATCTTGTTCGATTTGTTGACGGGACGCCCGCCATTTTTGGGCGAGCACGCGCTGAAGGTGATCCAGCAAGCAGGCGAGAAACCGGCGCCGAAGCTGCGCACATTGGTGCCGTCACTGGATCGGGATCTGGAGACTATCTGCGCGAAATGCTTGGAGCGTGAACCAGGTGCTCGATATCGCTCTGCGGGTGCTCTTGCCGAAGACCTCGAACGCTGGCTGGAAGGCCGCCACATTATCGCGCGTCCCGTTTCGCCGCCGGCTCGCGCCTGGCGGTGGATGCGACGGAATCCACTGATCGCGGGAATGGGTGCGCTCTTGATGGTGTTAGGGACGGCAGTTGGCGTGATGATTTGGAACGGAGAGATGGCGCCCCCGCCTGCGCCAAGCGGCATTGCGGTGCTGCCATTTGAAAGCCTGAGTCCAGATAAGGAAAATGCGTTTTTCGCTGATGGCGTGTACGACGGCGTTTCCACCAAACTGGCGAAAGTGGCCAATCTGAAGGTCATCAGCCATAACAGCGTGGCGAAATATCGCGGTGCGCGAAACACCCAGGAAATTGGTCGCGCGCTGAATGTCGCGTACGTGCTCGAGGGAAGCGTGCGCAGAGACGCAGGTAGAATCCATTTGAACGCCCAGCTAATTGATACGCGCACGGACGCGCATGTTTGGGCAGAAGAATACGATCGGGATTTGAATGATGTGTTTACACTCCAGAGTGAGATCGCGCAAAAAGTCGCAGATCAACTCGGAGCAGAACCGTCGTCCACCGAGAAAGCTGCCATCGAGGAGCCACCTACCACGGACCTCGTTGCCTATGACGCTTATTTGCGCGCGAAAGACCTTATCAACGGCATTGCCTTTAGTTCCCGGGCAAAAGAAGATTTGTTCCAAGCCGTTCAACTGCTTGACCAGGCTGTTGCCCGCGACCCTCTATTTTTTGATGCCTACTGTCAGCTCACCGGCGCGCACGACCGCATTTATTTCCTTGGATTCGATCACACCGATGCGCGACTTAAGTTGGCCGAGTCAACGCTTCAATCCGCTCGTCGCCTCCGGCCGGAGTCAGGGGAAACGCATTTGGCCCTCGCGCAGCATTATTACTGGGCGTATCGCGATTACGACAAGGCCAAGGCCGAACTAATTGCGGCCCGGCATACTTTGCCAAACGAATCAAGAATTCCTCTCCTCACTGGTTACATCGACCGCCGGCAGGGAAACTGGGAGAAATCCATTGAGGAAATGAATCAGGCGTTGGAACTGGACCCGCGCGATTTTTCCATTCTCCAGCAAATTTCAATTACCTACGGCGGTTTGCGCCGCTATAAAGAAATGGCCGCGACTTTAGATCGCGCGCTAACCATCGCTCCCAAGGATATTCCGACCCGAGCATGGCGCGCCTGGGTTGACTTGGAATGGCGCGCAGATCCGAAACCGCTGCATGCGGCAATTGAAACGATCCTGGCCGAGGATCCGAACGCGGCGCCTTACGTTGCTGAAAAGCGATTCGCCTTGGCCTTGCGTGAGGGCGATCCTGCCGCAGCCGACCGCGCGATTGCCGCCATGCCGGCCGACGGTGGGGAATGCTACGATGATAACATTCCGTTTCCCAATAGCTGGTGCGAGGGCCTAGCGGCTCGGCTCCGAGGAGATGAGGCGGCAGCTCGCGTGGCCTTCATGAACGCGCGGAAGGAACTTGAGAAGAAGGTACGTGACCAACCGAATTATGCCGCGGCTCTCTGTGCCCTTGGTGTAGTTGATGCCGCTCTGGGGAATAAGCAGGATGCCATTCGAGAGGGTGAAAACGCGATTAAGCTGCTACCGGTCAGCAAGAGTGCAGCCGAGGGCGCACTGCTAATGAAGAATCTGGCGATCATTTATGCGTGGACGGGCGAAAAAGATCGAGCGATTCACCAATTAGGCGAGACGGCAAAATTGTTTAATGATTTAAGCTATGGTCATCTGCGTCTCAATCCGCTTTGGGACCCGTTGCGGGGCGATCCCCGCTTTGAAGCGCTCGTTGCTTCCCTCGCGCCGAAGTAACCTGCTACGCGAAGCGCTTTAGAAGTGCGGTGGTGGCGCCACCGCTTTTCCTGTTACAGGAAAGCACAAGTCGTGGGATTTTTGGCCGAAAGAAAGCAAAGAGGACAGGGAGAAAATGAGGAACGTGTGACTGCTTTTCGATTGTAACCGGCTTTATTTTTTGGTTCTTCGGTATGTTTCACTCGGATTGGTGTAGTCACGCAACCTTAGGGAAAAGCCTTACGTTATTTCAGGTAACTGGCTCACTTGATGTGCTTTATATTTTCTGTTTTTGATATTGTTCTGTGGGGTTCAGACCCTATGCAACCTTAAGGAAAAGTCCTACAGGTATTTCAGGTAACTAGCCCACTTGACCCACTTTACGTCAAATGCCACTATAACGTTTTTTGATTTTTCTAGTTGACACTTATTCACATCGCCTGTATCGGTGCCAACTTATGAAAAAGCTCCAAGCACGAATCACAACCCGCTTGGTCGCGGCACTGCTGGTTACTGCGGCTGTAATTGGTCTTAGTTCCCTTGCAATGCATGCGCCAGCTCAGAACCAAAACTCTGCGGCCCGTTCGCTGAAGAACATTCAAACCGACAAGGCTACAATGTTCTACGCTGACCAAAGGGCTCAGCGAAGTTTCTGTGTCGAGATGGTTCTGCCCGGAACCACCGAGAGTCAGGCTGCGACTGAGAACCTGAAACTCGTGGCAGCGACGCTTTAAGGCGGCTCGTTATCTAACGAATCAATGGGCCAGTCCCGAAGGTTTCGGGGCTGGCCGTGTTGTGTACTATTATAGTCTGGAAAACAGGTTTTAGGCAGGCTGCGGGTGCGCTTTTGCGTGTGAATTGCGGTCGGGTCTCTACTGCCTTTTGCAGGATCGTTCGTAGGCTGAAAAACAATCGCGGAAAGCGGAAAACGCTTTTACGATTAGTGCGATGGTTTCCAAGCGGATTCACGCGGCCTGGTTCGTGGTACATTTCTTTCTTATCGCGGCAGTTTGCTCTGCTGGTATTTTCTCGCTGGTGGCGGAGGGGGCGACCATGTTGCCCCCGGCGTTGGATAAGTATGCGCGCAACGCTGAGTTGATAGCCGCGTTCGTTCTGGGAAAGGAAGCAGGCGCGTCCAATCCTGTCCGGCGATCGATCGCCACCTATTTGCATGCTGCCGGTATCCAGGCTGGATACAGTTTTTTCGCTCCGAATATTCCGGGTTATCACAGGTTGACCCTCGAACTCTATTACGCAGACGGGCGGGTGGAATATGAATCGCCGCACGTTAGCAGCAGAGCCGCTGCGTTGCGTCTAACTAGTTTGTTAGATCGGCTGGCGGACAAACGTTATGAACCCCTACGGGAAGTGGTAGTCAAGATGCTCGCGCTCTCTGTGTGGCGCGAGCGTCCTGATGTCAAAACAATTAGAGCCACTTTCGGTACGGTTAACCCGTCTGATGTCAGTGATTTTGAGCATGGGAAAGGTGAATCGTTCCAGCCCATGTTTAGTTACGATTTCAGTCTGCGTGAGGAAGAGAAGAGACGGGACGCTTCTCAGGTCCCTTGACTACCAAAACGATGCGAGGAGTCGTCGAACTGCGAAAGTACTCAATGTTTGAGATGCACCAGAAACATCACTTTGCTTTTGCCGCACCTTTCCTACTGCGCGCACTTCATTTATCGCTTTAACACCACGCCTATCAAACCACTGGTAGCAATGTCATGACTCCGTTGCGCGGCGCCTCAGGGATACAGAAACGCATAATGGAGTTTCTGTTTCCACAGGAAACAGATAAGTGGCTGGCGGCTTTGCGTATTGGTCTGGGTCTGCAAGTAACCATTTACGCCCTATTCCTAAGGAGTGACTGGCATTATCTGTTCGCCAGTACGGGCAAGGGTCTTGTGAGCCGCCAGCTTGGAGAAGCCATTACCTCTTTCGATAGCCCACTGATTCCAAAGCTTGGTTGGCTCGTCGCGCTCGGCGGCTATGCGCATATCAGCGAAGACGCTGTACTTTCGATTGCGTGGGTCTCCCTGCTGTCTATGGGACTTCTATTATTGCTGGGACTATTCAGCCGCCCAGCCGCGGTCATTGCCTGGTTTCTTCATCTCTGTGCCGCTGAAAGTGGCGGCCTATTCGCATATGGTGCTGATAACTTCATGACTACGGGACTGTTTTATTTGATGTTGTCGCCGCTACCGGACCGATACTCACTGGATTACTGTTTGCTGAAAGTCCCCCTAAAAGCTCCACAACTTTTGGGTTTTTGGCGGCGCGTTCTACAGGTGCACATGTGTTTTGTTTATTTTGTCGGAGGCCTGGCAAAATGCTTGGGGAGTGGCTGGTGGAATGGCTCTAATCTCTGGCAATCGCTGACCCGACCACCTTTCAATCTTGTTTCCCCGGACATCATTGTTCGATTCAAATACGCACTGCCAATTCTCGGAATTTCGATCTGCCTGATCGAACTCGGTTACCCAGTTTTTATTTGGATAAAGAAGACTCGCTTTTTTTGGTTGGTTTGTATCTTGGCGATGCATATCGCTATCGGATTGGCCATGGGAATGTACCTTTTCGCCCTGGTCATGATCGTTTTGAATCTTGCCGCCTTCGGTATCGGAATAAGCAAAGGCTCAATCCTCTCGAGAGAGGTCCCCGCAGGCGGGGAAGCGCAGCAAGGTTCAAACGTTTCCAGATTACGCCCCGACACCTCCCAGCTTCACGGTTGAATTCAACCGACGCGGAAGCGCACGTCGCGAATCGTCCTGCCGCCGAAACGCTGTTTTAGTTTCCGTAGAATCTCGGCTTTGGAAATTTGTTCGAGCTCATAGTGCAGTGCCGGCTGAAGCACGCGAACGTAGAGAACGCCCTCGCGCAACGCCACCGGTGCCGAATGCGTAGCGATGAATTCGCCAACGATCTTTCCCCACGCATCAATCACCTCCGTCTCGCGCAAGCGTTCGCGCAACCCTAGGCGCTGCATCAATTTTGGGACCAATTCGGACGGCGACTGCCAGCGGTCCACCCGCAGTTTCCTCTCGGGAAGACCGCGCCATTCGGCGATGACAGCTGCGCGGAGAGAAGGATTCATGGCAAAATGTGAATCGTGATTCGTAGTTGCTTGCGCATCCAATGATCTAACGCTCTATCAGATTACATGAAGTGTAACCTCAATATTTCCGCCGCATGTGACTTGGCAGAATGTTCAACTCGGTGCGGTACTTGGCCACGGTGCGCCGCGCGATGGGGATGCCGCGCTCACTCAGGATCTCAACAATTTCGTTGTCGCTAAGCGGTGCACTGCCATTTTCACGCTTTACAAGATCAAGCACAGCTTCCTTTACGCTGGTGTTGCTCAGCGATTCGCCAGTAGCGGTTTGATAGCCGGACGTGAAAAAATATTTCATCTCGAAAACGCCTTGAGGGGTGGCCATGTACTTTCCCGATACCGCACGGCTGACAGTAGTCTCGTGCACGCCTACAGCTTCGGCGACTTCTCCCATAGTCATTGGCTTTAGGTGCGATGGTCCATGCTCGAAAAAATCCCGTTGTCTGGCGAGGATCTGCTGCGCGATGTTGGAAATCGTTTGCTGGCGTTGATGAATGGATCGGATGAGGAATTTCCCGCTCCGGATTTTGTCGCGGATGTAATCCTTGACCTCGCTGCTCTGGGTGTTGCCTGAAGCAATGATATCCTTGTAGAGATTGCTTATTCGCAGATGCGGAATCTGCTCGTTGTTGAGGATGATCTGATATTCGCCGTCCACCTTTTCCACCGTGACGTCAGGCAGCACATAGTTTTGCGGCGAAGCAGCAAACACCTGCCCGGGACGCGGATTCAGCCTTCCAATGTTGCAGGCTGCCTTTTGCACGTCTTCCACACCGATCCCCATGCGGCGTGCAATTTCGGGAAAGCGACGCTTGCCCAAATCCTCCATGTATTCGGATACGATTCTGTATTCCAGACTGTCTTCCTTTCCTTCACGCTTTAGTTGAATAAGCAGACATTCACGCAAATCGCGGGACCCGACGCCCGGCGGGTAAAAGCCTTGGATCAACGCCAGCATTTTCTCGAAGTCTTCCCTGGGCATGCCTGAGTTGAGTGCCATTTCTTCCGGCGTGCTTTGGAGAAAACCATTGTCATCGATGTTGCCAATAATTAGCTCCGCGGCTTTGCGGTCGCTAACGTTGAGAGCGCTCTGATTCAGTTGTCCCAGCAAATTCTGCTGAAGCGTTTCCTGTACGGCAATGGAATCAAAAAGGAACTGGCGCTTGTCGTTCGCTTCCCGCGAACTTCGAAAGCCCTCTGCGCCGGAGCTGGCGGACTGCGCCATGTAATCGCGCCATTCCTCATCCAGGCTTGCGAGCTTCTCGAATTCGTTCTTGAAATTGTCATCAGCGGCAGGCTCGCCCTCACCCTGTGCATCCTGGCTTGGTCCGTCGGGCAATTCTTCCAGAACAGGGTTTGTTTCCATTTCCTGTTGAACGAGGTTTCGGAGCTCCAGCAAGGGCGTCTGCAGAACGAGCAGACTCTGTTGTAGTTGAGGCGAGAGAACCTGCTGTAGGGCCAGGCTCTGGCCCGGAAGCAGTCTGGTCTGCATTCCTTCTCCGGCCATACGCCGAGTTTACGGGCGTCGCAGACGACGAGCAAGCAGTTCAGCGGACAAGCATTTTAGAAATTTCTCGGAATTAGTCGCCGACTGATTTGGTTCTCGTCCGCCCTTTTACCATGACCCAATCAGTATCCCCATCGAACGCTACTATGTGTCCGAATAGATCACCGCTGTCGCTGTATGGAATGGCCACGAGATCCGCTCGAAATCCGGACCGGATCCGGCCGAGGCTGTCCGGCTGCCCCAGTGCCGACGCCGGATTCACCGTTACCATCTCAAAAATTCTCTCAGGTGAACTTTCCGGTGCCGTGCGCTGAAAGGCGCGCATCTCTGCGAACAAGCTCAAATTCTCGTTGCTCGCCAGGCTGTCGGTACCCAGGCAAACATTAAATCCGAGAGCATGCAGGCGCTTGTACTGAAATGGGCTGTGATCAAAATACTCGTGACTTCGCGGCGAATGCACGACATGAAATTTTGTCCTCATTCTTTCCAACGAAATGAAGTCGCTTTCGCTCAATTCGTTTAGATGCGCGACGAGCCAACGGTTGCTATTCCGAGCAGTCGAGAAACCTTCGGCGTTCATGAATCGCATCAAGGGCGTCTCTTGTCCGCAATCACCCATGGGCCGTCCAATACTTTTCATGAAATCGTAAAGTCGCCCTGACCCGTCGCGAAACATTTCCATTTCCTCTCGCGATTCCGCCAGATGTGTTGTCAGCAAGACATTTGCTTCGGCTTCCTGGCAGCGCAGATACAAATTCTTGGATGCGGTAAACAACGCATGCGGTGCTAACCCGTAGTCTTGCGCGTACCTCAGTGATTCGAGTACCGAATCCAAAACGTGAGGGGTCCGGTTCGGTGAGCGCACATCGATCAATTCAGCGCACCACCATGTCCGAATTGGTGTAGTCGGGAACTCACGAATCAATTCCGGAAACGCAGTTAGATTTACGATTGTTGTCGTACCGAATCTTTTTGCCTCAGAGAATCCTTCGGTGATCGAGGCAACATAATCCTCAGGACCGAGTTTCGCCTTTTCCGAGTTGATGGCTCGGATCCAATCGGTGAAAGATTCTTGCCGGCGAATTTTCCCGCGTAAACATGTGTAATCGAGGTGACAATGCGCGTTAATCAGACCTGGCAAAAGAACACGCTCGCCAAGATCGATCAAAGGTCCGGAATTTCGCGTTTTGATCTGGTCGAACTTTTCCACGTCGATTATCCGATCCCCCGAAATTGCGACTGCGCCATTTTCAATAGGCGCTCCATCCATCGTCACGACGACTCTGGCGTGAACGATCATTCGCTTTTTACAACCTTTCGGCATGCAGCCACCAAAAGATTGCATGCTTCCTGGCAAAGAAGTGGAACTGCAGGCGACGCTATAGCCGTTGGTGACTCCGCCTTGGCCACCACCTCCGTTTGATCGAATGAGGGATCAAATTTCTTATCGGGCAATTGGTTTGACGCAATCGCGCCTTGTTTGTCGCGTTTCCACAAGATTGTGCGTAAACAACGGCCGTTTGACCGGCAAAAATCTGCTACCAGGTCGTCGATCTGCGCCTCCGAAATCCTGGCAGCCACGCGATACATCCCGGATTGCCGGTTCAATGTTTCGCGCAACGATGTAGTGCGCAGGTGGTTGTGTTGCCACTCTCCGAACACGGCCAACCTGCCGGGATAAAAATAGTCGAGCGCGCGTCTCAATTCCTGGCGTGTTTGAAGCTCCATCCGCCAACCGTGCCGCAAATTCGGCGCTGTTTTGAGCGCTCGATAGTTTCCCACGTCGTCATATTTCGCGATCTCGATTGCGTCTTCGGGATTTCGAAAAATTTTCAAGTCATCGTTAGCGGCATCAGCGCGATGGCACAAAACAAAACTTTTACCAGGATTTCGGACCAGGATCTGACCGAAACAAAAGGGAGGATTCAGCACCGCGTCGAGGTTGTCTCGATGAGTTTTACCAATAGAGAAGCACCACCGTGTCGCCGCGCCAAATTAATGCAAACAATGCGCGATCAATCCGCCAGCGCGTTCCAGAAATTCGCGATCTTCATGGTCGAAGGCGTTCAACTTGTCGCTGTCGGCATCTAACATGCCAAGGATGCGTCGGTGCTCGTTGCGCATCGGGACAATGATTTCGGACCGAGTGGTGTGAAACGCTGGCAAGTAACGCACATCTTTGTGTACGTCGCCGACGACGATTGGTTTCCCGGAATCCAGCGCAGCGCCACATAGCCCTTGCGTAATTGGGAAGCGTGGATACGCCGGCGGTTCTTTTCCGGTGTCGGCGATAACAACAAATTCATCTTTGACGATTTTGTAGATAGCCGTCCACCGGTAATTGCGCGCAGCACGAATCATCTCCACGAGTTGCTTCATTCGTTTGCGTGTGCAGCCGCCAGCCAGCGCAAACGCCCCAATCTCCTGCAGCTTCTTGCAAGTGGCTTCCTTCATGCGCGGGACAGCAATCTTGCGCAAAAACAAACCAAGTGCGAGCACGATTTCAACTCTTTGCGTTCAAGGCTTGCTCAATGATGATTTCGGCAAAACCGGCATCGGTGCCGATGGATGGGGCATAAAAGAGCAAGCGATCGTCGATCTCGTACGGATTTTGCCGAAAAATTTCGCCACGCACGTTGTGCGAAGCGACCGCCGATCTCCCACTCTCTATACCGATCAATGCCGGTATGTCCTCGTAACTATGGAGCCCGTCTGAGATGAAGAAAGGAACCACGACTGCATTGCGGGTTGTCGCCAACCGCCGCCATTCTGAAACCAGTGGCGGTTCTTCCATATAAACATTCAGCACCGCCGCGAATTTTCCGAACGCACGGATCTTTTCCGCTTCTCGTTTTGCCGCGGCGGCGCTGTTTTCGTTCAAATCCGTGCCATGCGCCACGATCAATAAGGTAGTATCGACAGGGTCGACATCAGGCGCCACCTCGCGCGCACGTTTGAGTAGCAATTCCGTCACCGCGGGGTGATTGCCGACTGGCTGACAATACTTCCATACCTGCCCGTTCGGTCGTTCTGTTGTGGGGCCGTTCAGCTCCAACTCGCGGGGGATCACCGTCTGCGTAAAGTAACCTTCGCTGATAAAATTCGGCACTACACAGACTTGTCGGATCGATTCCGGATCGAACAAAAAGAGTGCATCCCGCAGGCTCGGCTCCTCTTTCCAGAACGCGCAGACGACATCAGTAAAAATTCTTCGACGCCGAATCTCTGCGGCATGCGCCAAAGTGGGCGTGCTGGAGTCCGGGTTCACGGTCGAACCGTGAGCCACGATTAAAACAGCCGTGTCTGATTTATTGAGCACGGTTAAACGCTCAACGTCCAATACCAAAGGTTCAACATCCAATTTAATTGAGCATTCGACGTTGCGCCTCTAAACTTGGGTGGATGCGTTTCCGCACTTATAAAAACACTGACCTCGCGGTTAGCGAGGTCGGCTTCGGTTTGTGGACGATTTCCACCGGCTGGTGGGGAAATTTCACCGAAGGGGAAGCGATTTCCCTGATGCACAAGGCGTTGGATCTCGGTATCACTTTGTTCGATGCCGCTGATACATACGGAAATGGATTAAGCGAGGAGCTTGTTGCTAAGGCCTTCCCGAATCAGCGGGACGACATCGTGATCGCAACCAAGGTCGGCTACGATTTTGTTCATCACGGCGAAGCGCGCGGCCGTGGCCAGCGCGAAATTCCCCAGGATTTTTCGCCAGAAGCAGTGACGCGAGCAACGGACGCAGCGCTCAAGCGCCTCAAAACGGATCGAATTGATCTTTTACAGCTGCACAACATCCGGATGGACCAGGTCTATGACGATGCGCTCTGGACGACACTCGAGAAACTGAAGTCCGGAGGGAAAGTTCGCTATTATGGAATTGCACTTGGTCCAGCGATCGGCTGGCTTTTCGAAGGGGCGAACTGTATTCGGGAGCGTGACATCACCAGTGTGCAACATATTTACAACATGCTTGAGCAGCATCCTGGACGCGCCATGCATGAGGCAGCCACTGACGCCGGGAAAGACACAATGTTTCTTATCCGCGTAACGCATTCGTCTGGAATGCTGGAAGGAAAATACACTGCGGAGACGACGTTTCCTCCGACGGATCATCGAAGTCACCGGCCGCGCAGTTGGTTACTGAATGGAGTTAAAAAGATAGAGCAATTGCATTTCCTTGAAAATTCCCGGCGCACCCTCGGGCAGGCAGCGTTGCAATGGTTACTTGCCGACGATCGTGTGGCTTCGACGTTGCCGAATATTTACAACGAAGAGCAACTCGTTGAATTTGCAAAAGCGCCAGACTGTCCGCAGTTGACGCAGGACGAGATGATGAAGGTCGAGGAGCTTTACTCCGAAAATTTCGGGATCGAAGAAGCGCCGCCAAAGTTCAAAGGCACTATGGAGCTGCCAAAAGAACCAGCGGCCGCGTGACTATAGCCGCGAGCGTTGACCGCGCCTTGCTGAATTCCCGACTCCGCCGTTGGCCAGAACTTTTGGTGATCGCTGACCGCCGCTATGGCTAATCCGACTCGTCGTCTTCTTCCACGGGTTCTGCGCGGCGAATCTCAGGCTGTTCCCGCGGGCGACCCTGCCGGTGACTGACAACCTTTTCGCCCTTGTAAACTTCTTTAAAAATATCGGCAATCATCGGGGCGGCAGCAGAGCCGCCGTGAACTTTGCTGCCTACGTCTCCTTCATAAACAGCCGCGAACGCATAGCGCGGCTGATCGGCTGGCAAAAATCCGGCAAACCATGCGGCGGTGCGCTCCTTGTTTTTTGGACCCCACTGCGCGGTACCAGTTTTACCGGCAACCTCAGCGTTATCGAGGCTGGCTTGGTGCGCGGTTCCGCCCGCCCCATTCACAACGTCGACCATTCCAGTATGCACTTCATCCAGCGTCTCCGATGACAGGTTTAGCGCTCTTTTCGCCCGCACCTGGTACGCAGTGACGATTTGGTTGTCGAATGTCTGCACCTGCTGAACCAGCCGTGTTTGATAGAATGTGCCGCCATTTGCTACGACGCCCATCGCCTGCGCCATTTGCAACGGAGTCGCCTGCGTGTCTCCCTGGCCGATCGACATGTTTGCAATATCGCCGTTAAGCAACCTGCGACCGTGCGT
>Ga0066903_100002096_pt1 | contig 15315 bp, 16 predicted proteins | sample PanSoiMetaGPlot1_FD_67491 | JGI IMG/M metagenome (GOLD analysis project Ga0066903, IMG submission 67491) | Tropical forest soil microbial communities from Panama analyzed to predict greenhouse gas emissions - Panama Soil - Plot 1 (version 2) | ecosystem: Environmental > Terrestrial > Soil >...
CGCACAAGAAAAATGGAATGAGCCGAAGAAGCGCATTAAAAATGGGAGCGGCGGCAGGTGCTGTGACGGTCCTAACGTCAAGAAAGAGCACGGCGAACCCATTTGTGCCTTTCCAGACTATAGCTCCGACTTCAGCGCCACCGCCGGAACCCACAATATGCGCTACCTTTACCGGAAGTCCTGCAACACATCCTTTTGTGCAGCAGCTTCCGATTCCCCCGGCGCTGCAGCCAACAAACCTCAACCCCGCGCCTACGCTATCTGCCAACATTGCGGCCGGCGAAGCTCCTCGCGCCGACCATCAGCGTTGGAATGAGTTTCTACCCCAGAAGCAATACGCGATCCATACCAAGCCTGCCCTGCTCAGATTCCATCCCGACCTGCCTACCAGTTATGTATGGGGCTTCAATGGACTGGTTCAGGGCCCAACGATCCTGGAAAAGTATGGAGAGCCGGTGGTCGTTCGCTTTTATAACGACCTGAATGCCAATCACACTGGGCCGGGAATTCCCGAGATCACCGTCCACCTGCACAACGGGCATACAGCATCGGAAAGCGACGGATTTGCCGGCGATTTCTTTGGAACCGGACTGTTCAAAGACAATCACTACGTGAACATCTATGCCGGCTATGACAAATCACCGCAGACCCTGGGCGACCCGTTCGAGGCGCAGTACACCTACTGGTATCACGACCATCGCGCCATGGCCACGGCGCCAAATACTTATAAAGGCCTTGCCGGAATGTACTTCTTGTTTGATCAGAGAGACAGCGGCAATGAGAACGATCAAAACCCGCAAGCGCTGCGGCTGCCGAGCGGATATGGCGTTCATGATCTTCCGTTGGAATTCAGCGACAAGTCCTTCTGTTCCGACGGAACGCTGTTCATGAATCCAGACGGCAATGTTCCGGAGGGCGATAAGTGGTGCATCAATGGCGCCATCCAGCCGTTCATGCGAGTAAACCGGCGCAAGTATCGCTTCCGCTTCCTGAATACCGGGCCTACCCGCAGCTGGACCCATGCGCTGAGCGATCCCAGCATGCCGTTGACGGTGATTGCCACGGACGGCAACCTGCTGGCGCATCCGGTGCAGGTCGACAGCATCTTGCATAGCGTGGCCGAGCGGTATGACGTGATCATCGACTTCTCACAAAGGAGCATCGGTGATCAAATCTACCTGCTCAATGTCGACGATGACGGCCACCCGCAGTTCGTCGGTAATCCATCGCCCTCGCCGCTGCCGCCGGGCGTGAGCATCGAACAGGTCACCATGCGCTTTGACGTCGTAGGCAACGAAACAGACAACAGCCAGGTTCCAGCCACGTTGACCACCTACCCGGACATTAGCAACATTCCCATCGCGAACACCATGAACTGGAAATTCATCAGAAAGAACAACGATCCACAGGGTTTAAACTTCCAGATCAATGGCAAGACTTTCGACCCGAACCGATCTGACCATGACGTGAAGAAGGGGACGGCGGAAATCTGGACGCTCGAAAACCTCGCTCCTCAGTCCAATTGGACGCATCCCGTGCATATCCACTTCGAGGAGTTCCGCGTGCTGGAGCGCAACGGAGTCCCGCCCATCAATCCGCTTGAGACGGGGCGAAAAGACGTTATCCGGATGCCTCCCGGCAATCAGGTGAAGCTATTCCTGCAGTTCAGGGATTTCCTGGGCCGGTATCTGATCCACTGCCACAACATGGATCATGAGGATACGTTCATGATGGTACGTTGGGACATCGTTCCGTAACTGGAGCAATGCGAGAACTCGAAAGGAGATTTCAGATGGACAGAAGACAGTTCCTCACCAGTTTTGCCAAAAGTGCAACCTGTTCGGTCTCGGGTTCTCCGGGATCGGAGTATTTCACCAACGCAGTGTTCCGCACGCATGAAAACAAGGAAGTCAGATTCTACGATGACCTGATCAAAGGCAAACAAGTGGTCATCAACTTTATGTATACCAGATGCGAAGGCAGTTGCCCGATAACGACCGCCAACCTGGTCAAGGTTCAGCAGGTGCTCAATAAGCGAGTCGGCCATGACATCTTCATGTATTCCATCACGATCAAGCCGGAAGAAGACGATCCGGCCACGCTCAAGGAATACGCGCACACGTACCGGACGAAGCCGGGCTGGCTGTTCCTGACCGGCCGCCGCGAGGACATCGATACTTTGCGGCTTCGGCTCTTGGCTGAATATCATCCGGCGATTGACCTGAACGTCAATCAGCATACCGGCATGATCCGGGTCATTAATGACAACATCAACCGCTGGTTCATGGCCCCATCGCAAGCCAGCGTGGAAACCATAGTTCAGACCGTCCGCTGGTGTGATCCGCCCAAGTCGCTTTCCGTACGAATGCGGGAAAACTGGATCATCCAGGCCAAGATCGACAAGATGCAGCATCAGAAGTTGCCGACGTGGCTCAACTCGCTGAATGAATCCTAAACTGTCCGGTAGTCGGAGGGCGGGCAATGACGGCATGGAACGTCTGTTCCGGCCCGATATCTGGAACAAAGGCCGCTGCAACCATAGCACCCTTGTTTCCGGAACGCCGAAAACAACCCGGCGCAGCGCTCCGGAAAGCGCCGCGTCGGGCTGATGGCAATTCAGTGAGGACATTATGAGGCGGCATACATTGTTAATGTTTCTCTGCATCTTCTTCCTTGCCGCGACAGGAACAACATTCGGCCAGGCAGGATGCAAATTCAATATCACCGGTGATTGGGAAGCAACCGCACCGGGTCACACCGAACCCAATCTTTATCGTTTTACTGCCGATGGCATGGTTATCGTTTTCTCCGCCGTCGAAAAAGGCGAGGAGCGGCAGAAATTGGGAAGAGCCAGGTATCGTCTCGAAGACGCACAAAGTGCCAGGACACTGGAATTCAAGCCGGCGTCAGCAACCGGCGCCTTTCCCTGGCACGCTGCCAAAATGGAGATCAGCCACGTAGGCCGCGCAAGCTTCACCACGGTGAACTCTGGCCAGCGCGTGACCTGGATAAGAAAAGATCCGAATCAATACTACGTTGTTCTGGCCGCCCATCGCGGAACGCCTCCGCATCAGGGCGGCCCGGCTTTTGCCATGTTGATCAAAACCGGCGAGGCCCAGCCCGAGGTTGAGACCTTCGGCCTCTTCTATCGCAATGGGGGCAGGACCAACGGCCCGATTCCTGACGATCTCTATCGGCGCTTCATGGCCGATCCACTACCCGCGGATGATGCCGTTCTGCGGCTGCAGATCTCACCGCAAGCCTATGAAAACGCCATGAAGATCATGCGCACGTGGCAGGAAAGGGCGCGGGAAGGAACGCTGCTCTTTCCCGGTTATTCCTATCTGAACATTATCGTTCCGATGAAGGAAATTGCGGAAAGCCTGGACCAGTGCGGCGAGGGTTTTCACATTTACAAATTGACTTGGATGGTAGACGACGAGTTGGGAGCGAACGTCCCTCAATGGGAGCTTGCATTCAGATACATCAACAAGCTGCGCGAGCTGAATGCGCAGGCCCACATCACGAGCGCGAAGTTCCAGGAGAGCATCAACACCCGGTTAACTTTGCCGCCGTCTAAGAACTAACTAACACGGGGGATGGTAGCCGGTGACATACGCAAGCCGCCCGCCTCACTTAGTGCAAGATCATGGAAGACCTGAGGTTCGCTAAACTCGAAGACCGTGTAGGACCTCGTAGAGTACAAAAAGAGAGTTCCTTGCATCTGGACGCCCTCCCCGGCACATGGTTGAATACGGCCAGTGAAAGCGGGGGTATCGCCAAGGTCGTAATTACTGCACGAGATTCCAAACTCCGGCTCCACGTTTTTGGGGCTGCGGGTGCCGATTGCCGCGACTGGGGTGAGGTGGAAGCGGAACACATCTACGCCAACAACGTTGCTTCGCAGGATGGGGCAGGATTCACCGCCTGGTATCACCTGGATCAAGCGGCCATACATCTGCAGGCAAACTGGAACCAGGGATTGCTTGTGCTCGCCAGCTTTACGTCGTTCAAGGAGGGCAGCAAGCATTCCAATTGCTTTTCGCGGGAGTTTTTTCGCCGCAGTGAGCGGATCAAAGAGAAAAGAGAGGAAGACAATGACTCCGGTAACGCATCCTGAAGAGCAGGCGACTGCGGCCCCCATCCATCCGGAACTGCTGCTGGGAACGTGGCTGAACACAAACACGGCCACCCGGGGCATTACCACCGCCATTCTGGCGCGCAAGGACGGGCGAATCGTGGTGCGCATCGTTGCCCTTGGCGATCCCGGGCCTTCCGACTGGGGAGAAATTGCGACCGATCTCTTCGCGGCCAATGCGTATTCCAACGAAGCCATGGCTTTCAGCACATTCTATGACTTTGGTTTTATGGAAACCAAGCTCCAGGCCCATCTACGTCAGGGCGTGCTGATTATCGCCAAGTTTGACAGGTTCAAAGACGGCAGCGGCCGGTCCAATTGTTTTTCCAAAGAATTTTTTTACCGCGCGGAACCATAGCGCGCATCCCGATTGCGCTTGGCCATGCAGGCCGGGGCCTCCTTTCATTCAGACAGGCCAGGAGCTAACCAATGTCTCTCAGATTTCATTGGAGTTTATCCCAGGTTGGCGACAAATTCCGCCGGGCCAACGCCACTGCCGACATGAAAGGCCTTTTCAGCCTAGAGACGCAGATTGAATTCTGCTGTGCCGCCGAGCAGTGCGGGATCGACTCGCTTCTAATGGCTTTTGGCTTCACTCGGCCTGATCCCATGGCGCTGTCCACAGCACTGGGCAGGCACTCGAATCGAATTAAATTCATGATCGCCTGCCGCCCCGGTGTCATGTCTCCCACGGTGTTCGTCCAGCAGATCAACACGGTGTCGACGCTCACCAACGGGCGTGTACACATCAACATTGTTACCGGGCACTCCCCGCATGAGCTTCGCTATTACGGCGACTCCCTGGAGCATGACCAGAGATATGAGCGGACAGATGAGTTCCTGAGCATCTGCAGGGCATTCTGGGCGCGCAATGGAGAGGTGAATTTCCAGGGCCGGTATTACGAGATCGAGAACGGAAAATTGAATACGCCGTTTGTCTCCTCCGAGCGATCATCGCCAGAGATCTTCCTGGGTGGAAATTCCGAGCTAGCAGAGCAGCTCGCCATCAAGCATGCCGACTGTCTCTGGCGATTTGCCGATACTCCGGAAAATCTTCGCGGGCTTGTGCCCCGCATCACGGCGCGTGGAACTGAAGTAGGACTGCTGGTCTCCATCCTGGCTCGGCCTACGCGCGCAGCCGCCGTTCGCGATGCGTGCGCCATGGTGCAGTCCCTCACCGCGAAGCACCCACAGGCCTTCGGCCGGCAGTTCACTCAGAAGACCGATTCCGTGGCTTACAGATCCACACTTGAGTTGGCGGAAAAATGTGCATCAGACTGGCTGACACCCTGGCTTTGGACCGGCGCGATTCCTTATCTCGGATCGCCGGCTATCGCCCTGGTAGGCGGTCCGGAAGAAATCGCTTCAGCGTTGATGGAATACAAACAGACGGGAATTTCGCAGTTCCTGTTCATGGGGTGGCCAGACCTGGATGAAATGATCTTTTTCGGAAGGGAAATCCTGCCCCTAGTCAGGGAAAAAGAACAAGAGTTGGATTTGGTCCAGCAGGTCCGCGGGTGAAGAGGTTGTTATGGCAGCATGTCAGGATATAAGCGAGGTCCCAACTTCAGGAAACAAGCTTCTGCGTTTTCATTGGCGCCTCCCTTACGCCGGCGAAACCTCGGCTCTTGCCATAGCGGACCAATCTGCCGCGCCGGTCATCGGCCTGCCGGACCCCGATCTGCAGGCGAGTTTCTGTCAGCATGCGGAGGAAAGCGGCATCGACGCCCTTCTGGTTGATTTCGGCTTCGCCAAGCCCGATCCCATGCTCCTGGCCGCCGTGCTCGGTCGGGCAACGGAAAAAATCAAATTCATTCTCGCGTACCGGTCGGGGCTGTTCTCGCCCACCATGTTTGTCCAGCAGATCAACACGCTCTCGGCGCTCATCCAGGGTCGAATCCTGCTGAACATCGTTGCCGGATACTCGCCGGAGGAACAGAAGGCCTACGGCGATTTTCTCTCGCATGACGAGCGATACGAGAGAACCGCGGAATTCCTCGCCGTTTGCCGCTCCTTCTGGGAAGGTGGCGAGGTGAATTACAGCGGCAAGCATTACCGCATTGAGCAGGGCTTGCTTAAGACTCCGTTTGTTACTCCAGAGAGAAAATTTCCGGAGATCATCATCGGCGGAGGTTCGGCCGCCGCGCAGCAGCTTGCCATCCGGCAGGGGACATGTTGGATGCAACTGGCGGACACTCCAGAAAAAATCCGGCAGGCATGCGCGCCGGCGCTGGCGCACGGAATCGAAGCGGGTGTGCGCGTGTGTCTTATTGCCAGGCCGACGCGTGACGAAGCCTTGGAGGCCGCTCACGCGCTTCTGACCGGCAACGACCAGGGGAGGAAACTGGCGAGGAGCCGGGAGTTTTTCGCCAAGACTGACTCCATCTCGTTCCAAAAGGCATATCAACTCGGCGGCAACGAATGGCTTAGCCCGACTTTATGGACGGGCGCTGTTCGGGTCCAGGGGCCTACAGCTATCGCGCTCGTGGGTTCAGCCGAAGAAATTGCGTCCGCCATCCTGGATTATAAAAAAATCGGGATTTCGCAATTCATATTCTCCGGATGGCCCAAGCTCGATGAGATGGTTTATTTCGGACGCGTGGTTTTGCCGTTGGTCCGGCAAAAAGAACAGGAGCAGTCTTCCGCGTCGACAGTGGTCCAGACAGGCGCGGCCGATGCGAGGTAGAAAGCACCGGCATCAAAAACAAATCGCCAAGATTCAACAGGAAAGGTTCGCAAAAATGATCGATCAGTTACAAAAGAGGCGAGCTTCCGCCGCGGAAAAGAGAAAACACAAATGGATCCATGGCCCGCATGAGGCATTTCGCGCCAGGACCCGCCGCAGCATATTCATGAGCATATCCATTTTCTGTTATCACAATCAGCCGCTTAACGGATACTACTTCGAATTCGGCTGCCACAAGGCACGCACCATGCGGTTGGCGTGGGACACCTTCCACTCGCTTTATGACTGGATCTATGTCGCCTTCGATTCCTTTCAAGGGCTGCCCGAGATAGACCCCGCTGACAGCATGCCCATCTGGAAAAAGGGCGACCTGAAAACTACCGAGGCCGACTTCGTGAACACGGTGGTAAAGCATGGCATGCCGAGAAACAGGCTTAAGATCGTGAAAGGCTTTTATAACGAGTCTCTCACCCTGGAATTGCGCGACCAGTTATTGCCACAGAAGGCCGCTGTCGTCTACATCGATTGCGACCTGTATTCCTCCACCATTTCCGCCCTCGAATTCTCCAAGGACTTTTTGCAGAAGGGCACAATTATCGTCTTTGACGATTGGTTCTGCTTCTATGGCGCCCCTGACAAGGGCGAGCGGCGCGCTTTCCGGGAATTTCGCACCCACCATCCAGAGCTGATCTTTGAAGATTACATCCAGACCAACGAAGCAAAGGCATTCATTTATTTAGGAAACAACACAAACGGCAAGTGAGGTGAAGATGCGTTCACAAGCAGTACACCAAGACGCGATATGGAAAACACTCGTCGCAGGCCTTCCCTCGACGCTGGACGAAATCAGTGCAGCCATCCGGAGTGTTCTGAATACAGCAGGCTACCTCCATCTTGCATGGCCTATGTCAATGGAGCATTACGAGCAGATTGCTGGCCGATTAGGGACCATCGTGCTGCGGTCTGACGTGAAGGTGGACCTCGGGCGAGCCCGTAATCAGGAACAGGTTCGCCATATCCACGGCCGCGGCGGAATTTACAGCCCGAGTCCTTTGCATCTTCACACTGACCCGAATGCCGACCTGGTCTCCTGGTATTGCGTTGAACAGGACGAGGCGGGAGGCCCCATGTTGATGTTGGATGCGGGCCATCTGGAGAAGTATTTTGCAGTCCGCGAACTGGAAATTCTAAGCCGCATAGATTTGTGGTCTCCTTCCAGGAAGTCCGAAACAGAGCCGGAAGAGCTCACGCCGGTGCCTCTGCTCTCAAGGAAGAACGGCAGATACAAAATATTCTATGCCCCCTGGCTGCTGCGCGATTCCTATGACGACGAGGCCACAAGCACCTTGAAAAAATTCGTGGACTACATCAACGAGCTGGAAGAAAAACAGCTCGTCTCATTACCCATCAAGAAGCAAGACACCATTTTCATTGACAATGGCCGGATGCTGCATGGAAGAGGCGCGCTGCCAGAGACCAGCAGGCGCCACTTGGTCAGATTGTATCTTCGGACCGCCTAGGTCCTAAGTGAAATAAAACAGAGGTTCAACATGCGGCTCTTGTACCTGGTGGACCATTGGCCCGGCCTGTTCGAAGCATATCTGTTGCGGGAGATGCAATGGATGCGGCAGCGCGGGCATTTCGTGGCCGCCCTATCGCTAGGGCTTGGTGGTCCTCATGGGTTCAGGGATGAGACGCGAGACCGTGTGAATCTAGCGGAGTTTGGTCTGGACGACATCGCGGTCCTGCAGCTCGATGCCCGGCACATGACGAACGAGCAGGTAGTGCGCGAGTCTCTTTCATTTTTGAACAAGTACGGAGCGGAATTGATTGACGCGCACCTGGCGCGGGAACCGGCCGAAACGGCCTGCCGGATGCACCTTTCCAGCGGCGTTCCTTTTGCCGTCAGGATGCGCGGAGGGGATGTTCATTCGAATATCTCGCCCATGCTAGCTGAAATCGTGCGTTATGCGTCGGCAGTATGCCCGATGAGCCAGTTTCTGGCCAATGTGCTGGTAGGAGAGCGTACCTTGAACAAAATGCCGCAAGGCCTTCCGGTCAAGGTAGAGCCCAATAAGCTTCACGTAATACCAAACAGCCTACCAGCGAAATATCTTCCAACAAGCCCAGTCCCTCAAAGCGAATATGAGCAGGTCATCGGCTCAATCGGACGACTGGTGCCGGTCAAGAGGTTCCAGGACCTTATTGAGGCGACTGCCAAGCTTGCTCCGGATTTTCCAGGATTAAAGCTGCAGATTGTTGGAGGTGGAGTAATGCTCGCGGAATTGCAAGCGTTGGCTTCACGATTGGGTATAGCCGGCCGCCTCGAGATAACTGGATTCCAGAGCTGGCAATCTGTCATGGCGCTGGTCCGGCAATTTCACATTTATGTACAGACTTCAGAGCTGGAGGGCTGCAGCCTGGCAAATATTGAAGCGGGCTTCCAAGGAATACCCCTGCTGTTGTCGCGGACTGGCGCGAATGAACAATGCGTGGAGCCTGGGGTTAATGGGTATCTCTTTGATCCCGGAGATGTTACCGCGCTATCAGGGCGTCTGAGAACGCTATTGCTTGCCGGCGCTCAGAAAAGGGAGCAGATGGGAAATGCAAGCCTCCATATTGTTGGATCCAGATTTTGCGCGGAAACGGTCATGCCACTACTGGAAATGGCTTTCCAGAATGTCATCAACAATTCAAGGCCAGGAGCGATGAGCTTCTCAACCCGCACGGCCTGAAGGGAGGATATTTCCATGGTTAAAACGACCGATCGAGTGCCCGTAATACTCACCTCATTTGCGTTTCGAGAAGAATATTTCCCGGAGTTGGATGGAATGGTGGCCAGCGTGAAGCAGCATCATCCGAATTGGCTTATCGTGACGGGTAAGGGGCCAAGGCCCGGATTTGAATTGCCCACTCTCGCCGTGGAAGCACCCACGGGCGGACATCACTGGAGCCTACCTGTTGCCCTCAATCTCAATGGTACCGTCGACGATTGGCGAAAGATCTCCAAGATGAAAGCCTGGTGGATTACCCGTGCCTGGCACACTTTTGGCCACCTGACCGGAGATTTCAGGCGTGTTCTCTGGCTGGATGCCGATGCGCGGGTGAATGGGCCGCTGGACATCGAGCTTGATTTGCAAAGCGAAGTAATTGCCGGCGCATGGTGGAATGATGCCCGGTATCCGGGCTATGACACCATTGCCAGCGGGCTGCTTTTGTTTCAGGGCTCCAGCCAGGGAACCATCGAAACCATTCTGAATCAATGGTCGCAAAGATGTTTGTCCCACATACAAAGACTGCCGGATCCTCCCTTGGTTCCGTGGGGCGATGGCGATCAGGAAGTGTTGAATCAGATTCTTAGAGTGCGTCCTGTCTCCAATGGTCATTACATCTTAATCCGGCTGGATTCGAACAAATATTGCGCCATCGTCGATAAAGATGGGGTGCCGTTACCGGGTGCCCTGGTGGATCAATGGGTGATGACCAGAAAAATGAAGTGGCCTGAAGACCGTGGCCGCAACTGGCCGCCTCAAGAGGAGACCAGGCAGCAACTTCGTGTGAAAGGGCAATTGAGGGACATCATATGAAGACGGAACATGGCATCGACCTGGCGCTCCAGAAAACCAGACAGAAAGCCTCTATTTGGTCGATTGGCATCTTCACCGGCTTGAAACTCACTGATCTTAAACAGGCTCAGGAAGCCCAGACGCCGGTGCTTTCCGCTCAAGACGTCTCTGATGTGCCAGCACTGTTTGTTGCTGACCCCTTCATGCTAAAGGTAAATAACACTTGGCACATGTTTTTTGAAGTCATGAACAGCGAGACAGACAAAGGGGAAATTGGCCTGGCCATCAGCAAAAATGGCTTTGACTGGCATTACCAGAAAATCGTACTGCGTCACCCCTTTCATCTGTCTTATCCATATGTTTTTTGCGCTGGTGGAGAGTATTTCATGGTTCCAGAAAGCTACCAGGCCAATTCTATGCGGCTCTACCGGGGGGATCCATTTCCGCTCAAATGGTCCTATGCTGGAACGCTATTGAACGGGGCATGGGTGGATTCCTCCATTTTCCATTTCAATAGTCGATGGTGGGCTTTCTCCAGTCCAGCAGGGATGGAGCATCAGGTGCTTGAATTGTTCAGTGCATCTGATCTGATGGGGCCGTGGCGTCGGCATCCCATGAGCCCATTGATCCTGGGCAATAACCGCATGGCACGGTGTGCTGGAAGAGTCATCGTTCGTGATGGCTGTCCCGTGCGGTTCACTCAGGACTGTTTCCCTTTTTATGGGACCGGGGTTCGTGCTTTTGAGGTCTCAGTCCTGACCGGTTCGAGCTATGCTGAACGCGAGCTGAAATCGAGCCCCATCCTCACCGCCGGAACAGAACCATGGCGGCGCCAGGGAATGCATCACATCGATCCTCATTTTATCGATGGCCGGTGGCTTGCCTGCGTCGACGGCTGGCGTTTTGAAGATAAAAACACGGCCCCGCTGGCAAAAGTTACAAGCACAGCCAAAATCGAGGGCCGTAGCCCACAACTGTCGCCAAGAACCGTCATGTAAAAAGCTGGCGAAATACGTCGTCGTGTTGCAGCCGATGTACGCTAGAGCAAGACCTCGCTCACTTCTTTTTCTGCGCAGCCCGTTGCGCCTTCCAGCGCTTTCGTTGCGCTGCAGCAATCTTCGCTCGCGCGGCTGCGCTCATGACTCTGCGCTTCCGTTTTTGTCCACCGGTCCCTCTCAATGCAGCAATTGCCGTTTCGATTGCCGCCTTCTGTTGCTCAAGCCGATCGATGATATCTTGCACGTCCATAGCTCCTCGTGATCTGAAAGTGGTTGTACTACCGCGTGCATCCCCAAAAGGCCCGAGGAACCACAGGCGTAAAGGCGTTCAACGAGATTGCCAGACGCAATCAATGAGCTGCCTGCGTCTGCTCCAAGTGGCGGAACAAGGCCATTCCTGAGATGACACCAGCATAAGCCATAATTATGCAGGCCAATGGTGCCTGCCGTGGTTCCCGCAGATCTGGCTAACTTGACCTGCTGATCTCCGCCGATCTTGCCGCACTATCACGACATTTTGCCCGACGGCCATCGTTGACGCGAGAGGGTTCTGGCCCGCGCTTTGCGCACCGTCCTGAGCCTTTTTCTTCGCCCTGCCGCTTCCAGGAGCACACCATCGGGATCCTTGATTTGCTTTTCATAGAACGCACGAACCTCGCCGAACCGGATCGCGCTTTCAACGAATTTTAACTGGACTTTGATTCCCGCTTAACCGGCTCACCTTACATTGCTCTGTCGCACAGCCTGTGTGGCCCTTGCGCGGGCCACCGGGCTTGTATCTACCTAAACTAAAAGGCCGGTGTGGGCCGTTGAGGAAGCCATGAAGCAGCTCATGATGTTCTGCATGTCCATTCTGTTGGTCTTGTCACACCCTCGCGTACCTGCTCAAGTGAGCGGAGCCAGCCTAACCGGCCTTGTTGCAGACGGCACGGGAGCAGTCATTCAAGACGCACACGTCACCGTGGTCAACCTTGCGACCGGAGTAGAAACGTCGGCAACCACGGTCGCGGGCTACTACGTACTTCCGGCATTGCCTGTCGGGACGTACGAAGTCCGCGTGGAGAAGGATGGATTCCGCAAGGCGGTGGCCAAGGTGACACTCGAAACAGCTGAAAAAGCCAGACCGGATTTCAGATTGCAGATAGGAGCAGTCACTGAAGAGGTGACTGTCATTGGGTCAGGGACTCCGCTACTCTCGAAACAGGACGCGTCGCCCGGCACGGTGATGCAAGGAAATGTCATCAGCCAGCTTCCGCTGAGCGCGCGCAACTGGGATGATCTGCTGGGCCAGGTGCCAGGTGTTCAAGGCGACCGCTACGCGGAGCAGGGGGGTGGCACGGCCTCGGGCCGCACCGGCGCAGTGAACGTCCATGGCGTCCGCTCGCTGCAGAACAACTTCGTGCTGGATGGCGTGGACAATAATTCCTTTTCTGAGAACGTGCAGGAGCTGACCACACAAATCGTCCGCCCTTCCGTGGATGCGATTGAGGAGTTCAAAGTAGCGACCACTCCATATTCGTCGGAAAATGGCCGCATGCCCGGTTCGCTGATCACCGTGACAACCAAGAATGGCACTAACAGCTTTCATGGCTTGGCCTACGAGTATCTGCGCAACAAAATTTTTGACGCCAACGACTATTTCACCAATCGAGCTAGCCGCGACCGGCCAAAGCATGTGCAAAACCAATTCGGAGCGCAGTTGGGAGGCCCGATCGCCAAGAACCACGCATTCTTTTGAACGCATCCGGCCGATAGTCGAAAAGGCGCTGCGCGAAAATGATCATCGCGATTGGCCGCTCGTCACGCTGAATCTGGATTTTAAGTCTGAAGAGCCGAACATCTGGCCGCAGTCTGGGCTGTTTTGGAGCATTACAGTAATTGGCTTACGAGCGCGGCACGAACGGCGGACGTCACGGCAGTCCAGCCGCTGGAAGTTCGTCCCCTGCTTGTTTTGACCGGTGAGTCCGACGCCCAGGAAAAAGTATTTTATGAACGCGTTCCTGTAGGGGGGCGCTTGCTGGCCTTCGGCGCGGTACGGACACACCTCGAAGATCCCATGGCGCCTCCGGCAATCCTCGAGCCGGGGACTGCCGATAATTATCGCCGGTGGTGGAACAACCCCTGGAGCGTGGTGGAACGCGGTGGTCAAAACCGGGCCGGCGACTGGACAAGCGTCGGAGTCGAGCGTTTGCGCGCCCTGGTGGACTATGCGCACTTACGCGGTCTATGGATCCGTTTCTATACACTGGATGGCGCGGCTTCTGAAGAATTGAGCTGCCACGGCTGGTTCCGCAACTATAACTTCGGGTCGCCCGCGTCCGCGCGTCTGCGCTGGCGTGCAGCCCATGCAGCCGTGGTTGACTACATCGCCAGCGACCAATATGAACAATTAGCCACATACTTAAAGGAGAACAGCGCCGCACGAGTTCATGTGGAGGAACCTAGTGATGCTCGTGTTCTTCATGATGATGTGTCGCCCATGGGCCTACCGCCGTACCGATGATGATCGTATCGACGTCGGCTCCCATCGTGTGCTGGAGATTCGCGGGAACTAGCAAGAACGTGCCCACTGGATACGGTTTCGCATTCTCCTTGTCCAACTTGTCTCCAAAGCTTACGCGCAAAGCGCCTTGAAGTACGGCAACGCGCGCATCCTGAGAATGCCAATGATGCTCCCAGTACCCTGCGGGGATGAAGAATGCATAGGTGAATGACTTTCCGGGGGCATTTCGGTCACCCTCGAGCAAAGAATATTTCGTGCCGTCCGCGTAGCTTTCCTGCCACTTGATGCTCTTTGCGTCCCACACCTGCGGACTTTTAATTTGTGCATAGCCGCTCAAGGTTACCGTGAGAAGCACCGCGATACGAATGAACTGTTTCATACTTTCCTCTCTCTCATTTTGTTTGTGCCCTGTTAGGGATCGGCTGAACGAAAAGACAACTCCAGCGAAACCCACTTCGTGTCCTGCGCGCAAGAAAAGGATAGGATGGCTCGTCGCCAACGACTATCCGTTTCTTGCGCCCAAACCACTGATGCGCGCCCGTTCGAAGTCTTAGAGTGTGACTTGTCATTCAAGGATTCGAGGGGCTTCGGGGTTCCAGCCAGTTCATTCAAGACAGCGGCGCGGCGCGGCCAATATAATCGCTGAGTCGATTTCGGCCAGCAGGTCAATAGGTGAGAGGGAGCATCAAAGAAAGGTTGGTTCCGATCCTTACGTCACCATTGAAGAGGCTGTCGAGTTCACGAGGAGCATGGCATGGCGGTGAAAATCTTCGTAAATCTTCCGGTTAACGATCTAAAACGGTCAATGGCCTTCTTTACCAGTCTTGGATACTCGTTCAATGCGCAATTCACTGACGAAACCGCCGCTTGCATGGTCATATCGGATGACATCTTTGTGATGCTCCTGACCAGGCCCAAATTCAAATCATTCACTCCGAAGGAGATCTGTGACGCAACAAAGAGTACGGAAGTACTCGTGTGCTTGTCGTGCGGGAGCCGCCAAGAAGTTGATGAACTTGTTCGCAAGGCCGTGGCGGCGGGTGGCAAGATGCATCAGGAACCCCAAGACTACGGATTTATGTATGGGCATGGATTTCAGGACCTGGATGGCCATATCTGGGAGCTGGCCTATATGGAGCCAAGTGCAATCAAGCAATCTGAAGCGCAACTGGCAAGGAGCGGCAAGTCGTCTTGAACCCGCGGGTGTTCAAGCCAATTGTTCAAGTGTGCGAACATCAACGCTTACGTTGTCCATATACTCCCCTTCCAGGTCGGAACGGTCGAATGTATTCCGCGGTCATCCGATCGCTTACGGCCACCCGGCCCCAGGCACAGACGCCATAACAGTCACCACTTGGCCGGTTCGTCGTCCTTCACCCATGCCTGCAGTACCACGCCACTCCGCCGCCATCATGAATAATGTT
>Ga0066903_100002097_pt1 | contig 15307 bp, 10 predicted proteins | sample PanSoiMetaGPlot1_FD_67491 | JGI IMG/M metagenome (GOLD analysis project Ga0066903, IMG submission 67491) | Tropical forest soil microbial communities from Panama analyzed to predict greenhouse gas emissions - Panama Soil - Plot 1 (version 2) | ecosystem: Environmental > Terrestrial > Soil >...
CAGCCGTTCGTCGGGGTTGCCAGCTGCTGGAACGAGGCGGCGCCGTGCAACATTGCGCTGATGCGGCAGGCCCAGGCCGTCAAGAAGGGCGTTGCGGCGGCGGGCGGCACGCCACGCGAGTTTTGCACCATCACGGTGACCGACGGTATCGCCATGGGACACGATGGCATGCGGTCGTCGCTGCCATCCCGCGAGGCGATCGCTGATTCGGTGGAACTCACCATGCGAGGCCACGCCTACGACGCGCTTGTGGGCATCGCCGGTTGCGACAAATCGCTTCCCGGTATGATGATGGCGATGTGCCGGCTCAATGTGCCGTCCCTGTTCATTTATGGCGGGTCGATCCTGCCCGGCACCTTCAAGGGCAAGCCTGTCACGGTCCAGGATGTGTTCGAGGCGGTCGGCAAGCACTCGGTCGGGCAGATGTCCGACGATGACCTCGAAATCCTTGAGCAGAACGCTTGCCCGTCGGCCGGCGCCTGCGGCGCCCAGTTTACCGCCAACACGATGGCGACCGTGTCTGAGGCAATCGGCCTTGCCCTGCCTTACTCGGCTGGCGCGCCGGCGCCTTATGAATTCCGCGACAGGTTCTGCACGGTGGCCGGCGAGCAGATCCTCGACCTCATCAAGCTGAACCTGCGTCCGCGCACCATCGTGACCCGCAAGGCGCTGGAGAACGCCGCCGCCGTGGTAGCGGCATCCGGCGGCTCCACCAATGCTGCGCTGCATTTGCCTGCGATAGCTCACGAATGTGGAATAAGCTTCGATTTGTTCGATGTCGCCGAAATCTTCAAACGGACACCTTACATCGCAGATTTGAAACCGGCTGGCCGTTTTGTCGCCAAAGATTTATTCGAAGCTGGCGGGGTTCCGCTGTTGATGAAGACACTGCTCGAAAACGGCTTCATGCATGGCGACTGCATGACCGTGACCGGGTTTAGCATGGCCGAAAATTTGAAACGTGTGGCCTGGAATTCCGAGCAGGATGTCGTTCGTCCGGCTGACCGTCCGCTGATGGCCACCGGCGGGGTGGTCGGGTTGCGCGGCAATCTCGCACCCGACGGCGCCATCGTCAAAGTGGCCGGAATGGACAATTTGCAGTTCTCCGGTCCGGCCCGTTGCTTCGATGGCGAGGAGGCGTGCTTCGAGGCGGTGAAGAATAGGCAGTACCGCGAAGGCGAGGTGCTGGTGGTCCGCTACGAAGGTCCCAAGGGCGGACCCGGTATGCGGGAAATGCTTGCCACCACCGCAGCCCTCTATGGTCAGGGTACTGGCGGCAAGGTCGCCCTGATTACGGACGGCCGATTCTCCGGCGCCACCCGCGGCTTCTGCGTTGGTCACGTCGGCCCTGAAGCCGCAGTCGGCGGGCCGATCGGGTTGCTGCGCGATGGCGACATCATCGCCATTGATGCCGACCGCGGAAGCTTGGAAGTGCAGTTGAGTGACGTCGAGTTGGAGAAACGCCGGGCGGCGTGGCAACCGCAGGGATCGGCGTTTGGGTCGGGGTATCTTTGGAAATACGCCCAGCAGGTCGGGTCGGCGCGCCACGGCGCCGTGACGCATCCGGGCGGGGCGGCCGAGAAGGCGTGCTATGCGGACATCTAAACATACTTTGTCGGTTGCGTTGCTGGGCTTCGGCCTCGGATTGACCAGCGCCTATGCCTTTGACGGCACCAAGAGTCCCGCCAATATCGCTCCGGCGGTCGGCGTCGGAGTGGCGCCGGAGACCCCGCTCGCCGGCGGCTCCGGCAACTTGAAGGCGTGGGCCCGGTTGCTGCGGGCCGGCGATATCGAGGGCGCGCAGAAATCGCTGGAGGAGGCAGCCCGCAACGGCGATGTCATGGCGGCCTGGAAACTTGGACGCATGTATGCCGACGGCGAGGGCGTTTCACAGAGCGATCTGCGGGCGTTCGAGTACTTCCGCGGCATCGCCAATGCCCATGCCGATGAACAGACGGGCACCGCAGAGGCGCGTTTCGTCGCCAGCGCCTTTGTGGCGCTTGGCGGCTACTATCTCTCGGGCATTCCCAACTCGAACATCAAGCCTGATGCGGCGCGCGCCCATGAGATGTTCAACTATGCGGCGAGCTATTTCGGCGATCCCGATGCCCAGTATCGGCTGGGGCGCATGTTGCTTGACGGCCAGGGCGGCCCTAAGGACCCAAAGGTGGCGGTCCGTTGGTTGTCGCTTGCGGCCGGCAAGGGGCAATATCAGGCTCAGGCGGTGTTTGGCGCTTTGCTGTTTAAGGGACAATCCGTACCCCGCGATGCTGCACGAGGCCTGATGTGGTTGATGCTCGCCCGCGACGCCGCAACGCCGAAGGAGACCTGGATCGCGGATCAGTACGCGGCCGCCTTGAAGCAGGCGACCGAGACCGAGCGCAACGTGGCGCTCGTCCACGTCGAGCAGTGGATTGAGCAGTCCCGCAGCGGACAACGGACCCAGTGAGCAATCCCTAATCCTTGGGCCCCTGTGGCTCCATGCGTGATGAGCCGTACGCAGCAGGTGTCTCGAAGGATGGATGCCGGGCGGGGGCTATCCCCGCCTCCGCGGCGGGCGGGCTCGAGGCTCGAACTTGTTTCACCCCGCGCTCCTGCTTGAGATCAGAACCGTTCTCACGCGCTTCTCACAAATCAAGTTCGATCAAGACGGGCACATGGTCTGACGGTTTCTCCCAGCCGCGCACGTGCTTGTCGATGCAGACTGCAGTTAAGCGGTCGGCCGCCTGGGGCGACAGCAGTAAATGGTCGATCCGGATGCCAGCATTCTTCTGCCAGGCACCGGCTTGGTAGTCCCAAAACGTATAGATCCCCTCGGCGTCCGTCGTTGCCCGCACGGCTTCGGTAAGGCCGAGATGCAGAAGGGCGCCGAACTTCGCCCGGGTCTGCGGCAGGAATAATGCGTCGCCCTCCCAGGCCGACGGGTCGTGTACATCAGCGGGTGCCGGGATAACGTTATAGTCTCCGGCCAGCACCAGCGGCTCCTCAAGGCGCAGTCGGCTGTCCGCATAATTTAACAGCCGATCCATCCACCGAAGCTTGTAGGCATATTTGTCGGTCTTGGGTGGATTGCCGTTTGGCAGATAGACCGAGGCGATGCGCACCGCACGGGGGCCCCACGACACCACGACCTCGAGGAAACGCGCGTGATCGTCCTCCTCGTCTCCGGGTAACCGCGCGATCACCTCATCGAAGCGCAACTTGGAAATGACAGCGACCCCGTTGAATGTCTTCTGACCGTGCACCGCAACATTGTATCCGAGCGCTTCGATAGCTTCGCGTGGGAAGGCTTCGTCGACACATTTGGTTTCCTGCAGACAGGCCACGTCGGGCTCGCGTTCCTGTAGCCAAGCCAGGACACTGTCGAGCCGCTGCTTGATCGAATTGACGTTCCAGGTCGCTATTCGCATTTGCACACTTCCGGCGAGTCCGAATCTAATCATATACCCGTGCGATCGTACCGTCGCTGTTCAAGCGGCCGTTGCAACTTCCGCAACTAACAAACATGGACGAGACGTCATGAGAAACGAAGCGGCGAGCAGCGATATATCCATAATTTTATGTCCCGCAGCTATTTCGGCGGGATGCAAAAAGCGGCAGAATGTGTTACCAAAATAACAAAAATCATTGTCGGCGGTGCGATTTATGCTGCTTGAACGGCAAGGTGGTCTAACGGCGAGGTGACGAGCAGTGCGCTAGGCGCCGGATCTTCGGCGCCAGTGAACGCCAGCCAGGGAATCCGCGGAATGGTGACGCGCCGCGGCAGGACACGCAGATGAGCAGGAGCAAGGTCTTATTCGGGCTGTTGGTCGTCGCGGCGACGGGTTGGGCGGCGGCTTCCGGGCGGCTCGGCGACACCGAAGAACTGGCGAAGTGGTTTCCGCCCCTCAAATGGTTGACCGGTGACAAGGCGGTTGCGCAGTCGCCGCAAGGGGGACCAAACCAGCGTTCAGTCGCGGTCGAGGTCGGCAAGGCGGTCAAGAAGAAAACCCCGGTGGTTCTCGAGTCGCTCGGCAACGTCACCACGATGGCGAGCGTAGCGGTCAAGCCGCGTATCGACAGCGAGATCGTCGGCATCCATTTTTCCGACGGCTCTTTTGTGAAGCGGGGGGATCTTCTCATCACTCTCGACAGCCGGGCGATTGAGGCGCAGATCGCGCAGGCCGAGGGCAATCTCGCTCGCGACAACGCGCAGTTGGCCGGCGCAGAGCGCGACCTGCGCCGCGCTTCGGAACTCCTCACCAAAGGCGCGGGACCCCAGCTTACCGTCGAGAATTCCAAGACCCAGGTCGACTCGTTGAGCGCCGCCGTCAAGGCGGATCTCGCCGTATTGGAAAATCTCAAAGTCCAGCTTAGCTATTGCGGCATCAGGGCACCGATCAGCGGACGGATCAGCCAGGCCGCCGTCAAGGTCGGCAATTTTGTCCGTCAGGCCGACACGGCGCCTATCGCCACCATCAATCAGCTCGCGCCCATTTACGTCACGTTTACGGTGGCGCAGCGCATGTTGCCGGACGTCCGTATCGCCATGGCGGAGACCGGCGCGTCGGTCGATGTGACCGTTCCGGGCGAGAAGCGTAGCGCTCACGGCGCGATGGCGATGATCGAGAACACGGTCGACGCCACGACCGGAATGGCCACGGTGCGCGCCAGTATTCCGAACGCCGATGAGCTGCTATGGCCCGGCACGCTGGTCTCGGTCCAGGTTACGCTGCGCAACGAGGACGCCATCGTGGTGCCGGCCGCTGCCGTCCAGGTCAGCCAGCAGGGCAATTTCGTGTACGTGGTGAAGGACGACGTCGCCACCGTGACGCCTGTCAAAGTGGCGCGCCTGCTTGGCGCCGAGACCGTCATCGAATCGGGTCTGAGTGATGGCGACGTTGTGGTAACCGACGGACATCTGCTGCTGACCAACGGGGCGCGTGTAACGCTACGCGAACGCAAAGCAGGAGCGTGACTTGAACATCTCCGAAACCTGCATTCGCCGTCCGGTGATGACGACGCTCATCACCGCGTCGTTGATCGTGTTCGGAATCTTCGGTTACCGTCTCCTCCCGGTCGCGGCGTTGCCCGCGGTGGATTTTCCCACGATTCAGATTACCGCCACATTGCCGGGTGCGAGCCCGGAAACCATGGGCGCTTCGGTCGCCGGCCCGATTGAGCGGCAGCTCTCAACCATTGCCGGCATCACGTCGATGACCTCGACGTCGTCGCTCGGTCTCGCCACCATCGTCATTCAATTCGATCTTAACCGTAACATCGACGGCGCCGCGCTCGATGTGCAGACGGCGCTGACCGTCGCCGCGCGCAGGCTGCCGGTCGAAATGACGGTTCCACCCTACTTTCGCAAGGTCAATCCGGGTGATTCGCCTATCGTTTTGTTCAGTCTGGTGTCGGCGACACTGCCTTTGTCGACGGTCGACGATTATGGCGAGATCACGCTGGCGCAGCAGATTTCGCAACTGCCCGGCATCGCGCAAGTCCTGGTCTTTGGCGCGCAAAAATTCGCTGTGCGCGTACAGGTCGACCCCATCGCGGCGGCGGCCCGCGGCGTCTCTCTCGACGATGTAAGAACATTCGTTTCCAAAACGAATTCCAATACGCCGGTCGGCACGATTGCGGGGGTCAAACAGAACACCATCTTGACGGCGACGGCGGCCATGCGCAGGGCCGCTGACTACACCGAGCTCGTAGTGGCCTACCGCAACGGCCAGCCGGTCAAGCTCAAGGACGTGGCGACCGTCGTTGACGGTGTCGAGAACGACCAGGTTGCCAACTTCTACTCCAGTTCCAGCAATGACGAACGTTCGATCGTATTGGCGGTCTTCAAGCAACCTTCTGCCAATACGGTGGAGATCATCGATGCCATCTATACCCGGCTGCCGACCTACCGCGCGCAGATTCCCGCGGCGGTCAAGATGGAGCTGCTGGCCGACCGTTCGGTGTCTATTCGCGACTCCGTCGAGGACGTGAAGGTGACGCTCGGGATCGCCGTTGCGCTCGTCATTCTCGTCATCTACCTGTTCCTGCGTTCTGCAGCCGCCACCATCATTCCGTCGCTGGCGGTGCCGATTTCGCTCGTCGCCACCTGTGCGGCGATGTATCTCTTTGGATATTCCATCAACAACATGACGTTGCTCGCGCTGACCTTGTCGGTCGGATTCGTGGTCGATGACGCCATCGTCATGCTGGAAAACATCGTCCGCCACATCGAAGGCGGCATGCGGCCATTCGAGGCCGCCCTCAAGGGTTCGCGCGAAATCGGCTTCACCATCATATCCATCACCTTTGCGCTGATCGCGGTGTTCATCCCGGTGCTTTTGATGGGCGGTATGGTCGGGCGGGTGTTCCGCGAATTCGCCGTGACCATCACCGCTGCGATTCTGCTGTCGGGCTTCGTGTCCCTCACCCTGACGCCGATGCTGTGCGCGCGCGTGCTGAAGGAGCATCACGAGGGCGAGCGCCAAATGCTGATCCTTCGGATCTTCGAGGCCATGTTCAAGGCGTGGCTACGCGGCTACGAGGTCACGCTCGACCTGTTCCTGAAGTACAAATCGCTCGTGATCATGGCGATGATTGCCACGCTGGTCGGAACCGTGTGGCTCTACATTGCGATTCCCAAGGGTTTTTTCCCGGTTGAGGATACCGGCTTCATTAATGCCACCACCGAGGGGCCGTCCGACATTTCCTTCAAGGCGATGCTCGAACGCCAGCTGCAGATTGCGGCGATATTGCGCCAGGACCCGGCGGTCGAGTACATCAACGTCACGGTTGGCGCGGGCGGCCCCAACCCGACCAACAATTATGGACGTTTCTTTGTTGCCCTCAAGCCGCGTCACGAGCGCCGGGAAAATTCCACGGCCGTGATTCAGCGCCTGCGGGCCAGCACCAACACGGTCACCGGTATGGCGACCTATTTCCAGAACGTCCAGAACATCAACATCACGGGCCGCATTTCCAAGAGCGAGTTCCAATATACGCTGCAGTCCAGCGACACTGAGACGCTCTATCGTGTCGGCCCCGAAATGCTGGAGAAAGTCTCCAAGTTGTCGGGGCTGCGCGACGTCACCGGCGATCTCTATGTCAAGAACCCGCAGATGACGATGCAAATCGATCGCGAAGCCGCGGCGGTCTACGGGGTATCGCTCGATCAGGTGCGTCAGGAACTGTACGACTGCTTCGGCGCCAGGCAGGTGGCGACGATCTACACGGCGTCAAACGACTACCAGGTGATCCTGGAATGCGACAAGAAGATCCAGGCCGACCCAACCGGGCTGAGCAAGATCTATCTCAAGACCAATCTTAACGGGCAGCCGACCGGCGGCGGTCTTGTGGCAGCGGCAGCGGGCTCCGGGGTCAACGGCTCCACGAGTCCGACCGGGCCAGTGATCCCGATGTCCGCCGTCACCAAATTGGTGCCGACTGTCGGAGCGCTGCAGGTTAATCACCAGGGCCAACAACCTTCGATGACGATCTCGTTCAATCTGGCGCCCGGGTATGCGCTCGGCGACGCCGTCGACGCCATCCGGCAGATCGAACGGGAAAGCAACTTGCCGGCTTCGATCGTCTCCGGGTTCCAGGGCGCGGCGCAGGTGTTCCAGGATTCTCTCAAAGGGCAGGGCGTGCTGGTGCTGGCGGCGGTGTTCGCCTCCTTCGTCGTGCTCGGCATTCTGTATGAGAGCTTCATCCACCCGATCACCATCATCTCCGGCCTGCCGTCGGCCGGCGTTGGCGCGCTGATCGTGCTGATGATGTTCAAGATGGATCTGTCGGTCATCGCCATGATCGGCATCGTGATGCTGGTCGGCATCGTCAAGAAGAACGCCATTATGATGATCGACTTTGCCCTCCAGCGCCGCGCGGTGGGGCTCTCAGCTCACGACGCGATACGGGAGGCGTGTCTATTGCGGTTCCGGCCCATCATGATGACGAGCCTTGCGGCCATCTTTGGCGCGCTGCCGATTGCAGTTGGCGCCGGCGCCGGCGCCGAGCTGCGCCAGCCCCTTGGGGTTTCGGTTGTCGGCGGCCTGCTGGTATCGCAGTTCCTGACGCTCTACATCACTCCGGTCGTCTATCTCTACCTTGACAGGATCGATCTCCTGCTGCGGCGTCGCCTCGAACCGCCGGAAGACCTGATGGACGATCAGGACTTCGACCATTCGCAACAAGCAGTTGCGGCGGAGTAAACAGGGTACACCAATAACGCGGTTCGAACGGGCCCCGATTGCGGGCGCCCGTCGCGCTTGAGACGAACCTTCACCGGTCTCAACCTCCACCGGTCTCTATGTCCGATCGAAGCCCTGTAGGTTGCGTCACAGGCCAGAGCAGCCGCGAACCCCGGTTACACCGAAAAGCTCGTCCCGCATCCGCACGACGCCGTCGCCACTGGATTCTTTATGCGGAACGAGGACCCGATCAGGTCGTCAACAAAATCGATCTCGGCGCCGGCCATGTACTGTACAGAAACCGGATCGACCAACACGGTGGCGCCGTCGCGCGCAAGCACAAGGTCATCCTCGGCCTGGGCGATGACGCAATCGAACTTATATTGGAACCCGGAGCAGCCGCCGCCCGCCACGCTGACGCGCAACATCGAGCCAGGTGGTTCGGTCTTGAGAATCTCGCGAATTCTCTGCGCTGCCCGTTCCGTCAATTCAACCGAGCTTGCCATGCCTGCTGCTACCCATTTGAGTACTCAATAATTAAGTACGAGCCAGGATGCAGTCAACGGCCGACCGGGCGCCAGGGGGCAGCATGGCGAGAACATGGTTGTGAGTGCGGGCCGCACGCGGGCGCCCTTCGCGGCGGATCCGGCGGCGAGTCGCGGCCGCCTTTATGAAGAGCCCCCGAGCGCGACGCGCAATGACTTCCGTCGCGACTGCGATCGCGTTATCCACAGCACGGCGTTCCGCAGGCTCGCCCACAAGACCCAGGTTTTTGTCTATCACGAGGGCGACCACTATCGCACGCGCCTGACCCACACCCTCGAGGTAACCCAGATCGCGCGCTCGCTCGCGCGCGCACTCGGCCTCGATGAGGACCTCGCCGAGGCCTGCGCTCTCGCTCACGACCTTGGCCATCCGCCGTTCGGCCACGCCGGCGAGCGCGCTCTCGACCAATGCCTGGCGCTTCACGGCGGATTCGATCATAACGCCCAGACGCTGTCGGTAGTCACCCGGCTGGAGCGCCGCTACGCAGGCTTCGATGGTCTTAACCTGACCTACGAAACACTGGAGGGCCTCGTAAAGCACAATGGGCCCCTGACCGATGCCGAGGGCCGCGCAACAGGTCGCCATGCCGCGGGCGGCGTCGGTCGGGCCATCCTCGACTACAACGCCGTACAGGACCTAAAACTCGCCCTTTACCCCAGCGCCGAAGCCCAGGCCGGCGCAATCGCGGACGATATTGCCTACGACGCGCACGATATTGACGATGGCCTGCGGGCGCGAATGTTCGCCATCGATGAACTTGCTGCATTGCCGCTGATCGGCGACATTCTGGCGGAGATCGATAAGGGTTCACGCCCCGATCCCTGCCCCGCGTCCCCCTCCCTGACTCTCCCCCATAAGCGGCAAGGGGAGGGCAGGGCGTGGAGCCTCGAGCCGGCGCGGCGCGGCCATGAGCTGGTGCGGCGGCTGATCACCCGCATGATCGAGGATGTGATTGGCCATTCGAAGCACCTGATCGGCAGGTGCGCCCCCCGCTCGGTCGAAGATATTCGGCGCGCTCTTGCGCCTGTCGTGGCGTTCTCGCCCGCGATGGCGGCGGCCGACCGCGCCATCAAGGCGTTCCTGTTTCCGCACATGTATCGCCATCCGCGCATCGTGCGCATCATGGACGACGCTCAGGCGGTGGTGACGGACCTGTTTGAGCGCTATATGGGCGCTCCCCATGATCTGCCGTGGCAGGATGCGCCGGCCGAGGCGCCGGCGCGGGCCCGCCAGATTGCCGATTTCATCGCCGGGATGACGGACCGCTATGCGCTGTCGGAGCATGCGCGGCTTTTTGACTCGACTCCCGAACTGCGTTAGGCGCGTCTCATGAACGTGTTCACGCTCTTCACCGGGTACGTCCGCTCGGCCGTCGAAGCGCTCGCTGCCGCTGGCGTGTTTGCGCGTCCGCCGGAGCTTGAGCGAATCGTGGTAGAACCGCCGCGGGATGCCGCCCACGGCGACCTCGCAACCAATGCCGCCATGGCGCTCGCCAAGGACGCCGGTCTCAAACCGCGCGATCTCGCGGAGCGACTCGCGGCCGAGCTCGGCAAACGCGTGGAAATCGCCAAGCTCGAAGTCGCTGGACCGGGCTTCATCAACATGACGCTCGATCCGTCGGTGTGGCGGCGGGCCTTGCGCGCCGCGATTCTGGCCGGGCCGGATTTTGGCCGCAGCAATATCGGCGAGGCCGAGGCGGTCAACGTCGAGTATGTCTCCGCCAACCCGACCGGGCCGATGCATGTGGGCCATTGCCGCGGGGCGGTGTTCGGGGACGCGCTCGCCAATCTGCTGGCCTTCGCGGGCTATGCGGTGACCCGCGAATACTACATCAACGATGCCGGCGCCCAGGTCGATGTGCTCGCCCGCTCGGCTTATCTGCGCTACCGCGAGGCACTTGGGGAGAATATCGGCCCGATCCCCGAGGGGCTCTATCCGGGCGATTATCTAAAGCCGGTCGGCGAAGCACTGGCATCGGAGCGCGGCCGGTCCTTGAACCAGATGTCCGAGGAAGCGTGGCTCCCGGTCGTGCGGGCGAAGGCCGTCGAGATGATGATGGCGGAGATACGGCAGGACTTGGCGGCCCTGAATGTACGACACGGTGTCTTTTTCTCCGAACGCTCGCTCATGGACGGCAAGACAAGCGCGGTCGCGCAGACCATCGCGGAACTGCGGGCGCAAGGCGAGGTCTACGAGGGGCGGTTGCCGCCGCCGAAGGGCGGCCCAGAGGAGGACTGGGAAGACCGCGAGCAGACCCTGTTCCGCACCACGGACTTCGGCGACGACGTTGACCGGCCGCTCAAAAAGTCAGACGGCAGCTATACGTATTTCGCATCCGACATCGCGTATCATAAGTCGAAGCTCACCCGCGGCTTCCGCAATATGATCGATGTCTGGGGGGCGGATCACGGCGGCTACATCAGGCGCATGAAGGCTGCGGTCAGCGCGGTGAGCGGGGGGGCGGCGACGCTCGACGTGAAAATCATCCAGCTTGTGAAGCTGCTGCGGGCGGGCGAACCGGTAAAAATGTCCAAGCGCTCCGGCGAATTCGTGACATTACGCGAGGTCGTGGACGAAGTCGGAGTCGATGCCGTCCGCTTCATGATGCTCTATCGCAAGAACGACGCGCCCCTTGATTTCGACCTCGCCAAAGTGATCGAGCAATCCCGCGACAACCCGGTGTTCTACGTTCAATACGGTCATGCCCGCGGACAGTCGGTTTTTCGCAACGCCCGCGATGTCATTGCGGACCTGCCCGGAACCGACCGCGACCGCCGGTTTGCGCTCTCCCAAGCCGCGCGGCTTGATGACGCACTTGACGATCCGGCAGAACTTGCCTTGATGCGGCGCATTGCGTTCTATCCGCGCCTCGTTGAGGCCGCGGCGATGTCCCACGAACCTCATAGAATCGCCTTCTATCTGTATGAACTTGCGAGCGATTTCCACGCCCTTTGGACGAAGGGAAAGGATACGCCACATTTACGCTTCATTATCCAGAATGATCCAGAATTAACCTTGGCCCGCCTTGCGCTCGTGCAGGGCGTGGTGACGGTGCTTGCTTCTGGGCTCGCCGTGTTAGGAGTCGGCGCGCCTGATGAAATGAGATGATTTTCCGGCATCGCCGGGCCCCATTTCGTCCTCCTCAATGAGCGGGAGGGCAGAGTGGGCGTGGATGAGGTCGTCATAACAAAATGTCCGATAGCTTCTTCAACCGCCCCCGCCGTCAGATCGAGCCGCGCGTGTCCGATGAGCGCGGCCGGGATTTTCGCGATCAGTCTGATACGCCTGAGCAAGGCGCGACGGAGCGGCGCGATCCGGGAGCGGACGCGATGTCGGAGTTGGCGAGAATGATCAGCGAAACCGATCCCATCGCACCGGTACCAGGACGCGTGAATGACGCCCACAAATCTGGCGGACGTCTTGCCGACATTTCGCGCAATTCGTCATCGGACCGGGGCGTTCGCCGCGAGCCCGATTTCACCGTGCAGCGACTCCCGGTGGACGCCGACCATGCCGAGACGTCTCATGCTTCGGACAGGTTTGATGTTCTGCGGCTGCCCGACCGCGATGACTACGCTGTCGCGCCGCGGCATGCGTTGACTGACGAGGAGGATCATTACCGCCACGATGATCGCGAGCTGACCGCACGGCATTCAGCATATGGACGGCACGACGAAGAATATGCCAACGAATATCATGAAGACGAGTATCGACAGGACGAGGATCGCGAGTACGGCCATGACTCGGGCGATGGCGAGACTGGCGTCAAGCGTCGCAGCACGACCAAGGTGGCCGTCGCCGTACTCGCGCTTGCGGTTTTGGGCAGTGCTGCCGCGTTCGGCTATCGCACCGTCTTCAAAGCTGCCCCGTCCGGTCCAACGCCCTTCATACGAGCCGACAACTCGCCGACCAAAGTAGCGCCGGCGGGAACTGAGGCCATCGCGAAGCCGGCCAACGGGCCGTTCGGCGACCGCTCGGGCGAGAAATTGGTTCGCCGCGATGAAGAGCCCGTCGATGTGGGGTCAACATTCCGCTCCGCAACCATCAATCCAGGGGTGGCCGGGTCCCCGCCGCCCGACGTCGTTGCGGCCACGGTCGGTCCTGCCGCCGCTGGTCCTGCCGCGTCGGGCGACCCGAGGCGCGTGCGCACCGTGCCGATACGGGCAGACCAGAGCTCTGCGCAGCCTGATCGTGCCCCTGCGCAGTCTGATCGCGCGCCTGCGCGGGGGGCCGCCGCGCCGCCGTCTCAATCCCAGCAACCGACGCCGCCGCCGCAGCGTCAGGCCGCCGTGGCGCCACCCCCGCCGCCGTACATTCCCCCTGCGGTCGGGGAGAGCAGAGTGGGGGGCGGGGTTCCGGCCACCGCGCCCGAAGCGCCGGCCTCGCGCGCCATCGACGCGGGGGGAGGGTTTGTGGTGCAGCTTTCAGCCCAGCGAAGCGAGGCAGAGGCCCAAACGGCATTTCGCACGCTGCAGACGAAATATTCGATGCTGAGCGGCCACGAACCGCTGATTCGCCGTAAGGATCTGGGCGAAAAGGGCATTTTCTTTGCGGCCCAGGTTGGGCCATTCGGCATCAAGAGCGATGCAGACCAATTGTGCGAAGCGCTCAAAGCGGCGGGTGGAGCCTGTTTCGTCCAGAAGAATTGACAGTACGCTTGCCCTCCGGGGCCGACGCGGGCTAAAGCCGCCATCATGGCGGATCGCGCTTTCATTACCGGAGTGAGCGGCACGGCGATCACGCGCGAAGAGCGCGCGTTCCTGCGCGACGCTTCGCCCGTGGGGCTGATATTATTCAAGCGCAATATCGTCGATCCCCTCCAACTGAAAGAATTGATTGAACAATTCAGGGAGATCCGCGGCCCTGCCGCGGCCGTCTTAATCGACCAGGAAGGAGGCCGGGTGCAGCGGATGGGTCCGCCGCATTGGCCTGCCTACCCGGCGGGCGCCGTATACGGCGACCTTTATCGAGAAAAGCCCGCCCTGGGCCTGAGGGCAGCCTGGCTTGGGGCGCGGCTCATGGCGGCTGATCTCGGGGCGGTCGGCATCACCGTCGATTGCCTGCCGGTCGCTGATGTGCCCGTCGCCGGCGCCGACCGGGTTATCGGCGATCGTGCCTACGGTGATACCGCACGCCAGGTTGCCGCGATTGCGGCGGCTGTGGCGGCGGGGCTGCAGGCCGGCGGTGTGCTGCCGGTGATCAAGCATATGCCAGGCCACGGCCGCGCCACGGTCGACAGCCACAGCCGCCTGCCGGTCGTAACAGCGGATCGCGCGACCTTGGAGGCAACTGATTTTGCGGCCTTCGTGCCGCTTGCGGCGGCCCCGTTCGGGATGACGGCCCATGTGGTATTCACAGCTCTTGATCCGGGCCTTCCAGCAACCACTTCGACCGTTATGATCGCAGATGTGATTCGCCGTTTTATCGGATTCTCCGGAGCCCTGATGAGCGACGACGTGTCGATGGGGGCTTTGTCGGGCCCGATTGCCGAGCGAGTCCGACAATCTCTGGCTGCGGGCTGCGACCTCGTCCTCCATTGCAACGGCGAGCTTGCCGAGATGCAGGAGGTTGCGGCGAGTTGCCCGGAACTTGGCGGTGCCGCCCTACAACGCACCGCGCGGGCGCTGGCGTCGCGTCGCGCGCCCGAAGCCATCGATCTTGCGGCTGCACGGGCCGAATTTGCAGAGTTGGTGTCCGGTCGCGCCGGCGCCGCGACAGGATGACGAAATGACGGACGCGACGGCGTTCACCGAAGATATCGCGAACGATCGCGGCAGCGACGAGCCGTTGCTGATCGTCGACGTAGAAGGGTTTGAAGGCCCGCTTGATCTTCTGCTGACGATGGCGCGTCAACAGAAAGTCGACCTCGCCAAGATATCCATTCTGGCCCTTGCCGACCAGTATCTCGCATTCGTCGAACACGCGCGGCGGATGCGTCTTGAGCTGGCCGCCGACTATCTGGTGATGGCCGCGTGGCTCGCCTATCTTAAATCGCGCCTGCTCCTGCCCGAGCCGGTCGCGCCGGAAGGCCTGAGCGCCGCCGATATGGCGAAGGCCCTGGCGCTGCGGTTGCGCCGGCTTGACGCGATCCGCGAGGCCGGGACGCGGTTGTTCGAGCGTCCGCAGCTCGGCCGCGACGTGTTCGGGCGCGGCGATCCGGAGCCGATCGCCGAAATTAAGCGGCCGCAATGGTCGGCGACGCTCTACGACCTGATCTCCTCCTACGCAAGGGAGCGACAGCGGCATGCACTTCGACGCGTGCGGTTTGCCAAGCGCAAGGTCTGGTCGCTCGTCGAGGCGCGCGAGGCGCTGCAGCGGCTGGTGGGCGCGACCGGCGACTGGAGCCGGCTCGACGAGTACCTCCTCGCCTTCGTGGTCGAGCCCTCGATGCGGACAACGGTGTTTGCCTCCTCGCTTGCCGCGTCGCTGGAATTGGTGCGCGAGGGGGCGCTGGAAATGCAGCAGGCGCGCGCATTTGCTCCGATCTATTTGCGCAGACGTGCAGCAGCCGAGCCCGCCGGCTCCCCCTCCCCACCCTCCCCCGACTCCCGGGAGCCGTCGGGGGGAGGGTAGGGAGGGGGCCAATGCGATGCGGG
>Ga0066903_100002098_pt1 | contig 15307 bp, 12 predicted proteins | sample PanSoiMetaGPlot1_FD_67491 | JGI IMG/M metagenome (GOLD analysis project Ga0066903, IMG submission 67491) | Tropical forest soil microbial communities from Panama analyzed to predict greenhouse gas emissions - Panama Soil - Plot 1 (version 2) | ecosystem: Environmental > Terrestrial > Soil >...
CGCATTCGACGGCGAGGCGGTGCTCACGGCGTCCCCGGGCTATGCCGGCGCTGCCGTGGCCGCGATCGCGGCCGACTCCGTCGCCGCCGCCGAGGCCGGCCTGGCCGCGCTCGCTCCGCAGTACCGTCAGCTCGGCTTCATCGTCGACATGCAAGAGGCGCTCCAGGCACAGCGCTTCAACGATGAGCCCAGCGAGACAACCCGCGGCGACGCCGACGCCGCCCTGGCCGCCGCCGAGATCACGATCGAGGCCGAGTACACGGCCCCCGCCCAGCTGCACAACTCGATGGAGCCGCACTGCGCCGTGGCCGAGTGGCGTGGCGGCCAGCTGACCGTGTGGTCGTCGACGCAGGGCATCTACCAGGGCCGCGATCAGCTGGCCGACGCGTTCGGGCTCGACCGCGAGCGGGTGCGCGTGCTGTGCGAGTACATGGGCGGCGGCTTCGGCTCGAAGTTCGGCACCGGCCCCGAGGGTGTGCTGGCCGCCGAGCTGGCCCGGCAGTCCGGTCGCGCCGTGCGCCTCGTCTACACCCGCAAGGAGGAGAACACGACGGCCGGCTTCCGCACGCCCGCGCACATGAGCTTCACGCTGGGCGCTGACAGGTCGGGCAGGCTGGCCGCGATCGAGGCCACGGCGGTGATGGGCATGGGCGCAGCCGGCTGGACGTTCCCCTTGCTCGAGCCGGCGAAGTCCGTGTACGCCTGCGACAACGTGCACCTGATGGTGGTGCCCGTCAACCAGAACCTCGGACCTTCGGCGGCGTTCCGCGCACCCGGGGTGATGGAGGGCACCTGGGGGTTCGAGCAGGCCCTGGACGAGCTGGCCGAGAAGGCCGGCATCGACCCGCTCGAGCTGCGCCGGATCAACCACTCCGACGTCGACCCCACCTCCGGCCAGCCCTACACCTCGAAGCGGCTGCTGGAGTGCTACGACCGCGCCGCCGAGCTGGCCAACTGGGCCGGGCGGGACGCCTTGCGCGGCGACGGCCGCATCCGTCGCGGGATGGGCTGCGCCGGCCAGTACTGGTGGGGCGGCGGCGGGCCACCGGCCTATGCCGAGGTCCGGGTCGGGCGCGACGCCCGCCCGGTGCTGACCGTCGGCCTGCAGGACCTCGGCACCGGCACCGTCACGGCCAGCGCGATCGTGGCCGCCGAGCGCCTGGGCGTCGAACCCTCACAGGTGACCGTGCACTGGGGCGACACCGCCCAGATCGGCCACGGCCCCTTCTCGGGCGGCTCGATGACCCTCGGGTCGATCGCGCCGGCGGTGCGGGCAGCCGCCCACAAGGTGCGCGTGCAGCTGCTCGATCTGGCCGCCGACCTGTTCGAGATCGCCGCCTCCGACCTGACGATCGAGGACGGTGAGGTTCGCTCGGCCGACGGCACCCTGCGCAAGCCGCTGACCGAGGTCACCGCCAAGCTGGGCAGCGCCTGGGTGACCGGCTCGGGATCGCGCGGCCCCAACCCCGAGGGGCACAAGGTCAACACCTTCGGCTGCCAGATCGCAACAGTCGCGGTCGACACGCTGACCGGGCAGGTGACCGTCGAGAAGGTGGTGGCGGTGCACGACATCGGCCGCGTGGTGAACCCGATGGGCGCCCGCAGCCAGGTGGTGGGCGGCGTCCTGCAGGGGCTCGGCTTCGCCCTGATGGAGGAGCGCGTCGTCGACCCCAACACCGGCCTGGTCGTGAACGCCGGGTTCGAGGACTACCGCGTGCCGACCGTCGCCGACGTGCCCGAGATCGTCTGCGAGTTCGTGAACGCGGCCGACCCGCAGCTCTCGCTCGGCATCAAGGGCCTGGGCGAGCCCCCGATCATTCCGACCCCCGGCGCGATCGGCAACGCCGTCGCCCACGCGCTGGGAGTGCGGCTGCGCGAGGCGCCCTACACGCCGCGGCGCGTGCTCGAGGCGCTGGAGGCGGCATCGTGAGGCAGTGGGAGTACCGGCGCGCAGCCTCGCTCGACGAGGCGGCCGAGCTGCTTGGCGACGGCAAGCGCGCGCGGCCGATGTCGGGCGGGACCGACCTGCTCACCCAGCTCGACCGCGGCATCAACGTGCCCGACGTCGTGGTCGACCTGCGCCCGTTGAACCTGGGCGGCATCGAGCACGGGGCGCACGGAACGCGCATCGGGGCGCTCACGAGCGTGGCCGACGTGGCCCGCGACGAGGGCCTGGCCGGGCGCTATGCCGCCCTCCACACAGCCGCGTCGGCGGTGGCCTCGCCCCAGCTGCGCGAGATGGGCACCGTCGGCGGCAACCTCTGCCAGCAGCCGCGCTGCTGGTTCTTCCGGCACCCTGACCTGACGTGCTGGCTGGGCGGCGGCGACACCTGCTACGCCCAGGAGGGCGACCACCGCAAGCATGGCCTCGAGCCCGGCGACTGCATCTCGGTCGCACCGAGCGATCTGGGCGCCGCCCTGCTGGCGCTGGACGCCGCGGTGGAGACGAACCGCCGCGCCGCCTTCCCGCTGGAGCTGCTCTACGCCCGACCCACGCCCGAGCGCCGCACCACGGTGCTGCTCGAGCCGGGCGAGGTGCTGACGGCCGTGGTGCTCCCCGGCCCGCCGGACGCCAGCGCCTACGCGCGCGCGGGTGAGCGCGCGGCCTGGTCGTTCGCGCTGGCCGGCGTGGCCGCCGCCCGCCGCGGCGACGATCTCCGCCTGGCCGCGATCGGGGTCGCGAACATCCCCCGCATCCTCGATCCCGCCGACCCGCTGGACGGCCTGCCAGGCCTGCCCATGACCGGCTGGAAGCGGCGCCTGCTGGCCAACCTGGCCGACGAGGCGCTCGCCCAGGTACGTAGCTAAAGCTCAGGTTGAGCTTGAGAGTTCGGCTTCGACCGCGCGGTACACGTTGCCGTGCAGATGGTCGGAGCCGATCCGCTCCACGAAGCCGTCGCGGTGCAGCACCCCCAGCACCCGCGGCTTGACCCGGGCCAGGCGCAGGGTCGCGCCCTTCGCCTCGACATACTCGAGGATCTCGAACAGCTGCTCGGCGCCCTGCGAGTCGATGAAGGGCACCGCCTCCAGGTCGAGCACGACCCCGTTCAGGCCGTCGCCGACCTCGGCCAGTTGCCGCACGCGGTCGTCCAGCGCCTGGGCGGTGGCGAAGAACAGGCCGCTGTCGAGGCGCAGCACCACGATCCCGGGGAATTGCTCGTCCTCCGGGTGCTCGTCCAGGTCGCGGAACACCTGCGTCCCGGGCTGCCTGCCCAGCAGCGGGATCGGCGGGCTGGTCGTGACCGAGATCAGCCAGCCCAGCGAGAGCAGGATGCCCACGACCACGCCGCCCAGCACACCGAAGCTGAGCACGCCCAGGACGGCGGCCAGTGCGATCCAGAAGTCGAATCGGGCCACCCGCCGGATGCGCCGGAACTCGGGCAGGTCGATCATCCCGAACACGACCGCGTCGATGATCACCGCCGCCAGCACCGCCTTGGGCAGGTCGGAGAACAGCGGCGCCAGCAGCACCAGCGTGAGCACCACCAGTGCGCCCGTGACCAGCGAGGCGACCGGCGTGCGCGCGCCGGCCGACTCGTTCAGCGAGCTGGCCGAGAGGCTGGTCGACACCGGCATCCCCTGCAGCACCCCGGCCCCGGCATTGGCCATGCCCTGGGCCACCGACTCCTGGTCGATGTCGACACGGTAGCGGTGGCGGTTGGCGAACGCGCGGGCGTCACCCGCCGTCTGCGAGAAGCCGATCAGCAGCAGCGCGAACGAGGCCACCGCGATGGTGGCGGCCTGATCGCGCACGACGTCGAGGCTGGGCAGCTCGGGGCTGGGTAGGCCGCTGGGCACGTGCCCCACCAGCGCCACCCCGTGGTCATCGAGGCTGAGAATGCGCGCGGCCACGATGCCGCCCGCCACCAGCACCAGCGCACCGGGCACGGCGGGCTTCCAGAAGCGCAGCGCCAGGATCACCGCCAGCGCCACAGCCCCCACCACGAGCGTCGTCCAGTGGATATCGCCCAGGCCGCGCACCCACGAGCCGAACTCCCGCCAGGCGTTGTCGCCGTCATTCGAGGTGCCGGTCAGCTTGGGCAGCTCGCCGATCACGACGTCCACGGCGGCCCCGGCCAGGAACCCCGTGATCACGGGCTTGGAGAGGAAGCGCGCGATCCAGCCCAGCTTCAGCACTGCCAGCAGCAGGAAGAGCACGCCGGTCGCGAGCGTGATCGCGGCCACGAGCTGGGCCGCGTCCTTGCCGGTGAGGCCCGTCAGCAGCACCGCCCCGCCTGCCACGGCCGCCAGCGACGAGCTGGGCCCCGTCGAGATCTGTCGCGAGGTGCAGAACAGGGCGTAGATGAGCGCGCCGGCAGCGGCCGCGTAGAGCCCGTTCTGCAGCGGCACGCCCGCGATCTCGGCATAGCCGAGGTTCTTGGGCACGATCAGCGCGGTGACGGCGATCCCGGCGGCGACGTCGCTGCGCAGCCATCCGCGGTCGTAGCGGGGCAGCCACGTCAGGATCGGCAGGCGCCGGGCGAGGTGCCCTTCGGCGGCTACTCGCCACCTCCCCGCGGCTGCGGGCGGGTGACCGCGCCGTCGCTGGCCGAGGAGACGAGGGCGGCGTACTTGGCCAGCACGCCGGAGGTGTAGCGCGGCGGGGGCGGTGTCCAGTCGCGCAGGCGCGCGGCGATCTCGTCGTCGGACAGCTCCAGCCGCAGCTCGCGGCCGGGGATGTCGAAGGCGATCATGTCGCCGTCACGCACGATCGCGATCGGCCCGCCGTGAGCGGCCTCGGGGGTGACATGACCCGCCATCAGGCCGTGGGTCGCGCCGGAGAAGCGGCCGTCGGTCAGGAGCGCGACCTCCTCCCCCAGCCCCTCGCCCACGATCGCGGCGGTGACGTGCAGCATCTCACGCATGCCGGGGCCGCCGGCCGGGCCTTCGTAGCGGATCACGACCACGTCGCCGGGTTGCAGCGAGCGCGCCTTGACCGCCGCGAAGCACTCCTCCTCGGAGTCGAACACCCGGGCGGGGCCGCGGTGCTCGAGCCGCTCGTGGCCGGCCAGCTTGACCACGCAGCCCTCGGGCGAGAGGTTGCCGCGCAGGATGGCCAGCCCACCGGTCGGCTTCAGCGGCTGCTCGATCGAGACCACCACGGGCTGGCCCGGGGTCTCGGCCACCTGGTCGGCCACCTCGCCCAGGGTGCGCCCGTCAACCGTCGGCGCCCCGGCGTGGATGAGGTCGCGCCGCTTCAGCTCGCGCGCGACCAGCGCCACCCCGCCGGCGTCGAAGATGTCGGTCGCCACGAAGCGGCCGCCCGGCTTGAGGTCCGCCACGATCGGGGTGCGGGCCGCGATCTCGTCGAAGTCGTCGATCGAGAAGGGGATGTCCAGCTCGCGCGCGATCGCCAGCAGGTGCAGCACGCCGTTGGTGCTGCCGCCGGTGGCGGCGACCGAGGCGGCAGCGTTCTCGAGCGCCTCGCGGGTGATGATGCTGGAGGGCCGCACGTCGTCACGCACCAGCTGCATGACCAGCCGGCCCGCCTCCTCGGCGGCGTCGCCCTTGCCCCGGTTGAGCGCGGGAATGCCGTTCAGGCCGGGCGGGCTGATGCCCAGGAACTCGAGCGCCGTGGCCATCGTGTTGGCCGTGAACATGCCCCCGCAGGCGCCGGCGCCGGGGCAGGCTGCGGACTCGACCTCGAGCAGCTCCTCGGCCGAGATCCTCTCGGCGGCGTACGCCCCCACCGCCTCGAACACCTCCTGGATGGTGATGTCGCGGCCGCGGAACGTGCCGGGCGCGATCGAGCCGTTGTAGAGCACGAGCCCGGGGATGTCGAGCCGCGCCAGCGCCATCGCCCCGGCCGGAATCGTCTTGTCGCAGCCGACGAGACAGACCAGGCCGTCGAACAGGTGGCCGCGCGCGACCAGCTCGATCGAGTCGGTGATCACCTCGCGGGAGACCAGCGAGGCGCGCATCCCCTCGGTGCCCATCGAGACGCCGTCCGAGACCGAGACGGTGTTGAACTCCATCGGCGTGCCGCCGGCCGCGCGGATGCCCTGCTTGACGCGCTGCGCCAGCTCGCGCTGGTTGAAGTTGCACGGCATGGTCTCGATCCACGTCGTGGCCACGCCCACGATCGGCCGCGCCAGGTCATCGTCCGTGAAGCCGATGCCCTTCAGCATCGCCCGGGCCGGCGCCCGGTCGGGGCCGTCGGTGAGGGCGGCGCTGTGGCGCTTGGCCGGATCGGACGGGCGGTCGTACGGGGTGCTCACGCCTCGCTCATCTCCACGATCTTGATCCCCCAGGCACGGCCGGACGAGAACAGCTCGTCGGCGTCCACCTCGTCGGCCCAGCCCAGGAAGTGCTGCTCGGACGCGTCCTTCGTGGAGCCCAGCACGGCCCGGCGCGTGCGCACCGCCTGCTCGCGTGCGAGGTGGTCGCCGCGCTCGCGCGCGGCCTCCGCCTCCTCGGCCGCCGGCCCCTCTGCATAGCCCTTGCCCATAGGGACGGCAGTCTATCCGGGGGAGGCAGCGGCGAGGATGCCGAGCAGCTCGCCCCGGGTCACCCGCGGGCCGGGCGTGGCCGCCAGCTCGGCCCGCTGCATGGCGATATCCGCAAGCTGACCGTGGCGGGCCGGGTCGACCTCGATGCGGGCGCCGCGGCTGAGCCCCTCCAGCCGCTCGACCAGCCCGGGTAGTGCCACGCCCAGCTCGCCGGCGAACTCGCGCATCGGCCCCGGCGCGCGCAGCATCAGGGCCGCTGCCGTGTGCGGCAGCAGGGCGGCGTTCGTGCAGGCGTGGGCCGTGCCGCACTCGCGCACCACCGTCTGGCAGACGACGTGGTGCAGCGCGAAGCCCGAGGCGCCCAGGGCGTATCCGGCCAGCAGCGAGCCCAGCGCGAGGTCGTCACCGCAGAGCAGCCGGGCGGCGCGCAGGCCGGCCATGGTGGTGACCGGGTTGGCCAGCGGCGTGACCAGCGACTCCATGGCGTGGGCCATGGCGTTCATCGCGCTCCAGGCCAGCTCTGGCTGGGGCATCCCGGTCATCAGGTCAGGGTCGGCCAGCACCAGCGCCGGCCGCAGGGCAGGGCTGCGCTCGTGGCCGGTGGCGCGGCGGTGGCCGCGCGACATCTCGGCCCCCGAGAGCGTGGTGGGCACGGCGCAGACCGCCGCGCCCCGGGCGGAGCCGATCGCCTTCGCCACGTCGATCACGCGGCCGCCTCCCCACGCCACGAGCCGCTGCGCCTCGACCTGCGGCAGCAGCTCCGCCGCCAGCTCCGGCACCTGGCCGGGCCCGACGTGGAGGACCGGGTCGAGGCCGGGATCGGCCCGGGCCGTGGTCAGCACCTGGTAGCCGTCCCAGCCGTGGCGGGCGAGCAGGTCGGGCACGCGCTCGGCCACATCCGGCCCGAACTCGACCACCCGTTCCGCGTCGCGCCAGGTGAAGCGCGTCATCGGGCGGCCTGTGCGAGTGCGACACCAAACATGACCAGAGCAGCCCCTGCAACCAGCCAAAACGTGATGGTCTCGCCCAGCGTGAGCGCGCCGATCGCGACCGCCAGCACCGGCACGCCGTACAGGTAGGCGACAGTGCGGGAGGGGTCGAGCTCGCGCAGGGCGGCGGTCCACAGCAGGTAGGCAAACAGCGTGCAGAACAGGCCCAGGTAGACGACCAGCGCCCAGTCGCCGGCGGAGAGCCCGCGCACGGCGCCGTCGCCGTCACCGGCCACGAACGGCAGCAGCGCGGCGGTGCCGATCAGGCTGGCGGCCGAGCTCACCGCGATCGGCCCGTGTCGGGCCAGCACGGGCTTGGCGACGACGTTGTAGAGCGCGAAGGCGAAGGGCGCGGCGAGCACGATCAGCGGCCCCTTGGCGTGCGCCAGCGAGATCGACTGGCCCGATCCCAGCAGCACCACGACGACCACGCCGGCGAAGGCCAGGCCGAGGCCCAGCGCCCGCCGCCAGGAGAAGCGCTCGACGCCCAGGCCGATCGCAAGGGCCAGCGTCATCCCGGGCGCGGTGCCGATGATGACGGCCGCCGTGCCGGAGCTGGTGTACCGCTCGCCCTCGTTCAGGCTCAGGTGGTAGACGGTGACCACGAAGATGCCCGCCAGCGCGATCCGGCCGAGGTCGGCGCGGCTGATGCCGCGCAGCCGGCCTGTCATCCACAGCGCCACCGCGAAGCCGGGCGCCGCCAGCAGGTAGCGGCCCGCCGCGATCTGAGGTGCGCTCAGGCCCGAGCCGAGCAGTTGCTTGATGGCCGAGAAGGCGCCGCCCCAGAACACGACCACCGTGGCCAGGGCGATGTGCGCGCGAGGCCCGGCTAGGAGAGGACGGTGCCCAACCATGTCTGCAGCTCGGCCAGGAAGGCGGGGTCGATGCTGTGGCCCATCTTCGTCTCGCGGTACACCACGGCGGCGCCCGCCTCCACCATCGCGTCGCGCGCGCGCCGCCCCCACTCCACGGAGATCACGCCGTCCAGGCTGCCGTGCCCGATCGCGACCGGATAGCCATCGAGGCCGGTCAGGTCCAGCGCGAAGCCGTCGACCGTGGGCATGAACCCGGAGAAGCCGATGATGGCGGCCGGGCGCGGACGCCCCGCGCCCAGGCCGACGGACCAGCCCATCACGCAGCCCTGCGAGAAGCCGCCCAGCACCAGCCGCTCCGGCGGCACCCCGGAGGCCTGGAGGGCGGCGTCCAGCCAGGCGGAGACCTGGGCGTAGACGGGTAGGAAGGTGCCCGGGTCGGGGTAGCCGACCTCGCGCACCACGTACCAGTGCGCGCCGCCCGGCGGCAGCGACAGCGGGCCGCGCGGGGTCATCCCCACCAGCCGCCGCTCCGGGTCGAGCAGGTCGAGCAGCCCGAACAGGTCGTGCTCGTCCGCACCGCGGCCGTGCAGCAGCACCAGCGCGCCCTCGGGCTCCCCGTCAGCGGGGCGGATCAGGGAGTTCAGGCTGGGCTGGACGGCCATCCGTGAGAGAGTAGCGTGGTGTCGTTCACCAAACGGATCGAGATCCGCTGGCGAGACATGGACGGGTTCGGCCACGTCAACAATGCGGTCTACCTGACCTATCTCGAGGAGGCGCGGGACGAGTTCTACGGCGGCCTGCTGGACGAGGCCGTGCACCGCATGGTCACGCGCAAGGTCGAGATCGAGTTCCTCACCGGGCTCACCCAGGACGACGACGAGGTCGACGTCGTGCTCGAGGTGGTGGCCGTGGGCACGAGCAGCGTGACCAGCCGCGAGTCGATCGTCGCCGTCTCCGACGGCCGGGTCGCCGCCACTGCCGGCGGCGTTATGGTGCACTGCGACGAGACCCGCTCCCGCTCGCAGCCGTTCCCCGACGAGGAGCGGCGCATCCTGGAGGCCCAGCTGGGCGAGGAGGGCTAGCCTCCCCGCCCGTTGGTGCCTACGTGGTGACGGTGATCGACGTGGTGGTGGTCTTGCAGTTGGCCTTGGTCACCGTGACCGTGATCTTGCCGGTCTTGGTCGGCTTGATCTTGAACGTAGCCTTGCCCGTTGAGCCGGTGTTCTTCGGCGCCGGGCTGATGCCGGCGCCGTTCAGCTTCACGCTGGCACCGGCCACCGCAGCTGCGCTGTAGTCCTTGACCGTGATCGTGACCGTCGTGTAGACGCCCTTGTGAATCGACGCCGGGCTGGCCGAGGCGCTGATCTTGAGCGGCAGCGTGATCGCCATCGGGCTCGACCACTGGCCGAGGTTGCCGTCGCCGTCCTTGGCCGCCACCCGCCAGTAGAAGCCGCCGCCGTTGGCGAAGTCGGAGGCGCTCTCACGCGGTGCGTAGCTGGTGAACCGGGTGTCGTACGACTCGGTGATGGTGGTAAAGCCCGTGGTGCGCGAGACCTGTACCGAGTAGCGGTCGGCGCCCGGCCGGCCGTCCCACGAGAACAGCAGCGTATTCGGCGTGGCCAGCTCGACCATGTTCGCCGGCGGCGGGATGGTGCGGCTGAACGTCTGCACGGCCGTGTACGGGCCGGGCGTCGGGTTGCCGGACGCGTTCTTGAAGAGCGCGCGGATCTGGTAGCCGATCGGGCCCAGGCCGGTCAGCTTCACGATGGGCGCGGCCGTCGACTGGATGTTGCTGCCGTCGGTGCACGATGCGCCCTGGCCCGAGCAGATCAGGTGCACGTCATACCCGACCGCGCCCAGCATCGGATCCCACTGCAGGGTCGGGATCATCGCCCCCTGCGACGGGTTGCTCACCGTGTTAAAGGTCGGGGCGTCGTACGTCTGCACGAACTTCGTGGGCGTCGACCAGGCCAGGGCGTGGCCCGCCTGATCGTAGGCCTGCACGCGCCACCAGTAGTTGCCCTGCGCGGTCGCGTTGTTCAACGAGGTGTAGGTCGTCGGGTAGGTGCCGGCGGTCGAGGTGCCGATGTCCTCCTTGACGTGGCCGGCCGCGAAGCCCACGTCGTCCGCGATCTGGATGTGGTAGTCGCGGGCGCCCGGCACCGGCGTCCACTGGAACGTCGGGCGGGTGGTCTCAGTGTCGCCGTCAGCCGGTGCGAGGTTCGTCGGCGCCACCGTCTGCTTGTGGAACATGGCGTGCGCGCCGAGGCCGGGGAAGCCGTTCGCCGTGCTGCCGTTCAGGGCATCCGAGGGCAGCACCTGCCAGTACAGCGGCACCGCGTAGTCGGCGTAGGCCTTGTAGCTCGACGAGGTGCGCGGGGCGTACGCGTTCACCTGCGTGAAGGCGTAGTCCACATAGCCGCTCGCGAACGTCGGGTCGGTGCTGACCACGATGAAGTAGCTCTTCATGCCCGCGATCGGGTTCCAGGTGAACAGCGGCGTGTTCGACTCCGTCACGCCCGACAGCGGCTCCAGGTAGTCGTCGGACCCCAGGTAGTTGCTGTTCGAGCAGGACGGCGAGCAGGGGTTGCCGTTGGTCGGATACCCGGTGAACTGGAAGGCGAACTGGTCGCCCGTCGGGTCGAGCACCGTCCACTGTGCCCACACCTTGCCGTCCCGCGACGGGCGCACCCGCGCGCAGTAGCTCGTCCCGACCACCAGCTTGGTGCTGAAGCCGTCGTTGGCCGCGGACTGGCCGGCCACCGGGTTACCGGCGGGCGAGGTGCCCAGCGGCGTCCACGAAGTGCTGGTCGTCTTGTCCTGATACACGAGCGCCGACTGGTTCGGGGTCAGCGCCCACTGGCAGGCCCCGTTCTGGAACGGGTGCAGCTCGACGTCGTAGTACGAGGCGCCCGGCACCGGATCCCAGCTGATGATCGGCGTGGTGGTCTGGTAGCCCGCGGTGACGCCATCGATGTCCGTGCCGGGATCGCTCAGGTCACGCATGTGCAGGTTGGGCACCGTGTCGACGCCGCTGCTGTCGTACGTCTGATTGAAGGTGTCGCCCGGGTTGGGCTGGTTCCCGCCGTAGCTCCAGTCGCCGGCGAAGCCCGAGGGGTCGAACGCGCGGACGCGCCAGTAGTAGTCGCCGTTGGGCAGCAGCACGTCGGGCGAGACCGTGGTGGCAAGCACCGTGTCCTCGTCGTAGACGATCGAGCCGGATGCCCAGTTGCTGTCGGTGTTGATCTCGATCTCGTAGCGGGCGGCGCCGGGCACCGGGTCCCACGAGAAGCGCGGCTCGAAGATGGCCGCGTCGATATCGGGGTTGCCGGAGTTGTCGACCGAGTCGGTCAGCGCCAGGTTGGTCACGGTGTTCGGCCAGACCCAGTCGAAGGACTGGGCTGCGGTGTAGCTGCCGATGTTGTTGTCGGCGTCCTTCGGCGCGACCGCCCAGTAGTGCGTGCCCGGCGCGAGCCACGTGGGCGGCACGTAGAAGGTGGCCGAGGTCTCCTTGGGGGAGACGCCGGCGAAGGTGGGAGAGTCGCCGATCAGCACCTCGTACTTGGAGGCGCCGTCGAGCGGCTCCCAGGTCAGGACCACCGGGCTCGGATAGGTGACCGTGTCGCCATCAGCCGGCGTGTCGGTCGTGACCAGCGGCGTGGACTTGATGTAGGTGACAGGCGTCGACCAGGGGCCGGCCACGTTGCCGGAGGTGATCGCCCGAACGTGCCAGGTGTATGTGCCGTCGGGGATCGACTTGTTGAGCGTGACCCGCGTGTTGTGGATGTTCGTCACGGCATCGACCGGGGCGCCGAAGCCGGCTGCGCCCGAGAGCTGAAACTCGTAGTGGTCCGCTCCCGTGACCGCGTTCCAGCCGAAGGCCGGGACCGGGGCGCCCGTGGAGGTGTTGAAGCCGTCCGGCGCGGCCAGCGTCGCCCAGGAGGGGGCAGCGGCCACGAGTGAGAGCGCCGTGAGGCCGGCAACCAGGGTGACAGGACGAATCAGGCGGGTCAGCAACGGGGGCGCTCCTTGCATGGGTCGGCTGGGCGCGCAGGCTGCGCGCACCGCGACTCATCATCGGAAGCGCCTCACGACTGCGAATCCCCCATTTGAGGGGGCACGCTTGCATTCTTATGGTTTCAGTAGAGAGTGCGAGCCAGCTTACGCCGGTAATCGGCGACCAGGGGATCGTCCTGCCCGAGCGCGTCGAATACCCCCACCATCAGTTGGCGCAGGCGGTCACGCTCCTCGCCCCGGGCCTCGGCGACCAGCTCGAGCAGCAGCCCCAGGCCACGCTCCGCATCACCCGCATCGATGGCGGCCAGCGCCTCGGCCACCCTCGGGTCGGCCTCCTCCAGGTCAAGCCGGGCCAGACCGGCCAGGGCTCCGGGATGTCCGGGCTCCAGCTCGAGCGCTCGCTCCAGCGACTCACGATCGCCGCGCGCGACCAGCTCGTCCGCCTCGGAGGGCAGCAGCCGCGCGAGGAAGCGATCGACGGAGTCGCGCGGCAGCGCACCCGTGAACTCTTCGACCACGCGGCCGTCGCGGAACGCCTTGACCGCGGGGATCCCCTGGATGCGGTGCGCCGCGGCGATCCGCGGGTTGGCGTCGACGTCGACCTTGACCAGCTCGACGCGGCCGCCCATCGCCTCCACCGCACCCTCGAGCACGGGCGCAAGGCGGTGGCACGGGCCGCACCACTCTGCCCAGAAGTCGACCACGACCGGCAGCTCGCGGGAACGCTCGATCACGTCCCGGTCGAAGCTTGCGTCGGTCGCGTCGCGGCCGGCGCTCATCCGTCCTGGCCGTCTCCGCCGTGCTCGCGCAGGTAGCGCTCGAACTGCTTTGCCAGCTCGTCGCCGTCGGGCGCCTGCTCGGCGTCGGCCTCCTGCTCCAGCTGCTCGACGTAGGCGACGACGTCCTCGTCCTCGGCGATCGCCTCGGCCACGCGCGTCTCGTACTCGGACGCGGCCCGGCGCAGCTCACCGCTGGGGGCAGGCGTGCCCGTCAGCTCATGCAGCCGCTCGAGCAGCGCCACCGCGGCGCGCGGATTCGGGCTCGCAGTGATGTAGTGCGGCGTGGCCGCCCACAGGCTGGCCGAGCGCAGGTCGTGCCGGGAGCAGGCCTCGTGCAGCACGCCCACGATCCCGGTGGGGCCCTCGTAGTTCGAGCGGGTCAGCCCGAGCTGGGAGATCAGCTCCTCGTCCGATCCCGTTGCCGACACAGGCACCGGCCGTGTGTGCGGGGTGTCGGCCAGCAGCGCCCCGAGCGTGATCACGAGCCTGGTGTCCAGCTCGCGGGCAATGGTGCAAACCGCGTCGGTGTACGACCGCCAGCGCATGTTGGGCTCGGTGCCCAGCAGCAGCACCAGATTCTCGTCGGGCGCCACGAACAGCTCGGTGACCGGCCACTCGATGCTGCGCACCTGTCCGTCCGTCAGCTGCACGTGCGGCCGCGTCTGCTGGTAGTCGACGAACGGCTCCGAGTCGATCACGGCGAACCGCTCCGCCTCGGAGGTGGCGCGCAGGTACCCGGCGGCCAGGCTTGCCGAGGCGCCGGCGTCGTTCCAGCCCCGGAATGCGGCGATCATTGTCGGTGAGGTCAGCCTGGGAAGCTGCTCGATCTCGACGAAGTCGGGAAGATCCACACCGGCAGTCTGACACAGACCGCCTCACGGACACACCCCCGCGGGAAGCTGGCGCGTCGCCTCCCACCGGGAGACGACCGATACTACGGCCGTGCAGGCAATCGATCTGTTCGTGATCGGGTGGCTCGTGACCGCCGCCGCCATCGGACTGCGCCGCGGCCTCACCGCCCAGGTTGTGGCGCTGGTCGGGTTCGGCGTGGGCGCGCTGCTGGGCAGCCGGATCGCACCCGCGCTGCTCTCCGGCGGCGGTGAGAGCTCGGCCTGGCAGCCGGTGATCGCACTCGCCGGCGCGGTGATCGGCGGCCTGCTGGTGCAGGCGCTGGCCGCGCCGATCGCCACCAGCCTGCAGCGCAAGCTGCTGTTCGGCCCGATCCGCAGCATCGACCGCATCGGCGGCCTCATCGCCGGGCTGGCACTGGGCCTGCTCGCAACCTGGATGCTGGCTGTGGCCGCGCTCTACCAGCCCGAGCTGGGCATGCGCCGGATCGTGCAGCGCTCGGCGCTGCTGCCGACGATCGTGCACGCCCTCCCGCAGGACACGCTGATGAACGCTCTGCAGCGGATCGACCCGCTGCCGATCCTGCCCGGCTTCTCCGGCTCGAGCCCGCCCGCTCCCGACCCGGCCCTGACCGGACGGCCCGCAGTGACGAGTTCCACCGGCTCGGTGCTGATGGTCGAGGGCACCGCCTGCGGCCTGGGTATCCAGGGCTCGGGCTGGGTAGTGCGGCCCGGGATCCTGGCCACCAACGCGCACGTGGTGGCCGGCGAGCAGGACACGGCGGTGGAGTTCAACGGCCGCTCACTGCCGGCGACCGTCGTCTTTGTGAGCGCCGGTGAGGACATCGCCCTGCTGCGCGTGCCCGGTCTGACGGCGAAGCCCCTGCAGCCGAGCCACGTCAGGGGCGCGGCCCACGTTGTGCTGGTCGGCTACCCAGGCGGCGGCCCGCTGGTGCGGGCACCCGGCGGCGCCGGCTCACCCGTCACGCTGCTCGCACCCGACGCCTACGGCCACGGCATCGGCCCGCGCACCACCGTCCCGCTGCGCGGCCCGCTCCGCCACGGCATGAGCGGCGGCCCGGTGCTGGATGCGCGCGGCCGCGTGCTGGCCATGATGTTCGCCGCCACCCGCGACGGCAACGGCGGCTTCGCCGTCCCGGTCAACGAGGTGCTCGACGCCCTCGGCCACGTCCACCACGAGCCGGTCTCCACCGGGCCCTGTGCCGGGTAGACGCGGTGCACCAACAGGGCCTGGCACTGTTGGTGCGTCAGCCTGGCTGGGTGAAGGGCGTGGGTGCCGGGTCGCTCAGGCGGCGGCGGATGACGCGCACTTCCTCCGCCCCGCTCAGCTCGACGATCAGCGCGTCGGCGCAGCGCGGATCGAAGGCCGCGCCGGTCTCATCGCGGATC
>Ga0066903_100002099_pt1 | contig 15304 bp, 10 predicted proteins | sample PanSoiMetaGPlot1_FD_67491 | JGI IMG/M metagenome (GOLD analysis project Ga0066903, IMG submission 67491) | Tropical forest soil microbial communities from Panama analyzed to predict greenhouse gas emissions - Panama Soil - Plot 1 (version 2) | ecosystem: Environmental > Terrestrial > Soil >...
GGCGGCGAGTACACTCTCTCAACGGCCGCGCCCGCGACGTCGAGCGAGAGTGCCGGCGCTACGAGCGCGCGATCGCGCGAGTCGGCGGGATCGACGTTCAGGTTCTCGGTCTGGGAACCAACGGCCACATAGGCTTCAACGAGCCCGCCGCCGCCCTCTGCGCGTCCACTCATCGGACGACGCTCCGTCCCGCGACGCGCCGCGCGAACGCGCCGCTCTTCGGCGATCGTGTGACTGCAGTCCCGACGGAAGGCCTGTCGATGGGCATGGGGACCATCCTGCGATCGCGCCGCATCGTTCTCGTCGCGACCGGATCCCGCAAGGCTCGGTGCGTTGAGCGGATGATTCACGGGCCGGTGACGCCCAGACTGCCGGCCTCATTCCTGCAGCTCCACCCGAACGCCGAGGTGTGGCTGGATCGCGACGCGGCTAGCCGACTTTCAAGAGCGCCTTCAATCGCGCCTCCACGTCCTCGCCAATCGCGTCCTTGACGAAATCGTGCGCGCGGCGAAGGCGCGAAAGCGACTGCACGTAGCTCAGCCCCGTCTTCTGCATGACGATCGCGGCCTTGACGTCCCAGTGCGCCTTGCGCAGCAGCTTGTCCGCGTCGTCATACTCGAGCCCGGTGACGATCGTGATGATGCGGCGGGCGCGATCCTTGAGCTTCTCGGAGCCCATCTGCACGTCGACCATCAGGTTCCCGTACGTCTTGCCAATGCGAATCATCGACGCGGTCGTCAGCATGTTGAGCACCATCTTCGTCGCGGTGCCCGCTTTCAGGCGTGTCGAGCCGGCAATCACTTCGGGCCCGACGGCCGGCGCGATCGTCAGGTCGACGAACGTCTGGAGCTCGGTGCGCGGATCGCAGGTGACGAAGATGATTTTGGACCCGGCCCGCCGTGCGCGCGTCAGTGAACCCCGCACGAACGGCGTCATCCCGCTCGCAGACACGCCGATGACCACGTCGCGCTTGGTTGGGCGGAGCCGATTGACCGACCGCGCGCCCTCCTCATAGTTGTCCTCGACGCCCTCCCGAGCGCGCAGGACCGCGCTCTGGCCGCCGGCCATGATCGCTTGCACAATATCCGGACTCGTTCCGAACGTCGGGGGCATCTCGGCAGACTCAAGCACGCCAAGCCGGCCGCTCGTCCCGGCCCCGACGAAGATGATCCGGCCGCCCTTGCGCAGCGCCTGGGTGATGATCTCCACGCCCACTGCGATCCGATCTTTCTCCCGCTGCACGGCCGCGAGCATCTTGCGGTCCTCGTTGAGCATGGTTTCGACGATGTCGGCGGGATCGAGCTTGTCAACGGCCAGCGTGGCGGGATTGATCTGCTCGGTGGGAAGCGACTGCCACTTGGACCGGGACGACATTTCACTGACCTCAAAAACGAACCGCGAATACTATCATAGTCGTTCGACGATGAGCGTCGGGTCGAGATTTGTTGACGCCTACCTCGATCATCTGCGTGTCGAGCGGCGTCTGGCCGAGCACACGATCGAGAGCTATGCGCGCGATCTCGCGGCACTGGCCGAATTTGCCGCGGCCGAGGAGCGTCCGCTCGAAGCTCTGGAGCGCGCGGACCTCGAAACGTTCGTTCGTGAACAGCGGTCCGGTGGGCTCTCTCCCCGGTCGGTCGCGCGGAGAGTTGCGGCCGTTCGGGGGTTCTACCGCTTTCTGACCGTCGATCGCCAGATCGATCGCAATCCGGCTGATGACCTCCAGCCGCCTCGCGCGTGGCCCTCGCTGCCGAAATTCCTTTCCCTTGCCGAGGTCGACGCGCTCATGGCGCAGCCTGACGTCACTACCGCGCTCGGGTTGCGCGACCGCGCGATGATCGAGCTCCTGTACGCCACGGGGCTTCGCGTCTCGGAGCTGGTGGCCGTTCGCCGTGCGGATCTTCACCTCGACGAAAGCTACATGACGTGCGTCGGCAAGGGCAGCAAGGAACGACTCGTGCCGATCGGTGATGAAGCGGCGTTATGGATCAGGAAGTACGAGCAAACAGCCAGACCCGAACTGGTCAAGCATCGAGTGTCGCCGCGCCTGTTTGTCAACGCGCGCGGCGGGGCGCTCAGTCGCGTCGGCTTCTGGAAGATCCTGAAGAGACACGGTCGTGGCGCGGGTGTCCCACGGATGCTCAGCCCGCACGTGATCCGCCACTCGTTCGCGACGCACCTGTTGGAGCGGGGCGCCGATCTTCGCGCCATACAGATGATGCTGGGCCATGCGGACCTTTCGACCACGCAGATCTACACGCACGTCCTCGACGCGCGGCTGCGAACGATTTACGAGCGCTTCCATCCGAGGCCATGATAGAGTTAAGTGTTTGCGGGTCAGGCATTTTTGAGCGAAGGAGCACACGGCATGAGCCGGAACGGACGGCATCTCTTCACGTCGGAGTCGGTCACGGAAGGGCATCCCGACAAGATTGCGGATCAGATTTCCGATTCGATTCTCGACGCGATACTGGCACAGGATCCCGTGAGTCGGGTTGCCTGCGAAACCCTGGTTACGACGGGCCTCGCCATCGTCGCCGGGGAGATCACGACGAGCGCCTACGTGGACTTCCAGGAGGTCGTGCGCGACACGATCAAGGAGGTCGGCTACAACCGCGGCAAGTACGGCTTCGACGCCGAGACGTGCGCTGTCCTGTCTTCGATCCACAGCCAGTCGCCGGACATCGCCATGGGCGTGGACACGGGCGGCGCCGGCGACCAGGGAATGATGTTCGGCTTTGCCTGCACCGAGACCGAGGAGCTGATGCCGCTGCCGATCATGCTGGCGCACAGGCTGACCCGGGGGTTGTCGTGCGCGCGGCGTGACGGCGTCCTCGACTACCTCCGCCCCGACGGCAAATCCCAGGTGACCGTCGAATACGACGGCAATCGGCCCGTCCGCGTCGACGCCGTCGTCGTCTCGAGCCAGCACAGTCCGCTTGTCACGCAGGAGACCATGAAGGAAGACGTCCTCGAGAAAATCATCGCTCGAGTGATTCCCGAAAATCTCCGCGACAAGAAGACCAAGGTGTACGTCAACCCCACCGGCCGGTTCGTCGTCGGTGGACCGCACGGCGACGCCGGGGTCACGGGGCGCAAGATCATCGTCGACACCTACGGCGGGGCGGCACCGCACGGAGGCGGCGCTTTCTCAGGCAAGGATCCGACGAAAGTCGATCGGTCGGCCTGCTACATGGCTCGCTATATTGCCAAGAACGTCGTGGCCGCGGGCATCGCCGAGCGGGCGCTCGTGCAGCTGGCCTACGCGATCGGCGTCGCGGATCCCGTCTCGGTCATGGTACACACGGAGGGGACCGGCCGAGTCCCCGAAGAGAAGATCACGCAGGTCGTGCGCGATCATTTCAAGCTGACGCCGCGCGGCATCATGGAGGAGCTCGACCTTCGCCGGCCCATTTACAAGAAGACCGCGTCGTTCGGCCATTTTGGCCGGACTGAGCCCGAGTTCACCTGGGAACGCACGGACAAGGCTGCAGCGCTCAAGACCGCAGCGGGCGTGTGAGCCCTCAGTCGTTCCCGTCAACGCCGCCCGGCGGGCGGCCCCTTCGCGGTTGGCCCCGTGGCGTCGATGATGCCTGTTCGGTGACGACCCTGTTCCGGTGACGAAAGTTCTGCTCGGAACGGCGGCCATCCTGGCCGCCGTTGTCGTCTGGGTCCTGCTCACGCTCCCGCCCAAACATGCCGCTCTCGCACCGTCGGGGGACGGAACCGTCGCCGGCATCCTGCACGTTCACACCAATCGATCCGATGGCCTGGGCACCCCCGAAGAGGTCGCGGCGGCCGCCGCCCACGCCGGCTTGAAGTTCCTGGTCTTTACGGATCATGGGGATGCGACGCGACGTCCCGACCCGCCGTCGTACCGGGCGGGAGTGTTGTGCCTGGATGGCGTCGAGATCAGTACAACGGGCGGACACTACATCGCGATCGACATGCCGGCTTCGCCGTATCCGCTCGCCGGGGAACCCAGAGATGTCGTCCAGGACGTTCGCCGCCTCGGCGGCTTCGGGATCGTCGCCCATCCCGACTCTCCAAAACCTCAGCTCCACTGGGGAGACTGGACCGTACCGTTCGACGGCGTCGAGTTGCTCAATTTGGACACAAGCTGGCGGGTGCTGGCGGCCGAACCCGGCTGGGCCTCGAAGCGCCGACTCGTGACCGGGTTGCTCGACTATCCGTTGCGCCCGCCTGAAGCGATCGCGCGTTTGATTCAACCGACGGCCGCGCTCGAACAGTGGGAGACGCTGACGCGGCAGCGAAGGGTCGTGACGATCGCTGGTGCGGACGCGCATGCGCGCCTCGCGCCACCCAGCGTGGAGCCGCGCGACGGCCGATTTGTGCTGCCGCTGCCCAGTTACGAGGCTTCGTTTCGCGCGATCTCGGTGCACGTGCGGACCGAGCAGCCGTTCACCGGCGGAGCTGCAGGGGACGCCGCGTTGCTGACGCGGGCGATTCGAAACGGACACCTTTACACCGCCGTGGACGGCATCGCCTCACCGCCGTCGTTCGAGCTCACCGCGACGAACGCGCGGGGCACGGTCCGGGAGGGTGACGTCCTGGGGGTTGGCGGGCCTGGAGATCCCGTCCTGCTGCGCGTACGGAGCAACGCTCCGTCCGACTTCACGACGATCGTTCACGACGGGCCGCGAGTCCTCGCGAGCGTTCGCGATACGCAGGACCTGGTCGTGCACGCTGGCACAGGGCCGGCCGTGTATTGGACAGAAATCGTTGCGCCGGGCGGTTCGCCGCCGGTGACCTGGATCAGAAGCAACCCGATATATGTCCGGGGGTTCGACGCGAAGGTCGCCGATGCCTCCGGCGTCGAGACCCGGAGTGTTGAGACCAGGGCCACGGAGACCAAGATCAGCTTCGATGGACCGAACGCGAGCCAGTGGAGCGTCGAGCACGATCCCCAATCCTTGGGCGCCTTCGAGGTGTTGCCCGGACCGGGTGGCTCCGAGCTGCGTTACCGCTTCGGCCTGGCGCCTGGACCATCGATCGGGCAGTACACGTCGCTCGTGCTGCCGCTGCCGGGCGGTGTTCACGCGTTCGATGCCGTCGGCTTCACGATCCGTGGCGAGAAGCCGATGCGAATCTCTCTTCAGATCCGCGACACGACGGCGGACCGCTGGCAGCGATCGGTGTACCTGGATGCGGCGCCTCACGAGCGCACTGTGGGGTTCGACGATTTCGTTCCGGTCGGCTCCACGCACGTGCCCAAAGCGGTGAAAGCCGACATCAGGAGCGTGATGTTCGTCGTCGATACGATCAACACGAAACCCGGAACGTCCGGGAGGATCTGGATTGGCGATCCAAGACTCGTGACGTTCGCCGAACCGACACCCGTTACGTCCGGACGGTGAGAATCATGTACGACGCGCCCGCCGCGAAAAGTATATTCGGCGCCCACGCGGCGAGCGTGGGAGAGAGGAGCCCGGCCCCTCCCATGGCGCCAAAGACGCTCTGGGCGGTCCAGTAGACAATCGCCAGCGAGATCCCGATCCCGATGCCATAGAGGGCGCCGCTCCGCCCGGTCGTCACCGCGAACGGCACGGCCAGCAGCGTCATGACCAGCGTCACGAAGGGGAAGGCGATCTTCTTCTGCAGCTGCACCTGGTAGGGGACCGCGTAGTATCCGCTCTTCTGCAGCCTCGTCACGTAGTCGCGCAGCTCGCCGTAGGACATCCGGTCGGCATCAGGGTCATCGGATTTGAAGTAGCTCGGCGCCTCGAGCGCCACCTGGCGTTCCGAGAACGGTCGATAGGCGACCGCGGGAGCCGCCGTCATGCCTTTTCGGGGCGGCCTCACGAAGTCCCGGTCCCACCCGTCCCGCGCGCTCCACGCGAGCCCCTTCTCGGACTTCGTGTACGCCACCTCCTTCGCGAACATCAACGCCGACAATCGCCACCGCGACGGGTCCGTATGGTACCTGGAGAACTGACTGAACCGGTTGCCCTTCGGATCGAAGAACTCGTAGTAGTACAAGTCCCCTTGCTGCCCGACCATCCACCGACGGCTCAACATCGCGGAAAACGTCTGGGTGGGCCATCCTCGAATGACGGCATTCAAGCGCTGGGCCTCCCGGTTCGCTTCCGCGAGCACCCGCTCCTGGAGCTCGTACAGCGCGCCGCTCAGGAGGACGCCGAACAGCACGAGCGGCATCGCCGATCGATAGATGCTGATGCCACAGGCCCGCATGACAATCAGTTCGCTGTTCTTGGTGAGCACGCCAATGGTGACGAGCGTGGACAGGAGCGCAGCCAGGGGGATGACGAAATAGACGTACTGCGGGGTCTGAAAATAAAAATATCGGACCAGCATCCCTCCTGTGGTCGACCCTCGGAACAGCTTGTCGGCCAGGTCGATGAAGGTCGCGATGTAGAAGATGCCGATGAGCGAGACGAATGCCAGGAGGAACACAGAGAGGTACCGTCTGACGATGTAGATATCCAAGAGATTCGGGCGGGGCCAGTCAATTTGTGGAACTCGGATGACGAGCACCACGCGACCGCCTCGGCCGGCCGTCACACGCGCTCGGGCGCCGGCGTTCGGCCAGCCGGTTGTGCCGGTCCCTCCGCCGGCATCGGCCATCCCGCCCTCGCCACCCTGACGAGCGTCATTCGCGCCGTCTCCCTCAGAGCCGGCGAGCGACCCGGCTCGCGGCCTGAACAGCGTCGGCAGGGGAATGCGGACCGCCTCGCCCGAGGCGCCCGTGCGCCACAAGACCAGCGCCGCACCGGCCAGGCCGAGGACGACGTTGACGATCCAGGGGGCGAGGGTGGGGGAGAGGCGGCCCCCGTTGGCCGCGGCGCGGGCCGTGTAGAGCAGCACGTAGTAGACGAAGATCACGCCGGAGCCGAGCGCGAAGCTCGCGAGCGTTCCCTCCTTCCGGCTGCTCGCGCCCAACGCGAGGCCGATGGCCGCAAGCACCAGGCAGGACACCGGAATCGAGAACTTTTGCTGAATCGTGAAGAGCTGGCTGGCGTACGGTTGCCCCTGCTTGATCCGCGCGGCCACGTCGGCGCGGAGCTCCGCGACCGTCATTTCGTTGTCGCCTTTCAGCAGTTGGGTGCGCTTGAAGACCGATTCGGCTTCCAGGTTCAGCACCAGCCGGTCGAACGAATCGACGTCGTACTGGTCCGGCGTCGCGACGTAGGTGGTGTGGCGCGTGCCGTTCTCCAGCTGAAGCCGCGCCGTCCGCCGATCGCGATCGATGAGCAGGTGCCCGCCGCCGGCGAAGTAGACCGACGTCTGATCGCTTTTGGTCGTGTCGGCGAGAAACACGTCCTGCCACCCGCGATCGGGCAGCACGTCGCGAACGTAGACGACCCGGTCTGGGAATCCCTGATAAAACGTGCGCGCCTTGACGTCGGATTCCGCTTTCGAGGCCACGACGTTGAAGGTGATCTCGCGAAACGTCTGGTTGGCGTCGGGGAGCGCGACGAGCAGGACGTACTGGTCGGCGGCAAAGGCCACGACGGCCAGAACGGCGATCGGCCGTAACGCCCGGAGGATGCTGACCCCGCAGGCCTGAAGCGCCACGAACTCGCGGTCTGCGGACATCCGTCCCAATCCCATGAGAATGCCGTAGAGGAGCGCCATCGGAATCGTCACGGCGAGCGCCTGAGGCGTGAGCGTGACGAGAATGCGTGCGATTGTGGGCGCGTCGACACCTTTGGCAATGAGCTGCTGCGCATTCTCCAGAATCGGCGGCATCAGCAGGATGAACGTCAGGACCAGGAGCGCCAGGACGTAGGGCACCAGGATCTGGCGTACGAGGTAGCGGTCGAAGATCTTGAACACCAGGTTCACGTCTAGACTACACCGTATGACCCGCGTCGCCATTCTCTGGCACATGCATCAGCCGTTCTATGAAGACCTCGCGACGAGGGAGCACATCCTGCCGTGGGTGCGGCTGCACGCGCTCAAGGACTACTACGGGATGGTGGCGCTCCTGCGGGAGTTTCCCGACGTGAAGGTGACCTTCAACCTCGTGCCGTCCCTCCTCGTCCAGCTCGAGGCGTTCGCCGAAGATCGCGCGCGGGATCGGACGCTCGAGCTCGGTCTCAAGCCGGCGGTCGATCTGACCCCGTCCGAGGTCGAGTTCATTCGCGCCAACTTCTTCCACGCTCAGCGGCAGCGGATGATCGACATCTATCCGCGCTACGCCGACCTGTTTGCCAGACGCGGATCGCCCTACGACGTGGACGACCTTCGAGACCTTCAAGTCTGGCAGAAGCTGGCCTGGGTCGATCCGTTGTATCTGGATGCCGACCCGCGCGTCCGGCGCCTGGTGGAGCTCGGACGGGGTTTTTCGGAGGACGACAAGGCCCGACTCCGGCAGGTCGAGCTCGAGATCCTGAACGGCATCATTCCGGAGTACCGGGCGTCGGCCGCGAGGGGGCAGATCGAGATCTCGGCGTCCCCGTTCTATCACCCGATTCTGCCGCTTCTGTGCGACACCGATATCTACTTGCGGACGCACCCCGACGCGCGCCGGCCGCGGCAGCGGTTCGCTCATCCGGAGGATGCGGCCGAGCAGCTCGCGCGGGCCGTCCAGTACCACGCCCGCGTGTTCGGTCGTCCGCCGGGGGGGCTGTGGCCGTCGGAGGGGTCCGTCTCCGATGACATGGTGCCGCTCGCGGTCAACGCCGGTTTTCGATGGATGGCCACCGACGAATTGATCCTCGCGAAAACGCTGGGCATGACGTTTTCACGAGACGGTGACGGGCACTTCGAGCAGCCCGAACGGCTCTACGCGCCGTACATCGTCCGCGTCGGCGGCGCATCCATCGTCTGCGCGTTTCGGGACCACGTGCTGTCCGACCTCATTGGCTTTACGTATGCGGGATGGTCCGCCGAGGCGGCAGCCGGCGACTTCACCGGGAGACTGGCGGAGGCGGGACGCCGGTTTCATGCGCGCGCCGGCGGGGAAGAGGCCACGATCTTCGTGATCCTGGACGGCGAAAACGCATGGGAGCATTTCGAGGGCGGCGGGCGCCCCTTCCTTCGAGCGCTGTATCGGCGCCTGACCGGACATGCCGAGCTGCGCACGGTCACCATGGCCCAGGCCTGCGTCAAGACGACCCGTGAGCTCCGGGGCATCTTTCCGGGATCGTGGATCGACGGCAATTTCTACATCTGGATCGGCCATCCCGACGATCAGAAGGCCTGGAGCCAGCTGGCGGACGCGCGGGCGGCGCTCGACGCGGCGCCCGCGAGCGCGCCCGATATGGCCGGGGCACGCGAGGAGATTCTGATCGCCGAAGGGAGCGACTGGTGCTGGTGGTATGGCGACGACCATTCGTCGGCCCACGACGTGGAGTTCGACGATCTCTTCCGCCGGCATCTCCGGAATGCGTACCGCCTGATGGATCGGCCCACGCCCGACGAACTCTTCGTGAGCAACATCTCCGCCGTGGCCCGCACGGCGCAGAGCGAGCCGACGGCGCTCATCGACCCGACGCTCGATGGCGAGGAGACGAGCTATTTCGAATGGCTTGGCGCCGGCGCGTTCGAGGTTCGCGAGGCGGCGGGAGCCATGCACCAGATCGACCGGCCGACGTCGCTGCTGACGGCCGTGCGCTACGGGTTCAGCCGCGAGTGTCTGTTTCTGAGGGTGGACGGGCGTCAGCCCATGGCCGACCTGCTGGCGGACGGCTACGAGATCTCCTTCAAGTTTCTGGCGCCGGCCGGGCTGCGATTTTCCGTCCAGCAGACGGCGGGACAGCTGACCAGCGGGTTCTGGCTGAGATACCCGGACGTGCCGTACTGGCGCCGGCGGGGGCCGGGAGCGGCCCGGGCCGCGGCGGGGCGCGTGCTCGAGCTCGCCGTCCCGTTCAGCGACCTGGGCGTCCCGCCGGGCGCGGTCGTGTCGTTCTTCCTGGCGGTGTACGACCGGGCGAACGTCGAACGGGAGCGCCACCCGCCGCACCGGCCGCTCGACGTCCAGTTGCCCGACGATCTGTTCGCGGCCCGGCACTGGAGCGCCTAAGCTCTCCATTCCTTCAATTCCCCCAAGGCCAGGGCCAATTAGGGCACCAGCCGCAGACACGACCCGAGCCGGTCCACAGATCGTGCACAGGCGCATTTTCCGACCGATTTCCCTTGAGTCTGATAACAGATATTATGTTAACTACAGTACGGCGATTACCTCGCAACCCAGCGCACCCGCTCACCCCTTTGACTCCCCGCTCAGCGTCCGAATGACCTCCAGGCCGAATTCGCGCCCCGCTTCCACGCAACCGACTTGCGCGGCCGCCCACTCTAGGCGATTTGCGCGGCGCCCGCCCGGGGCATCGATGGCTTGCGTCGTAAACTGTGACTTCAGCGCGCCGCGAGCGTGAGGGCTGACCGAACTTTCAAGTCGGCTGCGCTGTCAGCCATCTGGCCCCACTCGGGCTCCAGGCCCGCGGCTTGTAGGCTCCCAACCCGGCCGAACGGCCTCAGGACGGCCAACGGCCTTGGACTCCAACACCTGGCTACTTGCTCTTCCGCAGCTCGCGGATGATGCCCTCAAGCGCCTCGATGACCTCGTCCTTCGACGCGCGCGCCTTGGTGAAGCTGATCTTCAGCTGGAACGCCTTCGTCGGCGCCTTGTAGGCGAAGACGAAATGCTTCGGCCGTCCCACCTTCGACCGGCTGGCCGCCTCGCGCAGCTGCTGCCGTGTCGTCCCGCCCTGGCCGGCGATCTTCTCAATCAACGCCGTCATTTTCTCAGGCGAATGCTGCCTAACCACCTGCAACAGCAGCGACTTAGAGGAAATGTCGGCCAGCCGACACAGGTTCCGAATGTCTTCCGACATGCCGTTCAGCGACAGCGACTCCGTGATCGACGTTCGCGACTTCCCCAACCGCCGCGCCAGGTCCTCGTGGGTATAGCCGCACCGCTCCGCGAGCCCCTGGAGCGCCTCCGACTCCTCGAACGGCGTCAGATCCTTGCGCTGCAGGTTCTCAATCAGCGCCAGCTCCAGCATCTCCGTGTCGTCGACGTCGCGGAGAACGACCGGCAGCTCGCGCAGCCCGATCTGGACCGCCGCCTGGTACCGCCGTTCGCCGGCCACGATCTGGAAGCGGTCGCCCCGCTGGCGCACGACCAGCGGCTCGAGGATCCCCTTTTCGGCGATCGAGGCGATGAGCTCCGACAGATCCCCCATGACCTGCCGCGGTTGATTGGGGTTGGGATCGATGTTGTCGATCGGCACGAGGCGGCCGATGGGCGCGCCCGCCGACGCCGCCAGCGCCTCCACGTAGTGCTGGTCGTGACGCATCGAGATGGACTCGGGAAGGCCGCGTCTAGGCACGGTCGATGACCTCCTCGCACAGACGGTAATACTCACTCGCGCCGGTAGAGCCGGGCGCGAAGGTGAAAATCGACTCCTTGTAGGCCGGGCTCTCTTCCAGCCGCACGCTCTTGGTGATGACGGTCTTGAACAGCTTGCCGCCGAAGACCTTCTGAATCTGCCGACGGATGTCCTTGGCCAGCGCCGTCCGTTTGTCGTGCATCGTGATCACGACACCCAGGATCCGCAGGGCCGGATTCGGGCGCGCCCGCACTTTCTCGATCGTTTCAAGGAGATCGTCGGTCCCTTCGAGCGCGAAATAGGACGACTGGATGGGGATGAGGAGATGCGTCGCCGCGACCAGCGCGTTCACCGTCAGGAGGCCGAGTGTCGGCGGACAGTCGATGACGATCTGCGGATACAGCTTGCGGATCGGCTCCAGCTTGTCCTTGAGGCGGAAATGCGCGTCCAGCTCCCCGATCAGCTTGGCCTCGAGCTTCGCCAGCGCGATCCGCGACGGCGCAATCTTCAAGTTCTCGGTCGGCGCCGGCACAATCACGTCCTCGAACCCGACGGCGGGATCGGCGATGGCGTCGTAGACGCTCCTCGACACGGTCTGCATGTCGAGGAACGACATCGTGCTGTTGGCCTGCGGGTCCAGATCGACGAGGAGCGTGCGCTTGCCGCGCAGGGCAAGCGCGGCGGCGAGATTAATGGCGGTGGTGGTCTTGCCGACCCCCCCTTTTTGATTGGCGATAGCGACGATCATCGGGAGCGCGTGAGGATTGTATCACTGGATGTAGCTCGTTGGACCCCGATCCATACTACATCTTGTACTTCCCTAGCTCTTCCGGATCCAGACTCTCCAGCCACTTGTGCAGGCGTTCCTCGTCGGCTTTGTCCGGCGCGGGATCGAACGTCTTGGCGTTATCGATGACGGCGTCCTCGACGAAGATCGGCGCCCGCGTGCGCAGCGCCAGCGCGATCGCATCGCTCGGCCGCGCGTCGATGGCAATGCTCGCCCCGTTCAGCGTCAGGTAGATGAGCGCGTAGAACGTGTTCTCCTGCAAATCGCACACGACGATTCGCTGAACCGACGCGTTCAGATCCTGGATGACGTTGCGAAGCAGATCGTGCGTCATGGGACGCAGCGGCGACACGTTCTCCATCTGCATGGCGATCGCGTTCGCTTCGGCGAGACCGACCCAGATCGGCAGTACCCTCTGCCCTTCCTTGTCGCGGAGGATGACGATCGGCGTGTTAGTGATCGGATCGACCATCAGCCCCTTGATGCTCATTTCAATCTGCATGGTGCCCTACAAGCTAGGCGCGAAGCGCGCGCCTGTCAATGCCATTCCGGTCGTCGCCGGGGCTCCTCCTGCGTCTCGCCCGAGCCGCGACTCGACCGGCAGGCCGTGTCCGAGGCGGGCTGCCCCCACACGCTGTGAGGACCCGCGCGCTCGACGCGCACGCGCACCGTGCGGCCGATCCACGCGGCGGGCCCCGGAACGTTGACGACCACATTCGTCGATGTGCGCCCGGACACTTCCGTGTCGCGGCGACGGCTGGCGGCGTCGACGAGCACGTCGACCGTGCGCCCGACCATCTGCTCGTTCAGCTCGATCTGTACCTCGCGTTGAAGCCCCTGCAGCGCCACGATCCGCCTCGTCTTCTCGAGCTCGGGGACGTCGTCCGGTAACCGCTTGTCCGCCAGCGTGTTCGGCCGCGGCGAATATTTGAAGGAGAACATGCTCTGGTACCGCACCGCCGCCGTTAACGACAGCGTGTCCTCGAAATCGGCCACGGTCTCCCCCGGGAATCCGACGATCATATCGGTCGACAACGCCACACCCGGCAGCGTCTCGCGAATGCGCGCCACGAGATCGAGGTAGCTGTCGCGCGTGTAGCGGCGCCGCATCGCCGCCAGAACGCGCGTCGAGCCGGACTGGACGGGAATGTGGAGATGCCGGCAGACTTTCGGGAGGCCGGCCATCGCGCTCAGAAACGCCTGATCAAAATGCCTCGGGTGCGGGCTGGCAAACCGAATGCGCTCGATGCCATCAATTCGATGGATCGCCTCGAGCAGTCCCAGAAAGCGGCACCCGGGATCGTCGGGCGCGTCGTAGTGGTTCACGATCTGGCCGAGGAGCTGCACCTCGCGGCGGCCGCTGGCGGCCGCCTCCCGCGCCTCGGCGAGGATGTCGGCCTTCGGCCGCATTCGCTCGTGCCCGCGCGTGTAGGGCACGACGCAGAAGCTGCAGAACTCGTTGCACCCTTCGATGATGGTGATGTACGCCTTGACCGGATCGCTGCGGCGGGTAACGCCGAGCGGCCAGCTCACATCGTCATAGGGGTTGAGGTCGATGAGCCGCCGCGCAGGCGTGGACGCGCCCCGTGAGGCGTCGATGAGCATCGGGAGACGGCGGATGGCCTGTGTCCCCACGATGACGTCGGCCACGCCAGGGGCACGCTCGAAGATGCCGGCCCCTTCCTGTTGCGCGACGCAGCCGGCCACCACCACTGTTTGATTGACACCGCCGGCCGCCGCCAGCTCGCGCAGCTCGCCAAGACGCGTATACAGCTGCCCTTCGGCGCGCTCGCGCACGCTGCAGGTGTTCACGACGACAACGTCCGCGTCGGCGGCATCGGCGGTGGACTCGTAGCCCGCCTGCTCGAGGAGCCCCGCCATGCGCTCCGAATCGTGGACGTTCATCTGACAGCCGAAGGTTTCGATCAGGTATTTCCGCGCCACGACTATTGCCTCTGACCGCCTTTCGCTTTCGCCCTTTCGCTTTCGCTTTTGGCTGGCGGGGTACTCTCGCGCCGACCACGGCGCTCCTCCAGCATCTCACGAGCCGAGCGCCTCAGACCATCGGTAATCGCCTCCCCGCCGAGCATCCGCGCGAGTTCGTCCACGCGGCCTTCGGGCGTCAGGCGCGTGACGGTTGTCCTCGTACGGCCGCGCTCGACGCGCTTGTCGATCTGAAAGTGCGTGTCCGCGCACGCCGCGATCTGAGGAAGATGCGTGATACAGAGGACCTGAAACGCCGAGCCCAGGGTGCGTAGCTTTCGACCAACGACGTCTGCGACGCGCCCCCCAATGCCGGCATCCACCTCGTCGAAGATCAACCCCGGCGCGGCCGCGCTCGGCGGGCGCGCGGCGGCGTCGCTAAATCCGTGCCGGGACATCGCGGCAAGCGTCTTCACCGCGAGCATGATGCGCGAGAGCTCACCGCCGGAGACGATGCGTGCCAGCGGACGCAGCTCTTCACCGGGATTCGGCGAGACGTAGAACTCCGCCGCATCGATTCCGCCCGGGCCCCACGAGGCCTCAGGGAGCGGATCGGCGAAGCGAACTTCGAAGCGGGTCCGCTCCATCGCCAGATCCGCGAGCCCGCGCTCCACCGCCTTGGCAAACCCGACGGCGACCCGCCGGCGCTCCGTCGACAGATTCTCCGCCGCCCGCAGATACGTCGCCCGGGCCGCCTGGTGCGAGCGCTCGAGCGCGTGAACGCGCTCGTCCCCTCCTTCGAGGTCGGCGAGCTCGCGTCTCAGCCCATCGCGTTTGGCGATGACGTCCGTCAGCGTAGGGCCATATTTGCGCTTCAGCCGCTCGAGCCGCGCCAGCCGCTCCTCGGTCTGCGCAAGGCGAGCGGGGGACGCTTCGATGCTCTCGGCGTACTGCCGCAGGAAGAGCGCCAGATCCTCGAGCTGCGACTTGATCGCGTCGCGCGCGTCGGCGTAGGGCTGGAACCGGGAATCGAGCGACGCGAGCTCTGCGACACGGCGCCAGATCTGACCGAGGCCTGCCAGAATCGCGTCGTCGCGCTCGTAGAGCGCCGCGTAGCTGTCAAGGCACAGGCGTTCGACGCGTTCCGCGCTGGCCAAGACCAGCCTCAAGGACGCCAGCTCGGCGTCCTCCGCGGGTTTGGCCGGATTGAGCGCCGCCCGGTCGAGCTCCGCGAGCTGAAAGGCGACCAGATCCAGGCGCGTCTCGCGCTCGCCGA
>Ga0066903_100002100_pt1 | contig 15301 bp, 14 predicted proteins | sample PanSoiMetaGPlot1_FD_67491 | JGI IMG/M metagenome (GOLD analysis project Ga0066903, IMG submission 67491) | Tropical forest soil microbial communities from Panama analyzed to predict greenhouse gas emissions - Panama Soil - Plot 1 (version 2) | ecosystem: Environmental > Terrestrial > Soil >...
TTCCTCAACATGATGGTCAATCCGTTCCTCGACGGACGCTTCGGCCCCGGCGGCGGTTTCGGCGCCGGCATGGGGTTTGCGGCCGAAGAGCAGCCTGCCCTGCCGCAGGCCGCGATGGCTTTTGCGTCGGCGATGCCCGTGAAGGCGCCGCCCGCGACCTTCGAGCAGCGCTTCAGCATCTGGGGCGGCGCCTATGGGGGCTCGGGCCGCGTCACCGGCGATCCGATCGTGCTCGGCTCGCACACCACCACGGCCAACGCCGCCGCGTTTGCGGCCGGCGTCGACTGGCGCGTCGCGCCCGGCACGATCGTCGGCTTCGCGCTCGCGGGCGGCGGCACCAACTGGGGGCTCGACGCCGGCCTCGGCAGCGGCCGCTCCGACATGTTCCAGGCCGGCGTGTACGGCTCGCACCGCTGGGGCAATGCGTATGTCTCTGGCGCACTCGCGTACAATTTCCACGACGTGACGACCAACCGCACCGTGACGGTCGCGGGCGCCGACCAGCTCACGGCCGGCTTCCGCGCCAATGGGGTCGGCGCGCGCCTCGAGGGCGGCTATCGCTATGCGACGCCGTGGCTCGGCATCACGCCCTACGGCGCCGTGCAGGTGCAGTCGATCTCGCTGCCGGCCTACGGCGAGACCGCGACGGCGGGCTCGAACCAGTTCGCGCTCAACTTCGCGTCGCAGACCGCGACCACCGAGCGCACCGAGCTCGGCGCCTGGCTCGACAAGCGCACGCTGCTCGATCGCGGCGCGCTGCTCACGCTCTACGGCCGCGCCGCCTGGGCGCACGACTTCGGCAACGGCCCGCACGCGAGCGCGATCTTCCAGGCGCTGCCCGGCTCGAACTTCATCGTCAACGGCGCGGTGCCGGCGCGCGACGGCGCGCTGGTGACCGCGGCGGCCAAATACGATCTCCTCAACGGCTGGTCGTTCCAGCTCAAGTTCGACGGCGAGTTCTCCGACACGACGTCGATCTACACGGGCTCCGGAATGGTGAAGAAGGTGTGGTGACGCGTTTCCCGTAGCCCGGCTGGAGCGTAGCGACATCCGGGGACAGCAGGTTCACCCGGATTTCGCTTGCACCGGTGGCGTCTTCAATAGCGGCAGCGTCGCCTCAACGAAGGCTCCGCCGCTCGCACATGCGCAAGTGAAGAGCGATTGCTTCGCTACCTCGCAATGACGAAAGCTATGACGTCACCTTGCACCTTGGCTCGCGGCCGAGGGCCGAGACCGCGACCGTGACGATGCGGTTCTTGCGCACGTCGAAATCGCAGAACGACACCAGGCGGCCGTCGCGCTCGAACGCGAGCGACGTGGCGCCGACGCGCTCGCGCAGCACCGTGCTCGCGTTGCGAGCCGTGTCGATGCGCGCCGCGCCGAGCACGAGCGGCACCGCGAAGCCGGGCGCGACCTTGACCTCGACGTAGCCGAACTCGCCGGTGCAGCCCGCAAGGGCGGCCGCGAGCGCGAGCCCGCATCCCGTCGCGAGACGCCTGCACCTCTCGCGCATCGTCAGGTGCCCGGCGGCGTGATGGTGTTGATGAAATTGTTGAGCATGTCGGACGCCTCGTGGATCTGCTTCGCGAGATCACGCACCACGCGCAGCGCCTCGTTGCCCTGGCGGATCTCCATGAGCTCGCCGACGTAGTCGTCATTGGTCTGCAGGAGGCGCAGCACCTTGGCGAAGCGGCCGCGCGCGTCGTCGAGCTCGGCGGTCGCGGTCTCGGTCTCGCGCGCGAGCCGGTCCCATTCGCGCAGCAGGAAGGCGCGCTGGTCGGCGGTGTAGCGGGTGTCCTCGGCGAGCGTCTTCTGCTTGGCGCGCGCATGCGCGAGCGCCTTGGCGCCGAGCTGCGCCACCTCGCCGTTGTCCGCGACCGCGCCGAGGAGCGAGCTCACGATGGCGCGCAGCTCGGCGATCTCCCGACGCGAGGCGTCCGGGTTGGTGGCGCCGTCGATCGCCGTGGCGCTCGCCTCGATGCGCTTGTTGAGCTCGATGAAGGTCTTCTTGAGCTCGTCGAGCTGGCGGGAGAATTCCTCGACCGGCGCGACCGCGTCGATCGCATAGACCGCCTGCGCGAGCGCGGGCTGCGCCGGGACGATCAGAAGAAGAAGCAAAAGAACCGCAGGCCAAAAGCCAAACGACCGCACGCACCACCCACGCAACACCGACGCATCCCGCGACATCGCTCGCTCCCCTGGGTACGCCACGCTATGGTTTGGTGTAGTTTAGGCCGAACTGTGGCTCATGTGTATCCATGCGGGCCGCTGTTGTCGCCGCTTTCGCACCGCAACCGGAAACCCCCATGGCCGAATACCAGCTCTACTGCTTTGCCCAGTCCGGCAACTGCTACCGCGTCGCCCTCATGCTCAACCTGATCGGCGCCGACTGGGCGCCGGTCTTCGTCGACTTCTTCAAGGGCGAGACGCGCACGCCGAAATACCGCACCGAGGTCAACGAGATGGGCGAAGCGCCGGTGCTGGCGCACGGGGCAAAGAAGCTCACCCAGTCGGGCGTGTGCCTCACTTATCTCGCCGAGCGCAGCGGAAAATTCGCGCCGCAGGGCGAGGACGAGCGGCTCGAGGCGCTGCGCTGGATCATCTTCGACAATCAGAAGGTCAACGGATTCCTCGGGCCGTATCGCTTCCTGAAGACTCTCGCGAAGCCGCCCGGCGATCCGGCGGTGCTCGCCTTCCTCAAGGGGCGCATCGACGGCAATCTCGCGATCGTCGACAAGCGGCTCGCGACGCGCGCCTTCGTGCTCGGCGCGCGGCCGACCACCGCGGATGTCTCCCTCGCCGGCTATCTCTATTATCCCGCGGAGGAGTTCGGCTTCGACATCCCGGCGGCATTTCCGTCGATCGGCAAGTGGCTCGACCGCGTCAAGACGCTGCCGGGATGGAAGCATCCGTACGAATTGATGCCCGGGTATCCGCTCAAGTCGTAGCAATCGTAGCCTGGATTGAGGCGCGCAGCGCCGAAATCCGGGGGCCGGTTCCCCGGATTTCGCTTCGCTCAGTCCGGGTTACGACTACGCCTACGGCGTCGGAAACGCCTTGGTGAGGCCGCGCAAGCGATCGGATGCCTCCTGGGGCGAAGCGATCTCGGGAAAGCCCTGCACGGCGACGCCGGACTCGCGCGGCAGGCACAGCATGTTGAACGAGACGATGTTGCCGAAGATATTGTTCGGATTGGCGCGGAAATTGGCGGTGTTGAAGAGCGGCGGCGTGTGCCACCACAGCCGGTATCCGGCTTCCTGAAGGTGCGCGACGAGCGCGTCCGACTTGTCGGCCCGATCGTTCTCGACGTAGAGGATCGGCCGGTCGCGCGCGAGGATCGCCTTGGCGCCGACGAGCACGTCGAACTCCATGCCTTCGACGTCGATCTTGACGAACCGCACCTTGGGAAGCGCGAGATCGTCGAGGGTCACGACCGCGACGTCCTCGCCGACCGCGGTCGCGCCGAGCGCGATGCCGCCGAAATTGTTGACACCGCGATAATCGAGCGGCGGGATCTTCGTGCTCCCCGCGCTGCGCCCGAGCGCGAGCGGCAGCGCGCGCACGTTGGCGAGCTCGTTGAACGCGACGTTGCCGCACAGGATCTGAAACAAGATGCGCTGCGGCTCGAACGCGTGCACGAAGCCGCCCGGCCCGACGAAGCGCGCCATCGGGATCGTGTGCGAGCCGAAATTGGCGCCGACGTCGAGCGCGACGTCGCCCGGCCGCAGGATCTGGCGAAAGATGTCGACCTCGCCCTCGGAATACTCGCCGTATTCCTCGAACGAGCGCCCCACGTAGCGGTCACGCCGCAGGTACATCATCGTGCCGTGGCGGCATTGGCGCACCGCCAGCGCGGCGTCGGGGGCCGCGCGCACCGCGTTCACATCCGTGGCTTCAGCCATCGTGGGGCGCCTCGAGGTCCACTTTGATCGGGCGTCCGGATAGTAGCGTATTGAGCACCGCGCTGCTCCGCCGACGAAACCACTGACATTAAATGTGGAACGGCAAATGGCCGCTTTCGCAAAATTCGACGGCGAGTTCTCGTCTGGGGGTCTGGTGAGGCTGACCGCCTCGGCAGGTCGCGGCTTCAGCCTGGCCGCCGGGTGTGGTAGATCGGCCGGTCTCAACCTCAGGGTCCGCAGTCGCATGCTTTTCCGGTCGAATTTTTGCGTCCCGCTCATCGCCGCCGCGCTTCTTGCCGCGGCCCCCGCGGCCGCCCAGCAGCAGCAACCAGCGCAGCGCGCCCCGACGCCGCGCCCGGCGCCGCAGCACAGCGCCCAAGCCCCGCAACAGCAGCAGCAGGCCGCGCCGCCGCAGGCCGCGCAGGTCCCGCAGCGCACCACCGCGAGCTACGGCGACTGGGTCGTGCGCTGCGACCTCCTCGCCGGGCCGCCGCCGCAGAAGAACTGCGACATGGAGCAGATGGCGCAGGTGCAGGGCCAGGCCAACCCGATCTCGCGCGTCGCGATTCCCCTGCCCGCCAAGGCGCAGCCGCCGAAGCTGATCGTGCAGCTGCCGGTCAACGCGACGTTCGCGGGCGGGGTGAAGATCGCGCTCGACGCGAAGGACGCGGGGGTCACGGCGCCGTTCACGCGCTGCGTTCCGGCCGGCTGCCTCGCCGAGATCGAGCTCAAGGACCCCGAGCTCAAGCGCTTCCGCGCCGCCAACACGGCCGAGGGCAGCATGCAATACAAGGACGCGGGCGAGCGCGACGTGAAGATCCCGCTGTCGTTGAAGGGATTCGCGCAGGCCTACGACGCGCTGCTCAAACAGTGACGCGTTCGGCGTCATTGCCCGCGAAAGCGGGCAATCCAGTACTCACAAAAGTTGAATGGGACGCCGGAAGTTCCCGCTTGATCCGTTCGGGAGTACTGGATCGTCCGCTTGCGCGGACGATGACGGCGTCGAGCCTCTAACCCACCCTACGATTTATGATCGTGGTGATGATCGTGACCATGCCCATGATGATGGTCATGGTCATGATCGTGATGCGCATGATCGTGGCCGTGATGATGGTGGCCGTGATCATGGTCGTGGTGATGGTGCGCGTGGCCCTCCCCATGCTGGCTCGCGCCGTCGGGCTCGAACGGCGCGACGAGCGGCGTCATCTTGGCCGCGACCGTGCCGACGAGCGCCTCGACCTCGGCGTTGCGGCGCAGCCGCAGGCGATTCGACAGGATCTGCACCGGCACGTGACGGTCGCCGAGCCGCCAGGTCATGCGCGCGAGCGCGACCGGATCGGGAATGCGCGCCTCGATCAGCTCCTCGGCATCCGCCACGATATCGATGAGGCCGCCGTCGTCGAGCACGAGCACGTCGTCGGTCGCGAGCGCCGGCGGCTCGGCGAAATCGAACTCGATGCAGACGCCCTTGCCGGTGAAGAAGAAGCCCTGCTTGGTCTGGCGCTTGGCGAAATCGAGGATGAGCGTGTCGCCGACGGCGCCGGGGCGCAGCTCGCCGGCCCGCAGGATTTTTGTCGCGCGCGGCATGGATCGCGGGCGGATCAGTTGAGGCGCGCCGGCCGCTCGTCATCGCGCGCGGGCGGCGGATGGAGCGGGTCGTCGGGCGCGGTGGCCGCAGCTGCGGCGGCGGCGCTGGCGGCTGCGGCGCTCGCGGCCGCGGCGGCCTCGGCGTCGCGGCGCTCGTAGTCGCGATAGGACAGCCAGCCGAACGGCAGGCTCGCGAGATACGCGATCGTGCCGAGCGAGAGCACCTCCCACGGGTAGCTCAGGAGCAGCGCGAAGGACAGCACGACCAGCACGAACACCGGCAGCACCATGTCGGGCGGCACGCGGGTGCCTATCCGCTTGCCGGAATAGACCGGAAGCTTCGACACCATCAGGAACGCGATCGCGACCGTATAGACGAGCGCGAACGGCGCGACGATCGCGAGCTTCGGGAGCCCGAGGAACTCGAGGTAAATCGGCAGCAGCACCGTGATGGCGCCGGCCGGCGCCGGCATGCCGGTGAAGAAATTGCCAGCCCAGGGCGGGCGGTTCGGGTCGTCGATCATCACGTTGAAGCGCGCGAGGCGCAGGCCGGCGCAGATCACAAACACGAGGGCCGCGATCCAGCCCAGCGACTTGAGCTCGTGCAGGCCCCAGAAATAAAGAATGAGCCCTGGCGCGACGCCGAAGTTGACGAAGTCCGCGAGGCTGTCGAGCTCGGCGCCGAACCGCGACGTGCCCCTGAGCAGCCGGGCGATGCGGCCATCGACGCCGTCGAGCACGGCCGCAAACACGATCGCGGCGAGCGCGATCTCGAGCCGCCCCTCGATCGCGAACCGGATCGCAGTCAAGCCCGCGCACAGCGCGAGCAGCGTGATCAGATTGGGCACCAGCGTGCGCACCGGGATCGGCCGGAACCGGCGGCGCAGGCGCAGCCGCTCGAGGCGATCGGGCCGGTCGCGGCGGTGGGGATCGAGGGGCGGAAAGAAGTGGCTCGGCATGGGGGAAATATAGAGGTTCCGCGGGCCGTGTGCCACGTCGGCGGGGCGCCCTTAACCAACCCGGAACGTCCGCCCCGCATCCGGCGCGCGCAGATCGGCGAGCACTGTTTCGCCCGCGATCGCGGTCTGGCCCTCGGCGACCAGCGGGCGCACGCCGTCGGGCAGATAGACGTCGACGCGCGACCCGAAGCGGATCATGCCGAACCGCTCGCCGGCCCCGATGGTCACGCCCTCGCGCACGAACGAGGCGATGCGCCGCGCGATCAGCCCGGCGATCTGCACCACGACGATGCGAGCGCCACCCGCGGTCGCGATGACGAGCGCGTTGCGCTCGTTGTCCTCGCTCGCCTTGTCGAGGTCGGCGTTGATGAAGGCGCCCTTGCGGTAGGCGATGCGCTCGATGCGCCCGCTCACCGGGCTGCGGTTCACGTGGCAGTCGAACACGCTCATGAAGATCGACACGCGGGTGAGCGGCTTTGCGGGCAGGCCGAGCTCGGCCGGCGGCACCGCGTTGATGATGCGGCTCACGCGCCCGTCGGCGGGCGCGACCACGATGCCGTCGCGCACCGGCGTGACGCGCGGCGGATCGCGGAAGAAGAACGCGCACCAGATGGTGAGCGCCGTCCCGATCCAGCCGAGCGCGGGCCACAGCCAGAAAAGACACAGGCTCACGAACGCGAAGCCGCCGACGAAGGGATAGCCTTCGGGATGGAGCGGCACGAGCTGCGCGCGGATCGATTTGATGACCGACATGAGCGGCCCGGCCCCCTACTCCGCGGCGTCCGCCCGCACGTCTACCGGCGCCGGAATGACCTCGGCGACCGGCGGCGGGTTGCGGTTGGGCGCGATCTCGTCCTCGCCGACGCGGGCGAGCGTCTCGCGCGCCTGTTCGGCCTCGCGCTGCCGGTTCCACATGCTCGCATAGAGCCCGCCCTTGGCGAGCAGCGCCTGATGCGTGCCGCGCTCGACGATCGCGCCCTGGTCGAGCACGATGATCTCGTCGGCGTTGATGATGGTCGAGAGCCGGTGGGCGATGACGAGCGTGGTGCGATTCCGGGCGACGCGGTCGAGCGCGTCCTGGATCTCGCGCTCGGTGTGGCTGTCGAGCGCCGAGGTCGCCTCGTCGAGCAGGAGGATCGGCGGACCTTTCAGGATGGTGCGCGCGATCGCGACGCGCTGCTTCTCGCCGCCCGAGAGTTTCAGCCCGCGCTCGCCGACCTCGGTGTCGTAGCCCTTCGGCATCAGGCGGATGAAGGCGTCGATCTGCGCGAGCCGCGCCGCCTCCTCGATGTCGGCGTCGCTCGCGTCCCAGCGGCCGTAGCGGATGTTGTAGCGCACCGTGTCGTTGAACAGCACGGTGTCCTGCGGCACCATGCCGATGGCGTGGCGCAGTGACGCCTGCGTGACGTCGCGAATGTCCTGGCCGTCGATCAGAATCCGGCCGCCGGTAACCTCGTAGAAGCGGAAGATCAACCGCGACACCGTCGACTTGCCGGCGCCCGATGGACCGACGATCGCGACGGTGCGGCCGGCCGGCACCTCGAAGGTCAGCCCCTTGAGGATCGGCCGCGCCGGCTCGTACGCGAAACGCACGTCCTCGAAGCGGATGGCGCCGGCGCGCACCACGAGCGGCGGCGCGCCCGGGCGGTTCTTGATCTCCGGTTCACGCGCCAGGATGCCGAACATCGTCTCGATGTCGATCACCGCCTGCTTGATCTCGCGATACACCATGCCCATGAAGTTGAGCGGCTGGTAGAGCTGGATCATCATGGCGTTGATCATGACGAAGTCGCCGATCGTGTTGGTGCCGTCCTTGATGCCGAACGCGCACAGCACCATCACGGCGCCAAGCCCGACCGTGAACACCGCCGCCTGGCCGGCGTTGAGCACCGCGAGCGACACGTAGGACTTGACGCTCGCCTCCTCGTAGCGCGCCATGGCGCGGTCGTAGCGCCGCGTCTCGTGCGTCTCGGCGCCGAAATACTTCACCGTCTCGTAGTTGAGGAGCGAGTCGATCGCCTTGGTGTTGGCGTCGCTGTCGCTGTCGTTCATGCGGCGGCGGATGCCGATGCGCCACTCGGTCGCCGCGTAGGTGTAGCCCATGTAGAGCGCGACGGTCGCCGCTATGACCGCAACGTAGCGCCAGTCGAACTGATAAAGCAGCACCACGACGATGAGCGCGAGCTCGACCGCGGTCGGCACCGCCTGCACGATCACCAGGCGCACGATGGTCTCGATCGCGTCGCGGCCGCGCTGGAGCACGCGCGTGAGCCCGCCGGTCTTGCGCTCGAGGTGGAAGCGCAGCGCCAGCGCATGCATGTGCTCGAACGTCATCAGCGCGAGGCGGCGCACCGCGTGCAAGGCGACCTTGGCAAAAATGCCGTCGCGCGCCTGCGTCAATACCGCCATGAAGATGCGCATGCCGCCATACGCGGTGGTCAACGCGATCGGGGCCGCGAGCACCCAGACCATCCACGAGTCGAGCCAGGAGCCGCCGGCGCCGAGCGGCGGCGCACTCGGATGGCCCGCGAGCGCATCGGTCGCCCACTTGAAGGTGAACGGCACCGCGATGGTGGCGAGCTTGGCGAACAGGAGCAGCACCAGCGCGCCGATGACGCGCAGCCGCAGGTCGGGCCGGTCGGACGGCCAGATATAGGGCCACAGATGCACCACGGCGCCGACCAGCGTCCCGGGCAGCCGCTCGGATTGGGGCGAGGCCGGCGGCGAGGGAACGGGAGCGGTCTGGTGGACGTTCATGCGGTGGACGGGACCCCGGCGGTCCGCGGATGCGGCCGTGCGCGTCCTTGATATAGGACTAATCGCCGCCTTAATCACCACGCGTGAAGCAGGCATTTTCGCGTCATCGGCCGACGGACGCGCGGCTTGACGCTTGTCGCCACAGGATGCCACATCGCCCCATGGGTCAGATTCGCAAGGTGTGCGTCTACTGCGGCTCGAGTCCCGGAACGGACCCGGCGTTCTTGGCGGCGGCGGCGCGGCTCGGCGAGATTCTTGCCGACAACGGCGTCGGCCTCGTCTACGGCGGCGGCTCGGGCGGGCTCATGGGCGCGCTCGCGACCGGGATGCGCGCGCGCGGCGGCGAGATCGTCGGCGTCATTCCGGATTTTCTCACCGCGCGGGAGAACATGTTCAAGGGCGCGACCGAGATCGTCGTCACCAGCGGCATGCACGACCGCAAGCGCGTGATGTTCGAGCGCTCCGACGCGTTCGTGGCGCTGCCCGGCGGCATCGGCACGCTCGAGGAGCTGGTCGAGCAGCTGACCTGGGCGCAGCTCGGCCGCCACCGCAAGCCGATCCTGATCGCCAACATCAAGGGATTCTGGGACGGCCTGCTTGCCGTCTTCGGCCACATGGGCCGCAACGGCTACATCCATTCGGCCGAGCGCTTGAACTACCTCGTGGTCGACAGCGTGGAAAAAATCCTTCCCGCTTTGCGCGCGGCCGCGCCCGAGCGCGAAGACGAGCGCGAGGGCGAGCGCGCCGCGATCGAGCGGATGTAACGCGACGCGTCGGCGCATCGTCGAGCGCGCCGATACTCATTTCACCTGATTGACCGCAGCCGCGATCTGCACCTCGATCACGCGCATGAAGCGATTGCTCACGTGGATCGGTTCGAGGAAGTTCCTGCGGTCGGCCGCCTCGGGCGTGTCGACGGCGAGATCGAGAAAGCGCGTATGCGGTCGAGCGTCGGCCCAGCGGCGCAGCGCGGCCTTGCACTCCGCCAGCCTGAGGCCATCCGGGCTGTCGGCCGACGGAAGGGCGTCGTGGAAATACGGCGGCATCCACAAGACGATGGGTGGTTGCGTGGGCAGTTCCTTCAGGTCCGCGTCGAAACGCGTCAGCGCCGGCAAGGTCGTCACGGCCGCACCCTTTGGCGCATACCAGTTCGGTACCCAATCCGGCCATCTCCATCCGTATTTCGTCTCGATGTCCACGAATCTCGCGTGGTCGACGCCCGGCATGCGGCCGAGGGCGTACAACATCCGCTCCTTAGCGAAGTCGAAGGTCGCGCCACTCAACGTCGTCCTGAGATACTCGAAATTGTTGTCCGCATAGAGACCGTAGGGAAAATCCCGCTCTCCCGGCAATTCGGGATTGAGATCGCACCAGATCATGTCGGTTGCGACCACGATGGCGTCGACGCTCGCGTGATTGCGCGCGAACCAGTGCAGGAACGTCATCTGCTCGGGTACCAACGCGCCCTCGGACGCGAGCTGCACAAATCGATACCCCGTCAGGGCGGAAATGCGCCGCGGATCGGCCAGCACCGCTCGGGAGCTTCCCAGCAGCACCGCATTGAAGCGCGGATCGCGCCCGCGGCTGACGTTGATGGTCGGCGGCCGTTCGTCGGCAGAGCCCGACGGCATGAAGGTCGGGAACCGGCCGCTGTCGTAAGGATCGACGACGATCACCATGAGCAGGAAGGCGCCCAGGGCCGCAAAGACCGTGGCAAGCCAGGCCAACGCCGTGCGCTTCAAGGCGACTTCGCTCCCGCCACTTTCTCCGCGAACCATGCTCGTATCGATTCTCATCGGCGATCCGATCAAAATTGAAAATAGACGAAGTTCAACGGTGCCCCTTTCCCGACCTTGAGGATGCACCACACCGCCAGGAGGCCGAGCGCGATCGCGCCCAACCGCGTGGGCCTCACCCACCCGTCCTTGATCTCGTGTGCGGACGGTATCAGCACGGAGACAAGGATTCCCGCCGCGATCAGCCCGACATGCTCGAACCGTCCGCCGAATCCGTCGACGCCGGTCATCGACCGCAGGAGCGCGACCGACGTTGTGAAGCTCGCGGCGCGGAAGACGACCCATCCGACCAACACGAACAGCATGGTGAGAAGCCAGCCGAGCACGCTTGGCAACGGGCGCTCGAGCCGCTGCCAGAAACGGCAGACGACCAGACCGAACCCGTGCCAGACGCCCCAGATCACGTAGGTCCAGCCGGCGCCGTGCCACAGGCCGCAGATCGCCATCGAGCCGAGCGTGGCGGCGATATAGCGGGCGTCCCCGTGCCGGCTGCCGCCGAGCGGAATGTAGAGATAGTCGCGGATGAACGTCGACAGCGTGATGTGCCAACGCCGCCAGAAGTCGCGCAGGTCGGTCGCGAGATATGGCCGCCGGAAGTTGTCCGGCAGCAGCAGCCCGAACAGCAGCGCGATGCCGATCGCCATTTCGGTGTAGGCGGAGAAATCGAGGAAGATTTGCAGCGCGAACGCTATCGTCGCGTTCCATGCCTGCGCGAACGAGAGCGCCTGGTGGCTCGCTTCCTCGAACAGGGGGGTGACCAGGTGCGTCGCGAGATCGTCGGCGACGAGGACCTTCTTGGCCAAACCGATGGTGAACAAGGTCAGGCCGGCGCAGATGCGGAACCATCGACCGGGCCGCCGCGGATCGAGCGCGAACTGCGGCACCAATTCGTTGTGGCGCACGATCGGACCCGCGATCAGGTGGGGAAAGAGCAGCACGAACAGCGCGAACGGACGCAACGGGTAGACCGGCGCGTCGCCGCGCAGGCGATCGATCAGGTAAGAGATGAGCTGGAACGAGAAGAAGCTGATCCCGATCGGCAGGATGATGTTCGCGCGCGGGAGCGCGACGCCGATCACCGCCTGCACCGACGCGAGCAGGAAATCGAGATACTTGAAGGTCGCGAGCGACGCGAGATTGAGTGCGACGCCGGCGTAGAGGAACGCGACGCGGCCGGTGCGCTTATGCGCATAGGCGGCGAGCCAACTCGCCGCGATCTGCCCGACGAGCAGCGGGATGAAGCGGGCGTCCCACCAGCCGTAGAAGAAAAGCGAGGCCGCGATCAGCACCACGTGCCGCATGCGCTCCGAGCCGGCCACCGCGTAATAGGCGGCGACCGCGATCGGCAGAAACACGAGAACGAACCCCTGTGACTGAAACAGCATTCCGCCGGCCCCTCCCCGTGCCGGACGCCCGCTTCGCGGCGTCAGCTATGGGCGAATTTGGCGCGCGGATCAACGTCGCCGGAAAGTTTGCCGCCGCGAAGGCCGACCGCTAGGGCGATGCGGCGAGGAAGGTCACGGCCTCGATCCGGTTCCCGTCGGGATCGCGGATGAAGGCCGCGTAGTAGCCCTCGCCGTGCTGCGGCCGCAGGCCCGGCGCGCCGTCGGATGCGCCGCCGGCGGCGAGCGCCGCCGCGTGGAATGCGTCGACTGCGGCCGAGTTCGGCGCGCGCACGCACACGTGCACGCCGCTGTCGGCGCCCAGCGCGAACATCTCGGGCCGGTGATTGAGCCAGAACTCCGGATAGCGCTTGCCGAACGCGACCGTGCCCGGGCGCACCTCGAGCATCGTGTAGCCGATGCGCGAAAGCACCGCGTCATAGAAGGCGGTCGCCCGCTCGAGATCGCGCACCGCGATGGAGACGTGGTCGATCATGGGCTCACTCTCTCTGCCTCATGGTGAGGAGCGCCGCGAAGCCGCGCGTCTCGAACCATGGGCAACAGGCGCAAGCGGCGCCACATCCGTCGCCTTCCATCCTTCGAGACGCCGCGCACGCAAGTCGGCTATAGCCGACTTGCGCATTATATGAATGCCGATCTCGGGTAAACCCGAGATCGGTGCGCGCCTCCTCAGGATGAGGTCGGAGCAGGTTGCGAGCGCGTTGCCTACCCCGGCGCGCCGGACTTCACCAGCTTGTAGACGATCGAGTCCATCAGCGCCTGGAACGAGGCGTCGATGATGTTGGGCGACACCCCGACGGTGGTCCAGTGTTCGCCGGTCTCGTCCTCGCTTTCGATCAGCACGCGGGTGACCGCCTCGGTGCCGCCATCGAGGATACGCACGCGATAGTCGATCAGATCGAGGCCCTCGATGTATTTCTGATATTTGCCGAGGTCCTTGCGCAGCGCGAGGTCGAGCGCGTTGACGGGGCCGTTGCCTTCGGCCGCCGAGATAAGATGGTTGCCGTCGACCGTCACCTTCACGACCGCCATCGTGACGGTCACGCGCTCGCCCCTGGCGCTGATGCGCTGCTCGACGTTGACGTCGAACTTGGTCACGTCGAAATAGGCCGGCACGGCGCCGAGGATGCGGCGCGCCAGAAGCTCGAACGAGGCCTGCGCGTTCTCGTATGCATAGCCTTTCGCCTCGCGCGCCTTGACCTCCTCGAGCAGCCGCGCGACCCGCGGGTCGTCCTTGGCGATCGCGATGCCGAGCCCCTCGAGCTCGGCGATGAGCCCGCTGCGGTCGAGCTCGGCGAGCACGTTCGACTTGCCGGCCTGCTCGGAGACAAGCACGCGGCGCCGGTTGCCGACCGCCTCGGGCTTGACGTGCTCGTAGGTGGCGGGGTCCTTGAGGATCGCGGAGGCGTGGATGCCGGCCTTGGTCGCGAACGCGCTCTCGCCCACGTAGGGCGCGTGGCGGTTGGGCGCGCGATTGAGCATCTCGTCGAGCGTGCGCGAGGCGTGCAGCAGGGTTTTCAGCCGCGCGTCCGGCACGCCGATGTCGAATTTCTCCGCGAAGTCGGGCTTGAGCTTGAGCGTCGGGATGAGCGAGACGAGGTTGGCGTTGCCGCAGCGCTCGCCGAGCCCGTTAAGCGTGCCCTGGATCTGGCGCGCGCCGGCGCGCACGGCCGCGAGCGAGTTGGCGACCGCCTGTTCGGTGTCGTTGTGCGCGTGGATGCCGACATGCGTGCCGGGGATCGATTGGACCACCGCGCCGACGATCGCCTCGACCTCGTGCGGCAGCGTGCCGCCGTTGGTGTCGCACAGCACGACCCAGCGTGCGCCGGCCTCATACGCGGCGCGCGCGCACGCGAGCGCGTAGTCGGGATTGGCCTTGTAGCCGTCGAAGAAGTGCTCGCAGTCGAGCAGGACCTCCCTGCCCTTCTGCTTCGCCGCCGTCACGCTGTCGCGGATCGACGCGAGGTTTTCCTCGAGCGTCGTCTCGAGCGCGACGCGCACGTGATAGTCCCACGATTTGGCGACGAAGCAGATCGCGTCCGCCTTGGCGTCGATCAGCGCGACGAGGCCGGGATCGTTCGAGGCCGAGCGGCCGGGCCGCCGCGTCATGCCGAAGGCGGTCCAGGTGGCGGTCTTGAACTTCCGCGCGTCGGCAAAGAGCTCGCTGTCCGTGAGGTTCGCACCCGGATAGCCGCCCTCGACATAGTCGAGGCCGAGCTCGTCGAGCAGCTTCGCAATGGCGAGCTTGTCCGCGAGCGTAAAATCGACGCCGTTCGTCTGCGCGCCGTCGCGCAGCGTGGTGTCGAAGAGATAGAGGCGCTCCTTCATCGCTTCACCTTCCACGCGGTGGTGCCGTCCTTCTTGTCCTCGAGCTCGATACCCATCGCGGTGAGCTCATCGCGGATGCGGTCGCTCTCCTTGAAGTTCTTCGCCGACCGCGCCGCCTTGCGCGCCGTGATCAGGCTTTCGACCTTGTCGTCGTCGATCGCAAGCGAAGCCGGCCGCCACGCGGCCCAATCGGCCGCGCTGTGCTGCAACAGGCCCATCAGCTGCGCGCTCGCCTTGAGGCAGCCCGTGGCGCCGGCCGAGCCCTTCGCGGCCTCGCTGCGCAACTCGTGGAAGGCCGCGAGCGCCTTCGGGGTGTTGAGATCGTCGGCGAGCGCATCGACGACGTCGGCGCACATCATGCCGGGCTTGGCGTCGGCCGTGAGCGCATACCAGTGATCGAGCGTGCGCTTGGCCTCGGTGAGCCCGGTGTCGCCCCAGTTGAGCGGCTGGCGATAGTGGCTCTGCAGCATCGCGAGGCGGATCGCCTCGCCGGGCCACTCGGCAAGGACCTCGCGGATCGGCGAGATGTTGCCGAGGCTTTTCGACATCTTCTCGCCGTCGAGCTGGAG
>Ga0066903_100002101_pt1 | contig 15296 bp, 9 predicted proteins | sample PanSoiMetaGPlot1_FD_67491 | JGI IMG/M metagenome (GOLD analysis project Ga0066903, IMG submission 67491) | Tropical forest soil microbial communities from Panama analyzed to predict greenhouse gas emissions - Panama Soil - Plot 1 (version 2) | ecosystem: Environmental > Terrestrial > Soil >...
ATGGACGATGGTCACGGTCACGACGAAGAGCGTTAGCCAAAGCACAAGCCACCAGGCCAACGTCCTCACGCGAGTTCGTGATGGATGCGGTTACCTTCTGAGAACCAGCGTTTGCAGCGTGGCCCCAAGCCTTGGTGATTGTGGCGGCGGCGGGCGCACCCATAGACCACCAGGCGTCGCTGCAGAACACGCAAGCGGTGCAGGAGTGCGTTCTTGTTGACGCGGGTGATCGACGTGATCCCTTCATCGATCGAGCAATCCCCGTACACGCCACGGCAGTTGAAGGATTCTGAGAACTGATGCGCGACGTAGGGGCAGGCGTTGGAGAAGCAGGCGGGACGATAGGGGTAGGCGGCGACCCAGGTGGGCGTATTGAAAGGGCCACCGGGCCAGGTCCCTGGCGCGGTGTAGGTCACGGCACGGTAGCCGTAGCGCCTGGTCGTATTGTTGAACGCCGACACGCAGCCTGGCGGCAGATAGACCTCAGCATCGGCCACGATCACCTGGACGTGAACGTGGGTGTGTCCTTCCAGGCCGTGGATGATCTGGACCGTGCGTTCTGCTTGGCCGGTGCAACTGCTGGCTGAGCGCAGGAACGTATAGGCCCCCGCCCACGCACCTTTACGCGCCAGTTCGGACATATGGCAGCCAGCTTTGGAGTCTTCGCGGCCCGTGCCCGCTTCATAGACCCTGACGATTGCCGGGCTATAGAGGGCGCAGCCGTTGTATTCCGATACGTCGGGGATGAGCTGGCCGGTGATCTGCGGTGCCGCCAGCTTGGAGGTTGATTTGGGCGTACAGATGCCCATCGTGCCCGTGCCAGGGGCGGGCTCACAGTTGGGGCCACCGATCCCCAGCGGTGGGGTTGCCCTTGAGGTGACCGTGGGCTGCGTGGTGGTGGTCTTGGGGGATTCCTTGGACCCGCAGCCAACCAGCAGCAGAGAAAGGACTAGGAGTGCTTGCGTACTACGTCGATAGCTGCTTCCCATGCTCGTCTCCAGGATCCACGATAGTGCACCGACTTTGGCGCATCTCTTAGTTCAACCAGGCGTCTGATGACCTGATAGTAGTAGTCACGTTCCTCCTCTACTCGGACGACTCGCCTTTGGTCGGGATCGGCGTACTTAGTCGCTCCCACGCTGACACCCCCTTGGAGTCTGGGAGGTCACCAATACCTCCCGGCGTAGATGGATCGAGCGCTTCCATGACGTACCGTTTGGTGCGTTGGGCAAGCGGAAGGAAGATCATAGTTCCTACGCCAATGCTAATCGCCGCTCCGACGATTTCTTTGATCACCCACTGCAGATAGGAGTGCCCGCCGGTCAGCCAATAGGCGACTCCGGTCATCGGCCTTTATCCCTACGCCGCTGTAGGGGCCGTTTGCGGCGCCTGTGCGGCCTGTTGCGGGGATCTAGGATGCCCAGCAGCCCCTTAGCCATCTTCGGGCTTACACGGCCCTTATTTCGCCCATGCTTCTTGGGCATCAGGTCACGCCCAGGGGCACCAGGACCACCGATAGGCGTTCCAGGAGCTGCTGCATCCCGTCGGGGGGCTGATCAAGCTGCAGGGTGTTGGTGCGGGAGGAGTCGTCGTAGCTGGTATTGACGACCCGTCGATAGCCAGGTTCGGCGGCATCGATGAAGCTGATTTCATCCCCCGCTCGCACCGCCCAGGCGGGATAGAGCACCCCCGAGGTGCTTTCGACTGTGCCGATGGCAACCGCCTGCCCCGATCCTTCTAGCTTCTTCTGTTCTGCCAGGAAGATTTCTCCAACCCTTTCGGCACCCGCCAGGTTGCTGGTGCCCATCTTCAGGACGGCACAACGAACGATCCCAGCTTCATTGGCGGGGTTGGTCGGGTCGAGGTCATTGAGGACACCGTTCACAGCGATGTGTTCTACGGGGATCGGGTTCCCGTAGGCGCCAGAGGGTGGCGCTGGCGGTCCTATCGTCCTGGTTTTACCAGCGGCATCGGTGTACTGGACGACCACGTAGTTCCAGATGCGACTGATCTGGGGACCTGCCTCCTGTAGTTGGGCGGGGCCTACGCGGCTGCGCCATTTCTTAGCTCGTTCTCCCCTGGGGTTCATGTAGAAGGTGGGTCCCTCCCAAACCGCCCAGTCGGGTAGCCCGAAGCGAGTTGCCTGCTTGATGATTTCCGCAGCGGTGGTGGGTTCAAGGAAGACGAGCTGGGGGACGATAAAGGGTTCGGCTTCCCCTGCGGTTAGAAATTTCGAGATCGTGCCCAAGGGAACGCCTTCGCTGACCACAGAGCTTTTGATCTTCGGGGCAAACTTATGAATGGCGTGATTGACGATGTCGCAAGCCAACAAGCCACCGTCAGATAAGTCCCCTCCGGGTGGGATTTTCCGAGTCAGGGAGTGCCTGCCGTAGACTGCCACCCTCCAGTACAGAGCAAACGACTGATTGGCGTTTTCGGCATACGCTTTGGCGTAACGAACCTGTGCAACCGCGTAGACACGAGTAAAGGCAGTAGCCGACATGACGTTTTCATAGCTCGCTTTGACGGGAGTGTTTGCCGCTTCGTCTCCCGTAGCTTCGTCAGCGTTGAGAAGATATGCAGTAGCGGTCCATTCAGGATCCGCAGCGCCTATATAAGCGATAATCCTGTACGTATATCCGAAGTATTCGAGTGGGATGCCCCTAGAGTCATACCAAGCCTCGGAGAGTGATTTAGAGGACCAAGGTGGACGAAGGGTCGTCCCTAACATCGGTAGCTTGGTTACTTCTCCGCCTTCAACGCCTGATTCAATCGCAGGATCGTAAAGCACCCAGCCTGCCACGATCATCACTTTTTTGCGTTCGGTATGTGACGATTCCCATTTGTTTAGTTCTTTGTCCACGTAGATTTCACGGGCACCCTGATCGTCTTCCAGGTGCGCTTGCCAGCCAACGGCTTCGGGCGACTCTTGGGATTGAAACCCGCCCACGTCGGGCAGCTTCTCGATCCGTCCTTGCCAGGCAACCGTACCCCCCACGCCATATACCGTGAGCGTCGATAGCTCTTCATCATCGATATAGCTGATCTGTGGCTTGCGCTGCAACGTACAGGTGAAGCGATCGAATCCCCCTGGCATCACGGTTCCGAAGCTCATCTGTTTGGGCGCAAAGATCGGGTTGCGATCGTCCCAGCCCCAGCGAGTCGTTACGCCACTTTGGCCTTCGTGTTCTGGCGTCGTAACCGAGATCGATAGTCGAGTTGGCGGGTACTCACGTATGGTCATTAGATCCGCCCGATGTAGCAGGGCTGATAGTTCACTTTCAACCTGATTTTGTCGAGCCCAGGATCTTCCTGTTCCGCTTGCGTCCTGCCCTGTTCCTGAAATATCAGTCCACGACTGTTCTTGAGAAACACCTCGACTGATCGATTCTCTAGGCCAGAGGGCGGGAGTCGTGGGAGATCACCGATTTCCTCGGAAACCCTGACAAAGACAGTGCCACCAGCAGTCGTGTCCTCTCGGTATGTACCATCGTTACGTATCTGTGTTTGCCGTTCGGCATAGAGCACGGAATCCAGGACCGCTGCTTCCGCCGCAAACGCCCAGTAGACCTTGATTTCGACATTGGCCGTAAGAGTGCTTTCCACACCCAAGCCGGGGATGCTCAGTTCCAGCGAGCAGCCAAAGGCAGCTTCTTTGACCTGTTTGGCCGTGAAGCTGCCACCCCAGAGATCAGTCGGGCCACCAAATACGTAGGTACCCTGGTTAGCTTCTCGTTCCTTAGCTTTGGTGCCGGTTCCATTGAGGGGAGCAATGTTGACGGTGGTCACCGAGCCAGTAGAGCAAGTAAAGGTCAGGATCATTTCGATGCCTTTGACGGCTGAGCCTTCGAGTAGCGAGAAGGCGTATTCCGTGAGTTCTAGGTTTTTGGATTTTTCGGACCCCGCTTTGAGAATCACGGAAGACGCGCCTGGATAGGCGATCGGGGTCCAGACTTGCGTTCCGCCGCTGGCACCGCTTTTCTGTTTTTTCTGGTGAGCGCCAGCGGTGATAAGAACGTTTGACGTATTGATGCCCGTCGCCCTGACCCTGCCAGCCGACTCATCGAGGGGCTGGAAGAAAAGACGATCAACCTGAATCGTAAAGGAAGCCGTCACGTACACCTGCAATACACCGCGCCACCAGGTTTCCGCCCCCGGACTCGATTCTTCGACTCTGATTTCGCCAAGATCGACAAGCTGCCAGCCTTCGATAAGACTTGTAAACTGATTGATCGTGTAAGTCGTGGCATCGTCAAGCCCCCACGACAGCCGTACCTTTGGTCCGGGTTTGGCAGCTTTCATCCGCGCCCATACTCGATAGGTGCCAACCTGATGCTGATGCCCACCAACTTCAGGATCGGTCGTCATGAAGGGCTGCCACTGATTGAGAAACTGTTCGCCTGCGGGAAGTTCCATCCCGCTACCGCTATAGGTTCCCGCCAAGGCGATAGCTTTCGACCCATTCACCGCGCTCGCCGTGTAGGCGTCTAAGTAGAGTTTTGCGTTACCTTCCGATGAGTAATGTCGAGAACGGAAGCCCCAGATCAGTGCTTTCTGATCGTTTGCGGTCTGATTGGTAACCTGCAGGGTGACACGAGCAGGATAGTCACCTTTGATGACCGCAGGCGCTTTCGTCGCCACATCGTTGAGCACGGCTATGGTCTGTCCGACGGCTTCGATATTTTCGAGAGCGATCGATTCCCCGTAAAAGTCAGGCAGACATTCTAACCTCAGCACCAGATTGGGCTCGACCCCGCCTTCGCCCCAAATATCTGGGATCGTCAGCGACGCATTGACGATATCGGCATAGAGTTTTTCGCCAGGCGCGGCAGAACGTTCACGCTTCAGAACCCCGCCCTCTCTTTGCAGCAGGCCAACCTTCTCGCGCAGTCGCGTTCTGGCGGTCTCCTCACTAATGGCCGTGGTTGCGTAAAGTGTCAGGGGGATCGTGATCTGTCGATTGGGAACTCGATAGTCGGTAGGTACTTCGCCATATCTCTGTTCGGCCAAGAACGCCTTGATCGCGGCCTCGCCCCAATCGATACCTTTGCCTTCGCCGCCTACGACTTCGATCCCAGCGCTGACCAGACTTAGCTCGCTGCGACTGGGAATCGCAGCAGAGGGATCAATCGTGACGATATATCCGCGAGCCATTTAGAGTCCCCCTCCCCTACCGGGCAGCGTTCGGAATACGTTACGCCCAGCTTCGCGATTGACCTGGACCGCCGTTCTCTCGGCGATCACCTTGATCTTGTTCGGATCCACAGCACCATCCTGCACTACGATCTGGATCATCTGGCCCTTGCTGACCTTCTCGCCACCATGGGCAACGATCATTTTGGGACTACCCGCAGGACCGGGCACGATGCCGCCCAGAGCAAAGTGGCCCCCGAAGGGCGGAAGCCTTGAGAGGACCGCATACTGGGCCTGGGAGATAGCAGTTTCAGTCCTGGACTGGATCAGTTGTTCACGGAGCAGCGCGGCTTCCTGTTCCTTCTGAGCAGTCGTTTCTTTGGCGGCAGGTGGCTGAGGCATCGGACGCACGGGCTGTTCGCCTAGCTGTTCGACCAGCCTTTCGATCGCCAGTTCGATTTTGGGGAGGGATACGGTTTCTGCTTCGTTGCGCTTTTCAACGACAGTCTTCTTGCCCGCGATCAGGGCCTTGATCTGTTTTTCCATTTCGCCGATTTTCCCCGCTTTGCCTACATGCTGCATGGCACCACCCAGATCGTGCAGCGATTCTTCGACCGGATGGATGGCCATTTTCATCTCCTGCTCGATCACAGGGAAGCGGCTGATCGGAGTCAAGGGCTCTAGCGAGGAGATGTGCTTGCGCAGCGCAGCCTCCTCGACACCTAGCTGGGCTATGAAGTGTTCGTTGGCTTCAGTCTTGGGGAAGACCGCCCGCTCGGCAGCAATCGTCTGCTGCAAGGTGCCCAGATGTTCGCGGGCGGCTTTACGAGTCTCCTCGACTGAGCGCCGGGCTATGTCCTGGGATAGCTTCCTCTTGCTGGCGGCGAGTTTGACCACTTCCAGGGCGTGTTTCATTGCTTTGACGTGCGCGGCCACCTTCTTGGCAAGCGCTTCAAAGCGTTCCTTGCGCTTTTTCTTCTGGTCTAGGAATTTCTTGATCCGGTCTTCCTCTTTGATCAAGATGTCCAAGATGTTTTTGGGCGGCATCTTGTAGAGACCACGCTGGTGGCGCAGCACTTCTAGCTGTGCCCCAAAGACGCTTTCGCCCTTGGGGTAGGGGAGATAGCCCGTGCGCTTGAGCATCGTTGCCTGGTTGGCGTTGATCAGACGGTGATCGTCCAGGCTCCCCAGCCAGCTCAGCATCCCGTGCTCTTCACCGTATGCCTGTTCCTGCTCAGAGGGAATCGGATAGTGGGCCAGTTCGTAGGCTGCAAATTCGTGTTCTGCACGGGGCACCAACATCCCCGGTTCGATGTGCTGGCCCGGCAGGGAAGCCAAGAAGGGGGACAGGTACTGCATATCCCCAGCCAGGATAGTTGGCGGGTTGCCGGTCATTTCCCCTAGCACCTGCATCTCGGCGTCAAGGGCATTGAAGTCGGTTTCTTTGGTGGTCAGCATCGTGGATAGATCCGAGAAGCCGGGGACCTTTTCCAGGTCGGTGATGATTTTGCCGTAGCTGAGCTTGGCTGGGACCTTGGCCTTGGTGACCTTCTTGCCCTTGCCGTGATCGGCCTTGGCACGATTGGCGGCAGCCCTGCGTTCGGCAGCTTGCCTACGAAGCGTGGCCGCATGCTCACGCGGAGTTTCAGGACGAGGCGCTTTATAGGTCACACCTTTCTGGGCATGCAGGTAGCCACCATGCGCATACGGCATCCCACCACCGCAGTACATCCCACCACCGCACAGCGCCAGCATCCCTCCTTCGGCCATGTGCGATAGGTACATGCCGTTGGTGTAGGTTTCCCACGCTTTCAGGCCCTGCTGCGCCAAGATCGTCACGGCGGCACGGGCATTGACCATCGGATCAAAGACATCCCCATGCACGACCGATGCATTGGTCGGCATCATGATCTGCCACAGGCCCTCTGCGCGCCCCCCAGTTGTCTGGGGTCCGACATTGCGCGGATCGCCACTTGACTCCGCCAACGCGATCGCCGCCATCAGGTGCGCTTTGGCCGGACTACCCCCCGCCGCAACCCAGACCTTTTCTAGCTCCTGTTTTGAGAAGGTGCCCTTGCCATGAAATTCGCCAGTCGGCCCCGAGACTGCCCTGGGGTGCTGCTTGAGAACCTGGTTGGCGACATGCGTCATCTTGGCCAGGGCCGCGTTGGCGAGTTTGCTGCCGGGACCAGTGCCTGGGACGTGGGGCACTTTCAGTTTGGGCGCCGCCAGCACCGCACCCGTGATCCCGCCTTCACCGGGACCACCGCCAAGGAAGGACGCAAAGGACCGGGCACCAGGCATCGGGGTCCCGTCAGCGTGCCCCGCATAGGGCGTCAGAGGCCCCGTGCCAGAGGCGTTAGCCCATCCGGTCTCGATCCAAGGGTATCCCGGCAGGGCGTAGCCAATGAGCTGTCCAGCGGCCACCTGCGCCCCCTGCTTGACGGAGGGCTGGAAGTGCTCCATGACATATACATCGCCCTTGGCGGTTGCGTAGACGATGCCCCCCGTGCCAGGCCAGCCAGGCCACAGACCCGTGTGGGTGATCACCCCCGGCAGGACCGCACGGACGGGGCCGGGGGTCGTGAAGTCAACTCCCTGGTCAAGCCTGCCCATTGGTCCGGGGTATGCCTGGCGAGGAGTAAAGCCGCCTGCGGCCATGTAGTGCGGTTTGTTGTAGGTGGAGAAGAGACCCTGTAGCCCACCGATTGGGGCCAGCATGGCGTTGGCGACACCCTGCTGTTCGTGATTGAACACGGCAACCTGCTCGCCCGATCCAACAACGATCCCCTGACCCCCAACATTGAGCGGGATCGTGTCGCGCCCCCGATCTCCCCTCTGGCCGATCTGCACCAAGCCACCACCAGCATGTGCTTCCCCGGTTACACCTACGAGCGTGGTGTGCCAGTTCTTTAGTTCGTCCTTGATCTGGTGGGTTAGCTTGGGGACCGATGGCAGATCCTTGACACCCAGGGATTTCATATAGGTGACGACTGCTTCGGCGATCAGTTTGCCGCCTTCCTCCGTACCTAGAAGGCCAGCATTGATCGCACCAACGATGTTGTTCGAGAGGTTGCCAACTTCCTTGCTGGCTTGCGCCACTGCACCTGGGATATGGGCGTGAAGCGCCTTGGCCCACTGCTTCATATCCGTATCGGTTTTGTTCTTCATACTGGTGAGCATGTCGTGCGTATGTTTTTGCAGCAGGTCAATTTCCTTCTCGGCTTCCTTGCGGGCGGAGCCGGTGCTTTCTCCGTAGATCTTCTTTAGATCCTTGAGTGCAACGCCTGTGTTGTGTAGCCAGTTGGCGCCCGTGACTTCAGTGCTGACGTTGAACAGACCCCACTGCGCCCGCAGGTTTTTGAGTGCGCCAGCCAGGTTGCTTTCCGCACTTTTCAGGCGCATCGCTGCGGCAACTTCCTTAGCCGTGCCTTCTGCGTGTTCGGACATGTACTTTGCGAAGCCGGGAATTTCATGCTCCAGAGCAGCCAGCACCTGACGCATCGCACCTTTGGGAAGCTGTTTCTTGCGTTCCAGTTCCGCAGCAAAGGCGACCATCGCCTGACCAGCAGCCTTCTGGCCCTCGCCCGACATCTGATGTAGGCCAGGACGGATCTCTGTCAGCAGCGCAAAGACGGACTTTTTGCCCACCCCTTCAAACGCCTTCTTCCATGCTTCCCCGGCCTGCATGCCTTCGCGCAATTCGGACATGAACATACGATTGAAATCGTGGGCCGTCTGCCGTGCTAGCTCTTTTGTGTCCATGCGTCCCCGAGGCCCTATGCCCCCTAACGCCTGTTCACGGAGGTCTTCCTGATAGCGCTGACGCCCCTCCACTACCTGTTTACGAACGTGGTGTAGGCCGGATTCGATGTCTTCGGTGGTGCGTTTGGTCAGCATCGGGCCTAGCGGTGCAACAAAGCCTGCGGCGAAGTGCTTGCCATAGTCGGGGGCTTTGCTTCCGAACAGGGTCATCGCGGCGGTCAGCCCACCGAATAGCGCCGCCCCTGCCGCCGCCCCCCACGGTCCCCCAACCTGGAACCCCGCCAGTCCGCCACCAACGGCAGCAGACGCGATCGACTTCTCATGCCCACCAACCCCCGCCGCTTCAAGACCAATGCTTGTCAGCAGCGCCCCACCGAACCCCATCGCCCCGCCTCGGATCAGCTTGGGGCCGATGCCCCCTGGTGCCCCCCGTAGGATCCCTGTAGCGCCCTTTGCACCCTGTGTACCGGCAAGTCCGGCCTGCTCCTCCATAGCGCCCAAGGCCGACGCCCCCGACGCGCTTATAGCGGCTGCATTCGCCTCCTCTGCCCCAGCCTCTGCCTCGGCAGTCGAGGCGGCTGCGGCTTGATTCGCGGCGAGGTCCTTGCTGGCGGCGGACGCCTTGCCGGACTCGGCTGCGGTTTTCCCCATGACCGCGTCAAGCCCCAGGGCCTTGAGGATCGTTGCCTTGTCAACGATCAGCCCAAATGAGGCTGCAATAGCACTGAGCCCACTTTTGAGGACACCGAGCTTCCAGGCAATCAACGCCCCTGCAAGCACATCCTTGCCTACTTCGCCCAGCTTCTCAATCTGCCTCACAATCACCGTCAAGCCTTCTGATAACAAGGTCACAATCCGTACCAGCGGTGGTGCTGCCGCTAGATAGATAGACCCGAAGGCAGCCGCCAGAGGGGCGATCAGGTGGATCAGCGCCAGCACCTCTTCCTTATGCACCTCAAAAATCGTGCGTAGCTGCTGTTTGCCTCGGGTGCTTTCCTCATATTCTTTGAGGTGCTGCAACATCCCCGAGAAGGTCTTGATGATTGCGGTGCCCTGTTCGCGATCGTTCTGGAACAGCAGCAGGATGTCGTCGGCAGCTAGGTGCAGAAAGTGTGCCCAGAGCCTAGTGGTTCCCACCAGGCGCCCCATCTCGTCCTTCCATTTGGCAAAGCCTTCGGGGCTGTTCAGTTTGGTCAAGAACTTGTCGATCGCCCGTGTGATCCCGCCCGTGTACTGCGAGGCTTCTCGCATCGTCTTGATTAGAAACTCCAGCCCCATATCGAAGGCGTGCAGGGCGTGGGGCAGGTTTTCCTTGAACCGCTGCTCCAGGATCAAGAAGGCGCCCTGGCCTTCAGGACCCTTCAGCCAACTGAACAGGGGCTTGAGCCCCGTGTTGACCATCTTGAGGTTTTCTTCTGCCGCCTTGGCTACCAGGGGGATAAAGGTGTGCACCAGACTCTCGCCCTGCTGCAACAACTTGACGGCTTGCACTCGGGCGTTACTTGTCTGCATATCCCAGAACTTATTCAGGGCAGCAGTCTGTTTAGCCAGAGCCGCCTCGGCTTTCACGCCAGCCGTATTGCCCAGACTTTCCATCGTAAAGTTCAGTTCCTTCTGAGCAACGACTGCCTGTTTTGAGCCCGCCCCGTACTTCGCAACGGCCTTTTCAACAGCTTCGATCCCCTTGCTTAGTTCTCGCGTATCGGCGATGGTGGACCGCATCACCGCCAAGTTGGAGCCCGTACCTACGGCAAACTGACCCAGCGCCCCAGCACCCATCACGCCTGCCCCAGCCAGCGCCGCAGCACCCGACCCAATCACGCTACCCGCAGTCGTTAGGGCATGCTCGGCTCCAAATCCAGCAAACATCCCCAGCGAACCAGCTCCCGCAAACCCACCCATTGCTCCACCCAGGAACCAGGGCAGCGGCAACCCACCGCCGCCACCCCATAGCAGCCTGCGACGGTCACCCCCACCCAAGAAGCCACCGCCAGCAGCAGCAGCCTCGGGTGCAAAGCCCATCTCCTTGGCTTCACGCAAGACGCCCTGCTGGGTAAGCTCGCCACCACCTGCCCCGGTAGGACGGAAGCCAGGTTTTTCTCCTCGCCGGATCATCGAGGCAGCAAGCATGATGTCCGCTGCTCGTTTCATCTCATCGGCAGCGCGCTCTTGCTCGGCTGCGATGATGGCCTCGTTGCTCAGGAAGCGCCCACCTTCTCCACGCGGACGTTCGGTGCCAAGGGGATGTCCAGCAGCTATTCGAGCGGCTGCCTCCTGAGGTGTAAAAGCCATCTGCGTACGCGGTGGCCCAAGACCCTCCCTTTCATAGAAGGCCCGACGCCGATCGAAGTAGGCTTTTTCCATCCCGGCACCAGGACCCTGTGGCGTAAAAGGCACCTCCCCAACGGCACGGGATCGACCTAGTGCGCTGATCAGCTTGGATGCACCCAGGAACTCCTGCTCGTTCATCGTTTCCAGGAGAACCTTTCGCTCTCCGCTGGCTGTTGCCTCGCTGATGCGGTGCGCTCCTTTATCGGAGATATCAAAGGTGTATGCCTTGGGGGCTTCCTCCTGCTGTTCGCCAACCTGTCCGCTGATGCAGTCGCAGAGGTTTTTCAGCGGCAGCACCAAGGCTCTTTCCATCGCGTGCGTCATATCATCGGGCGTCCCGCCTGCCAAGGGCACCTTGCGCTTGTCACTTTCAGGACGCTGATCGTGCTGGGCTTTTACGTCCTGGATTGAGGTCGGTTTGATCCGCAGCAGGTTGTCTTGTTCGGAGTCGTAGTGAGCAGACACCCCCGGCGGCAGGGCACCATACTTGCCGGTACTCTCAACCACGTTGATCGGGTTAGGGATCGACCCAGGCTCAACTCCGCCTTTGCGCGTCCCGTGGACTACGCCCAGGCCCCCTGTCTCCCTTGGCGTTGGCACGGCCATGCTCGGGCGCATGAACTCCGCAAAGAACTGCGGGCCTGTTGGCGGGCGAGGTGCCATCAGCCTCGATGACTCGGCTCTCATTGCCTCTAGCGCCGAGACAATCTCAGCGTGCTGGGCGGCCAGCTCTGTTGCCTGGGCCTTCAGAGCAGTCTTCTCTCGCTGGGGGATGGCGCTGACCAACCCCTTCTCCATCTCTGAGTTCGCCTGGGCGACTGCCTCCCTACTGGCGCGCTCTGCCGCCGCCACCTCATCCCACTGCTCCCTGATCCCTTCAACCTCGCCCCGCTGACGAGCTAAGAGTTCGAGTTTTCTCTCTTCGTCCCGCAGCGCAGATCTAATGTCCTGCTGTACCGGCGTAAGCTCAGCCCTGCGGGTCAAGGCTTCAAGGGCCTCGCTGCCTGGTGGCAGCTTGCGAGCTAGCAGTTTGTAGCGAGGGTCAGCGGCCTCCAGCATTTCGCCTGGAGCCAAGACCTTCCTGCGCAGACCCTCGATCCTGTTCTCGGTCTCGATGGTCTGCTTCTCCAGTTCGGCCAGCTTCTCCGTGCTCTCCGAGACGGCGGCTGTCTCTGCCTTCCTGGCCTTTGTGCGCTTCTCTATTGAGCGGACGATCTTTTCGTCCGCCTGCTCCTCAACCTGGGCACCTTTGAAGGCTTGCTCTGCCTCTTCCTGCGCTGCGCGTTTATCAGTCTCACGCTGATCGGCCTTGGCCTTGGCACGTTTAGCGCGCGCTTTCTCCTTCTTATCCTCGGCTTTCGCAGTTGACTCTGCGGCCCTCTCAGCCGCGTCAATCACGACGCCCTCATCTTCGAGTTCTTGGCGTACACGCGACTTGACGGCAGCCTCTCTCCTCTTCTGGCGTTCTTCCTCCCTTTTCGCTAGCTGCTCACCCTTGAGATCAATCTGCTGGCGATTGCTGAGTACCGAGGACTCGGCCTTCTCGATCCCCGCCGTAGCTCGCTCGACGTTGCCCAGGGCCTTTTCGATCGCCTGCATCGAGGAGGTGCTGACGACCCCCTGCGCCAGCGACTCCCCGAACTTGACGCCATGCGCCCGCATGACGCCCTCCATCGTTTTGGCCCAAAGCTCCGTTTTGGTACGAGCATCTACCAGCCCTGCTTCGAGCGGTTTGACATCCGTCTCGATCTCAAGAACTGCCTCGCCGATGCGTTCAGGCATCGCCTAGCTCTTCCTCAACTATGACGATCCCCTCGGCCAACATCTCCTCCCGCGTTGCCAGGCCACGGGGATGCTGCTCTCGGGTGCCCCTCTCAAGGTCACCCAGGAACTTGCCCCGGTCATAGTCCGTCATGCTCTGCCCTTCGGTTGCTAGGAGGATGTTTGCTCTCGCCAAGCGCTCCTCACTCTGGAGCCTAGGGAGCATCTTCTGATACGCAAGAAAGATCGGGCCTGGTACGTTCCACCAACTCCCATACTTAGGGTCGGCTGGCCCGTAAAAGCTGTGTAGGCGGGGGACTACTTCTCCGTAGTCGGGATCTTCTCCTTCCCCTTCTCCTTCGCCGCCTCCGCTTCCTCCTCCTCCCGCGCCGCCTTCGCCAGCGGCGCAATCGTAAAAGCCAGCACCACCTGCTGGCGGTGATCGTCGTTCAACTTGTTCTTGATCGTCTGGGGGGCCAGCAGCACGCGCTCGAACATGCGATCCAGGAGCTGCTTGAGCCGCTGTTTGTCGGTCGGGGTGAGTTCGTCAGAGGCTTTCCAGAGCGTGTCGAACTCCCGCCCATCGCGGGTCATTTGCTGCTGTTCCTCGATCCCAAAGTCCGCCATGATGGCTAGGTCATATAGCTCGCCATCGATGCGGACCCTTTCTCGCTCGGGGGCGAGGGTCTTGATGTCTAGAACGGGCTCAGGCGTGTGCCCGTTCTGCTCAGCCGACGCTTGCTGCTCTTCCGTCGCCACTCTGCCTCCTCGGCTCTGCGGGTTGATCTTCGACTATGACGTTGATCCCATTGGCGCGACATTCGGCTACCCATTCGTCGAATTCGCGCATGGTGCGCCTGACCTTCTTGCGAGCGCCCCGTTCCTCCTTCTTGTACCCACGAGCAACAGCGCGCAGGCGATCTGCCTTCGCCTGCGCTACCGCTGCCGTTAGGGGAATGCTATTTGCCAACTCTCAGGCGCGGAAGGCCCTGGTTGGGTTCGGCTGTGGTCGAGGCTTCGCCTTCGATCGCGGTGTACTGCAGGGCGAGCAAGGCTGGCCCACCCTTGATCGCGAACTTCGGGGCAGGGCTGGAGGTCAGGTAGCAGTAGGGAATCTCATACTGCGAGAAGGATCCTTCTTTGATCGCTTAAGGCCCGCGCAGGAGCATCGCCTGGCCCTTGACCGAGAGCGAACGGTTCAATGAGAACCATTCTTCTGACGCCGACCCGGTGACCTGCAGTTCGGCGGGGTTCAAGGTGCGTTCGTCCAGGATCTTGGCGTACTGGCCTGGTGAGAGGTCGGCCAGATCGAAGGCGACCTGGATGCTCTCGTCCGAACGCCACGCCTTGCGGATCCAGGTGGACCCGGCACCCTGGAAGGTGCCGATCGTCTGCGTGTGGGTGACGGTGACCCCGGCTTCTGAGTAGTCGCGGTTGCCGCTGGTCCCGATCCTGTACCAGGATTCCACCGCAGTCGTAGCGCCTTCCCCAAGGGCCACTTTGGGGTATTTCTTCGTTTCCATCGTGATTTCAGTGTCACCCAGAGGCGGGAACTGGGTCCCCTGCGGAGCGATCCAAGCGGTGTACGGAAAGGCGATGATTCTCTGCGGATTCATGAGCTGATCCTCCGATCAGTTGGGGGAACGCTCTGCCCGCCTATGGGCTGTGCTCGGGTCATGGGCTTTGGGTCATGGCTTGCACGGTCAGGATCGCGAAGGGCCAATTCGTCTCGGGGTCTATGGCAGACTTTACGCCACCCGCGATTCTAATCCAATGGACAAGGATTTCGGCCCACAGTTCACGTCCCATGTTCCTCATGGCGTAAAGGGCTTCGTCGGCGATGTTCTCTGCCTCCTCTCTGGTCGAGCCATAGACGGCGATATCAAGCACGCTGTCCCAGACTTCGAGACGGTCACGCCCGAACATCCCCCCACCCCCACCAGCAAATACGACAATGGCGGCGCGGGGCATGAAGGCCCGTTCTTCCTTGGGCAGCTCGGGGCGGAAGACCCGGCCTTCTGCCTGTTCGACCTTGGCTTTCAGCAGCGCGGCAATGGCGGTGCGGGGGTCGGGTGGGATCGGCATCAGGCACCCAGGTCAAGCCGTAGGTGGGGGAAGAGATGGGTCATATCGGGGTACTCGGAGATGGGCAGGGTCTCCTCTGCGTAGGAGATCGCTATGCGCTCGGCCAGCAGCGGGTACTCACGGAACGCAGCGGGCCGCAGGGCCATCCGTTCGGCCATCAGCGGACCCTGACCAGGGATCTTGCCCTCAGGGGTCCAGACGGTGTCTGTGTGGATGCCAAA